>Ga0315277_10012213_pt1 | contig 10777 bp, 8 predicted proteins | sample YL17G05_15_MG_FD_203695 | JGI IMG/M metagenome (GOLD analysis project Ga0315277, IMG submission 203695) | Sediment microbial communities from Yellowstone Lake, YNP, Wyoming, USA - YL17G05_15 | ecosystem: Environmental > Aquatic > Freshwater > Lake > Sediment | place: USA: Wyoming | collected... | reverse complement strand
GTTGATTTCGATGTGGATGAAATGCTAAGAGCCCTCAGGATTCCCACTGAAAAACTCCAGGATAAAGAGATTGAATCCGTCAAAGAAAGGGTCACCTGTTTAAAATGGGAGTTGGGTCGGACTCCGCCAATTCAGACGATCAAAACTGCCTTGGCCAAAGGTTTTGAAGAGGCCTTCGGAGTAAGGTTTGAAAATAAGCCACTGACGATCGAAGAAGAAAATTTATTAAAGACAAAACTGTCTTATTTCTCTTCACCCGATTATATTTTCAAAATCAGGGATTCCTTGCCCAGGAGAAAAACGTTAAGCTCTATCCTGAAGGCACCGGGTGGATTGATTCGAATTTCTATTGCTATGGATAGTAAAACCCGAGTGATCAACCAAATTCTGATTACCGGTGACTTCTTTGCATACCCCAAAAGGACGATTTTCGATCTCGAAAGCCTCCTGAAAAATTCAAAGGCTTCTCCTTCCAGTATTAAAAAAATTATTCAAACCTTCTTCTCCGAAAAAAAACCGGAGATCCCCGGAGTGAAAGAGAGCCATCTTATCCAAGCTATCGAGGAGGCCGTTCAAAAGGTAAATCTTCTTCCCCATGGATTTAATGAAGAAGACACCCATCACCTTTTTCGTGTCTTAAAACCCTTTAAGGAGGTGAGAAGGCCCGAAGTCCTTCTTCTTCCCTATTGTTCTAAAGAGATCGGATGCCTCTACCGGAACCAAAGCGGATGTGAAGAGTGTGGTCGGTGTTCAGTGGGTGATGCAGTACAGATGGCCAGATCCTTTGGGATGGATCCCATCACTATTCAGAATTATGAAGAGCTCGAATCAACCCTTCATCGAATGAAGGGTTCAGGTGTCAGTGCATTTATTGGCTCCTGCTGTGAGCCTTTTTATGGAAAACATCGGCCAGACTTTGAAAGGATCGGGTTACCCGGAATCCTTGTCGATGTGGAACAAAACACCTGTTATGACCTGGGACAAGAAAAAGAAGCATTTAAAGGTCATTTTGAGAATCAAACTCATCTCAATCTCCCTCTTCTCAAAAGGATTCTTGAGTACTCTCATGACCGAAACCTTTGATATTGTCATCATCGGCGCTGGCCCTGCTGGTTCGAGTGCTGCTCAAGCTGCGGCTCAAAGGGGAGCTAAAGTCCTTTTAATCGACCGAAGGCAGCACATTGGAGTTCCTGTCCAGTGCGCTGAGCTTGTATCCCAATGGATCTCCCACTATGTTCGTTTTTCCTCAACCTGTATCCTCCAGACGATTGAAACGATGGTGATGCATCTCCCTGACAAGATATCCTTCGAGATGAGGAGTCCGGGATATATGCTGGATCGATCTCTCTTCGATAAAGAATTGGTGGCTTCAGCCATTTTATTAGGAGCAAAGATTTCCGTCGAAACGAGAGCCATCAGTCTTTCCTCTGAGGGCCTTATGGTGGAGCAGGGGTCCAAAAAAGAAATGATTCAAGCAAAGGTTTTCATCGGCGCAGACGGAGTTCACTCATTCACAGCCCGTTGTCTCGGACAACCTTACCCGAAAACCATCGTCGCCCTCCAATACGAAGTCATCCTCCCAGAGCCTCAGAATCATGTGGATGTTTTTTTCCATAAAGACTACGAAGGAGGATATGCATGGTTTTTCCCAAAAGGAAGAACAGCCAATGTGGGTGTGGGGGTGATTCCTGAAAAAACGAATCTTCTTCTAAAACTGCTGGATCATTTTCTCGATCACCTTGTCGAATCAAAAAGACTGCCGGGCATTGAGATTGTGGCAAAGACCGGTGGATCCATCCCCTGTGAAAAACCTCGAAAATCTGTCTTTGGAAACATCTTGCTGGTGGGTGATGCAGCGGGGCATGCTCATTCCATCTCGGGAGCAGGAATCCTTAACGCTGTCATCGGTGGGGAAATCGCGGGGAGAATTGCTGCAGAGGCTATCGCCCGAGGAGAGCTCCATGATTTAGAACATTACGAAATCGAGTGGCAGGAAACCTTCGGGGAATCCCTCCGGTATGGCGCTTTCAAAAGACAAGTCCTTGAAGAGAACTGGAATAAATCAGAAGTTGACTTTGAAGGGTTAATTCGAAAAACCTGGGTCGGATTTAAAGAATATTATGAGGATAGAAGAAAAATCCCCCTCAATCCCCCTTTTTCTAAGGGGGAAAAACCCCTCTTTGACAAAGAGGGGATAGGGGAGATTTAGAAAGAGGGAAGCATGGAACAAAAAGTTAGCCCCGAATATATTCAGACGAGTTTAGCAGCCTCCTTGACATTGGGTTTCCAGCAAGGATCGTTCCATCGAAATGCCAAACTTAAAGGATTGAACCTTCTCCTCCACTATGAGGAAGGCTGTCTGGGAAAATGTCATTTTTGCGGACTTTCGAAGTCGAGGCAAGAAGGTCCTAAAGGGAAAACCTTCATCAGGGTGGACTGGCCCCTCTATCTTTTAGAAGAAATCGTTGAAAGGGTAAAGGGTAAAGATCAGCTCCATCGTGTTTGCATCTCAATGATTACACATCCAAAGGCTTTGGAAGACACCCTTTATGTCATTCGCAGGTTCAAAGAGGATACGGATCTTCCGATCAGTGTCCTCATCTCCCCAACGTTAATTCATCAGGAGAACTCACTTGATGCAATGAGAAAAGCTGGGGCAGACCGGATAGGAATTGCTATTGATGCAGCGACTCCTGAGCTGTTCGATCAATTGAGAGGAAAAGGAGTTGGAGGTCCTCATCAATGGGATCATTATTGGGATGTTGTCCGAATGTCTGTTTCTGTCTTTGGAGAATTTTACGTGGGAATCCATCTCATTGTCGGTTTGGGCGAAACAGAGAAAGAGATGGTGGAAACGATTCAGCAGGGACAGAATATGGGGGCCTATACTCACCTCTTCTCCTTCTTTCCTGAGAAGGGAAGCCCGATGGAGGAACATTCCCCACCTACTCTCGGCCAATACCGGAGAATCCAGCTTGCCCGCTGGATTATTAATGAGGATATGGGATCAATAAATCAGATGAAGTTTGATGAGAAAGGAAGATTAATCGACTTTGGAATCGACATCAATCCCCTCATTCAGATGGGAGAACCTTTCATGACCTCTGGATGTCCTGGTAGAGATGGGAGAGTGGCTTGCAATCGACCCTATGGTAATGAGCGGCCTTCAGGACCAATCCGAAATTTCCCTTTCATGCCAGAACCGGAAGACATTGAAGAAATCAAGAAGCAATTAGATGTTTCCAGTTAACGTAAAGCGTTAGGCATAAGGTGTTATCATTTTATCCTTAACACTTAACACTTTACACTTTACGCTTAACACCTGACGACGTAATGGATAGACACTTAATTGACACACCTTTGAAAGAACTTCAGTCCGAGGCATTCCGGATTCGAAAGGCCCATTTTGGCAACGAACTCACCTTCTCTATACCCGGCACAGTCTCTTACCATGACGACACTCTTCCCTTCCAAAAAGATCGCTTTGCAGCGATCAGTGTGACGGGAAGTCATTGCGATCTTCGATGTGGGCATTGCCAAGGGAAACTTCTCGAATCGATGATTCCTGCGGAAGATCCTGGAACTTTTTCCCAGATCGCTGATCGACTCCGGCTCGCCGGGGCTCTCGGTGTCTTGGTAAGCGGTGGTGCAGATCAGAATGGCGAGGTCCCTTTAAAAAAATTCATCCCTTCAATAAAAGTCCTCAAAGAGAAGGATCCACAATTTAAAGTAATCGTTCACACCGGTCTGATTCGAAGAGAAATCGCCAAAGAACTTAAGGAGGCTGGGGCCGATCAGATTCTCATCGATGTGATCGGTGATGATGAAACCATCCGAGAAGTTTACCATCTGAATAAACGAGTCCAAGATTATGAAGAGACACTTTGGATGTTAAAAGAGATGGGCCATCGCCTTGCTCCTCATATCATCATCGGACATCAGTTCGGAGAGATCAGAGGAGAATGGAGGGCTTTAGAGATGGTCACCCGCGTTGGTGTTGAAACCATTGTTTTGGTTATTTTCAAAACTCTCCTTCCTATTGGAAAAAATCATTTTAGGGTTCCACTATCAGAAGAAACATCGAGGATTTCTGCCATTGCTCGTATTCTCAATCCCAAGATTCCTATTCGTATGGGTTGCATCCGTCCAGCTCATCCCTCGAAAGCGGAGATGGAGAAGGGATTTATTGACTCAGGGGTCAACACCATCGCTTACCCTCTCCAGGGGACGATTGAATACGCAAAAGAAATCGGTCTTAAAACAAAATTTATTGAGATGTGCTGCAGCCTCATCTAATATTTGGAAAGGCTATTGAAAGATACCTACCCGCTTAATGTATCCCTCAAACTTAGCTTCCACTGACAAACAATATCAATTTTGGTATCAGCTTCTTCTTGTACTTTCTATTCCCTAATTTGGGAAATGGGTGTATATTACAAGCGCAAATGAACAATGCCGATATGCCTGGGTCGCTATAAATAATTCATTCTGAAATTAACTCGATTCTATATAATATCCTTTAAAACCACCTTTTCTGGAAAATATATCATGAAATTCGACCTTTTTAATTAAAAGAGAGCTTTTTGTGGTTTAATTTTTATGAAAATATAGAAACAACATAAAAAATAATGTTATACCTAAAAGAAAACTATGGATATCTTGGAAGATAACGACAAACTAAATGAGATGTATAGGCTTTATGGAATTGCTGCACACAACTGTAGCAATATTGAATATCGTATTGCTTACCTTTTATTAGGTCCTAAATGGAAAGAAATAGAAGCAAATACACCAGAGAAAGTTCAGGAAGTATACGATGATCTGTACTCCAAACCACTGGGTACACTGTTGAAGTTATATCAACATCACTTTGATTTCTCAGAAAAAACTATTTCACAAATGAAAGATATATTAGATAAGCGAAATCATTTAATTCATAGGTTTTTTGGGTCATACGGAAAGAATATGAAACATATTGAAGTTGTAGATCAAATGATATCTGAGTTAGAGAACTTAGTTGTTCTGTTTCAAGCAGCTTCACATTCACTAGATCCAGAAAATTGGAGAAAGGTATAACAAAGCAATTTAACTCGGGCGGCATAAAGCGGCGTTCGCTTTCGCTTACTCTGCTTTATGCCGCCGGTTAATTGCGCCGTTAGGTGCGTACTCCAAGGGGGAAGTATGGGACTCCTGAAATGGCTGGCAGACCTAACTAGCAGGGAAGTCCTGAGGCTTCACATCTACATGTGTTACGCGCTCGATCTCGGCAGGGGGGCTGCATGCGTCAGATGGACTCTTCTCGACAAGTCGCTCAAAGGCAAGGAAGACGCGCTACGATGCTCCCTTGTCGCTCTCCTCTATGCAAGGATTCTAACCATTCACCACGCAGACAGAGCTGAGCTCTTTCAGCGTATTGACCGAGTGATGACCGAGTTATTGGCGCAAGGTACGACATCACCGCTTCGTTTCGAGGAGTGGGTGCTCGACATTGATCCAATCGGTCCACCGTTCGTGATATGGCCTTGGGCACCTCTCGAGTCCCTAGAGGTAAAGGGGGTGAAGACGCATGTGGCAACTTTGAGGTATGGAAGGCCTACTCGTCTTTCGCCCGCAGGCCTAGCCATTGATCTTGAGATGCCTCTGGGAATGGAACGCGTGAGGGTTCCCGCGTCCATAATGATTGCAATGTCCGATTGTTTCAACAGACTGGAGGATCAAGTCCATCGGGAAGTTCTCGCACGGCTATTGCTGCATGTGAATCGATATTACGGAACGGCTGAAAATGCGACGCTCATGAGCGAGGGTGTCGCGGTCGCTGCAGCCCTCCAGCGGATCGCTAACAGCGCCCGCTGAGCCGAGTCGTTATCCACTCTTTCAATTCGTAATCATCAGCTTTCCGAACAATATCGGAGTAAACATTTGTAGGTACTCTTCCAACTTTTTATGAGATGGTGAACCATGATTGGGCCGCATTTTTTACCCCGTTAGAAAGCCATACTGCTCCCTCCGGGCCAGAGGCCCTCTGGGCCGGCGGCTGTAGCGGGGATGATGGCTGCTCCTTTTTTCAGCGAACACGGTGTTTAATGCCTCGCTTGCCCCGTTAGAGATTTTCTCTAACGGGGTGAATGAACCTTCCCGTTAGAAACTAGAAGACCTTCTAACGGGGTTTACGGAAACAGCTGAATTGATATCTCCCTTGAAAAAACTCCTTCACTTAAGCTATAAGAAATAGTTATAGTTGCCTAATACATTTGCTATCACTATCACAAGACGAGAAACAATGAAGGCAAATGGTCAAATTAAGAATCTGGCAAATGGAAAGAACTAAACAGGAATCTTAAGACAACACTTTTTAAAAAGAACACAGGAGGTGTCGACATGGCAAAGATGCCAAAAGAAGTGATGGAGGTCATCAATGATCCTAATAGTGCTAAAGTTTTAGCAACAGCAGGCACGGTCTTAGAAATCAATGCAGTGCCAAAAGGAAGTTTACGAGCCATTGATGAGGAGCGAATAGCCTTTGCCGACATATTCGGAGATAAAACCAACAAGAATTTAGAAGTTAATAAAAAGGTGGTCGCTTTGGCTTTTAAGATGAGCCCAGTGGCAGGCTACCAGATAAAAGGCACGTTTTTAGGATTTCAAACCTCTGGAGAACTCTTTGATAGATTTGCTAAGGAAATAAAAGAGAGGATAAAGCTGAATATAAGGGCTGTCGGGACTATAAAGGTGGATGGAGTCTATGGGGTTGCTCCACCAGAGCCCGGGAAAAAGATAGCTTAGTTTACCCCGTTAGAAAGTCTTCTACTTTCTAACGGGGTAAATATCAGGCAAACCTCCATTAAGCAACTCCTCTTATAAGAAAAAGGGACCAATTTTTATTTTATCCACCCCGGCTCCGATGATTGCAATCACCTCAAAGGAAAGAATCCAGACCAAGCTGCTTCAATGGTTTAAGAAAAATGGAAGAGATCTTCCCTGGAGAAAAACCCGAGACCCTTATGCCACCTGGGTTTCGGAGATCATGCTCCAGCAGACCCAAGTGGCGACGGTCATCCCCTATTATCAAAAATTTCTAAAATCTTTTCCTACAATCCATCACCTGGCAAAATCCGATCTCTCAAAAGTTCTAAAGGTCTGGGAAGGACTGGGATACTATTCGAGGGCACGAAATCTTCACCGCGCTTCTCAGATTGTCTTAACCCGTTTTCATGGAAAAATTCCTGAAACTCTCAAAGACCTTCTCGGCCTGCCTGGAATCGGCCGTTCCACAGCAGGCTCTATCCTCTCTTTCGCCTTTCATAAAGATGCACCCATTCTCGATGGAAATGCAAAAAGGGTCCTCTCCAGGCTCTTTACTGTTTCGAGTAATCCGGTGAAAAGTAAGACCGAAGGTCTTCTCTGGCAAATTTCAGAATCTCTGATCCCAAAAGGATTTTCTAATCCCTTTAATCAAGCGCTCATGGACCTTGGCTCCATGCTCTGCACGCCCAAAGATCCTCAATGTCCTCGTTGTCCTCTCCATCGTTTTTGCAAAGGAAGAGCTTCGGGAGAACCCGAGAGATTCCCGACAAAAACCATTAAGAGGAAGATCCCTCACATCGGAGCGGTCTCCGCTGTAATTCAGAAGGATGGAAAATTTTTTCTCAAACAAAGGCCACCGAAGGGGCTTTTAGGAGGATTATGGGAATTTCCGAATTGGAGGAATGAAGGAAAACAAAGGTCAAGGTTAAGGCCGAGGTTAAGAAACACTATCAAGAAAGAATTGGAAATGAATGTTGAAGTCAAAGAGTTTATAGGAGTTTTTCATCAAACCTATTCTCACTTCAAACTTACCCTACATGTCTTTCATTGCCAGCATCTTAATGGAAAAGGAAATGGGAAATGGGTCCCCATTCGCAAACTTCATCTCCTTCCTATGTCACGAATACACCGCCGCATCGCTGAAATGATAGTTGGGGAGATAAGGAAATAGGAAGATAGGGAGAAATTGAAATTTTTATCACCCCATCTCCCTATCACCTCATCTCCCTATCCTTCTCTTCACTTTACCAGTCCAAAATCAATATGCCGTCTCTCCACATCCACCCGATCCACCCTCACCTTGACTTCATCGCCAATTCTGAAGGTTTTGTGAGTCCTCTCTCCAGTAAGACAATAATTCTTTTCATGATACTGATAATAATCGTCGTGTAGGCTCGTCACCCTCACCAAACCATCTACAAAAATATCTCTCAGTTCTACAAAAAAACCAAAAGCCGCCACGCCACTGATGATCCCTTCAAATTCCTCACGGATCTTATCCTTCATGAAACGAACCCTGTATCGGCCCAGAATCTCCCTTTCAGCCTCCATCGCCACCCTTTCCCTCTGAGAGAGGTGGTCAGCCTGATTAGCTAAAACCTCCTCCGGGATCTTGACCTCCTTCTTAGACAGAACCCTTTTTAAAAGCCGGTGGACGATCAGATCAGGATACCTTCTGATGGGAGAAGTAAAATGGGTGTAGCCATCTGAGGCCAAACCGAAGTGTCCTAAGTTTTTGGCCGAATATTTGGCCCACTTCATCGATCGAAGTAGAATTTCGTTTACCACCCTTTCTTCAGGCCTTCCCTTGATATCAGAAAGGATTCTCTGGAATTCCTTCGGAGAATGGTCTGACTCCTTTCTCATCTTATATCCTAAATGAGAAATAAACCTTCTAAACTCATCAATCGCTTCTTTTTTCGGAGGTTCATGGATTCGATAGATAAATGGAAATCCTTTCTCTTCCATAAAATGGGCAACGGCCTCGTTGGCAGCGATCATAAATTCTTCAATGATCTGATGGGCCAGGTTTCTCTCTGCCCGAATAACATCCTCTGTCTCCCCTTGGAGATTGAGGATAACTTCGGGTTCTGGAAGATCAAAATCAATGGCTCCCCTTCCTATTCTTCTTCGACGAAGTTCTTGACAGAGATCGGCCATGAGTTCTAAGGAGGGGAGGAGATGTTTAAATTTCCTTCTTAACTCCGCTTCTTCATCCACCAACATTTTTCTCACCAGGGTATAGGTCAGTCTCTCGTCGCTTCGGATCACACTGGGATAGAATTGAACGGCTTTTCTCTCTCCATTTCCGTCATATCTCAACTCCGCTGTAAGGGTCAGCCGATCCACCCTGGGATGGAGACAACAGATCTCATTGGAAAGTTCAGGCGGAAACATAGGAATCGCGCGGTCTGGAAAATAGACGCTGGTACCCCGGGAATAAGCTTCGTTGTCCAGACCAGTCTCCTCCCTCGCATAGTGACTGACATCGGAGATGGAAACGTATAGTTTCAAGCCTCCATCCCTTTCTCTTTCAATGGAGACAGCATCATCAAAATCTCTTGCATTTTCTCCGTCGATGGTGAAGGTCGGAATTTCTCTCAGGTCAACCCGATCTCTGTATTCATGTGAGGAGGGTGTGGGAGGAAGGTTTTGTGCCTCCCTTAAAACAACCGATGAGAATCGATAAGGAAGTTCATATTTGTGAATGATGATCTGGGGCTCAATCTCTGGATCATCAGGATATCCCAAAATGTGAGTGATTCTCCCTTCCGGCCTCGCCCTCTCCGTCGGATACCGGGTGATCTCTGCCACTACAATCTGATTTGGCCTCGCTCTCTTCGTCTCCCCTTCCGGGATGAAAACCTCCTGGAGGATTCGTTCGTCCTCCGGAATGATGTAGGAATAATTTTTGGCCCTCATAAACTTGCCAACGACTTTGCGCGTCTTTCTTTCCAGAATCCGGATGACACTGCCTTCTTTTCCCTTCCTCCGGATTAACTCTACTCTTGCGACGACACGATCCCCGTTCATCGCCTCTTTGAGATTTCTGGGGCTGATGAAAATATCTTCTTCTCCTTCTGCTTCAGGAATGACGAATCCATATCCATCCGGATGCGTTTTGACCCTGCCGACAACCAAATTCATCTTCGATAGAAGGCCATAACGGTTTCCTCGTATCCGAACAACCTTTCCCTCATCCGCCAAATCCCTGAGGCATTCTCTCGCCTTTTGCCTCTGCTCTTTTTGAAGACCCAGACGACGAAGAATCTCTCTTAAAAGAAGAGGTCGATCCTCTTCCTTCATCAATTCAAGGATCTGTTCCACGGAAAGACCTCTTCTCTCCCGATCTTTCCTTTTCTCCCTTTTTATCCTTCTCTTAACCATCGTCTCCTGAAACTTACTGCTTATGGCTTATAACTGATTGCGAATGGCTCTTAATTCATCTCTTCAACTCTTAACTCTCCACTCATAACTCTTAACTGCTATTCCAGTTCTTCTCCCAAAACCGCATTTCTCACCGTCTTCATCACACTTCTAAAACCAGGAATCCCTGGGTCGAGATCCATCTCCTCCAATCCAATTTCACTTTTTTGGGTTATCCCCAGCCCCAATTCCACGGCTCGTTTCACCTGTCTCTGTTCCCAGACATCGACCTCTTTGATTTGGGGAAGTTCAGAATAATGTTTCAAAACTCCTAACCCTACCACATCAGCGGCAATACGATCTCCTGTAGCAATAACCAGGTGGGCATCACGAGCCACACCTTTCCAAGGGCCTCCCTCCACCATCAACATCGTTCCATCCACAATGTTGAGGTCGGGGGTATAGGCCAAATTCAACTCTGAAATGACTTCTTCCCAATGGTCCCGATCTACAAAATAAGGTCTCTGTTTGAAATGGGTGGCACCGACAAAGTTCTTTAATGCAATGCTATAAGTGGCTGACCGATGGGTTTTGATGACCGGGAGAT
>Ga0315277_10012211_pt1 | contig 10780 bp, 8 predicted proteins | sample YL17G05_15_MG_FD_203695 | JGI IMG/M metagenome (GOLD analysis project Ga0315277, IMG submission 203695) | Sediment microbial communities from Yellowstone Lake, YNP, Wyoming, USA - YL17G05_15 | ecosystem: Environmental > Aquatic > Freshwater > Lake > Sediment | place: USA: Wyoming | collected... | reverse complement strand
AGACGTTCGCCCAGGCGGTGGAGGACGGGCACATCCTCTCGTTCATCTGCCCCGACTGGCGGAGCAAGTTCGCGGAAAGGGACATGCCGAACCTGTCCGGGAAGATGGCCCTGATGCCCCTGCCGGCCGTTCGTCCCAACGCCCGGCGGACCAGCACCTGGGGCGGGACGATGCTGGCCATCACCGAGCGATGCCCCAACAAGGACCTCGCCTGGAAGCTCGCCCAGCACCTGTACCTGGACCCCGACGACCTGGCCGGCCGGTTCCGCGAGTTGAACATCCTGCCACCTGTGAAAGACGTCTGGGAACTCCCTGCCTTCGAGGAGCGCCGGCCGTACTGGTCCAACCAGCGGATCGGCAAGGACTACGCGAAGCTGGCCCAGGACGTGCCCCCGCAGTACGCCAGCCCGTACATCGAGCTCGCCAAGTCCAAGATGAACGAGGTGGTCTCCGCCTGCGTGACGTACTGGAGAGAACACAAGGAACCCGATGCGAAAGACTTCGACGCCTTCGTCCGCGCCCAACTGAAACAGGCCGCCGACCAGGTGCGGAGGCAGATGGCGAGGAATCCGTTCTGACCATGCCCAGGCTCTCGATATTCCGCCTTCAACACAGGTATGCCCCGTACCTCTTCGTGGCCCCGTTCATCGTCCTGTTCCTGGCCTTCGGCCTGTACCCGCTGGTCAAGAGCCTGGTCCTGTCCCTCTACATCACCAGCGGGCCCAAGAGGCAGGTCTTCGTCGGGCTGGAGAACTTCCGGTTCCTCATCACCGACCCCAACTTCTACAAGGCGGCGGCCAACACGGGCATCTACGCCCTGTTCTCCGTGTTCCTCCAGTTGCCGCTGAGCTTGGGGCTGGCTCTCCTGCTGAACCGCAGGCGGCTGTTCGGGAGGAACTTCTTCCGCTTCACTTTCTTCTCCCCGCACCTGGTGGGGATGGTGTTCGTGGCCGTCCTGTTCATGGTGATCTTCACGCCGAGGTACGGGCTGCTGAACCGGACGCTCCATTGGATGGTCGGGATGAACGTGGACACCAAGTGGCTGACCGATGAGACGATGGTGATGCCCGCCCTGGTCATCACCTCGCTGTGGATGTACGTCGGGTTCAACATGATCTACTTCCTGGCGGCCCTTCAGTCGGTCGATAAGGAGCTTTACGACGCGGCGAGGGTGGACGGCGCGAACGCCTTCCAGCAGTTCCTGCACGTCACGCTGCCGGGGATCAAGCCGGTCGCGATCTTCGTCGTGGTCCTCAGCACCATCGGCTCGTTCCAGCTTTTCGAGCTGCCGTACCTGATGCTGGGGAACGGCCCAGGCCCCGGCCAGGCCTGGCTGACGATCGTGATGTACCTCTACCAGAACGGGTTTGTCACCGGCGACCTGGGATATGCATCGGCCATCGGGTGGACGCTGGCGCTGGGCGTGCTGGTCGTGTCCATGATCCAGATGAGCCTGACGGGCGCCTGGAAGAGGGGGGATTGACACCACTACCTGCGAGGCGGGGCTCCTGTCCCGCCGCGCGAAGGCGGATTGTAGATTGCAGATTGCAGATTTCAGATTGCAGATTGCAGATTGTAGATTGTAGATTGCAGATTGCAGGTTGCGGATTGCAGATTGAGGATTGCAATTGCGGATTGCAGATTGCGGATTGCAGATTGATGTGGATGCGGCCAGGTTCTCAGTTCGGCGTTGTCACGGAGAACCGCCCGTACGGGCGGGTAGGCCACGGCGTCCGCTTCTTGGGCATTCGGATGTGCCGTCCGGAGTTTGTTTCGGGTTCTGGGTTTCGTACTTTGGATTGGGCCCTGTTGGCAACGGAACGAGCAAGTGGAATCTGTCGCCGGTGCTGAGGATATGAAGAACGTTATTCCGCGAATCCTTCTGTACCTCGCCCTGGTCCTGTGCACGGTGATCATGCTGACGCCGCTGGTTTGGCTTGTTGCGGCCTGCGTGAAGGGACCCGCGGACTTCAACAGCATCACGTTCTTTCCGCCCCCGGACCGGTTCACGGCGCACAACTTCAGAACGCTCTTCACCCAGATCGACTTTCTCCGCCTCCTGATGAACAGCTTCTTCATCACCGGCACGCTGGTGCTGATCCAGCTCTTCTTCTCGTCGCTGGGGGGCTTTGCCCTGGCGAAATACGAGTTCCGCGGCAAGAAGCTCGTCATGATCGTAATGCTGGCGACGATGATGATACCGGGTCAGGTGCTGCTGGCGCCCCTATACGAGATGGTCTGCCGGATGCGCCTGGCGGACTCGTTCCTGGGCCTGATAGTGCCGGGCGCGGTGAGCGTCTTCGGCATGTTCCTGTTCCGCCAGTCGATGCTCCAGATTCCCGACGACCTCCTCCAGGCCGGACGGATCGACGGGTGCAGCGAGTTCGGCCTGTACTGGAATATTGCGCTGCCCGTCTCTCGCCCGATGATCGGGGCCTTCTGCCTGATCTCCTTCATGGGCAACTGGAACAGCTTCCTCTGGCCGCAGATCATCCTGCACCACAAGGACCGCTTCACGCTGCCCATCGGGCTGAACCAGTTGGTTGGGTTGCAGCACCAGGAGTACGGTGCGCTGATGGCGGGCACGCTGCTGTCGATCCTGCCGGTGGTGGTGCTGTTCTTCGTGCTCCAGAAGGAGTTCATCAGCGGCCTGACGGCAGGAGCGGTGAAGGGGTAGGGCGATTGCTGATTGCAGATTGCAGATTGTAGATTGCAGATTGGGGATTGCGGATTGACGATTGCCGATTGCGAGGCGCGGATTACGGATTCACAATTGTGGATTGCGAATCGCAGATTGTGGATTACGAATTGCGGATTGCCCGCATCTGGTCCCATCGCGGCCGACGGGCGCTACTTCGCTCCCGCCACCGCAAGATCGATCGCCCAGACCGTCGTGTTGGCGGTGATGAAGAGCGTCTTGTGGTCCTTTCCACCGAAGGTGCAGTTCGCGGCGGTCTTGGGCGTCTTGATCTTCCCGATGAGCTTGCCCTCGGTGTTGAACACGTGCAGGCCGTCGCCCGCGGTGGACCACAGCCGCCCGTCCGTATCCACCCGCATCCCGTCCGGCGCACCGGGGCTGATCGTCGCGAAGACCTTCCCGCCCTCCAGCGTGTTGTCCTTCTTCACGTTGAACACGCGGACGTGGTGAAACTTCCCGTCGCTGTTGGCGACGTAGAGCAGCTTCTCGTCCGGTGAGAAGCACAGGCCGTTGGGGCGGGTGAAGTCCTCGGCGACCGGCACCGGCTCGGTCGCGTTGGGATCGAGGCGGAAGACGTAGTTCGCCGGCTGCTCGGCCTGGTCCGGTTTGATCCCGTAGGGCGGGTCGGTGAACCAGACGGTCCCGTCGCTCTTGACGACCACGTCGTTGGGCGAATTGAGCCTCTTGCCGTTGTACCTGGCGGCGAGCGTCGTGACCTTGCCGTCCTTCTCCGTTCGCGTGACGGTCCTGCTGCCGTGCTCGCACGTGACCAGGCGCCCGTCAATGTCCACCGTGTTTCCGTTAGAGTTGTGCGAGGGCTTGCGGAAGACGCTGAGCCCCTTGACCGGGTCCCACCTGAAGATCGTGTCAGCCGGGATGTCGCTGAAGAGCAGGGACTTGTCCTCGTCGAGCCACGCCGGGCCTTCGGTGAACTTGAACCCGTCGGCGATCATCCGGAGGGCCGAATCGGGCAGGAGAACCTTGCGGAAGGATTCGTCTATAACCTCGATACTCGTGCCGGGTGTGGTGGTCATGGAGGTAGCCGCCTTCGCTGTGGGTTTTGGGGAATCATCCCTTTCGCCGCCCGCGCACCATGCGCACGCGGCGAGCAAGCTCAGGAGAATCGCGCTTCGCTTACACATGGTTTTCTCTCCATGGGATTATGCGACGGATTATCCGCAGGACCATGACAAGGGCTTGCCGCTTACCGACGCCCTGCGAAACGCCGAAACCGTTCCGGGGTCTGTTGGATATTCGTCATTTGTCCTGGTTGTTACGGTCTCCAGATAGTCCCGTCCGGAAGCCGGGCGACGGTCCACGTGGGGTTGGCGTCATCGCAGGGGAACTTCGCCGCCAGCGCCTCGTCGAACTCGATTCCCCAGCCGGGGCGGTCGTTGGGATAGGCGGACCCGTCGCGGATTTCCGGCGTGCCGGGGAACATCTCCAACTCCACCGGCTTGCGGAACGCCCATTCCTGCACGCCGAAGTTGCGGACGGTCACGTCCAGGTGGACGTTGACGGCCATGCCCACGGGCGAGACGTCGCCCGGTCCGTGCCAGGCGGTCCGCACGCCGAAGGCGTCGCACAGGTGCGCCAGCTTCAGCGCGGGCGTCGCGCCGCCGATCGCGGAGACGTGCGCGCGGATAAAGTCGATCAACCTGCCCGCGACCAGGGGCGTGATCTCGCGCGGATTGCTGAACAGCTCGCCCATCGCCAGCGGCGTGGCGCAGACGCCGCGGACGTTGGCGAACCAGTCGATGTCCTCCGGTGCGAGCAGGTCCTCCAGGAAGAACAGGCGGTACGGCTCCATCGCCTTGGCCAGCCACACCGCGTCGATGGGCGCCAGACGCTCGTGCACGTCGTGGAGGAGTTCGACCTTCTCGCCCAGCTCTTTCCTGAGGTGCTCAAACAGTGCGGGGATGCGGCGGAGCTTCTCGCGCGGGTCGAAGAAGGCGCCCGTCGGCGGCGGCTTGTCGGAAAGGGCCCCGGCCCCTTCCAGGCCGCTGTACCCGCCCAGTTGGCAGCGGACGTACCGGAAGCCCCGCTCGATGAACTTGCGTGCGTTGTCGGCTACCTGCGCGGGCTCCTTCCCGTCGGCGTGGACGTACACCGCCGCCCCCGCGCGGCACTTCCCGCCCCAAAGCCGGTAGCACGGAAGCCCCGCGAGTTTGCCCAGGATGTCCCACAACGCCATGTCCACCCCGCTGACGGCGTTGTTGAGCACCGGCCCGTTCCGCCAGTAGCCGTTGACCATCGCGGACTGCCAGAGGTCCTCGATGTTCCGCGGATCCTTGCCGATGACGAACGGGCCGATGTGGTGCTCCATCGCCGCCTGGACCGCCCGGTGCCTCTGCGTGAACGTCGCGCAGCCCAGGCCGTACAGGCCCGGCTCGCTCGTGACGACCTTGACGATGATCAGCCGACTACCGGCGGGCTGCGTGACGAACGTCTTGACCTCGGTGATCTTCAGTTCGGGCATGATGGATTCCGCAAGTCGGGTATAATCCCTCGCCAACGCGTGGCGGACCGGGATTCTATCGCGCCACGCGCCGCCAAACAAGAAACGACGGACCCACGCGCGAGGCGCCCAGGACGCGCGGCGGAGCGCTATGTCACTGAACAAACAGATCGTCCTGCACGTTGTCCTGCTCGCGGCCGTCTTCGCAATATTCGAATTCCTCGATATCGACATCCCGTTGCAGGACCGGTTCTACGACGCCCGGACACATCGCTGGATCATCGACAGGAAGGAACCTGTCGCCCGGTGGACGCTGTACCTGGGGCTGAAGGGCGTGGCGGTCGCGATCGGCGTCGCGTGCGGGGCGGTCTTCTTCCTGTCGTACAGGCTGCCGAGGCTTGCCAGGTTCCGGCGGCCGTGCCTCTTGCAGGCCCTGTCGCTCGTCTTCGTCCCGCTGATCGTCGCCGGGAGCAAGCAGTTCACCAACGTCTATACCCCCGCGCAGGTCCAGCGTTACGGCGGGGACAAGCCATACGTGAAGGTCATGGAGAGGTATCCCGCGGGGTTCCAGTCCAAGACGCGCGGGAAGGGCTTCCCCGCCGGCCACGCGACGGGTGGATTCGCCCTGATGATGCTGTATTTCGCCTTCTCGCGCAGGAGGTGGAAGGTGGCGGGGCTGGTCACCGGACTGACCCTTGGCTGGATCATGGGCCTGTACCAGATGCTGAATGGCCAGCACTACCTCAGCCACACCATCGTCACGATGTCCGCCTCGTGGATCGTCATCCTTATCATTTGCAGGCTGGTCGCGGCGGTCGCCGAGGCGCGTGGGGCGCCGAAGCCCCGCTCGAGCGCCGCGCGTTCAACATAATTCTTACGACCCGGAGCATCGCCTACAATCAAGGAGCGGGTCGGCAAAGGAGAAAGGAGACAGGGCCATGACGATCCAGGACGTCATCGACGCGATCCTGCGCGCTATTCCAGGTCGCGTCGAGAACACCGTCGATACCTTCAAGTCCGGCGACCCCCGCGCGAGGGTGACCGGCATCGTGACCACGTTCATCGCCACGCGGGAGGTCCTGCGGCGGGCCAAGGAGTTGAAGGCGAACCTGGTCATCACGCACGAGCCGACGTACTACCAGCACCGGGACGACACGACCCCCCTGAAGGGGGACCCGGTCCTGGAGTCCAAGCGCCGGTTCATCGAGGGAAGCGGCATCGCCGTCTGGCGCTTCCACGACTACTGGCACCGCCACAAGCCCGACGGGATACTCCAGGGACTGGCGCGGAAACTGGGATGGGAGAAATACCGCGACCCCCGGCGTCAGAGCTTCTTCCGGATTCCTCAGACCACGCTCCGCCGCCTGGTGGCGACGTTGAAGAAGAGGCTCGGCCTTGCGAGCTTTCGCGTGACGGGCGATCCGGCCATGAAGTGCGGGGGCATCGCGACGACCCTCGGGTGCGTGAGCTGGGAACGGCACCGGGCGGAACTGATCCGCAAGTCCGCCGACGTGCTCATCTGCGGAGAGTCGCATGAGTGGGAGGCGTGCGAGTACGTCCGCGACTCGGCCGCCGCCGGACGCAGGAAGGCTCTGGTCGTGCTGGGTCACTGCAACTCCGAGGAGCCGGGCATGGAGTACCTCACCGAGTGGCTTCGCCCGCGCGTGCCCGGCGTGCCCGTGCATTTCGTGCCCGCAGGCGACCCGTTCTGGTATGCCTGAGCGTCACGGGCGAATGGTGTTTGACACGCGGATAGCGTTCGGGAATCATACTCGACCGTAGGGGTCAGGAGCGTGCACACTCGAGGAGCAACTGATGAGAGGCAAGAGCTTTCGGGATGCGGTCGTGTGCATTTTGTCCACGACGATCGTTTTCTGGGCACGGAACGTCACCGCCGCCCCGCCGGCGACGGACACCAAGGACTCGGCCGGGATCTCGGCCATGTTCGGGCGGATCACGCAGGCATTCGCCGACAGGGACGCAAATGCGATCCTCGCCACGTGCAGCGACGAGGCCTTCCTGGCCGTGATCGACCGGCCCGAGCATCCCGACGGGGTGGTCCGCGTCACGAAGGAGGTGCTCGTCACCTCCGGCTCCATGATATCCCTCGCACCGACCTACGAGCGGCGGTTCATCAGGTCCTGGACATGGCAGTACGCACCGGATGTGGCGGGCACGATCCGAACGGGCGTTGTGCTGGGTCGGCCCGGGGCGGGAAGGATGGATCACGACTTCGTGCTCATGCACTATGAACAAGGGCGGTGGAAGGTGTGCTTCAGCTTCCCCTGTTTCGTCCAGCAGCGTGTGATCGTGGAAGAGCCCCTGCCCGACGGACAAGGCGCCAAGCTGGGCGTCAAGCCCGGGGACATCGTCCTGCGCTACGCCGGACAGGACATGTTCGCCGCCCGCGATCTGGTGGAGGCGGTCAAGAAGCCCCCTGCCGGCGCCGCCATGGCCCTGGTGCTCCGCCGGGGGGACGAACAGGTCGTCGTGCAATGCCAGCCGGACCCCTGGGCGTCCGCCTGGACAACCGATTCGAGGGCGATCTGGGCACCAAGACGCTGACCGGCGCCGCGGCGGCGGCGCATCCCGCGGTCAAGCCGCTCGCGGACTTGTGTGCCGCCATGAAGGCCCGAGACGTCAAGGGCATGATCGCGGCCACCTCGCAACTCGGGTACGTCGGCGTCCACACGCCCAAGCCGGAAGAACCCAGCAAACTGATCAACTCGGGCAATGCTCAAGAGCTCTTCACCGCCGACATCAAGGTCATCGCGGATATGGTGAAGCTGGAGACGCTCCAGATCGAGGACATCCGGCTGATCATCCGCGGCAACCTCGCCCTGGCGAGCTGGCAGGGGAAGGGCCAGTCCACCGAGGGCAAACCGCTGGCCGTCCGATCCCTGGGATGCCTGGTCTGCTTCCGCGGCAAGTGGGGGCTTGTCGCGGAGATCGCCATGGGAGATGAGAGCATCTACCGGTTGGGGATCGAGCCTGAGAAGAAGTAGGACCGTAGGCTGGGACGAGCCCATACGGGCGAGCGTTGTGTGCGCCCAGACGGGCCCGTACGGGAGTCCCACCTGACGCTTCTGTTGCTTGAGACGGTAACGATGCAGAACTTCGAGAAACTGCCCGTTCGGATTTACGAGGACGATCGCGCCGCCGCCAAGGCGATCGCGCGGCGGATCGCAGACCTGATCCGCGCCAGGGCCGCCCGGAGGAAGCCCGCCGTCCTGGGCCTGCCCACGGGCAACACGCCCATCAACGTCTATCGCGAGCTGGTCCGCATGCACAAGGAGGAGCGCCTGGACTTCTCCGGCGTGATCAGTTTCAACCTCGACGAATACTGGCCCGTCGAGCCCGGCGCTTTCCAGTCGTACCACAACTGGATGGACCAGAACCTGTTCCGCCACGTGAACGTCCGCCCCCGGAACGTCCACATCCCTTCCGGCGAGGTGGCGGAGGGTGAGATAGAGTCCCACTGTAGGCGATACGAAACGGAGATCAAGAAGGCCGGAGGGATCGACCTGCAAATTCTGGGCATCGGGCGCAGCGGGCACATCGGCTTCAACGAGCCTGGCTCCTCCCGCGAGAGCCGCACCCGACTGGTGCACCTGGACACGATCACGCGGAAGGACGCCGCCAGCGACTTCTTCGGCGAGGAGAACGTGCCCGGGACCGCGATCACGATGGGCGTCGGGACCATCCTCGAGGCCCGGGAAATCTGCCTGATGGCCTTCGGGGAGCACAAGGCGCCCATCATCCGCCGCGCGGTCGAGGGCGAGGTCTCCAGCGCCGTGGCGGCCGGCTTCCTCCAGCAGCACGGGGGGGCCACGGTCTATCTGGACCAGGCTGCCGCCGCCGACCTGACCCGCGTCGCCACCCCCTGGCAGGTCGGCTCGTGCCAGTGGGACGAGATGCTCACCTGCCAGGCGGTCATCTGGCTGGCGCGGACGCTGAAGAAACCCATCCTGAAGCTCACGGACGAGGACTACGCCGAGAACGGGCTGGTGGAGCTGCTTCGCCACGGCGGTGGGGCGTACCGGATAAACCTGGTGGTCTTCCATCGCCTCATGGGGACGATCACCGGCTGGCCGGGAGGGAAGAAGGAGCCCAGGCGCGTGCTGATCCTCAGCCCGCACCCCGACGACGACGTAATCTGCATGGCCGGCACGATGGTCCGGTTCGTCGAGCAGGGGCACGAGGTCCACGCCGCCTACATGACCAGCGGATACCTGAGCGTCTTCGACTACGACGTGGAGCGCTACGCGGAGTTCGTGAAGGAGTTCAACGAGATCTTCGCCCTGAAGCCCGAGCACTCCAGCGCGATCGCCGACAACATCGACAAGTTCCTCCTCCAGAAGCGCCCCGGCGAACTGGACAGCCAGGAGGTCCAGGCCATCAAGACGCTCGTCCGCCGGACCGAGGCAATGGCCGCCGCCAAGTATTGCGGGCTGAAGGACGAGCGGATTCACTTCCTGAACATGCCGTTCTACAACACGGGTCGGGTCCAGAAGTCGCCCATCGGTCCTGCGGACATAGCGGCGGTCCGCGGGGTGCTTCAGCGCGTGCATCCCCAGATGGTCTTCGCGGCGGGCGACATGTCCGACCCCCACGGCACGCACCGCCAATGCCTGGAAGCGGCCCTTCGGGCCCTGGAGGAGTACGAGGCTGCGGGAAACCCGTCCCCGGAGCTTTGGCTGTACCGCGGCGCCTGGCAGGAATGGCCGCCGGAGCAGATCGACATGGCCGTTCCGCTTTCCCCCGACGAGCTGCGGCACAAGCGCTACGCCATCTTCCGCCACCAGAGCCAGAAGGACCGGGCGATGTTCCCCGGCCCGTTCGACAGCAGGGAGTTCTGGCAGCGCGCGGAGGACCGGAGCAAGTCCACCGCCGCCATCTATGACCTGCTGGGGCTGCCCGAATACCACGCCATCGAGGCGTTCGTGAAATGGCCCGTGAAGCGCCCGGCGAACCTGATGAACCAGTTGACGCCCGCCGAGGAGCCCCCGCGGGCCCGGCGCCAGGGGAAGCCTTCCTCGCGCATCCGCCCCCGACGGTGATCGGGTTGTCGCCCTCGGAAGCGTTGTCGAGACAAGAAGCCCGAACTGCGAAGCACGAATGCGGACAGTCCAGGCCATTCGGGGAACCGTGGGAAAACGCTTGACCTACCGGAAGATGGCGGGTTAGCCTTGCTAATGAAGGAGAGGCCCGATGGGTGCGAACACGCTCTACTACGGCGACAACCTCGATGTCCTCCGGCAGCACGTCGCCGACGAATCCGTGGACCTGACCTACTTGGACCCCCCGTTCAACTCCAAGGCGACTTACAACATGCTTTTCAGGGAGCAGGACGGAACGCGGGCGGCTGCCCAGTTTAAAGCCTTCACCGATACTTGGAAGTGGGACACGGCTTCCTCTAGGGCCTATGAAGACTTGGTTGAAACCGGGGGTCGGGTTGCCGATGTTATGCGGGCCTTCAAGACCTTCATGCCAGCTAGCGACATGCTGGCCTATCTGTCGATGATGGCTCCTAGGCTAGAGGAACTGCACCGCGTTCTCAAGCCCACGGGGAGTATCTATCTGCATTGCGATCCAACGGCCAGTCACTATCTAAAGCTCCTGAT
>Ga0315277_10012210_pt1 | contig 10780 bp, 9 predicted proteins | sample YL17G05_15_MG_FD_203695 | JGI IMG/M metagenome (GOLD analysis project Ga0315277, IMG submission 203695) | Sediment microbial communities from Yellowstone Lake, YNP, Wyoming, USA - YL17G05_15 | ecosystem: Environmental > Aquatic > Freshwater > Lake > Sediment | place: USA: Wyoming | collected... | reverse complement strand
CCGGGGGTCAGGCGGCCGACCCCTCGTTCGGGTCCGGACCTTTGACCATGCCCTTCCCCGCGCTCTTGGCCTGGTACAGGTATCGGTCCGTGTCCCCGACCAGTTGCTCCACGCTCTCCTGGAACGGCGCCACGCCGATGCTGACGGTGATCCGCCCGATCGGCTGCTTTTCGCGGTCTTTGAAGGGATGGGCGGCGACGGACTGGGAGATCTTCGCCGCCATGTGCAGGGCTTGACCGGAGCCGGCTTCGGGCAAGATGATGGCCAGCTCGTCCCCCCCGTACCGAAAACAGATGTCCGATTTTCGGGTCCCGGAGCAGATCAGGACGGCGATGTCCTGGAGCAGCCGGTCGCCGGCCTGGTGGCCGTTGAGGTCGTTGTACCGCTTGAAATCGTCGATGTCGATCATCATCAGGGAGAGGGCGTGGCCGTATCGCTGGCAGCGGGAAGTCTCCTCGGCGATGCGGGCGTCGAAGCTGCGCCGGTTGTACAGATCGGTCAGCTTGTCCTTCATGGCCATCTCCGAGAGCTTGACGTTTGACTCGATGAGCCGATTCGAGTATTGGTCCAGCTCGAGCATCTTGCTCTGGAGTTCTTTGACCAGGTTCTCGAAAATTTTCTGCAAGGTGCGCAGCTCGCTCTCCTCCGCGAAATCTAAGGTCTCGTTCAAGAATGGGGCGCTGCTTCTCTTGATCCGCGCGGTCATGCGCTCCAGACTCCGGATCCACTGGAAGAGAAGACAGAAGGCCAAGAGCGAGATGAACAACATGGCGATCAGGCCGTAGAAGAAAGAGTCGCGGAGCCTCTCGATCACCGGCTGGGGCAGATGCGGGACCACGCGGTAGGTGACGATGAGGATGAGGATCAGAAGGGGGAGGAGGGAGCTCAGGAAAAAGAAGGCGAGGAAGAGCTTTCGGAAATTTTCAGTATCGATGGACGAGAGAAATTTCATGGATGCCTCCGCTCGCCGGGCTTGGTGTCGCGGCCGGACCGCCTCCGGAAGCCGGGGGCGGCCTGTTCCCTAGAACGCTGAAGTGCGGAAATTATCGCTTTTTTCCCGCGGTTTGTAAAGCTGGAAAGGGCGGGGCGGAGAGTCCCTTTCAAAACGAGGAAGGGAGGGTTTTCTTTTGTTGGGAGGCAGGGTATGATCGTGGGACGAAACAACCGTAACCGAGGGAGGACGTCTTGACCCGACGAGCCTGGGGGCTCCTGCTGGTCCTGATCCTGGTCTGCCTGGTGGCGCTGCGCCTGAGCCGGCCGGCAGCGGCTTGGTTCGAATGCATAACGTCCTTCCTGGCGGACAGGGAGGGCGCCCGGGCCTGGCTTCTCTCCTTCCAGCCGTACACCGGGCTGTACTACATCGGTCTTCAAGCCGTGCAGGTGGTCATCAGCCCCATTCCGGGCGAGCTGACCGGACTCTTGGGCGGGTACATTTTCGGAGCTAGCCTCGGCTTCATTTACAGCACCATCGGGCTGACCCTGGGCACCACCGTGGCCGTGCTCATCGGCCGTTTTTTCGAGCGCGTTTTCGTGGAGCGGCTCGTTCCGACGCGCCTGCTGAACGGCCTGGGCGGTCGGGTGAACCAATGGGGGCTTGTGGCCGTGTTTGTTTTTTACCTCATTCCCGGCCTGCCCAAGGATTCCGTGTGTTACCTGGTGGGCCTGTCGCGTCTGCCCCTGGTGCCGTTCATCCTCGTCTCCTCGGTGGCCCGGATGCCCGGCACCCTGTGGCTCGTTCTGCAGGGGGCCCACGTCCTCCACCGAAACTGGGGGCTGCTGGCGGCCGTCACCCTGGCCGCGCTGGCCATCTGTGTCCCCCTGTTTCTCTTCCGCCGGCGCCTCCAAGCCCGCTTCGGCCTCCATCCGGACACGAAGTAAACCCCGGCCGCGCCACGCCGGTTTTCGCTTCCCATTTCGGTCTGAATTTTCTACACTGACCAAAGGACCGGGACAGACGACCCGGCCGTAAGGAAAGTGGGGTTTCATGCTGAACGATCGCTGGCGCGAGGGACGAAAGGTCACCCTGATCGGCATGGCGGTCAATGTCCTGATGATCGCCATCAAGCTGGCGGGCGGCTGGCTCGGCCACTCCCAGGCCCTGATTGCCGACGGCGTCCACTCGGTCTCGGACCTGATCAACGACGCCGTGGTCCTGTTGGGCCTAAGCGCCGGCAGCCGGCCGGCCGACGATTCCCATCCCTTCGGGCACGGCCGGGTGGAGACGCTGGCCTCGATGGTGGTGGGCGGGGCCCTCCTCCTGGTGGCCGTCTCCCTGGGCTTCAGGTCGGCCAGGGACATCTACGTGCACGTGGAACGGCACCCGGCCTTCCTGACCATCGTGGCCGCCGCCGTCTCCATCCTGGCCAAGGAGGCCATGTCCCGCTATACCGCCCACGTCGGCCGGAAGATCATGAGTCCGGTGGTGCTGGCCAACGCCTGGGACCAGCGCTCCGACGCCCTCTCCTCGGTGGCCGCGCTCATCGGCGTCGGCGGGGCCTGGCTCAACCCGAACTGGCACATCCTGGATTCCTACGCGGCCATGGTCGTGTCCCTGATGATTTTCACGGTGGGCCTGGGCGTCATCCGCAACTCGCTTAAGGAATTCACCGACGCCGCCCCGCCCCCGGAGATCCTGCAACAGCTCGAGAGCTGCGCCCGGAAAGTCAGCGGCGTGCTCGACGTTCACGACCTCAAGGCCCGCACCTCCGGCGGCCTGGTCCAGCTTGAAGTCCACATCGTGGTGGACGGCGGGCAGAGCGTCAAGGAGGGCCACGCCATCGCCAAGGAGGTGGAAGCCTGCCTGCTCTCCGAGGTGCACCAGGTCATGCAGGTGACCATCCACGTGGACCCCGCCGACGAGGATACCCCGCCCGCGGCTTCACGCCCGTGAACTCTGTGCCGCGGGGCCCCGCTCCGCAGCGATTCCTGGCTTCACCGTTCGGGGTGGGCCCGGAGGCCTCCCCCTCCCGCGCGCGTCCACGGCCCATGCCCCTTGACGCCCCGCGGCCGATGGGTTAAAAAACGTTTTGGTTTGGGGCAGGTACACTGCTGGCGCGAGACAAAGAACACCGCGGGTGGCGACATGAGCAGATACGAGCATCAAGACCTGGAAAAAAAATGGCAGCAAAATTGGGACGAAAGCGGCATCTACCGGGTGGACCTGGCCCGGGCCGAGCGCCCCTTTTACAACCTCATGATGTTCCCGTACCCCTCGGCCGAGGGGCTGCACGTGGGCAACGTCTTCGCCTTTGTCGGCTCCGACATCCAGGGCCGCTTCCGTCTCATGAACCGCCTCGATGTCTTCGAACCCATCGGCTTCGACGCCTTCGGCATCCACTCGGAAAATTTCGCGCTCAAAACCGGCACCCACCCCGGCCGCCTGGTCCCCAGCAACATCCGGCACTTCCGCGAAAACCAGCTCAAACGCATCGGCAACATGTACGACTGGACCCATGAGGTGGACACGACCAACCCCAACTATTACAAATGGACCCAGTGGATTTTTCTCGAGCTCTACAAGGCCGGGCTGGCCTACCGCGCCACCGCGCCGGTGAACTGGTGTCCGTCCTGCAAGACCGTGCTGGCCGACGAGCAGGTCATCAGCGGCGAATGCGAGCGGTGCTCGAGCGCCGTCACCAAAAAGGACATGGCCCAGTGGTTCTTCAAGATCACCGACTTCGCCCAGAAACTCCTGGACAACCTCGAGGTCATCGACTGGTCCGAGCGGACCAAGGTGGCCCAGCGCAACTGGATCGGCCGCTCCGAGGGGGCCCAGGTCGTCTTCCGCCTGGACGGCCATGACGAAACCTTCGAAATCTTCACCACCCGGCCCGACACCCTCTTCGGCGTGACCTACATGGTCTTCGCCCCGGAACACCCCCTCCTGAACAAGATCGTCACCCCCGACCAGCGCCCGGCCTTCGAGGCCTATCGCCGGCGCGTGGCGGCCATGACCGAGATCGAGCGCCAGGCCGCGGAGCTGGAAAAAACGGGCGTTTTCACCGGGGCTTTTGCCGTCAATCCGGTGAGCGGCGAACGCGCGCCCATCTGGGTCTCGGACTACGTGCTCATGGGCTACGGCACCGGGGCCATCATGGCCGTTCCGGCCCATGACCAGCGGGACTTCGAGTTCGCCACCACCTTCGGCCTCGAAATCCGCACCGTCATCTCCCCGGACGGGACCATACACCCCTTGAGCGAGGCCTATACCGGCGAGGGCGTTATGGTCAACTCCGGCCCCTTTAACGGCACCCCTTCCCTCGAAGGCGTCCGCAAGGTCACCCAATGGCTGGCCGAAAAGGGCCTGGCCCGCTTCCAGGTCAACTACCGGCTCAGGGACTGGTGCATCTCCCGCCAGCGCTACTGGGGGCCGCCCATCCCCATCATTTACTGCGAAAAATGCGGGCCGCGTCCGGTCCCGGACCAGGACCTGCCCGTGCTCCTGCCCGAGATCGAGGATTATCGGCCGGACGGCAGCGGCGACTCGCCCCTGAGGCGCGTGCCCGAGTTCTACCACACCACCTGCCCGGACTGCGGCGGACCGGCCACCCGGGAGACCGACGTCTCGGACAACTTCCTCTGCTCGGCCTGGTACTTCTATCGCTACCCCTCGACCGGCTACGCCGACCGGGCCTTCGATCCGGCCATGACGAAAAAGTGGCTGCCCGTGGACCTGTACGTGGGCGGGAACGAGCACGCAGTCATGCACCTCTTGTATTCCCGCTTCCTGTGCATGGCCTTAAACCGCATTGGCTTGATCGACTTCGAGGAGCCGTTCAAGAAATTCGTGGCCCACGGCATCATCACCAAGGACGGCGGCAAGATGAGCAAGTCCAAGGGCAATGTGGTCAACCCGGACGACTTTATCGGCGAGTACGGCGCAGACGCCTTCCGCATCTATCTCATGTTCATGGGCGACTATTTGGAGGGAGGGGACTTTCGGGACGAGGGCGTGCCGGCCATGCGCGGTTTCCTGGACCGCGTCTGGACCCAGCTCGCGCCGGAAGGGATGGAGGAGGGGCCGCCGGCGGAGCGGGAAACCCTGTACTGGCTCCATCACACCATCCAGGCGGTCACGGCCGACATCGGGCGTTTTTCCTATAACACGGCCCTGGCCCGGCTCATGGAGCTGCTCAACCACGTGCAGCGGGCCGGGGTGAAGAACCGGGTCGTGGCCGAGGCCTTTGTCCGGCTGCTGGCCCCTTTTGCCCCGTACCTGAGCGAGGAGCTGTGGGAGCGGCTGGGCCACGCCGAGAGCGTCTTCAAAGAGTCCTGGCCGGCGCACAGCCAGGAGCATGCGGCCCGGCAGACCATCGAATTCGTGGTCCAGATCAACGGCAAGGTGCGGGCCAAGATCGAGGTCGAGGCCGACCTGCCCCAAGAGGAGGTCGAAAGGGCCTGCCTCGAGCACGAGCGGGTGCGGACCTACACCGAGGGCAAACAGCTCGTGAAGAAGATTTTCGTGCCGGGCAAGCTCTTAAACCTGGTGGTCCGCTAGGCCGAAGAAGTGCGCAAGTGCGTAGTGCGCAAGTGCGGGGTGCCATGGCCGCTCATCGAACCGGCGTCCTGGCCTACTATGACTACCCCATATCAACCGCTCCCTTGGAGGGCACCAACAACAAGATCAAAACCATGAAAAGACAGGCCTATGGCTTTCGAGACCTCGAATTCTTTAAACTCAAAATCATGGCTGTTCATGGGTCGAAGTACGCTTTAGTCGGATGAACCGAAAATATGCAACTTAAGTACCATGCCTCCGGAACAATTAAGGGGTTCTTTTCGGCTGCTTCTCAATCTTTTTTTTCATGTTTTGTTTCTGTTTTGCAGTGTTTTGCTTTCGACCCTTTTCCTTATCCCTCTTGCCCTTGTCTCCCATTACATACCTCCTCTTCCCGTCATCCCTCATATTCTCATCATGAAGGAACCGTATTGACTTTCCAATTCCTTTTCTCACCTAGTGGTGACTGAGAATCTGATCTCACGACCATCTCCCTGCGGCACATTTCGTCTCTTCAGGTTAAAAGATGACTCGATTGAGATTATTTCCGCTGTTTACAGGCATACTAACTCCCGGCAGCTTAACCTGTCAATCACTGAGCCGGCTTTCGCCGCTGTTCCAGAACCGCTGAGTAATGATGGCTCAGTGGAAAAGCCGGGGCCACATGCACTCACCTTCGCCAACCATGATATGAAACCAGAGAAGCGGCTCCGCTATCTGTTTGAAATCCCTCCTACGCCTTCTTCAAGCTTATCCCTGCCTTGGAAGGTCTGATAGAGAATGCATCTCCTACCTTAAATCCCATCCCTTCAATTCTCTCCTTCGGAATAGCAAGGCTTCCTCGCTTGTTGACCTTTATCTCCTCAGACAGCCTAGTCTTGCCGGCTCTGGGAGCCTTACCTGAGATGCCAGTTGCCTTACCCTTCTCTACAAGGGCGTCGAGGTAGTAGGACTTGAGCTGCGTTGGGCTGTGAAAAGACAAACTGCTCAACCTCAAGCAGTAATCTGGTGAACAAAATGCTTCTTTATCTGGCTATACTCCACCAAAGTCGCCATGCCTTTAACTGCTTCTTCTGGCGTGGGATAGCTTGGGATACCAGCTGACTCGTAGGCTTTTTGCAAAGAAGAACTTATCCTGAGTTCTTGATTTGAATCTCGACCGCCCAGTCTGATGAGAATAACCGGTTTCCCCATCTTCATAGGCACGTCAGTAACAAGCTTTGCTAATCGAGCGTCCAATGCTTCTTGCTGGTCTTCCATTTCCATGGCGGCTTGATGAAAAGTGACAGGCATGTAGGAGATAATGCCGTCAATGCAATCCAGTCGACCTAAATTGTTAATGACAGTCGCATCCATGAGTGCGGTGTGACTACCAGCAAAATCAACAGGATTTCTTGGCCTTGGAGCGTGCGGGGGAAAGTCGAGGCCAGCCATTAAAAAGGTTGCGTCCTCGTCACTCAATTCAGGGACAGCCATTCCAAGTGAGAAACATGTGTCAGCCAGAATTACGCACTGCCCGCCAGTTCCCTGTATACCGATCCGCCTTCCAGGTGGCAGGGGCTGCTTTAACAGGATCGAAACCATATCCAGCGCTCCAAAAAGGCTTTCGGCACGGAGCATGCCCACCTGACGGCACATGGCGTCAAAAATCCTGTCTTCCCCGGTCATGGTCGCCGTGTGGGACATGGACACTCGAGCGCTCTCCGGGTTCCTTCCCGTCTTGTACACGATCACCGGTTTTTCGCCGACTATCTTTCTGGCCGCGGTCAACAGTTTTCGTCCGTCTTTGATTCCTTCCAGGTACATGAGGATGATTCGAGTAGCTGGATCTTCGCCAAGATACTCCAGGTAATCAGCAACATCCAGGTCAGCCTGGTTGCCGGCGCTAATGAGCTTGCTTACGCCGTGTCCTCGGGCCATGGCTTGACGGGCGATCATGTGAGTAAACGAGCCACTTTGGGATATGATTCCTATGTCACCCTTTACAGGAGCAATGGGCAGTGTATTTAATAAAGAAGTCGCGCAGAACACTCCAAAACAGTTCGGCCCGACGAAACGAATCCCTCCCTGTCGGGCGATGTCGAGCGTCTGCTGCTGCAACTTCAATCCTTGGGTCCCGGTTTCCGCGAAATCCGCGGATATGATGATGGCGCCTTTCACCTTTTTTTGGACGCATTCTTTCATGGCCTGCGGAACCATTTGTGCTCGTACCGTGATCACGGCGACATCCACCTGACCAGGCACGTCTGCCAGGCTGGGATAGGCTGTCAGGCCCATGATCTCTTTTTCTTTGGGATTTATGGGATAGATACGCCCCTGAAATCCGCTCGAAAGCAGCCTGGCCACGGTTTGGGCGCCCCATTTATGCGCCGCAGACGATGCCCCGATGATCGCCACCGAGTTCGGATTGAAAAGTGATTCCAACTGATTTGAGACGCTTTCTTTCATAGATATACCTCACCTATCCTAAGATTATAAAGCCGCCCGAAATCGCACGCCGGGCACGTCCTGGTATCCCGTTTAGGCGGGAAGTCGCCCTGAGCGATCTGCTCCAGCCATCCTCGCAGCCCGGTCGGAACGCTTCCCTGTCACAACGGCTATCTTCAACCATTGTGTGGCCTCCGCGGTCCACGTCAGGATCGTGGATAGCAAGGGGTGTGCGACATAAACGGCGGGAGATTTGGGTGCCATGGCCGCTCTGCCTGCCCGACCATGGCGTAGCGACGGCCGGTCGGTCATGCCGTGAATGTGCCGAAAAAGGGGTCAGGAACTTTTTTCCCAGCTCATGTCGCCAAACCTCCTTTTATGCCGCACACCCGATGGCAAGGCACCGGGTTCATGCCCAGCGCTCGGGCCACCTCCGCACAGAGGCGAAGCTGGTTCTCGTGCTGCTTGCTGGGAGGCCTGTTGGCCAATGTGCGTTTTTTTCCCGTTCCGAGGCTCTGCCCAGGAACGCCTGGATCGACTTGAGGCTCTGCCTCAACACCGTTTTTTATGATGTGTCTAGGCAGAGCCCTGAAACGAGAAGAAAGCGCGGGAATCCCATGTTTAAGGGAAATATTAGCCTATAGAAAGCTAGCGGCCCTTAGAGATAAGGCATCATTGGATCCGCCTTCAATCATGCCTGCACGTGCATCGCGATATAACTTTTCAATGACATATTCTTTGGTTAAACCATATGCCCCAAAAATCTGTATAGCCTCATTCGCTACCGCACTTGCCGTCTCTGATGAGAGACATTTTGCCGCCACGCCGTGCGGAATTGATGGAGATAATGGATTAGCCGCATTATACATCGCAATTCGACGAGCACTGGCACGCGCTGCCTCAACCATCTTGAACATCCCAATGAGCCGCATTTTAACGTTCTTATGTTCAAAAATGGGCACACCTCCCTGAATTCGCACCTTTGAGTATCTAAGAGCCTCGTCAAAGGCGGCCTTGGCTACCCCGCCAAACACCGTAGCCGATCTTACAGCGGTATCAAGACGCGGCGCTTGTATCATAAAATCCTTGGGTATATGAACATCCTCAAAAATTATCGAACCTTGATTCAAAGAGCGTTGCCCCATTTTATTTAATGGTTTTCCCCTGGAAATGCCTGCTCTATCTAAAGAGGTAATCATCACCCCATGTTCTTCCATTCCCTTGGAGGGGTCCAAACAAATATGAATCATGGCATGCGTCGCAATGGTGCCATTGCTGACCCATTCTGATTTTGCTCCATTAATAATATATTCATCTCCCTTAAGAATACCCCGAACGGATGGAGAATACCTTGGAACACCGTCCGTTATAACCCAATCGCTCCCATGGTCCGGTTCGGTAATAGCCCAACAGCCAATTATATTACCTTCCAAATCTTCACAGTAATCGCGCACCATTTTCTGTAATTCAGGATTCGAAGATAAGGCCGCTATATAAAAGGGGATACTTCCCGCATAAAAACAATTGGTCAGACCAATGTCGGCGTATCCAAGTTCTTCCCATATCAAAAATATGGACATAGCGTCCAGATCTTCTTTCATGCCGCCTAATGCCTTGGGAATGGCCATGGTGTGCAGGCCCAGCTCACGATATTTTTTGATCGCCTCCCATAAGGGAGAACCATCGGCAATCACATCCTCCGGCCTAGGGAGCTGGTCCAGTTCGATCCCTATGGGACGCATAACTTCTGCGCCGAATCTCCTGACCATATCACCCAGAGCTTTCTGTTCGCTTGTAAGATTGATGTCTATTTCTTTATATTCCATTTTTTCTCCTTTTTATCTCCAAATAATGTATCGAGACTGTTGCAAAAGGTGAAGGTTTAAGTTTTTTCTTGTTCGTCGATCGTTTTGGGTGCGATTTCAGCCGAGGATTTGGTAGTTAAGGCCGCCATGTAAGGCCGAAATACCCTGCCCTAAGCCCCGTAGGACCTTCTTTTGAGGTTCCCGCAGGTCTTTGGGCGTTCTACCGCCTTAGACGGCCCCCTGTCTCACCGCCTTTTTCAAGTTGAAGGCCATGGCCAAGAAATGAAACTCAATCTCGGTTTTCAACCTCCCCAGGTTTCGCGCCCGACCAAAGCCATAGCGACGCTTGAGCGTCCCAAACCCTTGCTCCACCACATACCGAAGCTTGCTGATGAGCAGGTTGCGCGTCTTGGACCGCTTCGAGAGGGGGCGGTTCCGCCAGGCCTTCTCCATGATCCCGTTTCTCAGTCCCCGAGCCTCCAACACCGCCTCGTTCCTCTCACCGGCATAGCCTTTGTCCGCCAAGACCCGCGCCCCGGCCGGCAAGTTCAGTTCCTCCACCAGCGGCTCAAGTTCCACGCTGTCCGAAACATGAGCCGCTGTCACGTGACCTCCCCGCATAAACCCCTGGTAAGCGTCCGTGCCCATGTGAATCTTATACCCCTAGCGAGGCTGCTTGCCTCTAATCGTCCAGCTTACCTCCACGTCTTCCCAATAGCTGATATCGGTACCAGTAATCCTATTCCGAGAGCACCAGCTGGCCGAAATGCTCCGGGTTTTAACATGATAAAATATCCAATAAGCGGGTCTATCCTCCTACTAAACCCGCTTCAAACTTATCCCCGCCTTGGTCTGCCTCATGGTGAAGGCCTCTCCAATCTTGAACCCCATCCCCTCGACTCTTTCCCTCGGGATAACAAGGCTTCCTCGCTTGTTGACCTTGATTCCCTCAGCCTTTTTAGCCTTGCTGGCCCTGGGGAACTTCCCGGTAATCCCAGCAGCCTTGCCCTTCTCTACCAGGGCATCGAGGTAATAGGTCTTGAGTTGAGTC
>Ga0315277_10012208_pt1 | contig 10780 bp, 9 predicted proteins | sample YL17G05_15_MG_FD_203695 | JGI IMG/M metagenome (GOLD analysis project Ga0315277, IMG submission 203695) | Sediment microbial communities from Yellowstone Lake, YNP, Wyoming, USA - YL17G05_15 | ecosystem: Environmental > Aquatic > Freshwater > Lake > Sediment | place: USA: Wyoming | collected... | reverse complement strand
CCATGAAGGTGTCGTACACGAGCTCGCGCACCTTCTTGGCGGCAGGGGGCGGATCAACGTGGAACAGGTCGTCGAGCGCCTTCGTCCCGGCCATGTGGTGGGCCATGGGGCACACCCCGCAGATACGGGAGGTGATCTGCGGCATGTCCTCGGCTCGCCGGCCCTGCGCGAACTTCTCGAACCCGCGGAGCTCGGGGATCTGGAGGTACGCGTGGTCTACCGTGCCGGTCTCGTTCAGGAAGATGTGGATCCGCCCGTGCCCCTCGAGCCGTGTGATGGGGTCGATCAGGATCTCGCTCATACTGCCGGCCCTCCGCGGATAGGAGCCGGCTCCACGCGACGGTGCAGCAGCGAGGCCGGCAGCGAGTATCGGTAGAACGTGCCGACCGGGTCGACGATCTGCTCCGCGAGGACGGCGATCTCGTCGGGGTCCCGGGTCTCGATCAGTGAGGCGATCGCCGCCAGGGCCTTCGCTCCGTGGTCGATCACGCGGCTCGTCGGACCCATGCAACCTGTGCACGGCATGTTCGCCGCGATGCACACGGCTCCGCAGCCCGAACGTGTGGACGGCCCGAGACAGACGAGGCCTTGCGCGAGCAGACACGTTTCCGCGTCGGCGACGATCTCGTACGGCCGGTAGAACCGCTCGACCTTGAGGTCCTCGGGCTTGGTCGCGGCGCGTATGCACTCGGCGCAGAGCGCCACGTCCGGCGCGAGCACCGAGCCCTTCTCGGGCAACCGGCCCTCGACGAGCGCCATCACCGCCTGGGCGATGAGCCCCGCCGGCGGTGCGCACCCCGGTAGGTAGTAGTCGACGTCGATGACCTGATCGAGAGTGCGGACGTCCTCGTCGAAGTGCGGGAGCCGCATACGGCCCTCGGGCGCGTCGAACTCCTCGACCGGCCGAGCGCCTCCGCCGTCGACGGTGCTCGGCGACTCACCGCACACGTAGTCGAGGATCGACTCACGGCTGTATAGGTTCGCCAGACCGGGGATCCCACCCAACCAGGCGCACGCGCCGAACGCCACGACCGCGCCGGCCTTGCGGCGCAGGAGCTCGACGATCTCGGCCTGCTCGGAGGTACGGATCGCTCCGTTGATGAACACGGCAGCGAGCTCGCCGTCTTCGAGCGCCGCCACGTCGGAGACCTTGAAATCCATCGCGACCGGCCAGAAGACGATATCGACGGCCTCGACCACATCGAGCACGACCTCGTTCAGGTCGACGACGGCCTCCTCGCAGCCGCCGCACGAAGCGCACCAGTAGAAGGCGACCTTGGGCTTGCTCATGACGTCACCTGCTCGACCAGCTCGTGGGCGGGCCCCGGTGCGCCCGCCTCGACCCGCGACGGTGTGGTGAGACGGAGCGGACCGAGCGCACGGATCCGCTCGGTCATCTCGTTACATACCTTCTGCACGCGGTCGCCCTCGGAGGCCGAGATCCACTCGAGGCGCAGCCTGTCCTCCTCGATGCCGAAGCCCACGAGCGTCTGCTTGAGGAGCTCGATGCGGCGCAACGCGTTGTAGTTGCCCTCCTGGTAGTGGCAGTCGCCGGGGTGGCACCCGCCGATCAGTACGCCGTCCGCCCCGTTGCGGAACGCCGCGAGCACGAACTGTGGATCGACCCGGCCCGAGCACATCAGCCGGATGACACGCACGTTAGGCGCGTACTGCATCCGCGAGATGCCTGCCAGGTCGGCGGCCGTGTACGTGCACCAGTTGCAGAAGAACGCGACGATCCGCGGCTCAAAGGTGTCCTCGCGCGCCTGCTCAGACATACGCCAGCACCCCCTCGATCTCGGAGAAGATCTCCGCGTCGGTGAACAGGTGCTGCTGCGCGGCGCCCGACGGGCAGGCGCCGACGCAAACGCCGCAGCCCTTGCACACCACCTCGTTCACGTAGGCCTTCTTGCGCTCCTCGTTGAACGAGATCGCGCTGAACGGACACAGCCCCACGCACGTCTTGCAGCCTGAGCACACCTCGTCCTCGATGTGGGCGGTGTTCGCCTCAAGCATCACGAAGCCGCGGTCCACCATCGCGAGGACCTCGGCCGCGGCGGCGCCTGCTTGCGCGACCGTGTCGGGGATGTCCTTCGGCCCCTGGCACGCGCCGGCCAGGAAGACGCCGTCGGTGAAGGTGGACACGGGCGCGAGCTTCGGGTGGCGCTCGGTGAAGAAGCCCTCACCGCCGCACGAGATGTTGAACAGCCGTCGCACGTCTTGGGCGTCGGGCTGCGGCTCGATGCCGACCGCGAGGATCACCATGTCCACCGGGATCCGGCGGACCGAGCCGATCAGCGTGTCCTCGGCCCGGATGACCAGATGGTCCTCCTCCTCGGGCGAGGCGGCCTCGTCGGTCACGCCGGCCACGCGGCCGCGGACCATGTGGACGCCCTCCTTGAGGATCTTGTCGTAGAACTCCTCGTAGCCCTTTCCGGGCGTGCGCATGTCGATGTAGAAGTTGTAGACCTCGGCCCCGGTGCGCTCCTTCACCATGTGCGCGAGCTTCAGCGAGTACATGCAGCACACCTTCGAGCACCAGAGGTGGTGCTTGGCGTCCCGAGAGCCGACGCAGTGGATGATCCCGACCACCTTCGGCTTGGAGCCGTCGCGGAGCTCGACCTCGCCGCTCGTCGGGCCCGCGGCGTTCAACAGGCGTTCGACCTCGAGACTGGTGTAGACGTTCGGGTACAGGCCGTAGCCGTACTCGGGCATCTTCGCCGCGTCGAAGGTCTTGAACCCGGTCGCCAGGACCATCGCTCCGACCTTGACCTCGTCGAACGTCTCCGTCTGCTCGAAGTCGAAGGCATCGCGCTCGCAGGCCTCGATGCACGTCTGCGGGCACTTACCCGTCTTGAACCAGATGCAGGTCTCGGGGTCGACCACGACCACGGCCGGCGTGGCCTGCGGGAAGGGGATGTAGATCGGCTTGCGCTTGGAGAGTCCCTCGTTCCACTCGTCGTCGAACTTACCCTGCTTGTGGATGCACTTCTCGATGCACTCCAGGCACCCGGTGCAGAGATCCGCCTTCACGTACCGAGGGCGGTGGCGGACCCGGACCGTGAAGTCGCCGGTGAACCCCTCGACGCCGACGACGTCCGAGTACGTCCAGAGCGTGATGTTCGGGTTCGAGCGCACGGCGGACATCTTCGGCGTGAGGATGCAAGCCGAGCAATCGAGCGTGGGGAACGTCTTGTCGAACTTGGCCATGTGGCCGCCGATCGTGGGCTCGCGCTCGACGAGGTAGACGTGCTTGCCTGCGTCGGCCATCGTGAGGGCCGCGTGGATCCCGGCGATGCCGCCGCCCACCACCATCACGTCGGGGCGGACATCGGCCCTCCGCGGCTCCAGGTACTCGTGCAGCGCCACGCGCCGCACGGCCCCCGCGACCAGCGCCTTCGCCTTCTCGGTCGCCTCGGCGCCGTCGGCGGTCACCCACGACACGTGCTCGCGGATGCTCGCCATCTGGAAGTAGAAGGGGCTCTGGCCGCCCTCGGCCGTGGCCCGACGGAACGTGGCCTCGTGCATCAGCGGCGAGCACGACGCGACGACGACCCGGTTCACCAGGCCCTCGCGCAGGTCCTTCTCGATCAGCTCCTGGCCCGGGTCCGAGCACATGAACTTGTAGTCGCGGGCCACCGCGACGTCAGGCAGGGTCGAGGCGAACTCGACCACGGCCTCGATGTCCACCTTGCCGGCGATGTTCAACCCGCAGTGGCAGACGTACACGCCGATCCTCGGGCCGCCGTTCGTGGAGATCGGCTGGGTGGTGAGGCCGGCCTCAGGCTCGAGCATGGACGCCCCCTTCCGCCGGGACCGGCTCCCGATCGGGCAGCTGCCAGCGCAGCAGCCGCTGGATCCCCAGGCGCTTCTCGTCGATCCCCATCGCGATCCCCAGGATCTGGGAGACGAAGACCGACGGGACGTCGAGCGGCCGGCCGAACCGCTTGCTCATCCGGCCCTGGAAGCCCTCCAGGTTGAACTGGCAGAGCGGGCAGATCGTCGCGATCATGTCGGCGCCACGCTTGGTCGCCTCGCGCAGGAGCGCGTAGGACAGCTGCATCGTAGCCTCGGGCATCGCGCCGATGACCGGTCCGCCGCAGTAGCACGAGCCGCCGCAGCAGCGGGTCTTGAGCGGCCAGTCGATCGGCTCGGCGCCGACGGCCGCGACCAGCCGGTCCATCGAGGTGGGGTTGTGCTGGTCGTCGAACGTCGCGAAGGGTCGCACGAGCAGGCAGCCGTAGTAGCAGGCGACCTTCAGGCCGGTGAGCGGCCGCACGACCGCCTCACGGATCCGGTCCAGGCCGATCTCGTTCAGCAGGATGTCGATGGGGTGGCGAACCCTCGTTCGTCCCTCGTAGTCCAGGCCGATGGCCTCGAGCGCGCCGCCTATCTTCTCGGCCTTCGGCCCGGCCTCGTTGAGCACATGCTCGGCCTTGAGCAGGGCCCGGTAGCAGCCGGTGCACGAGGCGAGCACGTCCACGGGGCCGTCGTCCGGCGCCCGGTCCTCGGCCAGGGCGAGGTTGCGGGCCGAGAGCGCGAACGCCTGGTCCTCGTCCACCGAAGGCCACGCCGTCGCGCCGCAGCAGTTCCAGTCCTCCAGCTCATCGAGCCCGGTGCCGAGGTGCTCGAAGACCGCGTCGAGCGACTCCGTGAAGCCGCGGCCGACGCCCGTCGCTGAGCAGCCGGGGTAGTAGACGTACCTCTGGGTGCTCATGAGGACACCGCCTCCAGCATGGTGCGCAGCTTCTGCCGGTCGTGGATGGACTCCCGCCTCAGGCCCATGCGGCCCTGGCGCATCAGGCGCTGACCGATCCAGGCGTTCTTGATCAGCTGGGCGGGGTTGGTCCTCAGGTACAGCTTCATCGAGATCCAGGACTCGGTGCTGCGCCCGCGGTCGTGGATCATGTCGACGAACGCCTTCGTCATGACCGGGGTCGTGAAGCGCCGCGGGTAGCTCTTCTCCTGCAGCGAGATCCGCCGCAGCGCGTGCATGATCTCGGTGATCGGGATCTGCTTAGGGCACTCGATCGTGCATGCGTAGCAGGACGTGCACACCCACGGCGTGAAGCTGTGCAGGACGTCGTCGCGGGCGCCCGCCCGGGACATCGCGATCAGCCGGCGCGGTGTGAGGTCCATGTACGCGCTGACTGGGCAGGCCGAGCTGCACGTGCCGCACTGGATGCACTGATGCAGCCGTTCACCGTGCTCGACCTCCGCCGCGATCTCGGCCGCGAACCCGGGGTCGAGCTGCGCCTCGAACTTCGACTGGTCCTTGACCGGTCGCCATCGCTTCCGTGACCCGTTCGTCTGAGTCCTCCTCGATCCCGCCGGCGCTACGTCACCGGTTCCCCTGCGGTCAGCTGCACCCCCGGCCCAACTGGCCTCCGAGAGCTTGGGGGGCAGCATGCCTGTACCGAACCCGTTTGTCACCGCTCCAACGCCCCTCGTCCGACCGGGACCGGTCCCATCCCCCGGGGGACCTTCGACCCTGCGCGAGATCCACTCGGCATCTGGAGCAAGCAGTGAGCCCTCATGGTTGACCGCCTCATGGTTGACCGCAAAGGATACATGGAAGGTTCGGATTTCGTGGCGCGATCGGCGGAGACGACAGGATTCGAACCTGTGAGGGAGCTATCAACCCCCTAACCGCTTAGCAGGCGGCTGCTTTCGGCCACTCAGCCACGTCTCCGCCGGCGATTCTACGGCCGGCGCGAGCGCCAGGCGACCGACTAGTGCGCGAGGCGGCCGTGACGCTCGAGGATCTCGAGCGTCCGGTCGATCGGGAGCGCGTACAGCACGTTCCCGTCGCGGCCGATCGTCGTCTCTGCAGCGACGAGCGCGTTCGCGACCGACTCCTCGACGGCCTCGATCGTCGCGGCGAACAGCTCGCCGTAGGCCGAGTCGTAGCCGGCAGGTCCGTCGAGCAGCGCGCCGACCTCGAGCGTGCGATCCGGGGTGGTGAGCGGGATCCGGTTAGCCGTGGAGAACGCGATCATCAGCTCGCCTGAGCCGTTGTCGGCGTTCGAGCCGCATCGCGCCAGACCGAGTCCGGCGCGAACGGCCAGGCGCCGAACCTGGTGTGGCAGCATCGGCGCGTCGGTCGCGACGACGCAGACGCACGAGCCCTCAGAGTGGTCGTCGGGCATGAGGTCGGTGATCTCGCGACCGACCGGAACGCCGCAGATCAGGAGCTCCTCCCGGCTGCCGAAATTCGTGAGCGCGAGCGCGCCGACCGTGAACCCAGCCGGCACGACCCGGGACGCCGTCCCGATCCCGCCTTTGAAGTCGAAGCACTGCATGCCGGTTCCGGCGCCGACGCATCCCTCCTCGACGGGACCGGTGGCCGCCGCATCGAGCGCGTCGAACACGTCGGCGTCGGAGAGCGGGAACGTCGTGACGTCGTTCAGGAACGAGTCGTCGCACTCGGACACGACCGGCATGTCGCCGCCATCGTGCGTGGTCGTCGCGTGACGCTCGGTGCGCCAGCGGATCGTCGCGTCGTAGGCCTTGCCGATCGCAAGCGAGGACGTGAGCACGATCGGCGAGTGGAGCAGCCCCCACTCGTTGACCTGATTGGTGCCGATCATCTCGCCGTAGCCGTTCAACACGTGCGTGCCGGCGTAGACGCGCTCCTCCCAGGGCAGCCCCTCGTGCGGGAACACAGCGGTCACTCCGGTGCGCACCGCGCCCTTCCCCTGCGGCGACGGGTCGCGCACGACCGTCTTGTGACCCACGCGGACGCCTGCGACGTCCGTGATCGCGTTCAGCTCTCCGGTCGGAAGCTGTCCGATGCGAATCCCGAGGTCTCTCGCCCGCTTGCGTGTCATGTGCGCTCCTGTTCCTCTTGGGGGTCGAAGGATGCTACCGCGGAACGCTCACGCGGCGGCGAGGCGCGCCTCGGCCATGCGCTCTGCCGCAACACCGGTCGAGATGCCCTCGCGCTCGGCCATCGCGAACAGCTCCGTGAGCGTGTCGCCGATCCCGCGCAGACGCTCGTCGAGCTTCGCGCGGTCCTCGCCGAGCAGCTCGAGCGAGGCGAGGTGGATGATCCCGCCGGCGTTCACCACATAGTCCGGCGCGTAGAGGATGCCAGCCTCGGTCAGGCGCTCGGCGTCCTCGGGCGTCGCGAGCTGGTTGTTCGCGGCGCCGGCCACCATGCGGCAGCGGAGCTTCGGGATCGTCCCGGCGCCGAGCACGCCGCCGGTCGCGCAAGGCGAGAAGACGTCGCACTCGATCGAGATCGCGTGCTCGGGGGCGACGACCTCGGCGCCGGTCGCGTCGGCCGTTTCCGCCGCGCGGGACGCCTCGATGTCGGTGAGGATCAACCGCGCGCCGGCGTCATGGAGGTGCTGCACGAGATCCCGCCCCACGGCCCCGACACCCTGCACGAGAACGGTGCGACCCTCCAGCTCCGGCGAGCCGAACACGTGCCGGAGGCTCGCGCGGATGCCGTGGAAGACGCCGATCGCAGTGCCCGGCGCCGAGCTCCCGGAGCCGCCGGCCTCGACGCTGCGGCCGAAGACGTACGGAGAGCGCTCCGCGAGCACGTCCATGTCGCTGGGGCCGGTGTTCATGTCGGCGGCCGTGCGGTAGGTCCCGCCGAGAGCCGTCACGAGGCCCGCGTAGCGAAGGAACAGCTCGCGCCGAGGCTCTCCGACAGGGATCTCCGGGACCGCGAGCACGGCCTTGCCGCCCCCGAGCGGCAGCCCAGCCACCGCGTTCTTCCGCGTCATCGCGCCGGCGAGGAGTAGCCCATCGCAGAGCGCGTCCGCCGGCGCCGAGTAGACCTTCATCCGCGTGCCGCCGGCGGCCGGACCGAGGCGGGTCGAGTGCACACAGACGAACATCCAGGTCCCGGTCGGCGCGTCGTAGCGGACGGCGACCGCCTCGCCGTCCCAGTCCCTCAGCAGGGCCTCGAACACCGCGCTACTGGGATGTGGTGGTGATGTGGACGGTGGACGAAGCCCGGGCCGACTCCTTCTTGGCCCGTTTCTGAGCGCGCTTCTCCTTGATCGACTTCTGCGCCGCGCGCTTGTTGGCCTTGTCGCCGCCCTTGTCCTTCGCGTGTGCCATGACGCCTCCTGACCGCCTCCATCATGCCACGCGGTCCGTGAGGAGGGCTGAAGGGTAGCCGCGGGAGGGGTGGGATTCGAACCCACGAGCGGGTTGCCCCGCTAACGGTTTTCAAGACCAGCTGCGGACCCTGACGGGTCCTTGACCTGCGACGGCGCGTCGCAGGTTGCCGCCTTCGTCCGCATACGTAGTGCGTTCGGTACCCGTTGGGCACCCGTCACCTTCTTAGCCTTCCCCAAAGACGGCGCGGGCCACGACTGCGGCGGCATCGGCCTGGTGACCGGGCAGAACGTGCGAATAGTTCGTCAACGTGAAGGCGACGGTGGCGTGACCAACACGGGCGCTGATGACGTGGGGCGGGACACCTTCGGCGGCGAGCAAGGACACGTGTGTGTGTCGCAGGTCGTGGAAGCGGATGCGGAGGAGTTTCGTCTGGCGCACCAATCGGTCGAACGTATCCGACAGCTACACGCCCGTAATCCCTGGTCAGGGGCCATATTGCGTCTTTTCCCCGGAGCGCGGCTACCCCGGTCAGCGGCACATTGACTCCCGCGAACGAAGCACCGATAGTTGTTCCCGTGTGGCGTCGGGGCGTTGTTGTTGTCGTGGCGGTCGTCCTCGTGTCGGGGGCATTCGGGGCCGGGTACGTCGTCGGGACGCACGCCGACGACAGACGTGTGCCTAACCTGCTCGGGTTGGGGACCGAAGACGGCGGGCAAGCAGCCGCCCGCCGCGAACTTGCCACGGTTGGACTGCGGGTCGGCATGGTCGGATGGATGCGGTGTGCCTCCGATGAGAATGGGCTTGTCGTTCACCAGAACCCGCCCGCGGGCACCATCGTTCCGAAGGGTGCGACCGTGAACATCGCGATTGGCGATGATGGCACGCACCTCATAGGCATATTCGGCTCTGTGGAGCCGTGCCTTCCGGGCGAACAACAGCCAGCCGGGACCGGCTGAAGGCCACAGTCCCGCCTTTCCGGGTTCCTTGTCGATGGGGCGGGGGCCGGCCCGCACGACTTCCCGCGCCGCGAGTCGCCTCAGGACTGTCAGGGCCAACGGATAAGCTCCCGGTGTGAAACGCGTGTACCTCGACCAGTGGGTATGGATTGCTTTGGCCCGCGCGTTCCACAACGACGCGCCCGCCAAAGAAGAGGCCGAAGTGCTGGCTCTGGCGCAGTCTGCCGTGAGCCTGCGCCTCGCGTCGTTCCCGCTGTCGTGGTTTCACTACTTCGAGAACTACATGGCACGTGACCCATCGAAGAGACGACGACTCACTGAGGTCATGGAAGACGTCTCGAAGTTCCATACAATCGCACCCGAGAACATCCTGCTGCCGTCCGAGCTTGACGCGGCGCTGTTCCGGCGGTTCGGGCGCCCGGTCGACCGGAGGAAGCAGGATGTCTTCGGCGTGGGTGTTGCACACGCATTCGGAGAGCCGGACGGTGTACCACCGGCATCCTTTCGTCGTCACGTTCTCGCGGACGAGCTGGTCCGTTTGTGGGAGTTCTTCTCGCTCGCGGGTCCCCAGCCCGAAATCGTGGGAGCCAACTCCCTCGAGATGGAGAGCTGGAAGAAGCCAGCGGTGGACTTCGCGGAGGCGCAGGTACGATTCGCGGGGCAGTTGGACGAGCTTGAGTTCGGGCGAGACAAGCGGAAGGATGCGGTCGCAGCTCAAGAGCTCGCCCAGTTGTTGGAAGAGGCCCTGCGTCCTGCGATGGCGCGCGCGGGGATACCCGAGGAGGCCTTGTTCGAAGGGGGCCAGGACGCGCTCACGGCGTTCCTTGAGGACGTGCCGATGCGAAACGTCGCGTTCCAACTGCGCCTGTTTCGCCATTCGATGCCGCAGAAGAAGTGGACGCGCACGGACCTTGCGGACATTGGTGCTCTCGCGGTGGCTGTTCCCAACTGCGACGCTGTCGCGACTGAGGCGGTATGGGTCGACGGACTGCGGCGTGCATGTCTCGACGAGAAGTACAGCACCAGATTGATGCGCTCGCTCTCGGAGTTGCGCACGTTCCTCGCGACTCTGACGTAGGGAATGGCGGCTCATCGTTTCTACCGGTCCGTTCTACCGGTCAGGTCGAAACAGGACCGAAACAGGCGGGCAGGACGGATAGCAGACGGACAGGGGTCAGCCCTTGTCCTTGACCGGCGGTCCCCGCCTACCGTTTCGGTACCCGTTTCGGTACCCGCCTGGTCCGGGCACGTGCGCCCCGGTTGGTAAGCCCACCGCCCGGACCTTCACTGACCTGTAAGAACTTGGCGGGAGGGGTGGGATTCGAACCCACGAGGGACTTGCGCCCCTAACGGTTTTCAAGACCGTCGCCTTCGTCCGCTCGGCCACCCTCCCGAGCCGAGTCTAGTGCGCCTCCGGGGATCGGCGACCTCCGGGCTGGGAGATAAGAACTGCGGCGCCGGACCGGATTAGTCGTGACACGGGCGGGGGCACCGCACGGCGCTGAAGTTTGGGGGGGCCGTCACTCAGGATCGGCGTGCGGATCGAGGACGCCCCTACCGTCGAAGATGCCGAACTCAGCCTCCAGCGGAGACCGGATGCTCGATAGAAGAGTCGGCGCCGGCCCTCTCAGGAGAGCAAACGCGTATCGGCGGCCCAGCTGTGGGTGGTGGAGCACGCCTCAGAGGGCGCGGGTCGTCCGCGAGGGCGAGGTGTGCCCAGCCGGGTTACTGGGTCGACGGACGCA
>Ga0315277_10012207_pt1 | contig 10781 bp, 4 predicted proteins | sample YL17G05_15_MG_FD_203695 | JGI IMG/M metagenome (GOLD analysis project Ga0315277, IMG submission 203695) | Sediment microbial communities from Yellowstone Lake, YNP, Wyoming, USA - YL17G05_15 | ecosystem: Environmental > Aquatic > Freshwater > Lake > Sediment | place: USA: Wyoming | collected... | reverse complement strand
ACGGTTCAGGCCCCGGTAGATGCGGGCCACCAGGAACAGGGCGCGCGGGTCGTCCTTGGATTGTTCCACCGCCGCCTGCGCTTCCTTCAGCGCCGCGTCCGCCTTGCCCTGTGCGAGCCGGGCTTCCGCAACCAGCAGGCGCATCCCCATGTCGTTCGGACTCTCCCGGAGAACCGCGGTGGCGTTACGGGCCGCGTCATCGTACTCCCGCAATCGCAACTGGACCTCCGCCAACGACCGGCGAGCGGCGGCATATTCCGGATGGGAGGTCACCAGGGATTCCAGTTCGCGTTTCGCGGCGCCGACTTCGCCGGCCAGCTGATAGGCCCGGCCGAGAAGCAGCAGCGTCTGCGGCGTCGGATTCTTGCTCCGTGCCTGTTCCAGATAGGCGATCGCCTGGCGTGTCCGAAGATCCATCATCGCCCGCTTCCCGCGAAGGAAATCCACCTCCGCGGAGTCCGGCAGCACTCGGTTGATCTCTTCGATTAGCGCCTGGGCCTTTTCCAGGTCGCGCGATTCCAGATGGATGTCGGCCTCCTCGGCCTTCAACGCGGTCGACTCCGGCACGGCCTCGAGTCCCTGCTGAACCACCGCCAGAGCCCCGGGGGAATCGCCCTCCATCCGATGCAGACCGCACAGACGCAGATAGGCCCCTTCCGCCTTCGGGTCAATCTGGATCGCCCTGGCGTAGAAATCCTTGGCGGCCTCGGGATCCCGGCGGTTAATGGCGACCCCGCCGAGCGCCATCAGCAGCACCGAATTGTCGCCTACCCGTTTCAGGCCTTCCTGAAGCACCTTGGACGCCTCGTCCTGTCGGCCGAGTTCGTTCAACCGGCCTCCCTTCAGGACATAGGCCTCGGGAACCCCGGGATTGTTGGCGATCGCCAGGTCGAGCACTTCATCAATCTTGTCCGTCTGGTCCAATTCCTTGTACGTTCCCGCCAGGAGCCGGTAGAGGTCCAGCATGTCGGGGACCTTTTCGATGCCGGCGCGGAGGCGCTCCGCCGCCGCCTCGTAGAAAGGCACCCGCTTGCCGTAGATCGGCTCGTTTTGAGCCAGCCCCAGGTCCGTCAGCGCGGCCCACAAGTAGCCCTTTCCGAAGGACGGGTTCATTTCGATGAGCCGATCTGTGTCCCTCTTAGCCTCCTGCCAAAACCGGAAACCAACGTGCAGTTCGGCCAGATCGCGCTGGGCTTCGAAGAAGTCCGGCTTCAGCACGAGCGCGTTCTGAAAAGCCCTGCGCGCCACAGGCACCGCCGGCGGATTCTGATGCAACGCAATGCGGCCGTACAGGTACTGAGCGTTCGGATCTTTCTTGGCCCCATATCGCATGGCCGTCTTGATGCTGATCCACGCCTGCGGCCACATCCCCTTGTCGGCGTACTCCTGGGCCCGCCGAAGGTACGGGCGGGGGTCCCAGCCGAAAATCGACCCCCCCGTGAACACCACCGACAGGCCGACAACGACCAGGAGAAGCACCGGAATCCCGACGAAGAAAGCCAGACGCGCCACCACACGCTTATTCAGCCGCCTCGCCATCGTTACTCAGCCTCCTTGGGCTCCGCCCAGATCAGGATAATACTCCTTTTCCAGGAGCGGAACAATCTCATTCAACAGCATCAGTGCCTGCCGATACACCGCACTGTCTTTCGCCATCGGGTCTTCCGTCTCGTCCGGCTTCAGCCAAACCGTCACCTGGGTTTGGGAGAGGTAACTGCCCTTCTGTCCCAGGCTTCCTGTCGTACCGAGGAATCGCGCCAACTCCCGACTCGTCGTATATCGCCTCCCGACGTTGAAGTATTGAAGCATAAGCGCCGGCGGCCGGTTGACACCCGGCTTCGGCTCAAAGTAAAGGACGTTGACCGGGATCTCCTTGCCTTTCATGGCGGGGATCACAATGTCGCGCGTGTCCTGGCGTTTCTTGACGAACCCTGCCTGGGTCATGCAGACCCACGGCACGTGGGGCACGTTCGACATGGCGTTGGCGTTGTACGTGATGAACACCCCGCCCTCGCGATCCCCTTCGGGCGACCTCAACTGAAGATTCAGGTACTCGTCCGCCCCCAACTGTTCCTCGCTCGCCTTATCCAGCACCCCATGCATCCCACGCCAGCCCACCAACGTCCGGGGAAAATTCTCCACGAGCGACTTGACAAGGGGCACTGGCTTCGGCGGCGGCGGCTCCCAGACCTGAAAGAACAGCGCAATCGTCGCCAAAGCACCCAGCGACGTCGCATACTGCGCACGATGACCCAACTGCCTCACCACCCCCACATACGCCCCCGCCGACACCAGCGATACCACGAGTCCGACGACCGGCCAGGGGGCCCCCGACATCGCGCCCGGCACCGCGTACAGCACCAGGTACACGATCGGCAAAGCACCCGCGCCCCAACACCACGCCCGGTGCTTCTCCGACAGCGCCCCGCCCACGAGGATCGCCACACCTATCGCCGCCGCCGTCATCGCACCATACCCAAAGTTCAACTGCCTTCGGAGCATTGCGGCTCGGCGACGCGCCTCGTTGGCTGCGGCCTTCCGGTCCGCATCGGGCGAGCCGCTGGCGGCTTGGGCCAGGATGACGGCCTCCGACTCGGCCCGGGTCACGGCCCCGGCGCCCGAGAACGCGATGCTCGTCACCAGCACGAGCGCCGCCGCCAGCATGCCGCTCGTCGCCAGCGCCCAGCCCCTGCCTTTTGTCGCTGCCGCTGCCTGCATGAAATATCGATTCCTCGCTACGACGAGGCCGTCGCCGCGCCGGACCCCCTTTGCGACCCCGCCTCGCCCGCCTCCTCGTCGTCCGTCTCGAACAACAGGTCTACAAACTTGAGTAACGCCCACATCAAGAGGAACGCCAGACCCAGCATCGCATAGCCGAAAGACTGGTGCGTGAACGTCACCGGATCCAACATCGCATTTCTGGCGGCGTCGAGTTGGGCCGGCTTAAGGGAAAACCACGTCGCCCACGTCGCCTCGCGCGCCTCCAGCGCGCGCCTGGCGAAGAACAGCCAGTCGCTCGCCAGCGCCATCAGCGTCACGCGCACAAAGTTGCAGAACACCGCTATCGGAACCGACGAGCCCACAATCAGCAGCCGCTCCCACACCGGTCGCCGATAAATGAACGCCATCATCACCCCCAACGCCACAAACGCAAACAAGAGGTGCAGCCCGCTGCACGGACCTGCCACCGTCAGACCGTCCGGCATGCTCTCCAGGTACAGCACGTTGTCCGTTCGCTGCACCGTCACGCGCAAGAACCTCAGCATCATCTCCGTCGCCATGGCCGAAAGACGCTGGAGCGGCAGCGACACGTCCTCGTAGTACTTCTGGCTCCAGGGGATCATCAGCAGGAGGAACGCCACCGACACCCACAGCGCACGGAACATTTCCCACCCCAGCAGCCACAACAGCACCCCCGCCACCACCAGCACGAACGTTATTTCGCCGGGGTATCCGTGCATTAACGTGAACGACCCGATACGCACCGCCACGCCCAGAAGGATGAGCACCAGGCCCCAGGCGCACCGCTCCATGCGCTGGGGCGCCCGCTCCTGAAGGCGGTAGTGGGCAATGAGGATGGCAATGACGGGAATCAGGTATCCATGGCCCCACGCGCCGCTCTGGTGTCGCCAGACGGTCTCCCAGCGCGCCAGCGGGTGCCAGTAAGCCCAGATAACCAGCGCCGCCACCGGGAGCATGAGCAGGACGGCGCGCGGCGTCAGCACGCGGTTCCAGTCCCACATCGGAGCGGGACCCTGCGGTCCACCGCCCTTGGTCAAAGCGCTCCTGGCTACGCGTGCCTCAGCCAACCGGGTTCCTTTCCGGTGTCCGGTGTGTGAACGCCCGGCTCCGCCGGGGCAAAGCCCCGCTACGCCGGGGCGAAGCCCGGCCCGCCCACGCCAACCGATGCGACCCCGGACTAGAAGGTCGTGTCAAAAGATCGGTTGGATGTCGCCGGTCCAGGGGTAGAAGTCGGCAAAGTTCATGTCGTACACGAATCCGGCACCGTACGTCGCCCGGAAGGCGTTTCGGATAACGGCGTTGTGGATGGCCCCCCAGTCCGTCCCGACGCGGATGATGTCCTCCGGCTTGACGTAGAAGTCCGGCACCTCGCCGCGAGCGACCTTCGAGAGATCCACATAAATGATCTCTTCCTCCTCCTCCGTCACGCGGCGCACCACTTCCGTTCGCCACGGGACGGCGATGGCCGTCAGGCCCCCCGCCGCCGCGATCGCCTGCAGCAGCGTGATCTTGCGGCCCGTCAGGCTGTACACGCCCGGACGCAGCACATAGCCCGTCATGTAAAAATCGCCGACCGGCGGCGAAGGAATCGTGATGATGTCTCCGTCGCGCAGCACCAGGTTCTGCGTCGGGTCGCCCCCTTGCAGCGCCTGGACGTCGAAGCGGATGATCCGCTTCAATTGCCCCGAACCCTGGACCACGCCCAGGCGGCGAAGTTTCGCTTCCAATCGCAGCGCCGCCAGGTCCGACGGCGCCGCACGCTCCGCTGCCGGCGCTTTCTCCTCGGCCTTAGCCTCGGCCGTCGGCTCCGTCCCAGGGACCTCCGCAACCACGGGCGCCGCCGCCGCCGTCTTGATCTCCACCCACTGCCCATCCGACCACACCCAGTGGCCGAGTTTCTTCTCGTCCGCCGCCAGGGCCTCATCGCCCCTCAGGGCGGCGGCAGGTTCGGGCGCTGCCTTTTCGGCCTCTGGCGCAGCCGGCGCAGGCGCGGCGTTCTTTGCCTCCGCCTCTTCAATCCGCTTCACCTGCGGCATCTCCCCCTCGGCCATCTTCTGGAGGACCGCGCGGGCCTCCTCGGCTTCCGGCGCAGGCGCCCCTTCAGCGGCCGGCTTGGGCTCAGCCGCGGGCGCCGACTCCGGCGCAGCAGGCGCTGCCTCTGGAGCGGCAGGCGCTGCCTCCGGAGCAGCAGGCGCGGCCTCCGGCGCGGCAGGCACTGCCTCCGGCGCGGCAGGCGCTGCCTCCGGCGCGGCCGGTGCGGCCTCTGGAGCAGCAGGTGCAGCCTCCGGCGCGGCAGGCACTGCCTCCGGCGCGGCAGGTGCAGCCTCCGGCGCGGCAGGTGCGGCCGGCGCGGCAGGTGCGGCCGGCGCGGCCGGTGCAGCCTCCGGCGCAGCAGGCGCTGCCTCCGGCGCGGCAGGTGCAGCCTCTGGAGCAGCAGGCGCTGCCTCCGGAGCAGCAGGCGCTGCCTCCGGAGCAGCAGGCGCTGCCTCCGGCGCAGCAGGCGCTGCCTCCGGAGCAGCAGGCGCCGACTCCGGCGCAGCAGGCGCAGCCTCCGGTGCGGCAGGTGCTGACTCCGGCGCGGCCGGCGCGGCAGGCGCGCCCGCTTTCGCAGCCGCCGGTGCCGCAGGCGCCTTGGCGCCGACCGCGGCTGCCTCTTCCTCAGGCGGTGTGCCCGCCTGAAGCATCAGGATATCCGCTTCCTCCGGCGTGTACTGGCGGATGACGAACCCGTAGTCCTCCACCAACTGCAGCACGCCACCCGCCTGGGCGAGGAGTTCCAACAACGTCATGTCCTGCCCCACCAGCGCATACCGGCCGGGACGCGGCGTGCCGTTCAACAGCGAAACCTCCAGGTTCCGGTACTCTTGGACAAAGATTGTCACCTGCGGATCGACCAGAAAGTCCGGTTCCAGCATGTCCGCCAGTTTCTCTTCCAGCCCGCGCGCCGTCAGGCCGCCGCACTGGATCGTACCGAGATAAGGAAGCGTGATCTTGCCGGTCTGGCTGATTCGCTGCCGCGTCGTGTATGGCTGGCCGGGGGTAAGCAATTCAAACACGGTCACATCAACCAAGTCCCCCGCGCCCAGAATGTAGTCCTCCTGGGGCTGTTTCAGGTCTTCCGGCGTAGGTCCGGGAAATTCCTCTTCCGGCTCAACATCACGCTGGACCCAGTAGTTCTCCGACTTGACGATCGGGTTCCGCACCCGCAAGGGATTGTTCACAACGGTCGGCCACCAGTTGTAGCGTCCGATTTCATTCTGGGCACACCCGGCGCCGAGCAGAACGGCAACGCCGAAAACCCACACCCTCCCGACCAACCCAGCGGCTCTGATCACGCCTCGACTCGCCCCCCGGCGGGGATCCTGTTGTCGTCCGCTCACCTCTGGGCTCCTTTGTCTATGATCCGGCCCTGGTGGTACCCGCCCCAAGGGCCGAAAGGTCGACCGGGTTCTTCCCCCGCATGCCCCGCTAAAACATTCTACCGCCCCCCATGCGGCTGTCAAGACTATGTGGGGGGCTCAATGCCTCGGCAGGCATCCCCGTTCCCGCCCGGACCTCTCGTGCATCCCGGCGTGCCTCGCCCTCTCGCTGCACCCTCTATTCTTCGTGGAATCGGCGTTTCCGCAAGCCCTTCTTGAACCCAAAAACGCCGCCGGCGCGGCCTTGCAAGGAACTTCCGCCACCCATCAGGCGCGCAGGATCACGTTCCCGCCAAGACCAAAATCCACGACATTGTATGCCTCCCGGTACGCATTCACCGGGCCCGTGAACCGCCCGTACCATCCCTTCGTCCCCACGAAGGACGTCGGCTGAACGTCGTGCAGTTCACCCCGCGCATGATGGTGTGGTCCCAGGGCGTTCCGGAGGCTCGTCGTCAGTGTGATGGCCACGTGATTCCTCCCCCGGGCCAGCAGCCCGCCGACGGGAACGACGTGCGGCGGTTTCCAGACGGTGCCCGCCTCCTGGCCATTGACGGCCACCGTGGCCGTGATCGCCTGGAACGCCGGCAGTTCCAGGACCGCCTGGGAGGACGGGTTCCGGGTGATCTGGATCTCCCGCTCGAGCGTCATCCGGCCTGCGTAGAAGGGGTACCCCGCGCGAACCAGGTCCGTGCCTGCCGCCGACGCGGGCTCGTCCACCAGTTTCGGCCGGCCTCGGAGCCATCGGCTCCCGTTCGGACCTCGGGCGCTTCCCCCCGTGAAACGCACGCCGAAATCCCCCACCAGGTACACCGCCTCCAGTTCCACTTCCGGGAATGCCGTCCGCTTTTCCCAATCCCCGCTCTGGCCGAACAGCGCGCTGCGGGTCTTCGGATTCACCGCCCAAGGCCTTTTCAGTTCGATGACGTTCAAACCGCGGCGGACGAACGGCGTCACGTCTACCCGCCGCAGCGCGCTGTCCCACCACGGGCCCGCATCCGACACGGGCGCCCGCATGCCGGCGTACCACATTTCGTATCGCTCCGGCTGCTCGAGAACCAGTTCGAAACGCCGGCCTTTCAAATCGCGAATCGCGCACTGGAACTGGAGCCGCAGCACCACCACCTCTTCCGCCCCGCGGCGCACCAGTTCCTGCTCGATGTCCATGATGGCCATCGGCTCGGAGTATTCGCCCTCGTCCGTCCGCCACGCTGCCGTGTCCAGCACCAGAACGTTCGGGTCGCGGCGCCAGAGGCGCCACGGCCCGCGGATCGACCGGCCCCGCCGCGGAGGCGACGCCGCAACCGGCATCTCCGCCTGCTTCTTCCCCGCCCTCACCAGAACCAGGAGGCTCTCTCGCGGCCCAAACGTCCACGGGACCGTCGATCGCCGGCCGCGACGCAGCGCCTTGACGCGCAGGCATTCGCCCGTCTGCGGATCCAGGCGGATCGGCGTCCCCGGCACCGGCAGCCGCAGTCGCGATTTCACCGTTCGTTTGGGGTCCACGTTGAGGAAGAAGAAAACGCGATCCTTGCCGACCTCACGCCATTGGGCGAGGATGGACGCGGCATCTTTCCCGCCGCCCGTGAGGACTTCCAGTCTCGGAGCGACCGCGCGGCGAAGGGCGGCCCGGCCTCGAATCTTCGCCGGATCAACCCGCAGGCACCGCTTCGCCAGGTGGGCAACTTCGTCCGACGCATCGCCGTCCACGTGACCGGGAATCCGCCCCGCAAAAACGATCCGACCCCCCGACCGCTTGAACTGCCCCAGCAGCCGAACCGTGCTTCTCCGCAGGTTGGTGGCATCCGGCACGATAACCACCCGGTATCGGCCTTTGCCCACCACCAGTTCTCCCCTTGTCGCCCGGCCGTGACGCTCCAGAATCAGTTCGTCCCCGAAATGGAAATCGGCGTGCGTCGCGAGCACCGCATCCGCCAGTGCCGCGAGTCGCCGGTCCAGTTCGTCCACTTCGCGTGTATCCAGCGGGCTGTACTCGGCCCACGCGCTCGAGATCGGATGAATCACCAGCACGTCCGCGACGGCCTCGCCTTCCGTCAGCACCGACAGAAGCCGCGACATATAATCATTCCAAAGGCTATAGTGCGGCCACCAGGGCTGCTGGTAATGCAGGCTGGGCGGCCAGTCGCGTTTGCGGCATCCGCGCAGCGTGAACGACGAAAGATGCTGGCACACCAGGTTCACGCCCAGCACGAACTGCCACTCCGCGATCCACCTCAGGTCGTCGAAACTGACGTTCCAGCCCGAGCCGGCGAACATCTCGCTCAGCACCCGCCGACGGCCCAACTGCACCGCCACGCTCGACACCTGTTTGACGAGCACGGGGCTCCCCAGCCGCCGGTACAGATGGTCGATGCCCGGGATGTGCATGTATTCATAATGCGGCATGGCCGCACCGACGTGCACCACCTGGCTCCGGAGCGTGTCCTCCCCCATCAGGTGGCCCGTGAGCGTCAGATGGTTTCGGTCGCACCACTGATAAACCGGCAGCGTCCACGCCAGCAGGAACAGGCGCGTCAGCGATTCGTAAAAGTCGAACCGCACCTGCCGATAGTCCCCCACCGGGAAGAACAGTTCCGGCAACCGGTCCGCCAGATCGTATCCGCACGAACGCTGGAAGAACCGCGGCAACTCCAGCGACCACGGCACCTGGTGACCGCCGCAACCGTACTGCGGCTCGTCGGTGAAGATGCCCGGGATCAGCCGGCCGAACTCGCGCCCCACCGACTCCCGGTACGCCTCGTGCGTCCGCTTCAGGAATTCCTCGGTAGCTTCGCGGCAAAGGACATCCACGTAATCGCCCGTCCGGTAAACGAAATGCAGAACCGCTTCATCCGACTTGCGGCGCAGGTGGCAGACGCGATGCGGATCGTCCACCCGCCGGAACTCCTCGTATCCGCCGTCCCGCCCCTTCTTCCCCACAAACACCGCCACCGTCTGCTCCGACGGTTCCCATCCCTCCGGTTCGATCTCCTCGAACACCAGGTGCTTGTCGCGAAACGCCTCGCGCCCCGCGTACACATGTCCCGAGCAGGAGCCGCTCGGCCAGCAGTCTTCGTCGTACAGCCACGGCGCGACGCCCGTGTGCCGACCCTCCTCCACTGCCGCATGAACGCCCGCCATCCACTCGGGACTCAGATACGGCGTCACAAGACCCTGGCGCGCGTGCATGAAGTGGCCGCCCAGGCCCCCCTTCGCCATCTCGCGCACCTGCCGGCGGATCTCCTCCGCCTCCAGCCGATCGTTCCACGACCAGAAGGTCAGCGGCCTGAGGTCCCGCCCGTCGTGCCCGGCATCCTCAAATCGTTCCAGCAAGTCCACTCGAGCCGCCCTCCCGTTCGTTCTCCGCTGCCACCGCTTCGAGGCCGAGCGCCTCCGCCGCACGCCGAAACGCATCGCCCCGGTGCTCATAACTCTCGAACATGTCCCAACTGGCGTGCCCCGGCGAGAGGAGCACCACGTCGCCCGCCTTCGCCAGACGCGCCGCCCGCCGCACCGCGTCGTCCATGTCTTTCGCCCGCTCGACCGGCGGCCCGCTGCCCTCGAGGGCCCGCGCGAGCGCCTCCGCCGTCGCCCCCATCAGCACCACCGCCCGGGTTCCCGTCCGGATCGCCTTCAGAAGAACCTCCGGGTCCACGTGCTTGTCGTACCCCCCGGCGATGAGAACCACGCCGCGGTCAAACGCCTCCATGCCGACGCGGGCCGACTCCGGCGTGGTCGCCTTCGAGTCGTCCACGAAAAGGACGTCGCCCACGCGGCCGATGACCTGGAGCCGATGCGCGAGCGGCCGGAACGCCTCCACCGCCGACACAATCGTTTCCACCGGCGCCCCCAGCCACCGCGCCGCCGTCGCCGCCGCCAGCACGTTCGCCAGGTTGTGCCGCCCACGGAGCCGCACGCGCCCCGCCAGGTCCGCCCGTTCCTCCGTGCCTCCCAGCCGAAACACCAGTTCCGTTCCTTTCAGAAAAGCGCCGTCGTCCAGCGCCTCCTTGACGGAATAGAACACCGCCCGGCCGCGAGCGTCCTTCTTCCACGTCCGCACTTCGGCGTCGTCGGCATTGAGGATCGCCACGTCCTCCCGACCTTGAAAGCGCAGGATGTTCTTCTTCGCCGCGACGTAGGCCGCCATCGTCCCGTGCCGGTCCAGATGGTTCGGGCTGATGCCTGTGACCACGGCCACGTGCGGGCTCCGCCCGATCGCCGCCAGGTCCTCCAGTTGGAAACTCGAAAGTTCCAGGACGACGGTCTCGTCCGGCCCGATCCGGTGCACCTCGTCCAGGAGGCTCTTGCCGATGTTGCCGCCCACGCGCGTCGGGCGAAACCGCGCCAGCATCTCCCCCAGAAGCGCCGTCGTCGTGCTCTTGCCGCTCGAACCCGTCACGCCGACCAGCGGCGCGGGGCACAACTCGACGAACAGATTCATCTCGCTCGTGACCGGCACGCCCGCTTCGACGGCCATCGCCAGGTAAGGCGACGTTTTCGGCACCGCCGGGCTCACCACGACGAGGTCGGCCTCCGTGAAGTCGGCCGGCCGGTGCCCGCCCAGATGGAACGTGATGTCGAGGCCCTCGAGCGCCTCCAGGCTCGGCGCGAGCGCCTCCG
>Ga0315277_10012205_pt1 | contig 10782 bp, 5 predicted proteins | sample YL17G05_15_MG_FD_203695 | JGI IMG/M metagenome (GOLD analysis project Ga0315277, IMG submission 203695) | Sediment microbial communities from Yellowstone Lake, YNP, Wyoming, USA - YL17G05_15 | ecosystem: Environmental > Aquatic > Freshwater > Lake > Sediment | place: USA: Wyoming | collected... | reverse complement strand
CTGGAGTCTGTCAACTCACGGAAACGGGAGTGATTTGCTATAATGGCGCATTATCTCCATGGGCGTGATTTTGCGCCTCTCTAGAACCGACAGGATGCACCCGTCACGGGCGAGGCGTGATACCCCTTCAGATTCAGTCGTTCAACGGTTCTTGGCCGGGAGAAATGACGAATGACAGAGGAAGCAGTGACCGCGGTGTCGGACTCGACCAAGGCGAAGTATCCGGAGAAGTTTGCGCCGGAAGAGGCGGTGTTCGCGCACATTCATCCCGGAGATCGGATTTTCGTCGGGACAGGATGCGGCGAGCCGCAGTACCTCGTGCGCGCCATGACGAGGTACGTGGAAAGCCATCCGAAGGCGTTTTTCGACGCCGAGGTGCTCCAGGTGTGGACGCTCGACGTGGCGCCCTACACCGAGGAGAAATTCAAGTCGAACTTCCGCCACAACTCGATTTTTGTCGGCAACACGACCCGCGAGGCCGTCAATCAGGGCGCGGCGGACTACACGCCGGTGTTCCTCTCCCAGGTTCCCGGGCTTTTCCACCGTCGACGGATACCCATCGACGTAGCATTAGTGCAGACTTCGCTGCCGGATGAGCACGGATACATGAGCCTGGGCGTCAGTGTGGACATCGTCAAGGCGGCCGTCGAAAGCGCCGAAACCGTTATCGTGCAGCCGAACTCGCATATGCCGCGCGTCCTTGGAGACACCTTCCTGCAGGTGAAGGACGTGGATTTTCTCGTGCCGTACGAGGAACCGCTGCTGGAGTATCACCACGCAGTCACCGACGAGGTCGCAACGCGGATCGGAAAATACGTGGCCCGGATTGTCCAGGACGGCGACACGATTCAGGTAGGTTACGGGAGCATTCCGAATGCGATCCTGGCGAATCTCTCCGATCGGAACGATTTGGGCGTTCACACGGAACTGCTGACGGACGGCATCGTGGAGCTGATCAAGAAAGGCGTCATCACGAACACCAGGAAGACCCTTCTCCGAGGCAAGACCGTCGCCGCGTTCTGTATGGGAAGCCGTTCAACTTACGAGTTCCTCCACGACAACCCGGGAATCGAGTTCCGCCCCGTGGATTTCACGAACGACCCGCTGAACATCGCGCAGCTCCATCACATGACGGCCATCAACAGCGTGCTCGAGATCGATCTCACAGGCCAAGCCACGGCGGAATCTATCGGTACAACATTCTACAGCGGCATCGGAGGTCAGGCAGACTTCATGCGGGGGGCTGTATTGGCCCCGGGCGGCAAGACGATCGTGGCCATGCAAGCCACGGCAGAAAAGGAAACGGTCTCGCGCATTGTGCCGTTCTTGACGCTAGGGGCAGGCGCTACGCTGAACCGAGGCGACATTCATTACGTAGTCACGGAGTTCGGCATCGCATATCTGCACGGGAAAAGCATCCGGGAGCGCGCCATGGACTTGATTGCCATCGCGCATCCCAAGTTTCGCCCCTGGCTCATCGAAGAGGCCAAAAAGCTGCACCTGGTCTATTCGGACCAGGCGTTCATTCCGGGCGAAGCCGGTCATTATCCCGAGTATCTCGAGCGGGAGCGTGTGACTAAAGGCGGCATGAGAATATTGTTGCGCCCCGTAAAGATCAGCGACGAGCCCTTATTGAAGGAATTCTTCTACGGTCTTTCGGACAAGAGCATGTATCGCCGTTTCATGTCATTGCGCAAACACATGCCGCATGAACGGCTTCAGGAGTTCGTGATCATCGACTACACGAAGGAAATCGTTATTCTCGCCACGGTCAAAGACGCGAACGGCCAGGAAAAGGTGATCGGCGTGGGACAGTACAGTATCATCGAGGGCGCGCACACTGCTGACGTCGCCTTCACCGTGGCGGACGAAGAACAGAACAAAGGCGTCGGGTACGAATTGCTGAACTACCTCAGCTACTTGGCCAAGGGGAAGGGAATCTTGGCGTTCACGGCCGACGTGCTTGTAGAAAACTTGCCCATGCAACACCTGTTCGGGAAGATTTCGCCGGATATTAAGCGCGTCGTCGAGGGGGGCGTCATCGAGCTTCAGATACCCTTGGCGTCCGATGTCGGATTCGCACGGTGAGGGAGGAGACGTTTCCGGTCAAAAGGGCGCAGAAGACGCGAGTAAGAGAAAAGGCCAAGTCGACAAAACGGCAGCCGGGTCCGACGACCTGGCTGCCGTTTCTGTTGCGGACGACGCGTCACGCTTGCTTAGTTTTATGGGCCGGCGGTTTGAGGGTAAGGGCCAATACGGCGCCCGCAAAGCAGGCTACCGAGGCAATGGCGAACGGCATGAACCAGGCGTTGAGTCTGACGGCCAGTTCGGCGCCCTTCGGGACGGCCCCGCTGAATTTGCCCGCAATGGAGGGGCCTGCGATGCCGGCAACGCCGTAGGCTAGAAACACCCAGGGGTAGTTTGTGCCCACATTCTTGTTGCCGAAATAGTCGGCGGTGGCGGCGGGGAACAGGGCGAAATTCCCGCCGAAGTTGAAGCCGATAATGCACGCGCCGACAATCAGCCCCATCGTTGTACCGCCGATGTAGTAGAACACAAACATGATGAGGCCCTGGAAAACACACATCAGGAAGATCGAGACCTTGCGGCCCAACGTTTCGGAGACGCTCCCCCAAACGATGCGGCCCAGACCGTTCAGGATGGCCAACAGCGCCATTGCGGTGTCGGCGATGGGCCCTGCCACGGCGGCGTCCGCCGCGGCGCCACGCGCCTGAAGCGCGTCGATGCCGAACAGCTTAATGCAGCCGATCACCATGAGTCCGGCCATCGCCGAGCCCATGAAAACGAGCCACAGCGCGTAGAATTGCGCCGCGGCGAACATTTCGCGTTCAACGAGATTGATCGCGCCGCTGGCCGCGACGGCGGCCGGAGGGTTCCACCCGGCAGGTTTGTAGCCGGCAGGCGGGTTGATCAAGACGATACTTCCTAACAGTACCAGCACCAGGAAGACGATTCCGTAGATGAGAAACACGCCCTGGACGCCGGGCAAACCAAGCACGTGGACTGTTGCGAGCAAGCCTTTGAACTGGAAAGGGACGAGCCAGAGAATGGTCTTGAATCCACCTGCTAACTTCACCCAAAGCGTCGCACCGAATCCAAAGCCGGCCACCGCCAGCCCTGTAATCAGACCTTTCTTATCGGGAAACCACTTCACGCACACGGCAATGGGGACCACATAGGCCAAGCCGATTCCCGCGCCGCCTATCAGTCCGATGCAAACCAGTTGCGCCACGAAGGACTTTCCCAAGAGGCCGCCCAGCATGTACCCGATGCCCAGGACAATGCCGCCTAGCATGGAGATCGGCCGCGGGCCGGCTTTCGCCTGAAGCCGTCCGGCAAAAAGCATCACCACGGCGAACGTCGCAAGCCCCACCGAAAAGATCAGTTGGGTTTGCAGCTTGGTTATTCCATATACTCCGCCATCGGCGACGGGCATTTCGAGCGCCTTCGTGAATACACTCCAGGCGTAGATGGCGCCGAGGCAAAGCTGCACCAGGATAGCCCCCACGACGACCGTCCATCGATTCATCAGTTTTTCTCCCGCTATTTCCCCGCTCATAACCGCTCCTTTCTGTGAGAGAAGCCGGGCCGCTCGAAACAAGGCAAGGCAGGCCCGGCTTCTTCTGGTTTGAGCCGTTACTGTTTCGGACGCCCCTTGACGAGCGCCTCCACAACCGACGGGTCCGCCAACGTGGTGGTATCTCCGATCTGGTCCATGGCGTTCTCGGCGATCTTGCGCAGAATACGGCGCATGATCTTTCCGGAGCGCGTCTTGGGCAGCGCCGGAGCGAATTGAATCACATCCGGCGCGGCGATTGGGCCAATCTGTTTGCGGACGTGCTTGACCAGTTCCTTGGCAAGTTCGGGACTTTCCTGGACGCCGGCCACCAACGTAACGAACGCATACAGACCCTGCCCTTTGATGGCGTGCGGCATCGGCGCCACGGCCGCTTCGGCCACTTTGTCATGGCTCACAAGGGCGCTTTCGACCTCCGCCGTGCCGATACGGTGCCCGGAAACGTTCACGACGTCGTCGATGCGGCCCATCAACCAGTAGTCGCCGTCCGGGTCCTTCCGGCACCCATCGCCGGTGAAGTACAAGTTGTTGTACATGGTGAAGTAGGTCTCGACGAACCGGTCATGCGCGCCCCACATCGTCTGCATCATCCCGGGCCACGGTTTCTTGATGCACAGTTTGCCGCCTTCGTTGGCATCGCATTCCGTGCCGTCGTCGCGGAGGATCACCGGCTCCACGCCGAAGAATGCACGGCAGGCGCTCCCCGGCTTCAACGTATGGGCGCCGGGCAGCGGCGTGATCAAGATGCCGCCCGTCTCGGTCTGCCACCACGTGTCCACAATGGGGCACTTACCCTTCCCCACGTTCTCGTAGTACCACATCCACACTTCGGGGTTAATCGGTTCGCCGACCGTGCCCAGCACGCGCAACGAGCTCAGGTCGTACTTGTTGACCCAGTCCGCGCCCTTCACGATCAACGCGCGGATGGCCGTGGGCGCCGTGTAGAAGATGGTGACCTTGTGCTTCTGACAAACCTGCCAGAAGCGTCCGGGGTCCGGATAGGTGGGAACGCCCTCGAACACGAGCGACGTGGCGCCGTTGGCAAGCGGGGCATATACGATGTAACTGTGGCCCGTCACCCAGCCGATGTCTGCTGTACACCAATAGATGTCATTGTCGTGCACATCAAAGATGTATTTGTGGGACAGCATCGTGTACAGGAGATAGCCCGCCTGGGTGTGCACGACGCCTTTTGGTTTGCCGGTCGAGCCGGAGGTGTACAGGATGTACAGCGGGTCATCCCCGTTCATAGGCTCCGGTTCACACTTGTCGCCGGCCTTGGCCATCACGTCGTGATACCACACGTCACGGCCTTCCACCATATTGACGGGGTCCTTGGTGCGCTTGTACACGATCACCTTCTCGATACTGGGAGCGTTTTGCAGCGCTTCATCCGAGATGGCCTTGAGGGGGATGGTCTTGCCGGCGCGCAACGACATGTTCGACGTGACCAGGACTTTGCAGTTGGAATCGTTGATCCGGTTCCGTAACGAGTCTGCGCTGAACCCGCCAAACACCACGGAGTGAATAGCCCCGATCCGCGCGCAGGCCAACATCGCGACGGGCAGTTGGATGATCATCGGCATATAGATGCACACGCGGTCGCCCCTCTTTACGCCGAACGACTTGAGCACATTGGCGAACTTGCACACTTCCCTGTACAGTTGCTCGTAGGTCAACGACTGCGCGTCTTCGTCCGGCTCGCCCTGCCAAAGCAGCGCCGTTTTCTTTGCCGTCGGCGTGCCCAAGTGGCGGTCCAGGCAGTTGTAGGTGACGTTTAGCACGCCATCTTCAAACCATGAGTGCTTGATGACGCCGGCTTGCGTGTCCCACGTATGCACACGAGCTTTGGTCGGTTTCTTGAACCAGTCAATCTTCTCGGCCATTTCCAGCCAAAAACCGTCCGGATCGTTTATCGACCGATCATACATTTCCTGATACTTCTTGAACGACTTGATGTGGGCCTTCGCCGCAAAACCCGCAACCGGCGGGAAGGTCCGATTTTCGGTCATGAGCGAATCCATGCCCCTTTTTTGGCTGTCAGTACTCATACGTTCCGATCCTCCTATTATTCATGTTGCAACTCCGAGAGCCTTGTGACGCGCCCTCGCGCCGAACCGATTTGTGTCAGGTCCTATGCGTGCGCATGGGCGGGCGAAACACGGGAAACGCCGCATGGTGAATCCGCACCGCCGCATTGCCGTTGAACGACACAAATCGACACCCAGTTGTGAATGGTATCACGGCGTACCTGATCGATGCAACCAAGTAAGGAACCAAACCATGAGACACGAAGGTGGCAACCTACCGCGGCGCACGCGCAACGGCCAACGCTCAGACCGAGTTCTTGCCCACGGCAAGGTTGACGAAAGCTATGGTAGGCTCCCCGGCCTGATCCGGCAATGCGGCGACCCATTCACCGTCGGGGGAAATCGCACACAGCGGCAGCATCCCCGACTCGTGGGCGGTGAGTTGACGGGGCGGCGCCGCTTCTTGGTTCTCGACGCCGGGCACAGACAACGCCCAGAACTGCATTTTCCCGTTTGTGTCGGGGGCGGCAGCCACAAGGAACCGCCCCGATGGGTGCCACGCCGCGCCTTGAATGGCATCAAGACTGACCTCGACCCGGCCGTTGGCGACACGGATGATGCGCAGTTCAACGCTGCCCGCGGCAAACGCCTCACCGACGGCGATCTGTTGTCCGTCGGGACTGAAGGCTTGCGGGCCGATAGAGATGTCCCCCTCCGCCAGCATCCGTCCATCGCGCTCGCTGCCGTCGGCCCGCACGAGCCAGAGCTGCCTTCGGGCCGGTCCAATTTCGCGGACATAGGCCACGCATGTTCCGTCAGGCGAGTAATACGCGACCGGTATGGGCGCGCCCGTTGTCGCAAGAATTCCCCCGGATTCGGAGGAGAGCGTGCTGCCAACCCGCTGTCGCACGAGAGACCAGGCCTGATTCGTCTTCACGGCGGCAACGACGGTATTGCCGTCCGGGCTGACATCGACCGCCCTGACGGTCGAAACTTCGGAATCCGAGTCACTCGCCCATTCAAAGACCGGCGCCAGGACCGTCTTTCCCGCCGTGTATGCAAGCACGCGGTCCGGCGAACCGGGGGTCTCGCATACAAGGAGAAACCTACCTGCTAGTGCGGACCCCTTTTGCGCGAATCGAGCGGAACCGGCTAAGGCGACAGGCGTGGGCCGACCGACACCGGGCCCCGGAGTCACCGGGGGTAATGCCAACACGGCATGCCTCAAGCCGGGGGAGATTTGACATACGGCGCGTTCCCCTTCGCGAGGCGTACCGGCTGCGCCGTTGAGAAACGCCGTGACGTACTCGTTGGTCCATTGAATGTCGGTCACGACGAATTCCGAGAGGCTAAGATTGGCGAAAAGCACGGTAGGATTTGCCCGAACGAAGTAAGCCACTGTAACGGGGAGGCGCCACCGGCTGACGATCCGATCGCCCGATACGGGCCACTGAACGTGAGGGTCCGGGTACAAGAAAGTCCCGGCCTTCCAGCCGGCCAGGGCCCCGAATGCCGTCACTGCGATGGCCGCGCACACGCGGCGTAATCCCGGCGATAGGGCTCCCCAGCGGGTCCGCGCCCACGAGCCGGACCCCAGAAAGGCATCGAACCCGCGACGCAGACCCGTGGCGCCCGCGCCGCATTCCAAAGGGTGCTGTAGTTCCTGGCGGAGACCGGACAATACCGTGGTGACTTCCGCCGCCGAGGGATCAAGCGGCTTGCCTTCCCGCACGCGGGCAATGGCGTCGCAGAGGGACTGGGCGTTGACGGGCCGGTCCTTCGGGTCTTTCTCAAGAAGATAGGCGACCAGTCGCTCGACCTCCTCCGGGATATCCCGTACACACTCGCGCAGGCGGAGCGGGTGGCCGCAGATTACCGCGCTGATGAGTTCCCCTTTGTCGGTTGTCCGGTACGGCAGCCTTCCAGTCATCATGATAAACAGCACAACGCCGAGCGAATACAGGTCGCTCGAGGGCGTGGCATCGTGCCCGCAACACTGCTCGGGCGACATGTACTGCGGCGTCCCGAGCCGGGCGCCTTCCGCGGTCAGTTGGGTCTCCAGGGTGAGGAGCTTCGCGAGACCGAAATCCGTCACGTACACGTGATCGTTTTCCGCAATGAGGATGTTGGGCGGCTTGATGTCGCGATGTATGATCTGCGCTTCATGGGCGCAAGCCAGCGCCCGAGCGACTTGTTCCGCCAGCGCGAGCGCCCGGTCCCAGGAAAGACGCCGTTCTTCCTTCAAGACCTGGCTCAGCGGGAGTCCGTTGATGAGTTCCATCGCAATGTACGGGATTCTGTCGACGACGCCGGTGCTATATGTCTCTACAATGTTCGGGTGGGTCAATTGGGCGATGGCCTGGGCTTCCCGTTGAAACCGGGCCACCAGCATGGGGCGGGTATGCAGGTCGCCGCGCAACACTTTCAAAGCCACCACGCGGTCCAGCGCAAGGTCCACGGCACGATAGACAATGCCCATCCCGCCGCGTCCCACTACGTTCAGAATCTCATAGTTGCCGAAGACGTTCCGTGCGAGGGCTTCTTCTTGGATTGGCATGTCAACGGTTCCTCTCGGGTGACCACTGCATGGGACGCCGTGTCACGCTCGTGTAAAACGGGTCGACTGAGCGACTCCCCGCTGTAGTCTCGGAATGGATTTCGTCCTGACCGAAGTGGCTGAAATACCCGTTTTTCGGCAGGCACGGCCGGGATGTCACGACGCAACTCCTTCCACGGCGCCATCCCGAGGCCGATCGTCGGAAGACACCGGCAATGACACGGAATCCAGTGGCACGAATACGAGCATGGGCTTCGCGGTTTTGGCGGCAACTGCGACCGCCCAGCGCCCGTCGCGGGAGACCGCACAACCGTCAAGCACCCCTCCCTGAACGCGCGTCAACTGAACCCTCCGGTGCGGTTCGGCGACGCCGATAGCCCAGACTTGCGGTTCTCCTGTGTCATCCGGGGCCGTGGCCGTCACGTAACGGCCGGAAGGATGCCAAGGCTCTTTGCCGAGCCGGCCGCGGCCCAGGATCGCCTCAAAGGCGCCGGTGACGGCGCTGACAACGCGGATTTCAGGCTGCCCGGGCGATACCTCCGCATCGAGCGCCATATGCTTGCCGTCGGGACTGAATGCACAGTACGGTCCAAGCGGGCCGATGGCCAGAGGCAAGCCATTGGGTCTGGCGTCCCCGGGCGCAACGACCCATAATTCCCGCTTGGCTTCGTCACCGCGCATATACGCAAGAAGGCCTCCGTCGGGCGAGTACTGCACACTGTCAGGAAGGATGGCGCCGTCGGACGTGGTGAGCGGAGGACCGACAACATCTGCCTGACTCGCTCGAACGTCGCGCTCCACCAAGTAGTATCCCCGTCCCGCGGGGTCGGCCATCACGAGGCACAGCGTCACGCCGTCGGGTTTGGGCACGGAATGGATGCAAAGTGACCCCTCGCCGAACGAAGGTGATGAACCGCCGTGGGCACGGTACAACACGTCGTGCCGAGGTTCCGCCTCACACCACATTTGGGCAAGGGTGACAGCCGGAGGGGGTTCTCCTTCGTTTTGAAAGGCGCGGGTGAGAACCGCTTCATACAGGGGGGTGTCCGCGGGCATGGGCGGAATCCGATGGACGCCGCAGACTCGAGGGAACAACCGAGAGAACCCCGCATCAAAAGCCGGACCCATCGGTTCCTGCACATTTAGACACTCGCGGCTCTCCGGATTCACTGCGATGAGCCCGAGGGCGCCGTCGGTAAGCAAGCCCTTCACGCCTTCCGTCCTAACGAGCACAACGGGGGCATCGCCCACCCAACTCACGTCCGTGAACCGGTATCCATCGAATGGACATGAAACAGTCCACGCGCCGGTATCTTGCCTTTCAAATGCGGCCGAACGCACAAGTTCCGCCTGAACGGGCTCGGGCGGACGATATCGCGCCGCGGAAAACGCCGCAAGCCACGAGCAACAACCCAGCACGGCCACCGCTCCTGACCAAAACGCCCGACACAATGCGCCCATGGCCTTCCCCCGTTCATGTTCGCTGACGGGGGTGTCGGCGGAAACAGCGGCATGCTTCGCGTGCCGCAGCGTGTTCACGTCGCCTTGGTCTCGAACAAAAGCCGACAAGGCGGCCGGCCACGCGGATTGATCGCCTTTCACCCGCTGAAGCCATTCGATGGTTACGGCGACGGTTCTGGCATCCTTCGGACGGTCTTCGGGACGCTTCTGAAGCAGGTGCGCGACAAGCCGCGCCACATCGTCGGGAATTTCCGACAGTATCTTGTTCAGCCGGGGAGGTTCGACCGTCGTGATCGTTTTGACCAACTCGACGGGCGAAGTGGACTCGAATGGCAGCCGGCCCGCTATGGTCAGGAAAAGGGTGACTCCCAACGAATACAGGTCGGTCGCGGGAGTAAGCTCGTAACCGGCGCATTGTTCCGGCGACATAAAATGGGGCGTCCCGACGAACTCACTGGGGACGGCTTCCCCAGGGTCAGCGCCGCTGAGTTGGGCGATCCCGAAATCGGTCAGGTGGATGCGTCCGCGTTGGTCCAGGATCATGTTGGCAGGTTTCACGTCGCGGTGCACGACGCCCGCCTGGTGGGCGCAGTGCAAGGCCGCCGCAGCCTGGCCGCCAATGTGGAGCGCCGATTCCCACGAAATGCGCCCTTTGCGCCGCAAAAACCGGTCCAGAGGCTCCCCGGGCACGTATTCCATCACGATATAGGAATGGCCGGCCTCCGTGCCTGCCGAGAAGACACGCACAATGTTGGGATGCTTCAACGGCGCGGCAACCTGGGCTTCCCGGAGGAAGCTTCTGACCACCGCCGGGTCGCGCGCCAGTTCGTCGTGGAGCACTTTCAGGGCGACGTATCGGTTCAGACTCACATCCCGGGCAAAGTAGACGGTCCCCATGGCCCCGCGACCGACAAGGCCGAGGACATCGCATCCGCAGAGAACCGTGCCGACAAGGGTGGCACTATCAACGGTGCCTTCCGTGGTGCCTTCCGACGCAACGCATCGGGGGGCACCGCTCGCAACGCCTTGGGGGATGCCGTTGTCAACGCCCCGAAGCACACCGTGTGAGGCTTCGACCACCATTTGTAGTGTTCCAGTTAGTTCCGAACATCAATATTTTGAGCTTTTGGACGCAG
>Ga0315277_10012202_pt1 | contig 10783 bp, 7 predicted proteins | sample YL17G05_15_MG_FD_203695 | JGI IMG/M metagenome (GOLD analysis project Ga0315277, IMG submission 203695) | Sediment microbial communities from Yellowstone Lake, YNP, Wyoming, USA - YL17G05_15 | ecosystem: Environmental > Aquatic > Freshwater > Lake > Sediment | place: USA: Wyoming | collected... | reverse complement strand
GGGCCCGGATCGTCTGCGTCTTGCCCTGGTTGGGCCTCCCGCTCAGTTTCCTCATCGGCTGGCTATAAGAAGGTCTGGAGTATATCTAGCTTACGGGTAAAAAATGTGCTCCCGCCGGGATTTGAACTCTGCTGACTGGTTCAGAAATCAATCAGCTGGGCATGCCGACTACCGCTGAACGCTTCTGGAATTTGCTAGACGAAATCGCTTCATCTCAAGCCTGCTGGAAGTCCGCCCCTCGGAGAAGAGGGAAAGGCTGACCATCCCCTATCGCGAAGTCAGAACCGATCGGCGTTTTGCAGAACCGTCTTTCTACGGCCACCAATCTCCACTGATTTGGTCGCTCATCTGCGGGTCTTGGTCTGGGTTGGTTACGGCGTTTGCATGATCATGCGCCTGCCAGAAAGCACCGCTGGTTCCATCAATAGACAACCCCTGTCCCAACAGAGTGAAGAAAGTGTGCGAGAAGGCTGGCCAGTCGGTGCCAGGATCGGGCCAGGCGTACTGGGCGGCTGCCGCTGAGCTGATGAATATGCGATTGCCCGCAGCTATGTTATCCTGCCATGAGCCAGACATGCACGCCTCAATGACGAAAGTCACCCTGTAGCAGTTCACACTTCCAAGCCAGGTACCAAAGTTCGCTGCTCCCACGTTTCCGTTGCTCACAACCAATATGTCAGTGGTACCGTGGTCAACGAGGTATATGAAGACTCGGCTGTCATAGGCGACCTTGCCCGCAAGCCAAGTCTGTATCGCAGTCTGAACATTCTGCGTAGTCGCAAGTGCATCAACGTCGTTGATGCCGTCTCCGTTCGCATCCCAAGATGAATGCGGGCTAAGGAAATCAATGTGGTCGGCTGTGTACCCTCTGCCCAATAGCACTCTGTACGCCTCGGCAGATTCTCCATCAAAATCCTCCTGCTGGTTCCCGCCGACGGTGCCACCACAGACAATGACGGCCCATCTGGCGAACCCAAGAGGATTGGTATGATAGGTGTTCACTTCCGCACCATCGCCCAGTCCATCTCCATCTGTGTCCGCTACGAACGGGTTGGTGTGGTACGAGTTGATCTCTTGACTGTTGCTCAGCCCGTCTCCGTCATCGTCGGCTGTGGAACTAGTGACAACGCCTGCATAGTCGGTTCCCAGGAGAGTGTTCTTCCTAGTCACCAACTCATACCAGTAAATGTACGAAATCCAGTACCCGGTCCTGTCCTTTGATTGAATCGCATATGTCTCCGTGACGGAGAAGTCCTGGCTGTCATACGTCTTGTACAGCTTCTGGGCGCCCGAAGAGTCTTTCAGATAGAACTTGAAGTATCCATCATATCCGACATTGTAACCCATCACCGAGATACTTATTGTGTCCCCTCTATTGTACCAGTCTTTGTTCATGCTCACTGACCCCATTATGCCCGCAGCAGAGACGTTGTGTGTGGTCGCAAGAACGGGTAGGGCTATCACAATCGAAAGGAATACAGATACGTACACTGTACATCTTCTTGCCAATATGAACTTCCTAGACTCCATGTCGGACCACCACTCGAACTGGGAAGTGAATTTGCATGCGTGCTTATAAATCTTACTTCTCTATGGATGATATGCTGAAGTGCTCCCGCCGGGATTTGAACTGCGACGACTGGCTAGAAATCAATCAGAGAGGACTGCTGCCGCACTCGAGGGCCTCCACGACTATCTAATTCTGCCCCCTCGAATGCAGGTGATAGTCACTTCTTCGATGTTCGTGCAAAATAAGTCTCCATCTTCTTGGATCTGTGCACTTCATCGAGTATCTTGCCCATTGCTTCCGAGAGTCTCTGCGCAGCTGCATGTGACATATAGATCCTCGTCCCATTGATTGTCTGCTTGCCATCCTTCTTGACTCCAGGCATCTCAAGGAAATCAATGAAGACATCTCTTTCAGTGACTTGGATATATGCCATATTGGAGTATCTAACATGGGTTATATCTGACACCACACGCGAAGGATCTATCTTGTAGATCTCGTTTAAGTCGATTGGGACTCCCTTCGGGATTTCTGTAGCTAGGCTCTTCTTCGATTCCGCATCGCTCATCTGACGACCTCCGTTGTTGCACTCATCATTGGCCCAGTCTCCGTACTAGCCACATAGAGAATCTTGCGCGTGTCGGCTGTGGTTCCCGTTGTCTTCATGGCCACGAATACTCCCATTGCCAACCGCTCAATCTTGCCGCTTGATATGCAGTGGTCAAGGACTGCATCATCCATCAGGTCTGATCCTTCGCGGTCATCAATCATCGCATATGAAAGCAAAGTCAATGCCATGAGCTTCTTCGAGTCTGGCTTTACACGGAAAGTCGGATGTTGTCTATCTGTCGAATCCTTTTCCAGCAAACCTAATTTCACGAAAGTGGAAAGAGCGCCTCGAATGCTCGGAGCAGAAGCGTCCACCATGTCCTCCAGTTCCTTGGGACGGTATTCATGATCAGGGTCGGCGACTACTTCCTGAACGACCCTGGCTCGCACTGAATCGCCGAACAACCCGCCATAGGGATTGCTCAAGTATCTTCTGAGATGTCTCGGGAGAATAGTCGAGTCTTCCATTTTCAACCTCTGGCATTGGCGATGGAAGTGCATCAATATAGACTTTTTCTTTCTGTTTCATAAACTTTTCTTTCTGACGACCATCTTACCGTGATGTCCTCTCTCAGTATCGTAATGTCTCACCCAATATCCGGCCCAAGCCGGTTCGACCAACCATACGGCCTGAATCGGATCCTTACCTGGGACAGTAGCTCTCCTCAGCTTGCTGACAGGGATACTTTCGAGGATAGCTTCGAGGTCTAGGTCCCTTCGTTCGCACCACTGAGCGCATTTGGAGTAGGCCTTGACTGCTCCCTCTTTGAGGAGCATCGCCAGAAACCTCGAGGCGTTCTCCCCGGGGTCTGGCTGATGCGTGAGGGGGCCATCTGGGGAAGCCTGAAGTTTTGCAGAAGGTATCTGGAGGTTTACCACAATATCCTCAACCATCTGTCGGTACAAAGAACGTTTGTTATTGTACTAGCTCGTACGGCGTTGGACGACGCGGCCATATCGCGATCCCCGCTGTAATGTGATTCTTGCGTTGTGCCGGTAGACCTTCTACGTTCGGGCTTGATAAACATCGAACCCTGCCAGAGGTTCATCGACCACCATGCTTCTCTCCTTTGGCCTTGCCCTTGCCTGAACCCTTCTCCCCCTTCTGTTGCCCTCTATTCAGCTCCCTTTTGACCAAAGCCTGGTAACCCTTTGCTATTTCATCGATTTCTGCGGAGTCCGTGCGAAATCCGAATGCCACTGGGCCTGATGTCCCGAAAGCGCGGTCCCATTCTGCAGAAGCTTCAACATTCTGTGCCAGGCGGAATTCGTGAAGTTCCTCGTCGGTGAACCACTCCGGGTCCCTCTTGATCTCGTCTAGCGATTGTCCCTTCTCAATCATGCAGTAAAACCTACTAGCACGTCTTATGACGTCTTCGACTTTCGATATCATCGCTCTGATGACGTCCGAGGAGAATACGTCAGTCAGATTACGGTCCTTCAACATGAATTTCCGGTCACTCACGCTGAATGGTTCCCTAGACCCAGAGCGCATGGATGCAAGTGTGTCACAAATCTGTTCTCAAAGCACGTCACGGCGGACATAATGTTTCCCATCTCCAAAGTCAAAGACATCTTCCCACAGAGTCTCACCTTTCGTCTTGATCGAACTTTCCATGAAGTCCTCCGTACTCCATACATCGAATGTGTCCTTCACAATCTTGCCCACTTGGTTCGCGAACTCATCGAGCGACTCAGGAGATGGGGTAACAAGGACGGCTAGATCTTTGGGTCCTTCGCTGAAGGGATCCTCATGTCGGTTCATTGCTGCTAGCTTTTCCGTTGTCTCAGGATCCTTATCCTCGTAATTTGAGAGCTCGCCGGCGTAGATCTTCTTGGCAAGTTTCAGAGCAAGCTTGGCGAAATGTGGCTTGCAGTTGAGGAGTTCAATCGAACCAGTGAAATCCATCGAACCTTTCTCCAAGGCAAATCGTATGTCCCTTGAGATTTTTGCGAAGATGTGTTCCCAGAGCACATCGCCGTAGATTTTGCCCGCCGCCCTCACATTAAGGGGCGGGAATTTCTCGCACTCCTCGCGGGAAAACATCTCGCTCTTGACGGAAAGAGGCAGACAGTCGGTTTCTTCCCATTTTTTCCGTTTTTGAATAGCAACGGACAAGGATACATAATCGTTGAACGCAAACGACATCCGTGAGAGTATGTAGAACAGCATCTCCTGCTCAAGTGGGGTCAGCTCCTTTGCGGGTGGTGTGCCGTATGCGAGGACGTGGAGGTGAGAGAACAAGGAAAGAGGCACATCCGTGCTGAGCACGGTTCCGTTCTTGCGATTGATCCAGTCGACTCTGCTTAGGAATTGAAGCGCGTCGAAGTATCCTTTGTAATCCGCTATCTTGCTGCGGTATAAGGTCGCATGGCCGACTTTGGACTTCTCCATGTAGCCTTCCTTAACAGCTTTTTTCAGCATGTCAGTCGTCTTTCTATTATTCCACCCAGTAACCCTCTTGATCTTAGCGAAATGCATGGGTTCGGACATGCGTTCATCAAAAGCGCCGAGTAGCTTCATCATATCCACCTCGGTTCGGAATTGCATCGTATATCACCGACAATGCATGGGAACCCAAGGATAACTGCATTCCTGAAGTGTACCTCCAGGTACGCTTTCACAGGTCTGTCCTCGTGAGACAAGGCCACAACCTCTAAGGACAGGACGAGCGCGAAGGAGATCACAGTGCAGGGTGCTCAGAACGCAGTCATGTGTATGAATACTGGGATCGGGGAAAGAGTGGGGGAATGGAGTTTGAACTCTCGGTTTGTACCTAGAATGGTTCAGCTTTTTGCGGTATTGATTGTTGTTGCCTTTGGAGCGAGCGCGCTGCACGCAGCGGCGATTTCGGATCAGCAGACGACCTCGCGGACGAGTGGCACTGAGGCTCTCTCGACCCAGGTGAAGGTTGGATGGTTGGGAGACATCGCCAATTGGAATCCAATGATCATCGATTTGAGTGAAGACTATGTCGCCTGCTATCTGATGTTCAGCGCGTTGTTCACCTATGACCAGGATTGGAACGGGCCTGTCGGCGACCTCGCACTGAGCTGGTACCAAAGGGTACAGCCAGACGACACGATGATCACGATTATCAATATCACAGAAAAGGCTTGCTTCAGAAACAAGGCCAACCCGACTGATGATACGCATCATCTTACAGCGAACGATGTGAAGTACACTTTCGACAGGATAATGGCAAACCCGGGCGGGACGTGGGACATGAATCTGCTAGACATAACAAGCATTACGGTCATCAACAACCACCAACTGGCGATCACGACCGCCTACCCAAAGGCGACTCTTATCGATGACCTATCAGGAATACCTATCATTCCGCAGTATATGTGGATTTCAATCCCCGACAACAAATTCCTGACCTCGAAGTCACCAGCCTGGCTCGTGGGTTCGGGCCCGTTCTATTTCGATGTATCAGTGACCGGATCCTGGTACAGGTTCATAAGAGCCCCGAACTACTTTGGCGCGATCGAGTACCCTGGCGAGAGGGCTGTCAAAGGTGTTGAGAGCATCCTGTACACCGTCTACTCCAGCGATGCGGCGATGACCATCGCGATGAACGATGGCAGGGAGGACACCATAGTCCTCACAGGTCAGCCGAACCTGTACCTGAACACGCTGGGCGTCAACTCCAACGTGAACGTAATCAAGCAGGCGGTGAACGAGCCGGGGATTTGCGACATCGCAATCAATGCCATTCCAATGCTGAACAGAACGACACAGTACGGGCAAGGCAACCCTCTCTTGCTCGACCCAGTGGTCAGACAAGCCATCGAAATGACCCTTTACAAGGATGTGATTGTTGACACGCTCATGTCCGGACTTCCGGCCATGGCCGACTCAGTCATACACCCCGGGTTCTGGCATAAAACAATCAGCTCGCAGCTTCCGTTCGAACCCGAGGTTGCGCGCGCGCTGCTCATGGATAAAGGCTATCTCGATACTGATGGTGACGGCTATCTGGAAGCGACAGCTACAGCATACCCCGTGCAGCAGGGATGGGCCACGGTCGGCTCGGAACTCTCATTCAGACTGCACGCATCAGCCATTGATGCCAGTTACTTCGTCATAGCCCAGAATTGGGTACCATGGGCCGCACAGACGGGAATAAGGTTCACTGCGTCTCAGCTATCAGAGGCCGTGATGACAAACTCGGACTGGTACAAAGCCAACTACGATGCCTGGGTCTGGCACTGGGGCGAGGGACCCGAGCCCCTGTCAACACTCGGTATTTGGCTCTGGGATGGGATGAGGCCTGGCGGCGACAACTGTCAAATGCCGATGGGCTCGACCCCCGGTGATTATGATGCCCTTTATCACCAGGCACAACGGACGCTCGACAAGACCACAAGAAAGGCAATGGTGGACCAGCTCCAGCAGTGGGTGTATGATAGCTACTGCGAGATGCCGCCATACTACTATGTTGGGCTTTACGGCTTCACGGACGAGCGCTGGCTCGGCTGGGGAGACTGGGCATCTCATCCAGCGCGGACGGTCATCTCTAGCCTGCCATGGCTTTGGTTTGACCTCGTGCCGTATACAGGCAATGCTAACCCGGTGTTTGATACTGCGCTCAGCCAAACGTACCAGACCATAGTCAACAATGCTTGCGCGTTTAGCGTGACGGTTCAGGACAATGACGGTGACCCGCTGACAGTCAACTGGTCATTCGGTGATGGCACCTTTGCTCAGGACACGATCCCCGGAGCGTCGTCGACGACTCCTACCACTGTTACCAGAAGCCATACCTACACTACGGTCGACATGACGGGCTTAACGATGACAGTCAAGCTGTGGGACCATCAGGCAGGGCACGAGGTCACGAGCACGGCTATGGTCTACGTGCTGGCCAAGCCCGACACGGCTCCTGCGTTCACCTCCTCGGTGAGCGCTAGCCCGCCGTCCCCGAGCTACATCGGAACGCCGGTCACGTGGAGCGTATCCGCCATGGATGCGGAATCCGGTGGAGCTTCGGGTTTCGGCTTACGATTTACTTGGGTGTGGGGTGACGGATTGTACACTGTCACGAACCACAAGCCGACCACGAACAGCACACCAGTGACTGACACGCGCGTCCATTCATGGACGGTGGATGCAACATACAATGTTCGCGTATGGGTGTGGGACGGCTTCGGTACGAACAACGACCCGGTTCACAATGTCTCGTCAAACCCAGTCCAATACTCAGTTAGCCCGATCACGTCTGAAGGGCGAACCGTGGACTACCGCTGGTATGACATGTTCAATGTGTCTTTCAGGCCATATTGGGACCAGAGAGCTATGTTCTATGGACAGGAGCTGCCGCACAACACCTACCCGTACTATTTCGACTACCTTATCGAACCACTCAAGACATACACCAATATGAGACTAGACATCACCGGCAGGAGCATGACTGAGATAAACATGAACCAAAAACCAGAGTTCCTTCCATATCTGTTCAGCTCCGCTCGTGGCGGTACCGCAGTCATTGACTGGGAACTCCAGTACATGACTCATGATCAGCTGCAGGCTTATCCAGGAATAGTAGGAAACGACGATGGGTGGATAATCGAGTGGACTGGCACGACCACAATGGACCAGCAGGCGACGATGTCCGTCCTCGGAATTAGTAGTTCCCAATTTGCGGATTTCGACAACTGGTGGGCAATCTACAAGGGCAACAGGACTAGTGCGTACAACGACTGGCTGTTCAATGAGGGCAACAAGAGGCTCGACATCTATGCTGGGTACGACTACAGCTATCAGCCTTTCCTATTCACCCTTGATGCTGCGAAGACCGGGGATCATGTTGTGCTCACCTACCACCAGATCTCCTGGGGCATGGAGATTCTGATGACACACTGGTTCAAGGACAGCTTCATGTCGACTGAGTGGTACTTCGAGAACTTTACGATGCATGCTACGATAGGTCCTCAGATGACCGACTTGGACGTTCACACAGTGGTCGTTTACGCGGCATATGCATACATGACACAACAGGTAGGACTCGAAGGCTCGCCTTGCTGGGTATGGGAGGGCATGGGACAAGACTACGTTCCGAGCAGGCCGCCCCAACACCCGCACTCTGACTTTGACGCCTACATGGTCTATAACTACACGTGCTGGAGCCCTGGCAGCAAGTGGTATGGCATTCCAGATGGGACTCCGTATGACTATGTGCCGAAGGCATTCAATCTGTCGGCCAACCAGACTCTTACCTTCAATTGGCCTGCAGGGGATCAGTTGTTCATGAGGGATGGCGGACCGGGCGTCAAGATCAACGTGATGGGCCCGATGACCGTCGCCGGATTGGAGCCGATGCAGAGTGACATAGCCGGGAGTAACATACAGATAGACACTGCCAATCGGCTGGTCACATTCCACGGGCCAATAGACATGTGGAGCTGGTCCAGGAACGACACCAATCATCCGGACCTGGACGCGAATTGGGACAGGATCGGAATGCTGCCCCATGGAATTCCATGGGTCGAGTTCAGAATGGGGCCACTGCCGCCTCAGCCTCCTGTTCCGAGCTTCTCTTTCACGCCTCAATTGCCCAATGTCGGGCAGTCCGTCTCGTTCGATGGAGCGGCGTCGTACGACCTTGATGGGCAGATTGTGGAATGGTCTTGGGACTTCGGTGATGGGACATCCGGTTCTGGCGTGAGCATCAACCATGTCTTCCAGACCGTAGGATATCATATGGTCAACCTAGAGCTGCTCGACGATAGCGGGCTGAGCGCTGCCATGACATTGGGTGTTCGTGTTTCCAGTGGCGTGGTTGCACCAGACCGATACGAACCCGACGACGATTATTCCACAGCCAAAGAGATCAGCTCTGGAGTGACACAGTACCGCAGTATTGACATGGCCGGGCTTGACGTGGACTGGGTAACGTTCGATATCATACGGACATGCAATGTAACAATAGAGACGAACAGCTCCTATGGACAAGTGACGGCCACGATCTTCGATGGAAGCGGACAGGCTGCAGTGCCGCAATCAGTTTATCTGATTTACGGTCCTGACTGGACATCGACCACGGTACAGGCCACTTATTTGCTGCCAGGGACCTATTTTGCAGAAGCACAGGAGGCGGGAAATGACCAAGAGATACCATCGTACGACCTCACCCTTATGGTCGAGACCGGCGGGGCCGCCTGGACATTCCTGGTGTACCTCGATGCCGACAACAATCTCGAGGAAGTTGGCTCCGTAGACTTCAATGAGATGGCTTCAGTCGGTTCGAACTCCGATCTCAACATAGTTGTCCAGATGGACAGGACTCCGTACAACGATATGAACTATGGGGACTGGACGGATACCAAGAGATTCTTCGTGACGCCTGGAATGCTGCCAACTCCGGAGAACGCTATCGCGGACCTGGGCGAGATGAACATGGGTGACCTGGCAACACTCCAGGACTTCATCACGTGGGGCATCAACAACTATCCCGCTGACAACTACGCGCTCGTGCTCTGGGACCACGGCGGAGGATGGGACGGAGCGGTCTGCTGGGACGACACGGATTATGGCGACTCTCTGACACTCGACGAAGTGAAGACGGCAATCGCTAATGCTGAATCCGCAACGGGCACGAAAATCGATTTGCTGGGCTACGACGCATGTCTCATGGGCATGGCAGAGGTAGTCTACGAGACCAAGGATTTGGTTGATGTGGTGGTCGCATCAGAGGAGACAATCCCGTGGGACGGATGGCCGTACAACACCGTGTTGTCGGACCTGGCCAGTGACCCGATGATGACCGCTCAGGAATTTGGCAGCTCGATAGTCTCCAGGTACATGGAATACTACACATACGGAGGCTGGGAGACCAATTCCGCGATTGACGTTGCATCCACATCCTGGCTCTACTCCTCGATCGATGCGTTCGCGAATGCTTTGATCGCGTCCATGCCGAACTACCGCTCGCAGATAATGGAAGCGAGGATGTACACGCAGACGTTCACGTATTCGACCTACGCGGATCTGTACTCTTTCGCGGACCAACTGACTCTGAGACTGCCAGGAGGAGCCCTGTTCGATGCGGCCGTTGATATAGAAACCGCTCTTCAGTCCTGTATGATAGCTGAAGGACATGGAAGCTATCTCCCGAATGCTCACGGTCTGTCAATCTACTTCCCATCGGACATCTATCAATACTGGTCCGCATATGAGACGGTGCTCGACTTCACTGCGGATCATTTATGGGACGAATTCCTGAAGGAATTCCTGAAGATTGGGCCTGACGGATACGAGCCTGACAATTCATGGGCAGAAGCGACATGGATCAACTCGGGTGAAGTGCAAACTCATAGCATAAGTAACGGAGGATCGGATGTGGATTGGATCACCTTCGAGGTGTACAATACCACGGACATACGCTTGAGGACCTTCAGCTACAGTGGATCCCCGGGAGACACTGAGATGTGGTTGTTTGACGCCGCGGGAGTCCCCACGACGCCCATCGCCTACAACAACGATGCTGGAGGCACTACTTGGTCTACGATAAGGGTCAGCAATGTTGGGCCTGGCTAGTACTACGCGATGATTGGTTCGTTTGGCGGATTCATGGAAATCGCATCCTATGAGCTGAGCCTTGAGATGGGCTACATACCCAACCAGCCGCCGTACGCGGTACTCATGTTTTGGCCGGTTCCGTT
>Ga0315277_10012201_pt1 | contig 10784 bp, 14 predicted proteins | sample YL17G05_15_MG_FD_203695 | JGI IMG/M metagenome (GOLD analysis project Ga0315277, IMG submission 203695) | Sediment microbial communities from Yellowstone Lake, YNP, Wyoming, USA - YL17G05_15 | ecosystem: Environmental > Aquatic > Freshwater > Lake > Sediment | place: USA: Wyoming | collected... | reverse complement strand
ATTACATATCAAGATTCCTGTGGGAAATGGTGGTTTCAATCCAGAGATCCGGCTGGATTTCTCCTTTGAGGCTTATGCCTTTTATCTTCAAAGAAAGGGTTACTCTTCCTTGTTTATCGTCCTCATCGCTACCGGATAAACCTGCTCCCAAAAGATTAATCTTTAAACTTGATACTTCAAGAACATCAGAGGTAATATTCCTTTCTTCGGCAGTTGCTCCGCTTCCAACGATTTCTTTTAGCACTTTACCAGTTTTATCCCAATAAAATTCTTGGCAGATATTTTTGTAATTCTTGAATTTCACCCCCAATCTGCTGCTAGTGTTTTCAATCTCATAGAAGAGTTTGGAATTAGAAACGCAGCCCTGACCCATATCTTTCCTTGCCATCCTTAAGGCCCTGCTCATATATTCAATAGCATAACTTGATTCATTCATTATTTCCTGTTCTGTAAGAGTTACTCTCTGAATTCTCAATGATATTGAAAAGAAACCGAATACTGCTGTCATAACTAATCCGAATATAACAATTGTCACAAGCAACTCTATCAACGTGAATCCTTTATCTGATTTGTTGATTTTAGACACAGATTTATTCAAACCAGTTATATAAAGTTTCTACGGCCTTTATCTCACTATCCTTCCCTCTCGCGCTCCAAGAAACAGTAACGGTAACTGTCACAACTATTGGGTTTGCCGGCTGATCATAGGAAATTTCTATCTTTCTTTTAAATTTAGTGCTCTGCCCCAGTGTATCATACAAGTAGAAACCGGCTGTGGTTGAAGCTAAATACCTTCCTGAACCGGAATAAGCAGAAAGGGTAAGGGAATCGTACTGTGCCTCGTATACTCCTTCAGGTAACCCGATAAGCCATTTTGTGAGATCGCCCTTATATTTTACCCAGTTTGAATCCCGAAGATTTCTGACTATTTCAATTCCTTCCTGGGCAAGATACGCCGCAACCAGCTTGTCTTTTGAGGCCTGAGTACTTGAAGTGGCCTGCTTTAACACTCCAAAAATACCGGCGGTAACCATGAGAAGAAAAAAGATAGCGATAAGTCCTTCTATTAAGGTAAATCCTTTATTATTTTTCGCCATTCCTATTACTTTATGCTTACTAATCCTGATTTGTTGACTTTTATCGTGTTTATAGCAGCAATCTCCTGGGCCTGAAGAACAATCGTGGCTTCAGCCGCTGAACCGGTAATGTAGACAGACGGGTCTGGAGGAGAAAAAAGAATTACAAGGGGGAGCGTGGGAGTAACGCTTTTCAGACTTATCCTTTTGCTGAAGTTTACTTCTTCTATTTTTTCTCCACCTGCGGCATCATAACCCATGTTTCCATTCTTATCATCAAATAAAATATAGGAAACAGAATTAATGCCCGCGATATATATTCCATAACTTCCTTTAGTACCACTTGCATCTTGAGCAGATGTTGCTTTCTCCTCCATTACTCTCAAATTCTGAACCAAAATATGGGCGTTGTTCAAAAGGGCGAAACTAAGACCCGCCCCCCTGTAATTGAGTGTAACGACAATCATGAATATAAGAATAATAGCTAAAACTGTTATTGATTCAACAAGAGTCAATCCTTTTTCTTGAAAGTTTAGTCTGCTTTTCATCTAATGTTTATACCTACAATAGAATTAAAATACCACCCTATGATTTCCGCCCCAAAGAATAAAGAAATAAAGGTTGAAAGAACGAGGAACGGACCGAAAGGAATCTCGCTTTTCATGGTCTTTTTCCTTAAGATTATGAGGCCTAATCCTATTATAGCACCAATGAAAAAAGACAAAAATAAAGCGACGACAGTATTAGGATAGCCTAAAAACAAGCCGATGAAAAAAGCCAGTTTCACGTCTCCGAAACCCATCCAGGAACCTTTAGATATAAGGAAAATAAGGAGGAAAAAAAGAAAAGAACCAAGGGCGGAAACAAGGCTATTAATAAATACTCCTTGTTCCATAAACAAAAGGTTATAAAGGATGTTTAAGGCGATAAGAGGATATATTACCTTATCTAAAATCAGATAGTGTTTTAAATCATAAACAAAAATGACAATTAAGAATGAAGAAACTATTAAGTAAAATACAATAGAGAATATATGAGATAAGGGAAATTTAAAGAATATAAGAATAAAAACAAGTCCAGTAAATAACTCGACTAGAGGGTACTGCAAAGATATCTTTTTTCTGCAGTACCGACACTTCCCTAATAGGAAAATGAAGCTGAAAATGGGAATTAAATCAAAAAAGGAAAGCTTGTGCTTGCAACTAGGGCAGTACGATCTGCCCTTGATAAAGCTTTCTTTAGAATTCAACCTGTAAATCACCGAATTAAGAAAGCTTCCCACGGTTGCTCCAAAGAGAAATATGAAAATGGATATTAATGCTTGATACATTTAAACAAATGCTCCACTTTAAAGGGATAAAGCGGAGCAAGTTAGCAATTATTTCCTGACTTCTAAACTACATGCCGCAATCCAAATCTGCCGGAGCGGCATCTAATATTCTTGTTCCCTTCGCGGAAGCGCCAAAGAATTTACCGCTTTCAAGCGCGGCATACACACAGTATTTCTGATCGTTTGCCGTGTTATCTTTCCAAACATAGGTCTTTGTAGGATCCTGGGGATCTTTAGGAGTTTGATTCAAGTAAGTCGATATCGATCCTGGCACGGCTGGACCGGCATTAGTCAAATAATGACTTACGTCGTCATAGTACATCTCCATTGCTAAAGCTATTTGCCTAACATCTGATTCTCTTCTCGCATCACGCGCTTTCCCTCTTGCCCCTCCCATCGACACTAAGATAATAGTTGCAAGGATACCGATTATCGCAATAACAACCAAAAGTTCTATTAGAGTGAAACCTTTTGATTTTCCAGATATCTTCAACATGATTATTTTTAAAAACCTTTTATTATCGACCTTGTATATTCTATTTGCTTACAAAAACTAATCTTTTTCCAGTTTATATCGTACCAAGATTCATTCCGCAACAGGTAGGAAGCACAGGCGCAGTAGTAGATTTAGCTGTTCCTTTGTTTGAAATGCAAGTATAGGTACCAGCTTCTGTCTCAAGTAGAGCGTATATACAATAATACTGATAAGCAGCAGCGCTACCCTGAACAGCGGCATTGGATAACCAACCATAGACAAAAGAACCACTATTTAAAGGATCTGTGACTGAACTTAAGAAATTACCTATAGCAGGTATCGCACCTGTACCAGCGGCAGCAAAACCCAAGTAGTCGGTAATAGTAGCACTCTGACCGCAAGCTATACTGTCATAACACATTTCCATAGCAGTGGATACTTCACTAAGCTGAGCCAACCTTTTTGCGTCGCGCGCTTTGGCTCTTGCTCCAGATGTTGAAACTAAAATAATTGAAGCGAGAAGACCAATGATCGCGATAACAACTAATAATTCGACTAATGTAAAACCCTTATTCTTAAAAATTCTTTTGACCATATTATTTTTATACTATTTATACTATATGTATTATATAAAGATTAACAATTGAAGTAAAGCCTTAGGTTCCTACCATCTGATACATTGGCAGCAGCACTGAACCGATAAGCAAGCCAACCACTCCTCCTAGAAAGATTATAAGGATGGGCTCAATCAATTTAAGCAACCCTTGGGTTTGCCTGTCCACTTCTTTGGTATAGAAGCTAGATACCTCGAACAAGACCTCATCAAGAGTTCCTGTCTTTTCCCCCACTAAAAGCATTTCGGTGACTGAAGACGGAAATTGCACCGGATCCTGCATCAGAACAGAAGATATGGTTTCTCCTTTCCTTACCCCGTCTCTCGCATCCAAAATCAACTTTTCATACAAAGCATTGCCGACAATATTACCCGATATATCCAAAGATTGGGCAATAGGAAGGCCGGCAGTAATTAAGGTTGCCAGATTCTCAGAAAACCTGGCGATATAGGTAAGCCTTAAGAAATACCCGATGATCGGAATCTTCAGTGCCAGCCTGTCAAAAAACATCTTTCCTTCTTCGGTCTTGTAATATCTCATGGAATAAACGATTATTCCGATGAGGGCAATGAGAAAAAGGGTCCCCCAGGTTTTTAAGAAACCGGGCAAAGCCATCACAACTTTAGTAATGGCTGGGAGCTCTGCCCCTGATTCGGTAAGAACACCTGTCATTTGGGGAATGATAAGGAAAATAACAAGGCAAAGAACCAGAATAACAACACAAACAACCAGTATAGGATAGGAAAGAGCGCTTTTAATCTTTGAAGAGAAATCATAGCTCTTTTCCAAGCTGTCTGCTAAGTAATTCAGGCTTTCCGACAGCTTTCCTGAAGCCTCCCCTGCTTTTACCATTGATATGGCAAAGGCGGAAAAGACTTTGGAATGCATGGACATTGCCTGAGACAAGGGGCTTCCTCCTTCCACTTCTTTTGTAATACTTAATATCTTTTCCTTTAACAATTCATTGGTCATCTGGTAAGAAAGAGTGCGCAGCGCCTCAATCAGAGGGACTTTTGATTTAAACATCAAGGCAAGCTGCCTCGCAAATAGGACGATGTCTTTCTGGGAAACGCGCTCCACGGTTCTAAGCTTCCTGGTATAAAAAGGTACGAGTTCCTGTTCGCTTAAGAAAGAGACGATTAATCCGTTCTTCTGGAGCACCGAGAGTGCGGCATCGCTTGATGACGCCTCAACATACCCTGATTTCAGTTCTCCTTGCGGTGTTCTTGCTTTGTAATTAAATTTCATATTACTTTAAAAGCATCTTTAATTCTTCTGGGTGCAGAGAATAATTCAAAGCGTCTTTCTCGGAAATCTCCCCTTTCTTTACTAAAAAAGTAAGGGATCTGTTTAAGGAAATCATTCCGGTATCGGTTGAAGTTTCAATAACCAAAGGTATCTCGTGCACTTTATTCTCTCTTATTAAATTAGAAACTGCGGCATTGGCGATTAACACCTCGCAGGCGGGGATAAGACCTCCCGAAACCCTTCTAATCAATCTCTGCGATATGATTCCAAGGAGCGATGAAGATAGTTGCGCTCTTATCTGATTTTGCTGCTCTCCAGGAAAAGAGTCAACAACCCTGTGTATGGTCTGGGCGGCATCATTCGTATGGAGTGTTGCAAAAACCAGATGTCCTGTTTCAGCAGCAGAAATGGCTGTGCCAATTGTTTCTGCGTCTCTCATCTCTCCAACCATTATGACATTAGGATCTTGCCTGAAGGTGGCTCTTAAAGCCGTGGGGAAACTAGTTGCATCCTGATAAACCTCTCTTTGATCAATTATAGCGCGATCATCGGAAAAAACATACTCTATAGGGTCTTCAATAGTTATTATATGGTCGGTCCTCTGATGGTTTATCTCTTCGATTAAAGCTGCCATGGTGGTTGATTTCCCCTGGCTTGAAGGCCCGGTAATTAAAACAAATCCCTGGGGAGCTTCAGTGAATTTATGGAGGATCGGCGGAAGATTTAGTTCTTCTATTGTTCTGATGCGCGCCGGGATCTGGCGCAAAGCGCAGGAAATGCTTCCGCTCTGAAAGAAAATATTCACTCGAAATCTTGCCACGTCTTCAAGTTTGTAGGAAAAATCAACATCTTTCTCTTCCATTAGTCTTTGCATTTGGGATTCAGTCATTAAGGAAGTGGCAAAACCTTTAGTATCATCGGAATTAAGCTTTTTATTGTCTCCGACTTTAACAAGAACAAGCTTTCCTCCAATGCGAAGAATGGGCGGATGGTTAACCGAAAAATGCAAATCTGATGCTTCCTTTTTGAATGCCAGCATTAATAATTCCTTCAATTGTCTGTCGTAAGCATTGTTCATAACTCAAGGACTTTCTTTACCTCTTGTAAAACCTCTGAAGGGGTAAAGTGAGCTTTAATTAAATACCTTTCTGCTCCAAGTTTCATTGCTTTTTCCACCTCATCTTTCTGACCGAGGTTCGAAAGAATAATGATTTTTACATTTGAAAGTTCTTTGTCTTTCCTAATTAATTTCAATACTTTCCAGCCGTCAACATTAGGAATAACAATGTCCAGGATTAAAAGGTCGGGATGCAGTTCTTTCATTTTAAGCAGCGCCTCTTTCCCGTCTTTTGCGACTTCGATAGTATATCCCGATTCATTAAGCTTAGTCTTATAGATGTCTATTAAAAACGGATCGTCTTCAACAAGTAAAATTGTTTTCATTTTTTCTAATTAATCTTCTTCGGTTGCCCTTAGCACTTCTTCAATGGTTGTAAGACCTTGCAATGCTTTAATTATGCCATCTTGTTTCATTGTTGTCATTCCCTGGCGTCGAGCTTCATCGGAAATGTGTTTTTCTGAAACTTCCTTTAAAATAAGTTCGGCCAGCTCATCAGTCATCTTCAGTACCTCGAACAGAGCGATTCTCCCAATAAACCCAGTCTCGCTGCATTTCTTGCAGCCCTGGGGCTGGTAAATGGAAAATTCATTGTCCAGTTTCAATTCTTTCTTTGCCTCTTCTGGGAAATTACCTATCTCTCCTAAAATGTAATTTCTCATTTCTTTGTTTGGAACTACTTTCTTCCTGCAAGTTTCGCAAAGCCGGCGCACCAATCTCTGCGCCAAAGCAACACTTAAGGTTGGCGTAATCAAATACGGCTTTATGCCCATATCAACCAAACGGGGCACCACTCCTATTGCATTGTTGGTATGGAGAGTTGATAAAACAACGTGTCCGGTCAAAGACGAATGGATGGAAAGCGACGCCGTTTCCTCGTCTCTTATCTCTCCGACCATGATGATATCGGGGTCTTGGCGGAGAATCTGGCGAAGGCCTTGGGCAAAATCATAACCTATCTCAGGCCGAACCTGAGACTGGTTGATTCCAGCCATATAATATTCAACCGGATCTTCCAAGGTAACAATATTTAATCCTTCTTTATACAAAAGCTTTAAGATTGCATAAAGAGTGGTTGATTTTCCAGAACCAGTGGGACCGGTTGAAAGAATAAGTCCGTAAGGCTTGGCTGAAGCTTCATTGACTAATCTTAGGTTTCTGCCAATGAGCCCCAGCTGGTCAAAGCTTTTGATTCCGGTTGACGGATCAAGCACGCGAATAGCCACCTTTTCCCCTAGAGTAGTGGGAAAAGTGGAAACTCTGAAATCAAGGTCTTTTCCCTCTATGTTGGAGGAAAATCTTCCGTCCTGGGGTATCCTGCTTTCATCAATCTTCAGATTTGACAAAATCTTTATTCTTGCCACAACGGCTGGATGGATATTTAAAGGAAGAGTAATTGAAGGATACAACCGGCCGAGCAGCCTGAATCTTATCCTTAAATTATCTTTGGTCGGTTCAATATGAATATCTGATGCTTTTCCTTCAACCGCATGCCTTAAGATTACTGCTACCACCTTGGAGATTGGCGCCTCTTCAGTTAATCTTTCGATTTGAGGAATCGGCCTCACTTTCTTCGTTACCAGTTCTTCCTCTTCCAGTTTTTCCAGCACTTCTCCCACCTCTGTTCCTAATGTCTTATACTGCTTTAACAGATTAGAAAGAATGGTCGGTTGAATCAAAAATACATTGTATTTAAATCTTCCCTGCCTGGCTAAGAATTTCAATGCTTCCTGGGCTTTCAGGTCTTCCGGAGAAACCATCCCGACCTCAAGGGTATTCTCTTTCTTTGTTAAAGGAACCATTTTGTAATATCTCGCTGATTCCTCGGGAATCAATGCCAAAACCTCTTTTCCAATCCTATCAGGAACAGTTTTTTTTAAAGGAATTCCTAAAGTTTTGCTCTTTAATTCAAAAAGGAAGTCTTCTGTAACGACTCCTTTTTCTAAAATGATTTCTTCTTCTTTCTGCCCAGAAGCGGCAATCTCTGCTTCCAGCTCTTGTCCTTTTTGCTTTGAAACCACACCCTGGGCAACTAATTGGGAAAGCAAAGACATAAAATTAGATCTCTAGTAGGAGATGAAAGGATTCACTCTTCCTACTCTTGTTGTCCCGGTTGCCGTTGTTCCGGTCGCCGCCTCAAGCGGGGGAATATCCCGGAAAGGCTGCAGTTTATCAAAGGGAAGCCTTGTAAATAGGCTGAAATCAATTGTTATCTCTGGAATGGAAACGGGCTCAATGGGAACATTAAATGATGCCCTGATTTTTTCAAACTGCTTTACAAAGAACCCTCTCCACAATACTCCCACCGTAACAACAATTACGAGAACGAAGATGATAAGAAATGTTTTTTGTCTTTTTTCTCCTATTTCAGCCATAAATTAATATGAATAAATTTTAAGGTCTAAGGAAAAAGTAAATAAAGGATTTTCATTCTTTTTCTTCTGCTCAGCTGTCTGCTGTTCCTGTTTTAAAGAAATGTTGTCGATATTAATTATCCTCGCTGAACTTTCTATGACCTTAAGAAAGTTCTTAAAAGAACCGTAAGGACCGGTAACAGAAACATTGACGCTATTGTCTTTCATTCCCACTGTTAATTTTTCTCCGGAAACCGAATCTTCTATCAGGCTGACTTCTTTTAAAGCCATTCCGGACTGCGAAGCAGACATCTCGAGGAAATTATACAATGGGGGCTGAGAGAATTCAGAAGGAAGGGCGGAATCGATAAGCGACACTTCATTAGGATAGTTTTGAAGCTCTCTCCCCATATTGGAAAGTTTTGTAAAGTGCTGTTCGCTGTCTGCAATCTCTTTCTGCGTTTCCAGGCCAGTTACTTTGTTTGTATTGTAGTCCCTGAATTTCGGAATAACCAAAAGCCATCCGAGTGTTACAAAAAGAACGACGAAAACTATTGTTAAAATGAATTTGTTCATTTAATTATCTCCGGATCAAAAGAGAAAGAAACCACGAATTTGATTTCTCTTTTCTCTCCGATTACGACACCCGACAAATTAATATCACTTAAAGAAGCATTCGCTTTAAGCGTCAGCATCTGCTGGCCCAAAGAAAAGAAAGTGTCTACCACTCCTGCAAGCTCCACTTTTGATTCTTTTAAATTAAGTTTTGCTTGGGTAAACCAGACTTTGGGATGAGTAACTTTTTCAAAAAGCTCAAAAAGCTTCGGGGTATTGTAGAATTTGCTTGAGATCTCGGAAAAATCGCTTATCTTTGCCTGATATGAAGCTAATTTCTGCTCTAATGCAATATTCTCCGGACTCCTTAATCCGGCAAGAGTGGCTTTTAAATTATTGAGATTCGCTAGCTCTTTCTTGCTAAAGTAATCCAAAAGAAAATACGATGAAACGGTCAAAAGAAGCAGTATGAGTGAAATAGAAAAACCAATATCAATAATGACTGATTTCCTGAATAGCTTCTTTTGTTCAATTGTTATTGCCATGACTTTTGCTAAAAGGGCTCTTTACTTATTCTAAACCTTTTATGGCTGCACCCAAAGCGATTGAAAATATATGGCCTCTTTCTTTCAGATAATCCTTTAAGACAGGGGGGCATAAAATATTCTTAAAAGCTTCTGCCACTTCAACCGGTTGCTTCAAGCAACTCGCAAAGTAATCCTTAATTCCGGGAAGAAGCACTGTTCCACCCGAAAGAATAAATTTCTTCACTTCTTTTTTTTCTTTCAGGGAAAACTCTTTGGTTATCTTGTCTATCTCTTTAAGGATAAAGTCTGCGTAGAAAACAATCGTATCCCTTACACTTTTCTCTGTTCCGATTCCATATTTCACTTTTAGGATCTCTGCATTTCGCTCATTGATATTAAGTCCCTGCATCAGCCCTGTTGTTATCTCGTTACCGGCAACATCGAAGCTGTATGATAATTCCAATGTTCCTTGGTCTATAATATTTATTGTAGTGCTTTGGGCGCCAATATCAATAACGGCGGTGGTTTCAAGGTTCAAATTTCCCAGGGCTCTTGATAAGCTGAACATTTCTGCTTCCAATGCCATGAGTCCCAGCTTGGAATATTCCCCTATTTTTTCGTATTGGTTAATAACACTGTTCGGAACAGCAGTAAGCAGGATTTTTAAGACACCCTTATCGGTTTTCTTTTCCGAGGTCTGGTAATCAAGAGTTACCTCTTTCGGGGCAAGGGGGACATAGCGCCTCGCTTCGTATTGGACAGCAGACAACAGTTCTTTCTTTGCCATTTTCGGCAGTTCAAAGTTAGTACAAAAAGTGGAAAAATCAGGAAGAGAAAAGACTGCTTCTCTTGTTTTAATGCGGGCTTCTTCTATTAAAGCAGATATTCCGCTTGAAACGTTTTCGATGGAAAGCATCAGTCCGCTTTTTTCAAACGTCCTGAATGAATCTTCACCAAGCGACGACGCGAAAACTTCTCCGTAGTTTTCAAGCGTCAGCTTCCCCCTAAAAAGAGAGATTTCGACAACTTTTGTTGAATACGTTCCGACATCAATACCAATGCATCTTTTGGGAAATATTGAGAAACGCATTGCCATTAGGTAAATTATATCATTTGAAAAATGCAATGCAAAGTTTTAATGTGCTTGAATCCATTATATCACTAAATTAATCTGGGAAGAAAAAATCCGCCTTCAAAAGTAGGTTTCATTTCTTTTTTTAAACCCCAAAAATGATTCTAACAAAGAAAATGTTTGACTGGTGAGAGTAGACGAAAGAACTACGACCTTTTCTTTTTTATAGCTGGAAATGAAATCCTCCCAGGTGTCATATTTGCCATCTCCGATCTTGTCTACCCTGTAGAAAACATAGTTGCCACTGGTCGATTCGAAATATTGTATTACCTGTCCTTCTCTTCCTGCAAACACGGCTTGCAAATCAACAGAAGCTATTCCTTTTTCGTTTGCCGCAAAGTTAAATGGGTAGGCAG
>Ga0315277_10012200_pt1 | contig 10784 bp, 6 predicted proteins | sample YL17G05_15_MG_FD_203695 | JGI IMG/M metagenome (GOLD analysis project Ga0315277, IMG submission 203695) | Sediment microbial communities from Yellowstone Lake, YNP, Wyoming, USA - YL17G05_15 | ecosystem: Environmental > Aquatic > Freshwater > Lake > Sediment | place: USA: Wyoming | collected... | reverse complement strand
GTGATCGCCGGTTGGTCAGAGCCGAAGAAATGGAGCAGAGCATCCTGGCTGCCGCAATGAGCTAATATCCAGGATTAATCATATTTCCTATTATTTCCAACCGTCGTTTGACGCCGTAGGAAGTTTCCTTATTCTCGCCGCTCAAGTCAATGAGATGTTAATGATGTTTTGAAAACAAAAAGCTAGTGACAGGCGCAGGGACCAGAAGGCGGTGGTTCCCTCCGGCCCCTGCGCGCCACGGACAGCAGGCCCGGCATCCGACCGGCCTGCACGTCCTGTCCGTGGCGGGGTGGAACCGGATGGATGTTTCAACAGGCGCGGGAGTCTGGAATAGGAGTAAACCAACCCCGCGCCCGCGAGCCGCGTGCCGCCACCGATCAGGACGGCCGCAGCAAATTTGCCTCCTCAGCAGAATTTGTGGGTAAAGGAGACAATAACATCGGCGTAAGCAACTGAAGCCGTGCATGTTAGCATCTCTTGAGGGCCAAATATTTCTGAGGCTCAGAATTCAAATGAGTGGAATGGTAGTAGGGCCTGTGGAAATGCGGGAAAGTCCTGCCGCTTTTTGGCGGGACTTTCCCAAGCAGCTTGTGGAAATCCGCGCTTTTTGCGGATTCCCACAGATGCGGCATTTCCATCAGGCCAGGCTTTTTTGCGGCTCGATTTACCCACAGATTCTGCTGAAGACCCGCAAATTTGAAGATCTAGTTTCCCGCCGCAAGGCGCGCCACGGGATCATCCGTGGGTACGCTCAGGGAACTCCGAACAGCAGCGCACGCGTCCGTGAAGGCCTTGCGAACGGCGAGCGCGTCGGAAATCAATTTGGAATTGGCGGGAAGCTTAGTGCCTGGTTGTACTGTCCCTGTTTTCATCCTCATTCTAAATCGCTGTAATTGCTACAGATGCGGATCAGATGTGGTGGGGACGGCAGAACCAGGCATCAATTTTTTCATTGAGCTGGCGCAATGCCAAATCTCCTGGTGTGCTTCAAGGAACTCGGCTCGTCACGCTACCTGATGCCGGAATGAAATCGCATCCTGGATCTGCGGCAATTTCTTTTCGATTAGGAAAAGCTCCCATAATCGGCATGACTTCCAAAGTTGTGGGAATCATCTGAATTGAATCGCCGAATCTCAGGTTATAATCGGGCCTCGGTAACGCGGCTACTGGTTAGCCTGAGGAGGTCTCTTGACCGCCGGTAATGGTGAACGGTTTCTTCCTGAACGCGCGCCGGAAGTCGGCGAATTGGTCCAGGTGCGCTCCAGGAGGTGGTTGGTCGAGGAAGTGGTGCCCTCCCCAGTTCCGGGGCAATCGTGCCTTGTCCGGCTGGCCTGTGCGGATGACGACGCCCAGGGGCAATCCCTGGATGTCTACTGGGATTACGAGCCTGACCGCCGGATTCTCGAAGAGGAGGGATGGCGGGACCTCGCTTCTAAAGGCTTTGACCCTCCACGGCTATTCGCAGCTTTCCTCATACGTTGCGCTGGAATTGTGTCACCGCGACGGACCCAAATCTTTTTCAGTCACCATTCCGTGCCGGAATCAAGATCGATGCCTATCAGATGGAGCCCCTACGTAAGGCCCTCCGTCTCCCGCGGGTGAATCTCTTCATCGCCGACGACACCGGTCTCGGGAAGACGATCGAGGCAGCCCTTATCGCACGTGAACTGCTCCTGCGCAAGAAGGCCAAAACGATTGTCGTCGCTACCCCTGCCTCCGTGCTCGAGCAGTGGAAGGGGGAGCTTGAAGATCGCTTTGGACTCGTTTTTGAAATTCTCGATCGAAACTACATGACCCGGATGCGGCGCGAGCGCGGCTTTGGCGTGAATCCCTGGCGCACTCACAGCCGCTTTCTGGTCTCTCACAACCTTTTGATCGATCCGGCCTACGCCGATCCGTTGCGGGAATGGCTCGGTCCGATGCTGCCTGGAAGCCTTCTCATTCTCGACGAGGCTCATCATGCCGCTCCCTCCAGCGGGGGACGGTATGGGATAGAAACGAAATTCACGCGCGCCATCCGCGACCTATGCGGCCGCTTTGAGCACCGTCTGTTCCTGTCAGCCACCCCACACAACGGTCATTCAAACAGTTTCGCGACCCTGATGGAACTGCTTGACCCATACCGCTTCACCCGGGGAGTCAAGGTGCGCGGCAAGAAGGCACTCGAAGATGTCATGGTGCGCCGACTCAAAGAGGATATCCGTGCCCACCAGGGCGGCTTTCCCAGGCGAATCGTGGAGCCCGTCGTCGTGGACGGTCTGCCTGCGGATGCCCCGGAACTGGCGCTCTCACAACTTCTCGATCATTACCGCACGGTGCGCGAGGAACGGTTCGCGAACACCACGCGCCAGGCCCAGGCTGCCGCGGGACTGCTTGTCGTCGGATTGCAGCAGCGGCTTCTCTCATCCATCGAAGCCTTCGCCCGAAGTTTGAAGGTCCACCGCGCAACCGTCGAGAGACAATGGGATACAACGAGCTCTCTCCACGCCGAAGCAGCGAATAAAATCGATAAAGAAGGGCAGCTTTTCATTAGTTCGCCCGATGCTGACGATGACCGCGGCGAACTGACCGACGAGGAACTCGAGTCCGAAGAGGCAGCTGCGATCCAGGCTGTTACCCAGGCAGCCGAGGCCGAAGCATCGCGCGACGCTACCTCAGAAGCGATGTGGCGCCGCGAAATGGCGCTGCTCGACCAGATGCGGGAAATCGCCGAAAACAGCCGGCATACACTTGATGGGAAGAGCCGTGCCCTTATCGATTGGATCCGGCAAAACATCTGTCCTGAATTGCCGGCCTTTGGTAGGAGGCCTAGCGGGGCGCCTCCGAAGTGGAACGACCGCCGAGTTCTGATCTTCACCGAAAATCGCGAAGGTACAAAGCGCTACTTGAAGTCAATCCTGGAGCAGGCAATTGAGGGGACTGACCGGGCCGATGAGCGTATCGAAGTCATTGACGGTCTCACCAGCGGCAGCCGCCGCAAGGAAGTCCAGCGCCGGTTCAACACCGATCCGGCGAAAGATCCGTTGCGTATCCTTCTCGCCACGGATGCCGCCCGCGAAGGCCTCAATTTCCAGGCGCACTGCACCGACCTGTTTCATTTCGACCTCCCATGGAATCCGGGCCGCATCGAGCAGCGCAACGGGCGCATCGACCGCAAGCTACAGCCCGCGCCCGAAGTCCGCTGTCATTACTTCGTGCTCCCGCAGCGGGTCGAGGACCGTGTACTCCAGGTGCTTGTGCGCAAGACCGAGACCATCAAGAAGGAGCTGGGCAGCTTATCCAAGGTCATTGACGACGACATCGAGCGCCGCCTTCGCGGAGGCATTCGCCACCGTGATGCGGATCAACTGGCGCGGGAAATCGAGCAAGCCGACCTGGATGCAGAGAAGAAGCGTGTCACCGAGGAGGAACTCGAGGCCGCGCGCGAACGGCAGGAAGATCTGAAGGCGCAGATAGCACGATGCGAAACGCTGCTTCAAGGCTCCCGTGAGTGGGTCCATTTCGAGGCCGCGCCTTTCCGCAACGCACTCTCCTGCTCTCTCGAACTGCTCGGGGCCGAGCCGCTTGCCGAATCGACCGATGAACGCGGCGGCCGTGTATATACATTTCCTCCACTCGATCGCCACGCGGAAACCGACCCGAGCTGGGCCGCAACGTTGGATACACTACGGGCGCCGCGAAAGCAAAACCAGAAGGTTGCCGACTGGCGCCAGCAAGCTCCTATCCGGCCGGTCGTCTTCGAGGATGCGGGTGTACTCACCGAAGACACTGTCCATCTGCACCTCGAGCAGCGCGTCGCGCAACGGCTTCTGGCACGTTTCCGGTCCCAGGGGTTTATTTACCATGACCTGTCAAGGGCATGCCTCGCCCAGGCCTCCGACTCAATTCCGCGTGTGATCCTGCTGGGCCGACTGTCCCTCTATGGACAGGGCGCGGAACGACTGCACGAGGAACTGGTGCCGCTTGCTGCCCGCTGGATCGAGCCTTCCCTGCGCACAAACCCTCTCAAGGCGTATGCACGAGATGCGGAGGCAAGGACACTCGAGCTTCTGGATCGCTCTCTGGTCGATGCCAACGGTCATATGCCCGGCAATGTGATTCAGAAGAGACTACTCGAGGCAGCTGGCCGGGACATCGCCGAACTCCTGCCCCAGCTCGAGCCGCGCGCCGAGGAACTCGCGGAGGTTGCCATCGAAAAGCTCCGGCAACGTGGAGAGCGCGAAGAGAAGGATCTGCGGGAGACCCTTGAACGTCAGCGCCGGCGCGTCGAGGAGGAGCTCGCGAAATATGAAGGGCAACAACTGCAGCAACTCATGCTGAATTTCGACGATGACGAGAAACGCCAGCTTGAATCCGATGTCCGCGCGTGGAGGATGCGCCTTGAGCAGTTCGCGCAAGAACTCGGGCGCGAGCCGCAGCGGATTCGCGGATTTTATGAGGTACGGGCGAAACGCGTCGAGCCCGTGGGACTTGTGTACTTGTGGCCGGAGACGAACTGATGCCCCTGGGACCGCGGCCGTCCCGGCCGCAATGGCTTTGGTAAATCTTGCGCTTGGAATTGACAGAGATTCAGGGCAAATGAAAGAGCGGGCAAGATGCCCGCTGCGGACGAGACGTCCGCGCTCCCAGGACGCGCACCCGGAGCTTGCCGGGTGGCCCGATCCGACGGTTTGGAAGAGATATGCACTACGGACACCGCGCCCAGATTGATCCTGACATCCTGGCTCATCTGGAATGGATCGGCTACGTGCAGCCGACCGGGCTTGTGGTCTCGGCCCCCGCCATAGTGCGGGCAGGGGCGATTCTCGACCGGCGCGATGCCGAAGGGCAGCGACTCCTGCGCGCATGCGTGGAGGAGCGGATTTTCCCCGGCGAGAAGGAGCCTGCCGCGTGGCTCCCCGATTTCCGCGCTTTCGCGAGCCAGGTGCTCGGCTGGACTTTTTCGTCCAAGGGCTACGCAGGGACCGGCGACTGCCCGATCCCGCACCACCTTGAACTCCCGCTCCCCGATTACGGAGAGACGCTGCGTCCCGATTTCGCCGTACGCGAGCCTGATCCGCAGAACGGGCGGGCGCCCTGGCAGCTGTTGGTGCGCATCCTCGAGCCGGGCCAGGACTTTGATCGCGTCGTCCGCGGCAGCGGGCACCTCGAGGCGTCCGCCCACGGCCGCATGGAGCGCCTCCTGCGCCACACGGGCGTGGCCGCGGGATTGTTGTTTAATGGCCGTGCGCTGCGGCTCGTCTCGGCGCCGCGCGGCGAAAGCTCGGGCTGGATGGACTTCCGTGTCGCGGACATGATTTTGACCGCGGGGCGCCCGATCTCGACAGCTCTACGCCTTCTGCTTGGGCAGCCGCGCCTGCTCGGCTTGTCCCGCGCACAGCGGCTCGCCGCCCTGCTTGAAGACAGCCGCAAGTTTCAAAACGAGGTCAGCGAACGCCTGGCCGAGCAGGTGCTCCATGCTCTCTACGAACTGTTGCGTGGATTCCAGGCGGCCCACGATGCCTCAGGGGGACGCCTCCTTCACACGCCTCTCAGTGAGCATCCCGACGAGGTCTATCGCGCGCTGCTCACTGTCGTACTACGGCTCGTGTTTCTCCTCTATGCCGGGGAGCGCGACATGTTGCCCGAGGACGAGACTTTCCTCCGCTACTACTCGCTTTCTGGGCTCTACGAACGGCTGCGCGAGGATGCCGCACTTTTTCCGGACACGATGGAGCAGCGTTACGGCGCCTGGGCACAGCTTCTCGTACTCTTCCGCATGATTCACGACGGCGCGGAGTCTGGGCCCATGCGGCTACCCAGGCGGCATGGTGTCCTCTTTGATCCGGACCGCTTCCCGTTTCTCGAAGGCCGGCCATCCGTCGGCGGTCGCCAGATCCATGAGCGCATCGAGCCGCCACTGGTGCCTGACGGCACGATCTATCGGGCGCTTGAGAAGCTGCTGGTGCTGGACGGCGAGCGCATCTCGTACCGCGCGCTCGACGTCGAACAGATTGGATCCGTCTATCAAGGCATGATGGGTTTCCGTCTTGAAACTGCGAGCGGCCGTTCCGTGGCAATCAAAGCCCAGAAAAAGTGGGCGGCACCCACGACCGTGGATATCGAAGCACTTTTGGCGGAGCCGAAGGAAAAGCGCGAGAAGTGGCTTCAAGATAGAACCGGGCGAAAGTTCGCCGATTCAGTGAAGAAGGCCGTCAAGGATGCCAACACCGTGGACGACCTCCACGCTGCCCTGCAAACGATTGTCGACCGCGGTGCCACTCCCGACCTGGTACCCAAGAGCGCCATGGTCCTGCAGCCGAGGGAAGAGCGGCGGCGCTCCGGCTCGCACTACACGCCGCGCTCGCTCACCGAGCCGATCGTGCGCACGACGCTTGAACCGATCCTCGCGCGCCTGCGCGGACCGGAGGGACGGTCGCCAACTCCCGAGCAGATCCTCGATTTGAAAGTCTGCGATCCGGCGATTGGATCCGGCGCCTTCCTCGTGGAAGCCTGCCGCCAGCTCGGAGACGCGCTCGTCGAATCATGGAACGCGCACGGCTGCAAGCCTGAGATTCCTCTGGATGAGGATGAAGTGATCTTCGCGCGCCGTCTCATCGCGCAGCGCTGCCTCTACGGTGTTGACCGCAATCCCGTCGCTGTAGACTTGTCCAAAGTCTCACTCTGGCTCGTGACGCTGGCTCGCGACCATTCGCTCACCTTCGTGGATCACGCGCTGCGGCACGGCGATTCGCTGGTCGGGCTCTCGCTGAAACAGATCGAGGCTTTCCATTGGGATTCCTCCGCGCCGCGTTTCCAGGCCGGCTTCGAGGCGATGCGCATCCGCGAGCATCTGAAAAAGGTCGATGAACTGCGCCGGCACATACGCCATGCCGGTGAGAACATTTCCGCATGGGAGATGCGTGAACTCTGGCACGAAGCGGAATCCGAGCTTCGCAAGATCCGCATTTTCGGTGATCTCGTGCTGGCAGCATTCTTCGAGGAAGAAAAGCCGAAGGATCGTGAGGGCAAGCGGAGCGAGTACGCACGCGCGGTCCTGAGCGGCGAGGCGGAACATCACCGGGACCGTCTCGACGAATGGCGCCACGCCGAACAGCCGCTCACCCCGTTCCACTGGGATCTTGATTTCCCTGAAGTATTTGATCGCGAGAATCCGGGTTTTGATGCGATTGTTGGCAATCCACCTTTCTTAGGCGGAAGACGTACAACCACAGTTTTCAGCGAGAAGTACCGCGACTGGCTGGCCCTAACACCACAATCAAGCAGCAACGCCGACTTGTGCTCATACTTCTATCGGCGTGCATTCGATTTCATCCGCGATGGCGGTACTTTTGGTCTGATCGCAACGAACACAATCGCGCAAGGAGACACACGGTTCAATGGCCTGCGATGGATCTGTGAGCACGGCGGGGAAATCTTCGCCGCAAGGAAGCGCTATAAATGGCCTGGCCTTGCTGCCGTTGTGGTAAGCGTGTTGCACGTAATAAAAGGCTCTCTTGCCGGTTCGAAGTGCCTTGACGATCGGAAGGTCGATACTATCACTGCATTCCTGTTCCACCGTGGCGGCCATGACGATCCGCAACGACTCGCCGCGAACGCCGGAAGGAGTTTCCAGGGCAGCATAATCCTCGGCATGGGTTTTACTTTCGATGACACCGGCACCAAAGGTATTGCTGCCTCGCTTGCCGAAATGCATCGGCTGATCGAGAAGAACCCGCGCAACCTGGAAGCGATCTTCCCATACATCGGGGGAGAGGAAGTAAACACGAGCCCGACCCAGGCCCACCATCGATACGTGATCAACTTCCGCGATCGAAGCGAAGAACATTGCCGTGAGCGATGGCCTGACCTGATGTCGATACTGGAGTCAAAGGTCCGATTAGAGCGTTCAAAGCAGACGCGGAGCCATCTTAAGCTTCGGTGGTGGCAGCACGCCGAAACAAGGCCGGCACTATTCCGGGCCATCACGGGGCTGGAGAGAGTGTTGGTGATTTCGCAAACTAGTCGGACCCTTGCCTTTGCTTTTCTGCCAGCAAACATGGTGTATAGCCACAAGCTTGTTATCTTCCCGTTTGAAAAAAACGCGGCTTTTGCATCGCTTCAATGCAGGGCCCACGATCTCTGGGCTCGCTTTTTCGGATCGACGATGAAGGATGACGCTGTCTATACGCCCTCCGACTGTTTCGAGACTTTTCCATTCCCCAAGAATTGGGAAACGTCCCCGACCATCGAGGCCACCGGCAGGGAATACTACGAGTTTCGCGCAAATCTTATGGCCCAGAACAACGAAGGCCTGACCAAGACCTACAACCGCTTCCACGATCCCGACGAGCGCGATCCCGATATCGCAAGGCTCCGCGAGCTGCACGCCGACATGGACCGCGCCGTGCTCGGCGCCTACGGTTGGAGTGACATCCCGACCGACTGCGAGTTCCTCCTCGACTACGAGATCGACGAGGAGGAGTGGGGCGACAAGAAGAAGCCATACCGCTACCGCTGGCCGGATGAAGTCCGCGACGAGGTGCTGGCGCGCCTGCTCGAACTGAACGCTGAGCGCGCCCGGGAAGAGGCCCGCTCCGGCGCCGCGACAAAGAAGCGGGGCAAAAAGGCTGCAGCAAAAAGGGCCGACAAGCCTTCGGGTACAGGAGACCTGTTCTGACGGCAAATCCATCGCAAGGGCAAAATGGGACGCCGCTATGATTGAATACAAGACTGGCGACATTCTCGCGGAAGATGCCGAGGCGCTGGTCAACGCGGTCAACTGCGTGGGGATCATGGGACGCGGGCTCGCACTTCAGTTCAAAAATGCCTGGCCGGAGAATTTTAAGGCGTACGCCGCGGCTTGTCGCAGGGACGAAGTCCAGCCCGGCCGCATGTTCGTGTTCGAGACCGGGCTGCTTACCAATCCGCATTACATCATCAACTTCCCGACCAAACGCCAATGGCGCGAGAAGTCTCGAATCGAAGATATCGAAATCGGCCTCAGCGCACTCGTGGGCGAGATTCAGAAGCGCCGTATCCGGTCGATTGCGATCCCGGCGCTCGGTGCTGGATTGGGCGGGCTTGCCTGGATCGAAGCCCGTTTCCGCATCGAGAGCGCGGTGCGGGACCTTGAGACGGTGAAAATCGTGATTTTCATGTCCGACGGCGCTCCCGCGCCGGCGCGCCACTAAATAATGTTTTTTTCCTTCTAGGGCGTCACCCTGATGTAAAATGCCTACTATTATGGAATCAAATATACTTGTTCAGCCACCGCAGCATTCAAGACGCGTAGAGTCTTGGGTTTACGCGATACTCAATCCCCTCATTGAAGACTTGAGGCGCGAGGGTGTTCTTTTGAAGAAGGGCAACCTCACGTGGCGCTGGTATTCGAAGAAATGCGAGTATCTGAGACCGATCAATGAGTATGTGGGTGTTTCTCACGGACCGATTTATGAAGACTTTGTGGCGGACAACCGGGGCAAAGAGTTCAAAGGGGACTTTGAGAACCACGACAAATCGCTTGCCGAAGTGGAGGGGAGAGCCTCCAGGTTTTTTGACGGTCTTATGCAGTCAAATATGTTCAGAAAGCAGGTCAGCAGTGTGCTGACGGAGTACGAGTCCGGGATTGGTGTCACCCAGGAATATCCAAACTTCGAGAGAATGAAAGCGGACCTTCCAAACTATATCGCCGAGTATCTCATCAATCGAACCGAAATCTTGCCGCCTCATTACGTGACCCATCAATTCTGGAAGAAATTCGGGTCTAAATTTGAACGTTCAGAGGATGAGTTTGCAGGCTACAAGCAGAGAACCTCGTTTCGCGCCCTTAAAAAATCATCGAGTACACTGGAAGAAGTTTCCGGGAGACTTGTTCAAGGATTGGAGGCACATCGCCTTCTTCTTTGTAGCACTTACGACATACCCGCCGCGCCTGTCAATTCGAGATGACTCGAACCGTGAGTGGAATTGTTTCCCATGGCCGCCTGCTGATCCTGGACACCGGCATCATCCGCGAGATGGTGCTTTTCCACGCCGTCAATGAGTACGGATTTGAACGCCTGCGGAGTGAGCTTCGCTTCGTCAAAGAACGCGAGATCTATGAAAAGTGTGCCCGGTTTGTTGCCGCGTTCGAGCGCAAGACCACAAGCGCCTCCGTGGTTGCCGAACTCTATCATTGGATTCGAGACACCGACTCCGCAGGCCAGCGAATGATGTGGCAGCGCGTGTACGAAGAGTTCAGAGATACAGGCATGGACGAAGAAGTGAGCAGACTCGTAGACATGGAAATCGACCTGGTAACGAAATTTGGCCCGATTGACGTGAGCCTCATGGACCTCGCGCGATTTCACTCCAATGAAAATGCCCGTCTCTTGACGATTGATGAGGGGCTTTACGGAAAATGCAAGCAGGCGGGACTTGGCGTTGTGCATATCTATGAGGTCACGGGGCTCAGATACTGATCAAGCTCCACCATCGTTGGGTCCGCCTAGATCCCGCCCGTCGAATACGTCGGAATCATCGGAATTTTTCAGGTAACCGCCCGGAAAGGTTTCAATTAGCCGGCCATAAAACTTTCAATCAGCCGTGGTGCAGAGTTACGATCGGACACCAGTTCCGAAACCTAGCCCGCATTTCTCACCAGATTTCTACTGCGGCGGCGGATCCGGGCATGTCTACTGCGTTGCGCTTGGTCGGTCTCCTCGACGTACTGTCAAGTACGCCTGCGGAGACCTCCCGTCGCGCGCCTTGTAGCCATGCCCGTCTGCGCCGCCTCGCTACGAAACCTGGTGAGAAATGCGGGC
>Ga0315277_10012199_pt1 | contig 10784 bp, 4 predicted proteins | sample YL17G05_15_MG_FD_203695 | JGI IMG/M metagenome (GOLD analysis project Ga0315277, IMG submission 203695) | Sediment microbial communities from Yellowstone Lake, YNP, Wyoming, USA - YL17G05_15 | ecosystem: Environmental > Aquatic > Freshwater > Lake > Sediment | place: USA: Wyoming | collected... | reverse complement strand
TGTAGGAGTAGTTCGTGATCAGCCCGTTCAGCGTGTCACTCAAGAGCAGGTTGCTCCCCGTGTCGTAACGGAGCCTAAGCGCACCAACTCTTGTCATCAAACCATCTTTGTCATACTTCAGGTTGACACTATCAGCTCCATCGTCGGCAGGATACACTGTCTCCGTGTTCACCTGCATATCAGTGTTGTAGGTGAATCCGACTCCACCTTTGACACTGTTGAGGCCATTTGGTCCCGACCAGGTGATTCTCTTCAGGAGGGTCCCATCGAACTGATAGCGCAACGAGTCCCCGGTTGGGGCAATCACTCCAATCTGAAGAGCTTTTGTCGTGTCGTAGAGATTCGTCATGGCCCCACGGTCAAAGAAGATCCTCTTTGGCTGCCCCGCCAGTGAGTTCGTGCCACCGTACTGGAGCGTAATGTTCAGACTGTCCGGCCTGAGGATCTGGAGCGCTTCTTTGTCCAAGGTGTACGTTCTTGCAGTTGCTCTTGCACTGTCTCCCGCGAACGGCGGTGTATAGAGTGTCTCCGGGTCTATCAGAGAATAGTCAAACGTGTGCTCAGGCTTGCCCGGAGGCGTAATCGCCGTGAGATTTCCATTTGGATCGTAGTTGAAGAGAACCTCCGACCCATCTGGAGCCAAAGTTCTTATTATTCTGTCTGCGGCGTCGTAAGAGAAATATGTGGAGCGTCCGTAGGGATCAATCACTCTCGACTGCCGTCCGAGCGCGTCGTACTCAAACTTCGTTATGCGCCCATCCTGCCTTGCCTCGATCTTCCTTCCTCTTGAGTCATACACGTAGACTGTCGCAATCAGTCCGGCTGTCGAATCCTTTATCACCTTCCCCTTCGCATCGAAGAACGTGAAGGTCTTCCTCCCCTCCGGACTAATCTTCGTCAGGATCCTCTGGTTGCCGTCCCATTGCGTCTTGAAAACCTTGCCGTTGACCAGGACGCTGTCCGTGAGGCCGATCACCTGTGTGCCGGATATCTGCGTCACTTTGCGGAACTGATTCACGTTCGATTGCAGTCCCGCCGGTGTCTTAACTGTGAGATTCGACAATGGCGACTGCATGCCATAACGTGGATCTGGCTTCTGCTCAGTCGGAGCTTGCATACCGCTCGGCGCTGTGTTCGTTGCCGTCCCGTTCGTGGCATCCGTCGTGATCGTCTTCAGCCCATTGGGATCGGTCGTCGTGAATGTCTTGCTCCCATCCCGGAGCTGGTCTACACGGTACTTCGTAGCCTTTCCCATCGCAGTCGTCGCCGTGACGGTATAACCGGTCGAATCGTACGCCCGACTAATTTGCGTAAACCCACCCACTGGATCAAGGTCCTTCGTCAGGTAGCCGAGCGAATCGTACGTGTAGGTGTACGTGCTACCGCGAGCATCTGTCATGCTTGTCATCAACCCCTTGTCGGTGTAGGTGAACTGCCTCGACTCATTTGCCGGATTGATGGCCTGCAACAGATAGCCATTTGCATCCAGTGCCAGCTGAGTTCGCACAGCGTACGGCGAGATGATGGCCGTGGCTTTACCCGTCGTATCTCGCTCAATCGTCGTCACAAGGCTGTCCACATCCACAATAGAGACGAGCCGGTTGGCAGAATCATAGTTAAACGTATACTTCGTCACCCCCGTCAGTGCGTCGAGCGTGCGCAGGTGCCGCCCGCCGTAGGTGAACACGTACTGCTCGCTCCCGTCCTCCGAGGCGACGAGAATCTCACTCAGCTTCAAGCCCGGCAACGGCGGTCCGACCCGCACGATTCTCTTGGCAATATAGGACCCTGGATCGTCGGACACGACCAAGTCTCCATCTGGGCCAAACTGTACATCCCCCGGATACATGGTCAGTGCCGCTGTTGCCGGTCCGTTCTCGAGCCATGTGGTGCTGCCGTTACCCATCACTGTTTTGATGTAGCCGTCGGGCGAGATCGCCCGAACTGCCTTCCCGCTGGGGGCGTTCTGAATAAAGTACGCCGTACCGTCATCCCCAACGGTCATAGCGAAGGGATAAGATACCCTTGCATAAATGCCAAGGCCTCCATCCCCTGTTAACCCCCCTATGCCCGTCCCAGCAATCGTTCTGATGATGCCGTCCGGAGTGACCTTGCGGATGCGGTGATTTCGATAGTCTGCAATGAAAAGCGACCCGTCGGGACCCAAGGCAAAACCGCGGATTTCATACATCGTCGCCTTGATTGCAGGCCCGCCATCACCTGAGTATCCGCCCTCATAGTAGTTCTTCGCGCCCCCTGCGACAGTTGTGACAATGCCGTCCGGGCTGATCTTCCGAATGCGGTTGTTGAACATGTCTCCGATGTACAGACATCCATCCTTTCCGAACTGGATCTGACTAATTCGTCCGAAGTGAGCGTCAATGGCCGGGCCGCCATCACCAGCGGCGTAACAGAGGTAGCCGTTCGATCCGGTGTTGTAGTAGACCCCTGCATACAACGTCATTTCGCCGTCCGGCGTAATCCTGTAGATGTGTTCACCACGAGATAAATAGATGGATTTGTCAAGTCCCACGGCGACATCAAACACGCCGAGGGAAGCACAATCTGCCAGAATGCCGGTGGTCGTATCCGGATAGTTCGATCCACACCCTCCCTTGAGGCCCGCAACCGTCGACATGATACCTGCTGCGTCAATCTTGCGCAACTTGTTCGTCTCACTCATCAGGAGCGAACCATCATCCGTGAAACAGAAGCCGGAGCAGCTGTTCACAGGAATCTGTGTTCCCGGCAATTGCATCGAAAACTGAGGGTCACAATTGAAGAGATTTCTCCATGGCTGGACTCCCGCAATCGTATTAATCACATTGTCCATGACACGCGCACTCCGCACCTGGCCGTCGCCCGTGTAGAGAATGCGTCCCAGCACGTCATAGCCGTGATGCTGGCTGATGCTCCACCCGCCGATACCGAGAGAGACTATATCGAATGCACCAATCTTCCCCTCCCAGATCTGTGTCTTGGCCATCTCCTTTCTGGAGGGAATATAGCGAATCATGTTACTTCCTGTCGGCGTGGCGAACGATTTGCTCCAATCGGCGGGAATTGCGTACCTCGTCGCATAGTAGTAGCTGATGGTCGTGAGCACGTTTTGCTGTCCCTGGAGTTTCCGGCCGTAGACGTCCTTCCCATCCCACTCATACTCGAATTTCAGGTTCGCCTGGGGGGAATAGGTTTGTTTGGTGACCTGACCGGCAACCTCCACTTCGACTTCGACTCGGAGGACGCTGTCAGGAGCCGGCGAGCCGGTGAGAGGAATGTCGAGCATGAACGCTTCTCTTCTCCCCTCAACGCGGTCGCTCCGGTAGTGCAACGACAGAGAGGTGTTGACGATCGGTATCGACTCTCCCAGCATTTGATTCTGGACTCCGATCACTGATCCCGCAAGAATATTGTCGCGATCAACCTTGGCATAGCGATCGGGTGCGGGGTTCGTTGGAGCTTTTGCGTTCGTCGGGAGGACGAATCCAAAACCAATAGCATAGGAACCGAGTTTGGAGAACTTCATCCGCAGAAGCGACTGGTTCGACGAGTAGATCGTTGCCAGGTATCTCTGCTCGGCATAGGAGATCCCTTTCACCACCAAGGAGTCCGGGTTCTCTGCGATGCCATCGCCATTGTAGTCTATCCTTGCATAGACGGCCTGTCCGCCATCTTCTTGGCGGATGTCTTTGCCGACAATGCGTATCACCTGGCCGTTGTCGACCGGCAGCCACGCCGCCTTCGCCCTATCGTAGAAGCCGAGCGGGATGCTCATCCCTTCAGGGAAGTTAATGACATTTTCGAGCAAGAGCGTCGCAGGCTGACTCAACTGAGCACTTGCAGCTCCCCTGCTGATTACCTCATCCGCCTGAAGCTCAAACGCAAAACTGTAAGTGACCACTGACGGCAACGGTGCTGGAAGTGCCTGCTCACCATCTGCTCCGACAGAGTACTCCTGCACCCGGATGTTGATACCATTGATAGCAACCAGACTGTCCACCGGGGTCGACAGAATCTTCGGAGGCACTCCGGTGCAGCCCGGAATCGTCCGGTACGAAAAGGTCGGGAACACCAGGCTCGCAACCGTTCCTTGCGGGAAGAAGACCGTCGGCCTGCGCGTGCCAAGCTCATCGGAAACCGGAGTGGCCTGGACTCCCTGCGGAGCCGTGAAATCTACGTGCTGGACCAGCGTGTCCATTGCTACCAACGCCACATGATCCACGTGTCCGTATGTCTGCCATTTCGCATCCACGGCACGCTGCGCCGGCAGGTAGCCCGGGCGCGCATAGTCGAGCGTGATCGCCCCCCCTCCGTTGACCGCAAGGTCGTACATTCCGTCTTCGCGGGTGAGAGTGAATCCATATTCGGTGTGGTTCAGAACTTTCACCGTGACGCCGCTCAAGGGAAGTCCTTGTTGTGTCACCACTTTCCCGCGCAGGGCTGTCACCCGGAGAGCGTTGATGGTCCCGGTAGCTATGTTCTTTTGCACCGCATCGGCCCCGGTGTAGAGGAACTCTGTTGCGGAAGCCACTGTCGTGGTGACCGTCCTGTCGACGACCGGAGCAACCGTTGCCGGGTCGCTCACCTTCTGCACGCGCTGGATTGTCCGGACAGTGGTGGATGTATTGCCCGCCAGGTCGGTGGCTTGAATGCTGAACGTGTTCACCCCGAGCACCAGGTTGAGTTGTGTCTCGAAACCACCAATGCCGCTCAATTGCTGGCCAATGCCATTCACCGAAACCGTCGTGCCGGAAGAATCCACAACGCTTCCGATGATGACAATGGTACTATCGGTGGTGTAGGGAGTGAAGGCCGGCGAGATGATGCTGATCGAAGGCTGCTTCGTGTCCCGGACTACGGAGACCTCAGAGGTGTCTTTTTGGCCGAGCGCGTCCGTCGCAATCAGGACGAAATGATTCCGCCCCTCGACGATGGGCATCTTACCAGAAAATGAACCGTCCGGATTGACCGTCTTGCCGGCTCCATTGATTGTCAGTGTGACCGTCGATGTGCTCGTGATCTTGCCGGAGATCAAGACAGAGTCGGCAGTCAGGACAGCCCCCTCCATCGGCGAGAAGAGCGTTAGGGCCGGGGGCAGACTGCTCCGTTGCACGCGCAACAATGACGCTGCATTCGTTAGCAGGGAACGTAGTTGTCGCTCAACGGTTCTGCTCACGATCTGGTGTGCGGCTTCCGCTGCGAAAAACCAGAGTCCCGGCCACACCGCATAGCGCGCGGGCATTTTCGTATGGAAGGACTGAAGCGGGTTGTGGGAGATTACGTCGAGGCGGAAAGGAAATTGTGGCGGGAGGGTGTCTATCGATCGAAGAGGTTGTGTCGAGATCCTTGTGAAACGGTCAATAATGTAGTCCTCCTTGTTCTTAGCTTGCCTCTGCACCTTCAATGAGCAGCTCGATCGTCACTGGTGAGACATTCGTGTTGATGCGAGCGAGCTCCCTCTGATCGCCTTTCAGTTTCTTCGTCTGGATCAAGACCACCCCGTTTTCGACGACCGCGCGGATGCTTCCGTGGTTGTTGAGTAAGACCTCTTGCGAACTCTTGCTGATTTGGTACGGCGTCGCGTACGGGAGCCGAGTCCTTTTGTAATCCCTGAACGAGTCCATGTTTCATCCGGGAGTGTGAGTGGAAAGAAAAAGACCTAAGCGGCCAGCATAGAAATACAACGCTGACGCGGCTTAGGTCTCTTGGACTCGGTGGTCTCCAGGACTCTGGGTCGCTAATTTGATAATGCGAAAATAGTCAAGTTGGGAGAGAAATGCAACCTGAGCGGAGCGTGCATGTTGCGTTCAGGACTGTCGGGAGATCTGCGGAAGGTGGTCGAGGGCGAGCTGTACGGCAGAAGTCTGTGGCATGGCAACCTGGGCTCGTTCTCGTCAACGTTTGCAAGGATTCTGCGTTTCTGTTTTCCTCATCAGCCAACACATCAGAGCCGCAAACTGAAGCTGATGCTCGTGAGCTCGGTGGCGTTCTTGGGGAGCTCAGGCTCCCTTAGGTTCAGCGTGTCGGTCTGTTGTGCCAGCAGGGGAATCGTTGCGATGAGGAAAAGAGAGATCGAGCCGAGAATTCTTTACATTGAGTACCTCCCCGTAAGTGCAATATCAACTCAGTCTTAAGGCGTAGGCTACCGCATCCTCAGTCTCCGCTTCGAACAGCTCTGAAACGGTTTTTGCTAGAATCTTCTATGCTATCTCGTCGGAGTAATGCATGTATTTTCAGAAGCCTCAGGGGTACTTCGGCATTTGACTTCGGGCATGGTGAGAAACAAAGTGTGCCTTTGGTTGAAGAAGATCGACGTCTGCAACCCACGCGATCACGGTATCTCGTTGCTTGTTAGTCTCAGGACGTCCACCAAACGGCGTGGCGGACAAGAAAGTCCTGACACCGAAGCAAAAACATATGCACTTCCTTTGATTGTTCGGGCAGGTGTCAGGCGGTCGCTCCTGACACTGAAAGGGCATCCGCTTTCCTCGTAAAGACGTTGGATAGGAAAGTGCTGATAGGGGACAACGTTCATTTCGGCTCCGAAATAGATGAAAGATAAAATGCCGCACTTGTAATGACTCCAACACCATCTTCAATATCTCTGCAGAGACACGTGTCTTTGATATCGCCGGTATTGAGGTCCAGCACCCTGAGAAAATAGGTGTTCAGCGGGATTGGGTGACCAGAGATCAGCCTGAATATTCCCCAGAGACTGTACTTGATTGTTCTCTGCTCCAAGAGCATGATAACATCCCTCTGATCCTTGGACCATGCGATGTCTGAGACATAAATATCATCAACGAATATCATCTCCTTCAGACTGACTCTAGACTCGGTCCGAAAAACCTGAGCCTTGTTGATGAAAGCGGGGGGCACGTACTCCTGGTCATTCACGCCTATGAACAGATAGAGGCGATCGGGGCTATACTCGGCAACGGTAGCTTCTTTTGAAAACTGGCCGTGTAGTTCCTGAGCAGACTTCACGCGCGCGTCCTCTTTCGCTTTAAGAAGATTAAACACGCGATTCCAAGGTGATCGCCATTGAGGATCAGTCTGTCTTGAGCAAGTCCGAGTTTGCCGCGTCGAGGACTTTTCAGGGATGAATTGGTACTCTCTCAGTTCGTAATCGTTTGCTACTACAATTGAGATCGTGTCGGAGTTGGCACGATCGCTGCGTGTTCTCGTCATAGGCTCCCCGGTCCGCACTCCTTGCATAGCCATAGTACAAATCAAAGCGGTTAGCGAAAGGTAGATCCAAATCCTATTCGCTTTCGAAATGCCAACTCTCTTTAGATGGTTATGAGTCATCATGTTGATCCTCCAGATAGATTTTGAGCGTCTTCTTTCGACGCGCGGTTGTCTCACCCTATTATTGATTCCACCGCCTCCATTGTTTCATCAATTCAATGCTGTTCTTCAGTGCTCTTCCGTAAGCTGCTGCATCAAAATGTAAGATTTCCGCGATGCTGTGGGAAATGGTATCTTCCGGATCCCACACGTTCCACGCGTGTTGCGGACATTCAACGTCCTGTACAGTATGCAGCGCGTGTCCGAGCCCCTTGAACGTCCCTTTCCCGATCTCGATAACAATAAATGAACTTGCTTCCGATTGAGCAGATTCAAGAGATTGGTCCGCTCTCCTCATTCCGTGAATAGGAGCAAATCTCTTATCCCTGTATTCGATGTCAGTTTTCACGTCGTACAATGCCGTAAGAACAGCCTCTTCCGCTGTGTAACCACTTGCTATCATAGTAGAAAATGTCAGGTCAAAGTGATCCCACCAAGCCCATTGGCCGGAAGGATCCGTTTTATTAACGGGATCAGCTGAAGCGTACCTATAGAGATTCTCGGAACGCCCAACAAACCTTATCGGATCCTTCGTTGTCCATCGCCCTGTGTGTGCGTCATAATCCCGACTTCCAAAGCGTGTGAGCTGCGTTTGAATGTCGCGCAGGCCGCCGGCGAATCCGAAAGGGGTAAGGCCAAGATTGCTGTCGAACTTTAATTCCCCGAATTCGTCGTACTCGATCTGCTGTATTACTGCGCCAGTTATGGAATTGACCACCAGTCGTGGGCTTCCTAAACGATCGGACAGGATGCGATAAGTCGCGCCTGCTGTGACCATGTACTCGGGCACGTTGTCACTCGTCGTGTATACAAAGCGACTTATGATTTGATCAGCAGTGTCCAACTCCGCGATAACCCGTAGGTTGTCGCTATAAAGCCATTTGTGTGTTAGGGCTCCATTCACTTTCCGACCCATTCGGAGCCCATTTCCGTCAATCACATATTCGATAAGTGTCCCATTCGGCATCTGCACTGACCTAAGGGTTCCGAATGCATCATAGATGTACCTCGTTGTATCTGTCCCTTGGACCTTGAGGTGAAGATCACCGTTTGAAGAGTATGAGTAGGAGGTGTTGGAGTATTTGACAAGACGGTCTTGAGCATCGTATGATGCTGAATCGATCTGTGCGAAGCCATCGTGGAGCGAGGTTCGAGACAGACGGTTGCCATTGGCATCGTATTCATAGTTTGATGCAAGCGTGTCGTTCTTGGATACCTGATGCAGCCGGCCCATAGCATCATACACGTACCCATACTTCGTCGTCACGCCTTGAACCACTTCAGTCTTTGTAGTGATCCTCCCAAGGCTGTCGCGCAGGTAGTCAAGACGGAAAAGCACATTCGATCCGAATCTTGCCTCTTTTGATGTCAGCTCCCCGAAAGCGTTGTAGGCATAGTCTGTGACCACGCCCGCTAGCGTGTCGGAAAGAAGCAGGTTGTTCGACGCTCCGTATCGCAGTTTCTGTGCTCCCGCAGAAGTTATCAATCCGTCTTTATCATACTTCAGGTTGACGCTGTCTGCTCCACCGACACGAGGGATGACAATCTCAGTGCTCACCAGCAGGTCAGAGTTGTAGGTGAACGCTACGTTCCCCTTGACGCTGCTCGCCCCGTTCGGCCCAGTCCACATAAGCTTCTTGAGCAGTGCGCCATCAAACTGGTAGCACAGCGAGTCTCCAGTTGGAGAGACAACGCCAATCTGCAAGGCTTTCGTAGTATCGTAGAGATTTGTTATCACACCACGGTCGAAGAAGATGCGCTTCGGCTGCCCTGCCAGTGAGTTAAGTCCTCCGTATTGGAGCGTGATATTTAGACTGTCCGGCCTCAGTATCTGCAGAGCCTCCTTGTCGAGAGAGTACGTTCACGCAGTGGATCTGCTGCTATCACCAGCGAAGGGTGGGGTATACATTGTCTCTAAGTCAATCGATGAATAGTCAAAGGTATGCTCAGGTTTGCCGGGCGGAGTGATGCCCGTAACATTGCCATTCGGATCATAGCTGAATAACACGTCGGAACCATCGGGAGCGGCAGTCCTCACCAACCTTTCCGCACCGTCGTAGAAAAATTGCGTCGAGCCGCCTAACGCGTCGGTAACCTTGGACTGTCTTCCGATGGCATCGTATTCGAATGTAGTCTTGCGTCCACCTTGATTCGCCTCGATCCTCCGTCCCTTCGAGTCGTAGCGATATGTGACGGCCGCAAGCCCTTCCGTGGAATCTTTCGTCACCTTCCCCCTCGCATCGAAGAACGTGAACGACTTCCTTCCTTCCGGACTCATCTTTGTCAGCATTCGTTGGTTGCCATCCCATTGCGTCTTGAAGATCTTGCCGTTGACCAGGATGCTATCCGTGAGGCCGGTAACTTGTGCGCCAGACATTTGGGTGACTTTTCTGAACTGATTGACATTGGATTGCAGTCCGGCAGGCGTCTTGACCGTCAGGTTGCCCAAAGGGGATTGCATACCGTACCGAGGGTCAGGCTTCTGTTCGGTCGGTGCCTGCATCCCGCTCGGCGCCGTGCTCGTGGCTGTTCCGTTCGTCGCATCCGACGTGATTGTCTTCAGCCCATTTGGATCAGTGGTTGTGAATGTCTTGCTCCCATCTCGTAACTGATCTACTCGATACTTCGTTACTTTCCCCATCGCAGTCGTCGCCGTGACGGTGTAACCGGTGCTGTCGTATGCGCGTGCAATTGCAGTGAACCCTCCCACCGGATCCAGATCCTTCGTCAGGTAGCCGAGCGAATCGTACGTGTAAGTGTACGTGCTGCCACGCGCATCCGTCATGCTCGTCATCAGCCCCTTGTCGGTGTACGTGAACTGCCTCGACTCGTTGGCCGGATTAATGGCTTGTAGCAGGTACCCATTCGCATCGAGCACCAATTGAGTCCGCACACCGTACGGAGAAATGATCGCCGTGGCAACACCGCTCGTGTCCCGCTCGATCGTTGTTACAAGACTATCAACATCAACGATAGAGACGAGGCGGTTGGCGGAATCATAGTTAAACGTATGCTTCGTCACTCCCCTCAGCGCATCGAGCGTGCGCAGGTGGCGGCCTCCGTAGGTGAAAACATACTGCTCGCTCCCATCCTCCGAGGCAACAAGGATCTCGCTGAGCTGCAGTCCCGGCAATGGCGGTCCAACCCTGACAATGCGCGGGGGAGGCGCGTCTGAGAGGTACAAATTGCCGTCTGGGCCAACCTGTACATCCCCCGGGTCGATCCGTGCCGCTGTCGCCGGTCCGTTCTCAAGCCATACCGTGCTGCCGTTACCCACGACTGTCTTGATGTAGCCGTCGGGCGAGATCGCACGAACTGACCTTCCGTTTTGGGCATTCTGAATAAAGTACGCCGTACCGTCATCCCCAACGGTCATGTCGAAGGGGTAAGCTATCCTTGCATAAATGCCAAGCCCTCCATCCCCTGTGGAACCC
>Ga0315277_10012198_pt1 | contig 10785 bp, 14 predicted proteins | sample YL17G05_15_MG_FD_203695 | JGI IMG/M metagenome (GOLD analysis project Ga0315277, IMG submission 203695) | Sediment microbial communities from Yellowstone Lake, YNP, Wyoming, USA - YL17G05_15 | ecosystem: Environmental > Aquatic > Freshwater > Lake > Sediment | place: USA: Wyoming | collected... | reverse complement strand
TCTCAGCTTGCTCAACCGATACTTTATCCTGTTTACCGCCAGGGAGCGTGTTAATTCAAACCGAGACTATTCCTTTATCTGTACTTGGGTTCCTGGGGAATTCTTGGACAATTCACTCAGGACTCGATTACGATCCTTGTCGTTCCGATATTTCATTATATCATTCACGTTCACTCCGATCTTCGCTGCGATTTCTTTCATCTCACCCAACTCTATTTTGAGGAGTTCATTTTGTTGTTTTTGAATCATCGTTTTAGCCCCCATGAGCCTCGACTCACTATCCAGCAGAGCCTGTGCTTGAAGAACCTTCTCAACATTAGAATACATACAGGTCATTCCAGTCACATGCCTCACCATTCATCTCGGGGATTGAACTAGAATCTTTTTCACTTCCTCTTCGATGAGTTGCTTATTTCCATTCACATCCGCAGCTTTAAATTTAGAAAAGGCTTAGATAGCAGTAGGGTTGAAAACATGTGTAAGTTATCTCCTAGTTCTACGTCGTGGCCTATCCGCGCAATAAATAAGCATCCAAGTAAAAAATAGTATTCCAGAAATCATATGAAATTAACCTCGATCATAGTGTGGAGCTTAGGCATAAAGTTAGTAAACACATCCCGTTTAGCTTTGATATTTTCAGCCAGGTCCCTAACCTGCGTACCGTCTATGATCATGACGGTAGACAAGATCGTCATCTCAATCGTGTTGGCAGGGATGAGCATTTCGGACATGAAGTAAAGAGACGTTCGGTTAGAGCGTAGCGCGTCTCTGGAATCGGAAAGCCAACGTCAGAGAGGTTTTGAAGCGTGAACGAGAAATGGATCAAGAAAGGATGAAATCATGAACACCACATTGAAGTCTCTCATGGACAAGCGAAACTTCTCTGATTAGTCTGCTGGCCAAAGGGGAAGTCACGCCATATGGGAAGAACAAAACCTGCCAGCATTGCGACATTAAAAGGAAAAAAGCTAATCCCCTTCGGTTGGTATGGCGGGAAATTTTCACATTTAGACTGGCTTCTGCCACTTCTTCCTGCCGCTCATCATTATTGCGAACCATATGCTGGGTCCGGTGCAGTTTTATTGAATAGAGAGCCGTCACCAGTAGAAACTTACAATGATTTAGACGGGGAAGTTGTCAGCTTTTTTCGCACTCTAAGAAATTCAAAAGAAAAGTTGGTTGAAGCGATCGGGTTGACGCCGTTTTCTCGTGAGGAATTTTCGATCGCTTGCACGCTGGACTCATCACAATCCGAGTTAGAACGGGCAAGACGTTTCTATATAAGAGCGAGACAGGTGAGAACAGGGTTAGCACAAACGGCTTCTATTGGAAGGTGGGCTAACTGTAAAAATACTTCTCGACGTGGGATGTCTGGTGTCATTTCTAGATGGCTGGGGGGCGTAGAAGCATTACCAGAAATTGCAGACCGTCTTTTGCGAGTGCAGATTGAAAATCGTCCAGCGGCGCAAATTATAGAATTGTACGACTCACCACAGACTCTTTTTTATTGTGACCCCCCATATATCCATTCTACGCGTGGCGACTCCAAGGCTTATGGTCACGAGATGACGGACAAAGATCATAAAGAATTAGCCGACGTGCTCAATTCGGTAAGAGGTCATGTTGCACTGTCAAATTATGATTGCGACCTTATGGCAAAACTTTATCCCAAAACAAATTGGTATAAACATATCGGCCCGGCGAAAACCATTCACTCGACCAAGGACACTAGAACCGAAGTGCTTTGGACAAATTACGACCCATCCAAGTTTGCGGTTGTTGATAAAAAGGTGGCTCCGCCGCTAGGCTTTTCAAAGCCCATAAAGCATACCTGATAGAGCTACACGGTGAACTCGTAGGAAGCGAGTTTGCTTTCGCAGACAAACAAATAGCTAATCTCTGAGTAAAATAGTGGACAAGCTCACTGAAATCAAGACAACGCTGAAGACCTTGGAAGGTGATGGCGCTCCGATGATCGAACAACCGGCAATAAATTACATCTTCGCGGACCACACGCCCTGAGCGAGTGGTTTCGATAGGTTGGCGAGATTCGCTTCTTGGTAGCATCACTCATCGTCACTGAAAATCACTGGCGATGGTGGAATTGTGGTGGAGCTATGGCGGAAGCATATTGAGCAGCTTCGTGTTTGGACGGTCATGGTTCCAGTGTCCCTCAGTTGGTTGCTGCTAGGCACATCCAACAAGGGACTCCAGGGACTCCACTTATGAAAAAATATCCACCAGCACTTCATATAGCCTCCTAGTGCGTAAAGTTTCCCTGCACTGACTGGTTTTTTAGATTTTGTCGCATCTCATCGTTTATCTCATTCATCGGATAATCGGTTCCTAGGATCATAGCTTTTTCATCTGTGATCCGATTCGTGGCAAAAAGAATATGATCCAGCTCTCCCGCAGATCTCATCAGTTCGCCGCTTCGCGTAAACGAAATGAGAACTGGGTAATTCAGAACTTCTTCTCCTGCTCGTTCGATTACTTCCTGGATACTAGCAAGCAACCATCCGACCGTTGGGTGCTCCCCTCGCGTCCCTTCGGGATTCCGTTTCACGGTTTCTTTCTCCGTTGGCTTTGATTTTTTCATGACGCTCTCGCTAGCATCAGAAAAAAGGTCTGTCTAGCAAATCTCCAGAGCCTCACAATTGCCCTAGGATCGAAAAGCGCTTAGGAAACACCTTCTCGCCTTGTCTCCTACCCTCTTTTCGATCCTAGGCACCAAAGCGCTTCTCCTGTGACCTACGGACGGGCATGGGTTCGGGGCAAAACCCAGAATCCCTTTAGTGCATTGAGTCACTTAAAATCTTAAAATAACTATTGCTAACGCAGATTCTCTCCCGTTAGGAAGGGAATCCAAAGATCGCTCAGGTCGTTTAGCTTTGTAAGCGCCAGACCGCTAGATCTACTCACACACCAATACTTAACACTCAAGCCTTACGGGTTATTGAGCAGGTTTAATTCCTAAACAGGAATCGGTATTACAATTCCGAATGAGAAAACGGGATCTGGGAAAACGAAGCATTGCTTCCGGGAAAATAAATCCTCACGGAGAAAACCCAGCTATCGGTAAGAGGACGGGGATTAGATCTGGACAGGCTGAACTGACCTTCAGCGATTAGAGAGAACAGAATCTCGGAGGTTCTGGTCAATACGAGGTTTCTACCCAAATCTTCCCTGGACGGAAGATGTAAGTCCAATTCCCTTACGGGAGTTTCGCCACCCCAAAGGGGGAGTTCATAGAAAGATTCAATCCCTTGAATGGATCTTTGTCTGAAACCCCCCTTCCTCAAAGATTTCTCTAATGCAGTGTTCCTTTTGTCTCTTAAAAGTTAGGAATATTTTCTTCTCTTTTCCTTAAGATTAGTTAATAGATCCTTCTTTTTACCCCGATTTGCTGGGAAGTTCAGCTCGGGATGAGATGAGAGACGGGGGGTGGCGTGTATGCAGCGTGGTAAAGTGAGGTCTTTTAGAGAGCAGTGGGAGCAAGCAGGAATGTCGCTAGAGTCTCCTATCGGGGATCGTTTTAATGAGCAGATCGGAACTTTCCAGTTCACTTGCCACAATACTTTTTATCGCTACGTAATCGATGCACGCCCTTGGAAAATTTACAGGGAGTTTAGGAAAACAGAACAGGCGCTTCGAGAGAAATTTTTAACCCAGATAGGTTATCGGTATTTCATGATCGTGGCGGATAAACCGCAGGCACTGTTTAAATTAACGCTAGAGATCATAAAATTGCGAGATGAAAAGCTATTATCATCACAACTTAGGCCCCTATCGATTGTGACAGAATGTCCGCAGATTAGTTTAACGCGACAATGGTCAAAACAACAAAGAGACCAGTTTTTTAAATTTTTAAAAAATAGAGACCAACCTGATTGGCTTCGAAGATTTAGTGAGCGGTTAAGCCATCAAAGATATTGCACCAAGAAAAACAACAAGATGTTAAGAAGAATTTATGCTGCAGTTAATGGTTTGGAGATTCGTGTTCGTGAAAATATTTCTTCTGAGCGAGTTGAAATATTAGTCAAACAAACTGGAGAGACTGAACGAAAGGTCAAGTTCTGGTTGAATCAACCCAAACGAGTAAAAGAATCATTAGAATCTTTGCAAGCCGAGGCAGAGGATGTCTAAGAAGAAAAAGAGGCACAAACTTACCAATCCGGTAATTTGTAAAAAATGCAAGGTAGGATTTAGAGGTTCTATAGATCCTGATAATAAATTATTTTGTTCAACTCGTTGCAAAGTATCTTCGGTAGAACTTATTCCAAGACTTAACGCATTCGCACCTTTTAAGGAACAGTCTTTAGAAGAAGCACTTCCAACGGACCACACCATCACCACTGCTGATTGGCTTCGCGCCAATATTGCAGCCAATAAGAAAGCGCGAAGAGATCAACCGACGCTCAAACAAACTCCTCAATCCCAACAACATGCTCAACAAGTAGAAATTAACAAACTACGGGAACAAGTTCTTTACCTGGAACGTGAAAAGTTAAAACTAACAGAGCAAGTTTTGAAAAAGAAAGAGCCCGCACCTAATAAAGAGAGAGATCGTAAAAAACGACGGAATGCCTTTTATCCAGCGCGCCGTAAAACCTCGGCCTTTAGGCCGGGGATATAAGGCGTCCGAACTTTAGTTCGGCGTTCTTTTGTCCCGTTTTGGTACTTAATTTGATACGAGGAAAGCATGAGTTCAGTTGTCCAAACCTATCGCTTCAGAATCAAGGGCGGATCTTCAAATCGAAGACTCGATACCATTGCGCCTGCCGTGAACATGGTTTGGAACTACTGCAATGCTACGAGCTTCAAAGCGATTCGTGATCGCTCCGAGTGGCTTTCCGGGTTTGATTTGAGCTATCTGACGAAAGGTTCCGGCAAGGAACTTGGGCTTCACTCGCAGACGATACAAGCCATCGGTGAAGAGTACGCGACGCGCCGAAAGCAGTTCAAGAAGCGGAAGCTGCGCTGGCGGATCTCGAAGGGATCGAAAAAATCGCTGGGATGGATTCCTTTCAAGGCTGTCGCGGTGAAGGTGATCGGCAACGTCGTCACCTACGCAGGTCAAGAATATAAGTTTTGGAACTCCCGTGATCTTCCGGGCAAGCCCAAGTGCGGCTCCTTCTCACAGGATGCTCGTGGGCGCTGGTACGTCAACTTCGTGGTTGAAGCTCCTGTCGTGGATACTCGCCACTCCGTCGAAGAAGTGGGCATGGACCTTGGACTCAAGGACACAGCCACACTCAGCGACGGCGCAAGAGTCGAGAACCGGCGCAGCTTCGCAAAGTGCGAAGCCAAGCTCGCGAACTTCCAACGGCACGGCAAGAAGCGCCAAGTTCAGAGGCTCGCAGCCCGGATCAAAAATATCCGCAAGGACTTCATTCACAAGAAGACCTTGGAATTAGTCAGAAAGTATCAAACCATTTTCGTTGGCGATGTGAGCGGCAGGTTCCTGCAGGCCACCAATGGAAAATCAAGCCAAGACGCATCGACCGGAATGTTTCGCCAAATCCTGACGTATAAAGCCATTAGGCATCAGGGCGTGGTCGTCGATGTGTCAGAGTATGCCTCCACCGTCACTTGCTCGAACTGCTTTAAAAAGAGCGGCCCGAGCGGACTAAGTGACCTTGGAGTAAGAGAGTGGACTTGTGCTGCTTGCAGCACGAAGCATGATCGTGACATCAATGCCGCGACGAACATTCTCCGAGTCGGACGTGACTCGCTGAGAGCGGCTAACGCCGCTTAAGGGAATCCCCGCCCTAAAGGGCGGGGAGGATGTCAACTGAGCCAGGAATGGAGGGAACTTCGCTATAAAGTTATTAAAAAACAAGGACGGAAATGTGGAGCATGCCGAGCAACCGAAGGTACTATGCATGTAGACCATATTAAGCCTCGTTCTAAATATCCGCACCTCGAATTGGAAGAATCCAATCTTCAGATTCTTTGCGAAAATTGCAATATGGGTAAAGGTAACAAAGATGAGATTGATTGGCGTAAACCTTTTCAAAAGGGTGTCCGATGACCTTTGAACAATTCGCAAAGAAAACGAAGAAACAATCCAAGAGTTTAGGTTTGACTGCTTCGCGCACAACTGTTTTGGACTTTACGACTTTCTGCGATCTGCTTACGAAGCTGGATTCCAGGAAGGGAAGGAAAAACTCGCGCAGGATTTACAAGGTGAGCTTGGGAAACTCATGGGTAAAAAAGTAGTCGCTTGGGTTTAGCGTCTCAAAAACATCGTCAGATCCATTCGGCGTTCCAAACGAATCACAAGGAACAAGAAGCTGAATCTAATCTCCCAATCCATGTAGGTGTCGATGTCCGCCCAGCAACGCCTGTAGAGGGGCCTGAACGACCACTGCCAGGGAAATAAAAGAAGGTTGATCCTGAGATCAATCCGACTGGGTAAGCCGGTGGTGAAGTTCAGGAACGTCATGCGGTCTGCGCCCGGATCAACCGTTCCATCTCCGTGTAGATCGCCGTGAGGTTCGTCATCTTTTGCTCGATATGTGAAATGGCTTCGGGGTCTGGTTTGTTGTCCTTCAGTTCCTGCGCCTTTTGAAGTCCTTCGGTGAGCAGAACCAGCATTTTGTCGCCATGCTCCAAGGCTTCGTTCCATTCAGATTTGTAGGCAGTAGCCTGGATCTGATGCAGCAATGGGTATTTTCTTCTGAGGTCTTTCATATGCTTTGAAAATAACGTTCGATAGAGTAAGGAAACCAGAGATAAAATCTAGATGCTGAGTACAGACTCAGGGTAATCAACTGAAAGTCCCTAGAAGGGAAAGCCAGTGTGAGTCTGGCAACGGCGGTGGGAGTCACGTACATGACGAGTTGGAGTACGCGCTAGGGTAAATTCGTAGCCCTGTTCCCCACCAGCCTTTTTAAGCACTCATCTCTTGCTTGATTCGTTTCAATTCCATTTCTAATTGTTCCAGCTCCTCCGCGTAAAATCTTGCAACAGGATCTGCACTGCCCGCTACAAACAGCAAGTAAGAATCGTCTGACGCATCCCACGCCACGTGAACATTTTTGAAATTAAAGGGATACATGTCGCGAGCCTCATCTACGATTTCTTTTTTATATAAACCCTCGTCCATACAATGCAGGCAGATTTTGGCACCTACGGATTTCACGTAGAGGTATAACACTTTCTTGCCATGCAGATTGCAGTGTCCGTACATTATTGTTTATCCCTTCAAAGGTAAAAAGATCCACGCCAAGATGCCCAACCAGATCGCGCCAACTACGAACCCTATAAATAGAAAATCCAAAAGCCCTAAACGATCTCTTGCACCGCGATTAGTCCCCCGACTCATTTTTCTCTCCCAATTTAGTTTCCGCGCTTTCAATATACATTTAGCCGCAGCACTTCGAACAAACGGATTCAAACGTGCCGTGAGAACTAATTTGGATCTCTTAATTTTCATTTGGTTTCGAATATTGTGAATAGCATTCATCCAGCCAATCACAAACGTGCATCGTATGACCACAATGTCCGCAAGAGTCGAAATCCCCTTCTGGCTTAGAACATACGACGCCCTTAGCGGCGTGACGTGGTGCGCAACTTCCACATCCACATTGGTAATCTTTTTTGCATTTAGGGCAGTTCACGTCATGTATCCTATTTAAGCGGTGAGCCGAGTTGTCGTATCCACTCGCCTGAGACCATTAACCCCTATAGGGACATGCACCCACCGCTTTCCCATTACCGCTAATCTCAGCAAGGCCGGATGGTGGACACCTTGCTCAAGAGCGGACTGCACCCAAGCCATCCTCGGGGTCGATGAGAACTTTAAATCAGCAGTAGGCCGTCGGGAGACTCCCGATATTCGACCCGCGTTTAACCCAGCCTAGTGGAGCGCTCCACCGAGAACCTACCGCTCTAAACCTTTTCGATCAAATCCGAGACGACTGCCTTTTGGCGAGTCGTTAAATTCTGATACTTTTTATTGGTCAGTTCGTAAATGAAATTTTGTTCCCAATCCGTCCAGTCGCCAGTCTTGAGACTTTTGAGAAGATCTTGGATTTGTTTATTGCCGGTTTCATCGCTTTCAATCAATTCTCTACCCAACCTTCCTACATATTCCAAACCACGGTCATCGGGAGATTCTTCACCCTGGCCCCACCAGCAAGGGCCGTAGTCAGGTTTTTGTTTCAAGACACCTGCCGTAATGTTCGCGTAACCCTTCGGTGTGCTTGAATGATAACGGGACCACAGCATTCCGTTCAATCCCTTACCGGTATTGGTCCAAAGCTGAATCTCGCCCTCTGCGGAGCGGTAGATCCAGATCGGAGATTCAATCACAAGGTTCTTCCCAGAAGTTCGCTGCATTCCAGATTTTCTTAATCCCATTGTCACAATTCATCAACATCGAAGTTCCATGACCCGCAGGCCATACTTCCTTGCAGCAAATCTTAGCCACTCCCAAGTAGAGGCAAAATTTAGTAGGCTTGTAGGGCTCGTTGGCCTCGGGCTCTTTAGAGCAACGTGCAAAGCCCAGCGTCATCAAAATAGGAATCAGAACCATCCAATATTTTTTCATCATTACCTAGGGGTTGTAAAATGTTGATAGAGCGTGAAGTAGTCTACATCAAAAACACGCGCTACACCCCCATTTGTTTTCACGATATGGAAAAATGGACCATCGACGTTGGAAGTCGGGATATTGGTCGAGATAGAAGTTTGCACAACTCCGTTGATAGAGAACGAAACGGAGGTAGCGGCGGCATTGATGGAACAAGTCAATCGATACCAAGTATCCGCCACGATCGCCACCGTCGTCGTGATGGCAGTTCGGGTAGCGGAATTGGCTGTTTTGATGACCCAGAAATCACCCGTCGTTGCGCGGTTGTACTCAAAGTACGCACCATTATTTTGATCCGCGCTCGTCGGACCTCCGCCCAGCCCCATCCGAATTACAAATTCTTGAACGGAAGTACTTAAGGTGGGGATCAACACATCAAATTCATAAAGTAATGCACCCCCTCCTAATATAAAGGAAGTAGTACCCAACCCCAGACTGACGGAATTCCCAGAGCTTGACACACTAAGCTGAACGACGCCGGGGTGACTGTTTGAAGTAGCCGCAATGAGGTTTGCTGTTCCCGAGGAAGCAGTCGTCACCCAATTCAGATTTCCCGCCACTGCACCTGCGATCCAATCTTCTAAAAGTTGGGTGCCGTTTCGTAAACTGATGAGGGATTCAGGGTAGGTCGCGATCCAATTCGTACCGTCATATTGGGGAATTTGGGTAGATAGAGCTGCAACCGTTGTAATCTGATGCGTATGGTTAGAACGCGCAAACGTTGCGGCAGCCCCCTGGGTGTTTGCATTGGAGCTAATGGTTGCTGCTGCAGCGGTTGGAATATTGTGGACGTGATCCGAAGCGGAGTCAGATAACGCTGTTCCTGTATTGTTTGCTGCATCAGGCGTAAGCGTTACGGGAGTACCGACAATTCGTACATGGTTGGCTAATTCTTTTACGTTGTTGAGAGAGAGGACGTTCACCGCATTAGTTACGAACGACGCAAGCGGCATTGCGAAGGCTGGAAGAGATCCGATCGTGAACTGCACCGTTAAGGATGTCGCGTCTACGTAGACGTAACCACTATTTGTGGGCGGTAGGATAAGCGTACCCGCAGCAACGTTAGTCAGCGTACCTCCCACCCAGAAATCCCCAGTCGTATAATTGATCTCTAGACCAGGACCCGGATGGGTTACTAAAAAATCAGCAGTCGCGATGGGCGTCCAGTTGGTATCCGTTATGCCGGTCTTTAACCAGAATCCAGACGAAGTACCCAATAGATCAAACTGAAGCGCCAAGGAGCCAGGAAAAGCGCGTGCCCCGTCAATCGAGGGATCCGCATCCACTTCCAGAATCGCGATTGTATCGAGTGTTAGCCGCCCTACGATTGCCATTTAATAACCCATCCGTGATTGATTACTCAGCGATAAATTCTAAAGCAATGAAATCAGCAGGAGTCAGGGAGAGTTCACTTTCTGTCCCTAGATCCGTGCATTTAATTTCTTCTAGATCCACATCCACATCGTTTAATTCTGTGATCTTGGAATTATATTCCTTCAATTTTTCAGGAATAATATTGATCAGAGTTTGTCCACCTACCTGAAAGGTTTTGGGTGCGCCCTCTTCATCCTTCACAGCGTATTCTTTCATGAATCCGTTGAACGTATCCTGGTAGCTCTGTGTTTCTTCTGTCACGACTTTGGAAATCTTCTTGAGTTTGAATACTGTTCTGACCGGAACCTTCGGTTGCGTCATCAGCTTCTTAAAACTCTCATGGAATTGAGTTGTTGCGATCTTACCTAGTTTCATTATCTATATCTCCTTATGTGAGATGTTTTACCAATCTTGATGAATTTGCCGTTAACTGACAGTCTGCATAAAATATGTGGCGTTCCAATTGACTGTGTTGTTGTTAGTACCCTGAACTTGGATCAAAACGTTGGCACCACTACCTGAAATTAGTACGTTCCAATTATTTTGATCTTCAGCAGTATATGAAGTTTGGACCAATTCTACAGTTACAGTACCGCTAATATTTTTTACCAACGCATCTCTTTTATATGCAGCACTATCCCCCTCCGCTCCCTGGGTACCTGAGACACGGCGCGCAATAATTTGCACAATAAGAAGCATCGAGACACCCGTGGCAACCGCGACAGTTGCGATTGTAGTGAGACTGTTGTCGGTCGTCACAAGGATCGCCGTTTGGACCTGTTGGTAGTTCCCTCCTCCACTACTTGGAAACG
>Ga0315277_10012197_pt1 | contig 10786 bp, 7 predicted proteins | sample YL17G05_15_MG_FD_203695 | JGI IMG/M metagenome (GOLD analysis project Ga0315277, IMG submission 203695) | Sediment microbial communities from Yellowstone Lake, YNP, Wyoming, USA - YL17G05_15 | ecosystem: Environmental > Aquatic > Freshwater > Lake > Sediment | place: USA: Wyoming | collected... | reverse complement strand
GCGCATGCCATGATTTATCGCGACCGGAGGGAGTATGTCGGCCGGGACGACCACCAGTTCGTATCCGGCAAGCAGGCGATCGATATCTGCGAATCGCAGTCGCTCAGGGTCGATGGCGACGTCAACCAGCAGTTCTACGCCAACGCCAGTACGGTGGTGGCTGGCACCAGCTATCTCCAGGCAACTAACGTGGTGTTGGAGGCGCTGGGCGGGCTGACCATCAAGTCGGGCGCAAACTTCATCTCGATCAACGCCGCAGGCGTGCAGATCTCCGGCGCCCAGGTGCTGATCAACAGCGGCGGATCTGCGCTCCAGGGCACCGCCGGGATGCTGGTGCCCTCGAACCCCCCGCTCTTGGCCGAGATCGCCGACAACGCGGATCCCGGCAGCGAAGTGCGCTGTTTCCGTCACCAGCGGCTCGAGCGTGAGGCGCAGGCGCCAGGCTCGCTGGCAGCCGACGCGGCACCTACGTACGACCCGAACGCCCCGGAAAACAAAAACAAGAAGTCTTGGATCGAGATAGAATTACGTGACGACGACGGCAACCCAGTGCCCGGCGAGCGCTACCGCATCACGCTGCCGGACGGCAGCGTCTATGATGGCACGCTCGACCAGAAGGGCCTGGCGCGGGTGGACCACCTCGACCCGGGCGAGTGCCAGGTCACGTTCCCGGAACTGGACGAGGAGGTATGGGAGCCGAAATAGTCCCGCATGGAGGAAGACGTGCCCGAAAAACGCACTGTTGAACCAGGCGACTGCCTGCTGAGCCTCGCCGCCAAGGCGGGCATACCAGTCTCGCGCATCACCACTCACCCGGATAACCAGGCGCTGATGGCCAAACGCCACCATCAGAACTTGCTCCTTCCAGGGGACGAGCTTACGATCCCCGACAAGAGAATCAAGCACGTGAGCGGTGGGACTGAGCTGCGCCATCGGTTCGTGAAGAAGCTGCCCAAAGCGGAGATCCGCATTCGCCTGTACGAACTGGGCCTGCCGCGCCGAAATGAACCGTACTGGGTCGAGGTGGACGGCAAGCGCTACGAGGGGGAGAGCCCCACAACGGACTACGACGGGCTCGTGCTCTGCCGCATCCCGGCGGATGCCGAAAGGGCTACCATCGTGATCGGAGAGACCCGGGATCGCTACGATCTGCTACTCGGCCACATCGATCCGCTGGACACGGTGGAAGGCATCCATACGCGCCTGGCTAATCTCGGTTATTACGAGGGTGGCATCTACACAGAGTATGGCGCTGATAGTATCGAGGCCATGAGCGACTTCCTGGCGCAGAAGACCGACCTCGATCCCGACCGCTCCAATCCCGACGATCCCGAGATCCGAAACGCCTTGAGAACGCATTACGGTTCGTGAAAGGAACAGCCATGGAAGAGAAGGGACCGGCTTCCGAGGACAAAAGCCCTCGCCTGACTGACAATCCCCGGCCGGCGGGCAGACTGGAGATCACCATCGAACTGGAGCCGCCGGCCACGGCGCGAATCAACCCCCGCCTGTTTGCAGGAAACCCTCACCTGATCTCGTACAAGGTGCGAACAGGCGACAGCCTTGCCAGCCTGGCCCAGGCCTGCGGCTGCACCTGGCAGCAGTTGGCCAGGCTCAACTGGGGTACCGAGGATCTCGACGAAATCAATTGGTATCTGGGGACGTACTTCGTCTGCAAGACCAAGAAGGGCGACAACTACGTTTTCACCGACGCCGACGACCCGGGGATTATCCTGCTGCCGCGGTTGGAGGACGCCGTTACCGGGCGGTGGTCTCGGATTGTGCGCGCCACCCGGTTCCCGGTCGAGTAGGGGCCGCGCACCTGTGCATCGGAGATAAGCCATGGCGAATCAATACGACACCGCAGACAGCGGTTTGGAAGTCAAGTTCTATCAGGCTCGACAGCTTCACGCTCCGACGACGTCCCCTGAAACGCACGCAGGGGTGGCTTGGCGGCTGGTCACTCGTCCACCAGAGAAGCCTTTGGAGATCTTGAACAAGTGGCTGTATATCTTCTACTCGCCGGGCGAGCAGTATGCCGTCAGTAATGCAAACGGGGCTTACCAGGGCAGGACCACCTGGGGCGGCGCGTTCCAACACATCGCCGAGCTCGGGCCGAAAGAAAAGAACCCGCCGCGCACCACCTCGCCGCAGGAGCATGCGCAGTTCGTCAAGTACGAGGTCTACTTCGACGAACTCGGTTATCTTTATTACCTGGATATCGAGAAGAACTGGGATCAGCCGCGCCACGAGCGCCGGCACCCCCAGGAGGCTTTCAAGAGCAAGCACGGTGACAAGTGGGAGGAAGCGCGGCGGAGCTTGATGAGGCTGCCGCTGGTAGACCGCAACCAGCAACCAATCCGGTATTACTTTCTTCTGAGCACGGTGCGCCTCGGCAAGAACGCCCTGACCGCCGCAACCGCGCCCGGCGGCGCCGACGGTCTGACGCTGTGGGCCACCCAAGGAGAATGGAAAGACGGTCGCTGGGAGCCGTGCTATGTGCTGTCAGGCCCGACGCCGGAACTCATTGGCCGGCTTCGCAGCATTCCCGATGAGGCCCGACGCAACCTCGAGCTCAGGAACTTGTGCACCATCAGGGTCGTGGATCCCTATCACCTGGCGGCCGACATCAATGCGAACCTTTACTGGTGGGTCCTGCTCGAATACGCCGAGCTACTCAACGGCATAACGGAGGGCAAGGGCATTCCCAGCCTCATCGACGACCGTCACCTCCGGACAAAGGACAACCAGGGATCCATTTTCGATCTTTACTTCATTGCGAGAATCCTGGACGCCGCTCAGACCACCCTGATGAAGGAAGGAACCCTTTCCATGTTGGATCTGGACCACGAGGCGGTAGGCCAGGTGATACGCTTTGTGGATCAAGAGCTGGAGGGAAGCCAGAATACCTGCGACATGTGTGCATTGTACCTGGCCAACTGGTTGGCCGGCCCCGCGCACGAACTCATTGACATCGCGGTCACCGAGGACACGTGCAATGTCAAGGACCAGGCAGCTCCGGCGGATCGGGCCTATGGCCTGGTGTACTGGTACACCGTAACCGCCATGCTGGGCGCCACGACCTCGGGTTCGCTCTTTCTCGCGCGCCAGAACGAACTCACCCCCCACAACCCGGCGAAGATGATTCTGTGGCCCTACGAGCAAAAGGAACTCGAGCTCGGCAGCATCGACGACGAGGCGTTTCTAGGCGCGGTAGAGGTGCTTCCGGACCTGATGTTGCAGCAAGTCTTCACCGTCCTGGACGAGACCGGCAGCCCCGGCGACAAAATGTCCGCCGCGGATCGGTACATCAGGGCCGCGAGGCGCGCCCGGAAAATCGCGGATTTCATGAATAACGTCCGCTACTTCCCGAGTGATCTCACGACGTTTCCGAAAAGTGACGGAGCTGGCGCTCAGTGGAAGGATTTCGCGCCCTACATCGACAACGGAATGTGGCTCTGGGAAACAGGTATTCCGAAGACCGTGGCGAGCCTCCTGGAGCGCAAAGCCAAAAGCGCGGGCTTTAAGACGATCGATGAATTGATCGAACACAACAAGAAGGTCGGCGTGGCGCCCATCGGCGACGGCCTACTAAGAGTGCACCGCGCCGCCAAAGCTGTCGGCAAGACATTGCCGTACGTGAAGGTCTTCGTCGCATTGTTCAATGTAATCACGTCAAGCGCGGATGCAGCCGAGGAGTGGGCCGGCGACAAGTCCGCCTCGAGAAAGGCGCTGGCCGCGATGCAGCCCCTCATGAGCGTCCAGGGCATCTTCGAGGCCTGCATGGCCATGCGCGGGGTGGAGCCCGAGGCGTGGCGGGAGGTCCGGAAGATGATGACGGTCGAGGGCAAGTTTCACCTCACCCTGAAGGGGGCCGGCATGGCCTTCTTCTCGGTTTGCTCTATCATCAGCGCCTTGTGGACCGTCATTACGAACGGTGTGGCATTGTGGGATGCTCGCCGAAAGCATGACACGTCAGTCGTTGTCGGCGCGGCCATCTCGTATGTCGGCGGCAGCATGTTGCTGGTCGGGGGCCTTGCCTACCTGGTGGGCGGCGCGGCTCCCACCGCGACTGGCTTGATCACCGTGTTCGCCTCGACCCCGTGGACTCTGCTTGCCGGCCTATTGGTACTGGCCGGTGGCCTCGTCATCATGCTGACGCAGGACAACGATCTCGAAGTGTTCGTCAACCACAGCTACTTTGCCAGAGACCCGGACCACCGCAACAACCGGGATTTCGGCGGCACCGATCACTGGGCGGGGCCAAAGCCAACCTGGAGCTGGGAAGTCGACGGGCGCTCTCGCAACTGGCCCGTCGTGCATCAAAGGTTCGCGCTCGCCAACCTCCTGTCGCGTTACACCGTCGAACCGGAGGTGTGGGCGGATCTAATCGAGGATGGCTTCAGGCTTGAAAGGATGGCGCTGACGCTGAAGTATCACACTCTTGTTGAGCCGCCCAGGTTTCAGTTTCGGTTCGTAGACGAGCGCGACAATGGACTGGGAAGTCTAGAGTATGACGTACGTATCCGCAAGATCACGGAAAGCCTTCCGCGCTCCTGGAAGGTTTCCGAACCGAAGCCCTCGCTGGACCCTAAGACTCACCAAGACGTTGTTACACTCACGTGGGAGAACCTTCACTTGGAACTTCGGAGGCAGTTGAAAGTTGAGGTGACGCGGGTCCAGTCGGGCATGGCCTTGAAGCTCACAAGCCGCCCGGTCGTTCTGGCAGAGTGGCAGTGGGACATCGCACCCGATGCAACGGCATGGGGCATGGGGAGCCCGGAGGTCGTGGCCGCTGGAGAACTCGGACCCGCCAACACGTACGAAATCAAAGACCTGCCCGCGCTGCCGTGAACGGGACGTGTGCGGCTGGTCGCCCCGCCCGCCTGACAATTTCATGACAATATTTTTGCCCCCGCTTTGCATGTACCCGGCCGGATCCTGACAACCTCCCGCCGCGCTGGCTCCATAATCCTATCGAGAGCCATGGAAAAACAAGGAGAACCAGCGATGAACACGGCACTTACCGACCTCACCGGGACCCCGAGACGGCCCACCACCATGCATGATGTCGATGGCACACCCCGCCCCCTGCGCCGGCAGTGGCGGATTCGGGACCTGCTCCTGGCGCGGCGCGCGGAGCTTCGGCCCGGCGAGCGGGAGCGCCAGATCATCGTCCGGCCCTTCCTCGACCGCTGGCTGTGCGATCCGATTGCCCGGTCCGTGCTGGCCGACATTCTCAGGCATACCACCGGCTTCTGTGAGAGTCCCTGCGGCTACCGCGGCGACGAGTGCCACCGCCGGATGAGGACCGCGCTCCTGGAGGCCTTCCGCCGCCGTGAACTGGTCGTGGTCGGCTGAGGTGACCCGGTCGCGGATGTGTGTATGCCACCAACACTGGTCGGAATCTTTGTAGCGCTCGCCGGATGGCGTGCCGCTCAGCCGGAGGCTCTGCCAGCCCGCACCGCGGAGCCTGCCGCCAAGTTCCCCGTCCGGGTCGAGCTGGTGAAGGGAGAACTGGAAGCGCATGTCTACCTGGCCGAGGTTCCGTCGCAATCCGGGCCGGTGCCCTGCTGGGTGTACGTCAGCCAGGGCCTGTGGGTACATAAGCAGAAGGAACTGGTTTTCGCCCTCCGGCGCGATCCCGGCGAGAAGCCGGAATCGTTTCCGCATGCCCCGCTGGACTTCTTCAGCACCGTCCTGCAATTGGCCAAGCAGGGCCGGCTGGTGGAGGCAGGCGACTACATCGGGTTCGGCGGAACAGGTTTCCTCGCCCGCGGGTTCAATGGCCTCGCCTACGCAGCGCCGCAGTGGCTTCCGGAGGGCATGAAACCGGCGCCGAACCTGCTGGCGGCGATCCTGCTCACCCAAGATGAGGTAGAAGCGGTGAAGGAATTCGGCTGCACGCGCGTGATGACCTTACTGGCGCGGTCGCAGCGGTGGTTCCCGGCCCCAGTCTGGTCGGACCGGCGCCGCTCCAGTGTTCTCTCGATGAACGAGATGCAGCAGAGCATCCTGCTCAAGGTCATGCGGGTCCGCACCAGCGGCGTACGGCTGCACTCGGAGGCCAACCGGATCCGGCTCAGGGTCGAAAGCCAGGCCGCCGTGCGCCTGCTGGAACTGCTCGAGCAGCTCCCTGAGGGCGGCGCAGCGGCGGTCCTGACCCAGATCGATCCCATTGCCAACGCTGCGTTTGACTGGGAGCCTGGCCAACGGCAGATCGAGGCCATCACCGGTCCCGGCAGCGCCGCCTCGCGAATCGCCGGAAGCTTCCTGCTTTTTCTGCCGGGTCTGGAGACCAACGGAGGCGAGGCGCTCGAGGACGGCTATGCGATGCGGCTGACTCAGCCCGCCTGGAAGAAGATACGGGAGGCACTGCGGGCGAAGGCGCCGGTGACCATCGACGGCGATGGCAAAAACCTGGGCCTCACCCTGGAGTGGATCGAACAGGGCTGGGAGACCTACGCGCCGGCCGCAGGGGCGGCGCAGCGGGAGCCGACGGGCCCCCTCGAGACCAAACAGATCACCCTGCTTGCGCCGCAAGAGGAAATCGGCGAACGCATTCAGGTGAAGGACTTGGCGGCGTTCGTCCGCTCGGTCGAGACAACCATGAGGGAATACTTCGGCTCGCTCCCGCGCGGTCCGGCTTTCGAATTGGCGGTGCAATGCACCATCCTGCCGGGGCGCAAAGCAGAATACAAAATACTGACCCGCCCGCAGCCGGAGCGTGAAATCCTGGCCGGTGCGCACGCCTTGCTGATCAAGCTGCCGGCGCCAGAAATCAAAGGCGGCAGGGTGCCATTTCAGATCGAGTTTGCGGTCTGGGCCGGCGGAGCGGCGCAGCCCTTGCCTGTGCCGTGACGATAAATCCAGCAGGCTGCTCAGGTGTAGAAGAACTCCGCGGTCGCCGTGCAGCCCGCGTCACAGGCCAGCCGCACCCAGTGCGCGCTGAAGCCGGACGGGAAGACGTGGTACTTGTACTCGCCCGCTCCCACCGCAATGCGCTCGTACTTCTCCCAGGCGCCGTGACCCAGGAAGTCCACTTCAATGGTCACGTTCGCCCGTGCGTCCAGCTTGAGGTGCAGCACCTTCTTCTCAAAGCCGGTCATCAGAAAGGGGTCTGACGGCTGGCCGGCCTTCACCGCAGTGGAGCGCCACGGACCGCCCCAGCCCTGCGCCTTGCCGAATCGCCACAAGTCGTCCGTCTTGCCGAACCAGATCCCGCTCTGCGGCTGCCCGCCTACCGGGTTGTTGTCCGCGTTGGGCGTGCCCTCATTCCCCGCCATCACAAACAGGCCGCGGAAGGTGCAATAGTCTGGGATCACGCGCAGGTGCGTCGAAATGGGCCGCACGCCCCAGATGGCGTCCTCGAAGACCATCGGCGACAGCTCATAGAACATGCCGTGGCAATCCATGAGGAACCGCTCGGTTTCCACCTCCCGAATGCGGGTCCATTCCGTTTGCCAGTACTGGTCGAAAGCGTGGCTGGCTTTGGGCAGCCGGTACCGACGCCAGGTCCCGTTGATCAGGACCCAGAACAACGCCGAGGCTTCGTCCCACCCCGTGGCAAACACCGCCCCGCCCAGGTTCGGCCACTCGGCACACTCCATGAAAGGCTTTCGGGACAACACCCGCCAGCGCTTGCCGTCCCACTCCGCCAGGCCGCCCTCGGATTCGCCGGCTGGGTATGAGAGTTCAAGCCCGGCCGTTTCCGCATTCAAAAGGGGGCTGGGATTCCCTCCGCTTATGGGTTATTCTTGATTTCTCAGGCCGATAATGGGGGCGCCGCGACGAGCAGCCGCCATTCCATGAGCAAGAAAGTCTTCGTCAGCTACTGCCACCGGCAGGGGAAATGGGTATGGCACCGGCTGGTTCCCTGCCTGAAGGCCGGTGGCGCAGAGGTCTTCGTTGACCGGGAGCGTTTCGAAGCCGGCAAAGGCGTGGTCGGGCAGATGGATGCCACCCAGGACGCGGCAGACATGAGTGTTTTGGTGCTCGCGCCCGAGTACCTCTCGAGCCCGTACTGCCGGCATGAAATGGAGCGGGCCATTGCGCGCGATCCACGCTTCCGGAAAGGCTGTGTCATCCCGGTCCGGCGCGCGCCCTGTGCCCTCCCTGACGTAATCAAACTTCCAAACCCCCTCTACGTCGATCTCTGCAACGACAATGACGCCGCGGCGTGGAAACTGCTGCTCGACAGTTGCGGCGCGGACCTCGGCGCCACCGCGCCGGATTGGCTCAAAGCCCGCGATGACGTTGTTCGCTTCCTCCGGCGCAATCAGTCCGTGAACCTTGTGGTGAAGGGCCATCCGAGGTATCGCCAACTCATCCACCACATCCGCGAGGATTTTCAACCGGAGCTTGGTATCGTAGATCTCGATCAAGGCCCTACGGCGTCCCGCCCGGGTCTTGTGGCGGAAATCCTGACGGCGTGCGGTGCGCCTGCCTCTGTGCCTCCGGTACCCGGTGACTTGGCGGTGCTGCATCGCGTGCTTTCCGCCAGACCCGGTTCGGCGGTCGCGCTGCTACACTTTGACCACGTACAACATCGCGAATACTACGATGTTGATCTGTTTTCCGCGCTGAGAGTTCTGCTGATGGATTCGCGCAAGCTGGTGCTCCTGGCTCAATCCCGCACTCCGTTTGCAGCATTACTGCCCAAGACGCATCCTCTATCATCGATCGACATGAAGACTGTCGAATTACAGGGACAACCAGTGTGAGTCCGACTCCCCTCGACCGGATTGGCTTTCGGTGGTCCGACCACACATCAGCGCTTTGGTGGCTCGGTCTCCTATACCGCCGGCCGTTGGGTTTCCGTGAGGTTTTGGTGGGGATTCCGCGTTCCAGACAGTGGGTAGCGGGTGGGTTCCTCTTGCTCCATGCTCTGCCTTATGTGGTCTTGCTGTCGGCCCTCGGCCGATTGGTCATATTAGGTGTTTTGGGTCTGCCGTTAGACTGGGGCTGGGCAGCCTACTGGATCACCGTCGGGATCGCCGTCGGGGTCGCCTTCGGGATCGCCTTCGGGATCGCCGGCGGGATCGCCCTCGCGATCCCCGACGGGATCGCCTTCGGGATCGCCGTCGGGATCGCCCTCGCGATCGCCGGCGGGATCGCCGTCGGGATCGCCTTCGCCATCGCCGTCGGGATCGCCTTCGCCATCGCCGTTCTTCGCGTGTACTACCATCCTGCTCACCTTTTTTTCGTCTGGCCCAGACCCCGAGGCTCGTGGTATCCTCACCACCCTGTTGCGTGGGATGACGTCTGCTCGGTTCCCTTCCCGGGACTCGACCGCCTCCTGGTGGCCTACGCGCAACGGAACGTTCTGGCAGCCGAGCAGGAGATCGAACGCCTCATCACCAGCTACCCCACTCAGCGCATGGCGGCGCTGCGTGCCAGGGTGACGTTGCTCGCCCGTAAGGCTGGCCAGCTAAGCGATCTGGCGCGACTTGATGAGGTCCTGGCGAAGCTGCCGCAAGGAGACAAAGGGTTCCTCCGGCAAACGCAGCAGATTCGACAGTGGGTCCACGAGATTTCAGGGCTCCAGACACGCTTGAATACTATCCAGCGCCCGATCTTTCGAGAGCCGACCGCGCAACTGCTTTCGACTGAGATCGAGAACTTCCAACATCGCGTTGCTGGTTTGGAGGAACCGCTGGCGACAGAATTCCGAGCCGCTGCTGAAGGCTGGAGACAGCTTGCCGCACGTCAACTCGAGCAAGCCAGGGCCGTCCTTTCGCAAGCCCCTGTCCCCCAAGTGTTTCGCGCGGGCGATCCTGTAGACCGCGACCACGAGGCTTTTGTCCCACGGGACCGGGTTGTCGGGGAACTCGAGCAGCAGGTCCTGCTCAGCACGGGATGCCCGGGTATCGTCCTGTACGGGCGCCGCCGGATGGGCAAATCGACGGTACTGCGGAATCTCGCCGGGTTTCTCCCAACCAACCTGGCGCCCGTGGTCATTTCCATGCAGGAGCCGCTGGCGTTCACCTCGTTGGACTCCCTTGTCAGACGCATTGCGTCGAGCGTCGAGAGCGAGACAAAACCCGGCGCGGAACCTGCGGATCTGCCCGGCCTCTACCGCTTCTTGAGCGACTGTAATGCGCGCCTCGAGTCAGAGAACAAGCGCCTGCTGCTCGCCATGGATGAATACAACACGATCGACTCCAAGATCGGGGAGGGGGTATTTCCGCGAGACCTCCTCGCCACCTTGCGCGAATCGATTCAGACGCACCGCCACATTACCTGGATTTTTTCCGGCAGTCACGAGATCACCGAACTTCCGAACGCTCCCTGGACCTCCTACCTGGTGAGCGCCCGAACCATCGAAGTCCCGGCGTTCAGCCTGCCCGAGACCCGCCTATTGCTCACCCAGCCGCTGAAATACTCCTCGCTCTGGCCGGAAGACTCGGCCGGCCGTCCCCGCTTCCCAACCGAGTTCTGGGGTGATGGCGGAATCGAGCGCATCCATGCACAGGCCGACGGCTGGCCGCACCTTGTGCAACTGATCGCGGAAACCGTCATCGACCTGATCAACGATGAGGAGACGCGCTCGGTCAACAGCGGCCTGCTCGAACGCGCCCTCAATCAATCCATTATTCGTGGGCACAATGTCCTTTACGAGTTGATGTGTCGCGAATGTTCCCTGCCGGGTGAGTGGGAGTATCTGTCGGCTTTCCGCAGAAATCCGGAACAACCTCCGCCGGAGAACGAGGCGCTGTGTGCATCCCTACGCCGCCGCCAACTGATCAGGGAAGAGGACGGCATGTGGCGCCTCCGAGTTCCCCTG
>Ga0315277_10012195_pt1 | contig 10787 bp, 7 predicted proteins | sample YL17G05_15_MG_FD_203695 | JGI IMG/M metagenome (GOLD analysis project Ga0315277, IMG submission 203695) | Sediment microbial communities from Yellowstone Lake, YNP, Wyoming, USA - YL17G05_15 | ecosystem: Environmental > Aquatic > Freshwater > Lake > Sediment | place: USA: Wyoming | collected... | reverse complement strand
GAAGCCGAACCCGGCGCACCTTGCTCTCGCGAAGCTGGAGCAAGCCGGGAAACTGTCGGGCGTCATCACGCAAAACATCGACAGCCTCCATCAGAAGGCCGGGTCCAAGAACGTGATCGAGCTCCACGGCAGCTTGCGAACGTGCACGTGCACGCGATGCCGCAGCAACTTCCCCATCGACGTGATCGCGAGAAAGATCGTGAACGACGGAGAGATACCTCCTCGCTGCGACGAATGTAACCTCGGCGTGCTCAAGCCAGACACGACATTCTTCGGCGAATCCCTTCCCGAAGGCGCGATGGAACGCGCGACCGGCCTCGCCGAAAACTGCGACGTGTTTCTCGTGCTGGGTAGCTCGCTCGAGGTGTATCCGGCCAACCGGCTGCCACGCGCGGCCCTCGATCACGGCGCCCAGCTCGCAATCATCAACCAGATGCCTACCCGGCTCGATGCCCATGCGACCATCGTCGTGCACTCGCCACTCGGCGAAGTTCTTCCCGATATCGTTGATCACGTGATTTACAGGCTCGGTACGAAATGACATGAAAAATAAAGAGAAATAGAACGAGAAAAAATGGATCATTTCTTCGATTTATCGGATTTCTTCGCGGACAACGCCTTGGCAAGCGCTGCCCCCTTGCTTTCCTCAGCCTTGTCCGAGCCCTTCTTTTCCGCGGGCTTGTCCGAGCCCTTCTTTTCCGCGGGCTTGTCCGAGCCCTTCTTTTCCGCGGGCTTGTCCGAGCCCTTCTTTTCCGCGGGCTTGTCCGAGCCCTTCTTTTCCGCGGGCTTGCTCGCGCCCTCGGTCGCCTTGTCGGGTTTTTTCTCGGGTGCCTTCGCAGCATCGTCGCTTTCCTTCTTGGCAGCCTTCGCGGACGCGGGATCGACATATTTCTTGTCGGATGACTTCTCGCCAGGCTTGGCTTTCTTGGCATCGGCCGACTCGGTCTTGATCTTCCCCTTGATGATCTGGTCGCGGCGGATGTCGGCGATCTTTGCATTGGCATACCGCCAGATGATCCAGCCACCGACTACGAGGCCTAGGATCGCCGCCAGGGCGATCCAGATGGCAAAGCTGGTCATGTCCCTGAGGTCGGGATCGATCACGATCGTATATGCAGGGGTGTTCATGTTGGCATCGGCCTCGAAATCGACGACGATAACGTAGATGTACCATGTTCCGGGTGCGAGAACGCTGCTGGAGATGTTCAGCGTGTACGTTGTGTTTGACAAGATATAATAATTGAAAGCAGTGTTCCCGCCATCGGCGTACAGCAACCGTATCTCGATGTAATCGATCTCGTTCTCGATATCCGACGCGTTCACGGTAAACTCGAGGCGTTGACCTTGCGAGAAGCGGGTGCCGTTCACGAGGGTCTGGTTGTTGATCAAGGTTTCGTGCATCACGGGATTGTTATTCAGTATCCACGTTGCATTTTTCGAGGCAGGCACGAACTCGACCGTGGCCGAATCAAGGGTCTCGGCATCCTTGGCGATGACGTGGATCGTGTAACCGCCCGTCGGGGCAAGTTGACCGCTCGTGTCGAGCGTAACGTTCATGGCCCCGGTGAAATTGCCCGTGGTCATGTTAGGGATGAGTGCCGCCGACGAGACGTTGACCAGGCTGTTCTCCTTGTGGAAGATGATTTTCACCTCGGTTGCATTCCACGGGTTGTCGTTGTCAGTCACGTTCACCTCGAAGAACATGACCTCCGTGTAGCGCCTCAAAAATGCCGTGTGATTGTAATACACGCTGTTAATGACGGGCGGATCGTCGCGGACCGTGATTGGAGCCATGTTCTGGTCGAATTTATCGTTGTTGTTGTCGACGATGATCAGCCGGAAGTAATAGTCTTCGAGCAAAGTATCGGATGTCCCGTTGAACCAGTGGGTCTGGTTGAACGTGTCTCCCACCTTCCACGTCTTGAGCGGAGCAGTGGTGTTGTAAAGGCACAAGCTCGCGTTCCATACGAGCTGCGTGTAGGGCGTCTCGGGATCAGTCACCGTGATGTTGAAGGCAACCGTGTGATTGCGGTACACCTCGGTCGTGTTAGTGGTGATGAATCCCCAAGGCTTGATGTTGAACACGACCATCTGCGACGCGGGCGTGAAATTGAAGTCGGTCCAGTTCACGGCCCCGTTGTTCGGCACCGCCTTGAACGTGTAGGTGCCCACGGGCAACGCGGGTGTTAACGTCCACGCGTACTTGAAGATCTGGGTGCTAGAACCACCGATTTCCGACATAGGTTGCACGCGCTGCGTGCTGTTAGGATAGGTGATGTTGAGGTAGCACGGGTACACGTCGTTCCAGCCAGCCGGGCCACCGTTAGCAGCGAGCATTTTCGTCGCGTTCACGGTGATGTTGACAACCCGGTTCAGCCGGTCGGTGTTCGTGCTGTCGATCGAGATGTTGATCCCGCCATAGGACGTGCCGATGGCGGAATAAAAAATATTCGATGTCCCCGACGCGGCGACTTCCGTGCCGGGATTGAACGCCACGCCGGTTTTTTTGGCCGAGTTTGCCACGACCATCATCGCGGGAATCAAGACCATCGCGCTGAAGGCGATGGAGGCAAGAATGCGCTTATGGTTCATCTGTTTCATGATTGTTTCATCACCTTCTAATGCTGGCGAGTTGTCGTTTCTTGTTGATCACGAGCAAGAACAAGATGCCGATGATCCCGAAGACGAGCACGTATGCGAACATGACGGTCTGCAACGACATCTGGACGTTCGCAAGCACCATGCCCCTGCCTGCCACCGCGCCGTCCACCACGACCACGATCGAATATTCTCGCTCGCCAATGTCCCACGGGTTCTGGATCGCTTCGACATAGGAATATAAGATATTGTTCAAGCCAGGGACAAGCGTCCGATTAAAGGCAGCAACAATGACAAGATTTCCATTGTTCATGACCCGGATCACTTGAATTTGTGCTTGGACGCTCGTGTCGCGGTTGTTGCGTACCGAGATGGAAAACAGGAATGGCATGTTTTGAGCCGGGGTCGTCGGGCCGGAAATCGAGAGCACCTCGACCGGGGTACGGAAGGGAATGAGGAACGTTACCGACCCCATCGAGTTATTTTTCCATTCCAAATCGATCGTGAATTCATACTGCGTGAGGTTCGATGCGTCCGCCGAGAGCCTGAAGAGCATTTCGACGGGAATCTCCTGTTTGGGTCGTATGTCAGTGATGTTGAGCGTGGGACTTCCGCTGGCCAAAACGAGATTCACGCTAGAAAATTTAACCGTGACGCTCTCGTTCCGGTTCTGGTTCAAGTTTTTCACGCCGAACTTGAGGGTGTAATTGCCGTTGTCGACCATGCAGCTGGTATAGTTCACGTTGGTGATGAAGATCGGCGTTTTCACGTAGAAGGGGATCCATCCGGGGAAAAACGCGCTGCCGTTCTTCGAGATTGAAAAGGTCACGTTCTGGTCGCCGATGGCGATGTTGTCATTTGCTTGCAAGTTGAACGTGTATGCCACGTTCGTTGTCGATGCATTCACGGCCTGCAGCACCGAGAACCGCTGGAGGGTGCCGTTGTCGAACGTGATGTTGACAACTTGCGCCACCGTGAAACTGTTGCTCATGTTGATCGTGACCGAGAAATTCTCGCCGGGGTATATTGCCGGGATTCTCACCTTGTCGGTGGTGTTGAATGCGGTGCGCTCTATGGTGTCGGTCGTGAACTTGAACTTGACGTACGGGTTGCTCTGGTCCCAGTCCACTGACGTGCTGCTCGCGACAAAAAAAGCCCTTGCATCGCTGGCCACCTCGAACCCCGTGCGGTTGGCCGTCGCCACGACCATGTGGGCGGATGAAATTTCCTTCGTCGGATCAGGATTCCTGAACTCTGGCGGGATTGGCAGCGGGAACTCAAATTTTGAAATGCCCTCGTCATTGGTCACGCTGAAGCTTTGGTCGTAAATCGTGCCATTGCCGTACCGGGTCAAGAAATTGACGTCGGAATAGTTCAACGGGATGGAAATGTTCAAGGATAGCCCGGGAAGGGACCGTTGAACGTTGAAAACCCACTTGGCCGTGGCCAGCACGGGCTTGTTTCTCTCGAAGGTAACCGAATCACCCGTCGAGTTGATCGAGACCATCAACTGCGTCGATCGTGAGTGGTACGCCATTTTGGCAAGCGGGACCAAGACCACCCCGAGATCGCCAGCTATCGTCGATTTATCATAGGACGAGCGCCGGAAGGTCTTGTTCACGGCATCGTAAAAAACCGCCTTGATACTTGCCCACGTGTCGCACGCGACGTCGTAATACGTGATGTTCTTCTTGTTGTTCGCGTAATTTGCCGCCTCGAGCAGCGCCAGGGATGCGGACATCGCCCACGCGTTGTCTTCCAGGTACTGGTTCGAATCGCCCGGGTCGAGGTTGATGGTCAACTCGTGGATGAAGCCCTTGTTCGTGGCATTCCATGCTTTGCCGAGCAGCGTTTCGAATGCCAAAATGGCTCGCGTCACGTATTCCTTGATATTCGAGACCAGGTTATTGAAAAGATACCATTCACTCAGTGCGTAGATGGCCAGGGATGCATCCAGCACGGATTTATCCGTGTCGACGATGCTGCCTGCCTTGTCGATCGAGGTGACGAAGAGCTTTTTCGACACGTCCCAGAAACTCGGCACCGTTATCGAGATGGGGGCGTAGAAAAGGTTGATGACGTTGGATGCCATTGCCCGCGCCGTGGTCTTGAGCGTGCCGTTCGTGTGGTAATTCGCCAGCCAGTTCAATGCGAGGAAGGCGATCAGGTTATCGTAGGCATAAAACACCGTCTCGCTCGCGTTGCTGCGGGTGAATGCATAGAATGTCGAGGTGATGTATGTGCCGTTCGTGTAGAGTAATTCCATGTAATTGAACATGTCTTGCTGGAACTTCATTGCCACGCTTCCCAGGTGCGTCGTGCCGAGAATTGCCCAAGCTGCCTCGGTAACCGTCTTCACGCCATCCACGGTGCCGGCAGCATTCATGGACCGGTAGAACCCGCCATTAGCCACGTCGCGTAAAGCGCTAGCGTTGATCTCCGCGAAAAGGACCTGCAAAGAATCGCTGAAAGCTGTGCTGTATCCCTTCAAGATCTTGAACAAGTCTGACGAGAACTTCGACGAGTTCGATGGCGTGCTCGCGCCGCCCATTGCCGCGTGGTAGAACAGCGACCCGTTCGTGTCGTTCAACGCCGATTCCGCCAGGTAATTCTTGATCTCGCCAAGGGCAACATCGAACTCGTTGCTGACCGCGGGAAGCTCAGACCCGAAATCAACATTCGTGCTGATCAGGTTATACACGAGCTCGTGGGCGTTCTCCCCCGAGAGGCGCTTGTCCACCTTCAGGATCGCCTTGATCAAGATGCCCGTGTACATGTCGAAGTAGAGGGCTTCCGTCCAATTGTTCGCCGTCGTGGCCCTCATGTACCGGACCGTTTCCCGGTCGCCCATGTACGTGCTGACCTTTGCCGTACCGTTATACGAGAAGCCGGTCGCGATGGTGGACGAGTACAACGCCTTGGGATTGATGCGCAGGGCATTCAAGGTGCCGTAATACGAGACAAGGGTCCGGTAGTGCCCGAAATAGTTCACGCGTTGTGGCTGCGAAGGTGGTAGCAACGAATCGATGGTTGCTGCCTTCGTGCCATTGCCCGAGGCGCTGCTGAACGACCCATTCGCGGTATACATGTTGAGCACCGTGTTAAAGCCATAGCTGATGCCGAAATTCGTGAGGTTATAAGATGACGCCCGGATCGGGCCCGCGTTCGAGTATGCACGGATGATTTCTTGCTCGGCGACAGCCTGCGTGACGCCCGTGGTGTACATGCCCATCGTGCGGTTCCCATTCGAGTAGCCGTACGCGATATTGAGGTGGCTGGTCGTCTCGTCTAGGTTGTAATATTGCCCGGAAATAGAATTAACATCGTAATAGAGATATGCCGACAAGTTGGTCGAATTTGCGAGCACGCCAGCGATAGGCGAAAAACTCACGGAATAGTTGAGATACTTGCCCGCCTGGAGGAACGTCGGTCTGGTCAAGTCCGCGTAGGACTCCCCCAATCCGGTGTTGGCCATCCCATTCGAAGTGGATTGGCCAGGATTTGTTGAAATTGATGACATGTTTGCTATTAGCACGCTGGAAAGCATTACGAGCGAGAGAAACGTCAATGCTTTCACTTTCTTGAAAATCTCCGAGATTCCTTTGCCCATGATGGTCTCACGTCGATATAACCGATAAGCTCATGATAAGACGTATAATATAGGTCTAATAGTAATGGGTTTGTTAAAATAATGAGTGGTACAAAGGCTAGGAATAGGAAAGAATGGCACGTGAATCGAGGCCGGAGTGATTACCCGGGTTCGGAGCTCGCGACTAGAAGAATCGGAAGCTCGATTTCTTGGCTTCCCCCACGATGCTGATCGGATACCCGCAAGCCGAGCAGTTGTTTTTTGCATCCAGCTTGATCGACGTGATGCTGAACCCTTGCCGAGCCACCACGGTAGCTTTGCATTTCGGGCAGATGGTATCCTCGCTCCCAGGAAGGTAAGCGTTGCCGACATAAACATTTCTCAAGCCTATCTCTTGCGCTATTCCCCGCGCCTCCACCAGCGTTTCCGGAGGGGTCGATGGAACGTCGAGCTTGTAGTCCGGGTGGTACGCGGAGAAATGCAGCGGCACGTCCGGCCCGAGCTCCTTCATGCACCACTCGCAGAGTTTCCGTATCATGGCGGGGGCATCGTTCATCGTAGGGATCAGGAGATTCGTGATCTCGACTTCCTTGCCGTTATCGTGCAAGACCTTGATGCAATCGAGCACGGGCTTGAAATCGGGCACCTTGCATACTTTCTTGTGGAACTCGGCATCGAATGCCTTGATATCGACGTTCGCGCCATCCACGTACGGGAGCATCAAGTCCAGCGCCTTTCTCGTCGTGTACCCGTTCGTGACGAGCACGATCTTGATATCCTTTTTCCTGGCGATCTTGCCGACGTCGATGATGTATTCGAGCCATATCATGGGCTCGTTGTACGTGAAGGCAAGGAGCTTGCACTTGCTTTCCTCGACGGACTTGATCAAGTCCTCGGGGCTCTTGTAATGCAAGCGCATGGTCATGCCATCCGCGCCGTCAAAGACCGGCTCGTCTTTCATCCCCTTGACTTGGCTCAAGTGAAAATTCTGACAGTTAAGACATTTAAATGAACAACCCACCGACGATATAGAGTAGATGGGATGGCCCGGGTAAAAGTGAAACATCGGTTTTTTCTCGACGGGGTCGATCGCCTCGGCGCTCAAGGCACCATAGATCAACGTGTAGCAAATACCGCCAACATTGGTCCGAGTCTCGCAAAAGCCAAACTTTCCCGGGGAAATGACGCATTCATGCGCGCAAGTGTGGCATTGAACCTTGCCATCGGCGTGCTTGTCATAGAGCAACGTTTCTTTCTTCACAGCTGATCACTACAAAAAAAAGAGAGGAATATTTCGGATTTAAGCGTTTACCACATGACCATCGAAACGCCGCAGAGCAGCAATATTGCCTGGAGCAGCACGAACGACGCGAAGATGAATGCGACGGCGGGCTTGCTGACGATCTTGGAGAATTTCATCAAGAACCCGAAGGCGATTTTCGTCAAGGAATACATCACGGCCAACGTCGCGAGGAACACGATTATCAACAACCATTTCAGCGGGAGCACGTAATCGATGACCAGCGAGCCGATCCGGTCGTTCGGGATGACGGCCATGCAGATAAGCGTGACCATGACCGCCACGCCAAGGCTGATCAGCGCCGCGAAGGGAACATCCTTGAGAGGTTTGAAGAACATTATCGCGCCGGTGAGGAAATACACGATCGTCGTGAAATGATTGACAATATCACCGAAATTCAGGTTGAACAAGAGAGATGGCGACGATCCCGTCAGCTCCATCATGACCGCACCGAGCATCAAGAAAAACCCGTAGACCATGCCGATGACAGAGAATACTTTCACGGCACGCGACACGTGCACGTTGCGCTCCCATTCTTGCTTGTTAGCGTCTGGTCGTTTTTTTGCTTCCAGTACCCACGTGTAAATGATGGCAACTGCGGGCAACAACAGCCACGCGGAGTGCCGTCCAAACCACGTGAGGACATCGTAGAAGTCTAATGCTTGCATGAGCATCGTGATCATACCTCTTTTTTAACCACTATGCATCTTATGAAAATTTTACAATTAAAGGCTTGCATGTACCAATTTTTGTCATCCAATTTCGTGCATCCCTATTCGCTTTCATAGCCAAAACGCAAATAAATCGGGAAAAAAGAACGAATCCAAGTTGAATGCTGCTGGAAGTGATCTCCGGGTCGATCTTTAAAATCTAGATCAGCAATCCACGATAATGAAGTGAAAGGGAGAAAAAAATCGCTTGGAAATGAACGCGTTCACCGGTTAGCGTACCACATGAAGGTCAACAAGCCAAATGCAGCAAAGATAAACAGCCCGAACCCGAGCAAGCCACTCCAGGCGGCGATGAGCGACACGACGATGATGCAGAAGAGCACGTGCTTCCACTCGATCACGTTCCCCTGGATCTCGAGCGTGTTGCCCCACGCGAACACGACAAACATGAAAAGCAAGAACGAGAACACGCCGCTCAACAAGTCGACGAGGGTGCCGTTGAGGTCCCTCAGTTTATCGAACGGCCAGAAATTGCCGGCGCACCACACCGCAGCGGTGAAGAAGATGACGGCGAATGCATACGCTTTTTTCGCCGAGCTATACAGGTAATTGTCGCGCAGGACCGAATCGGTCGCCCGGACCGTCGCCCGTGGTGGCGCTTCCCGCTGCCCGACCTGGCTCCGTTCCTTTTGCTTGATGACGCTTTTTCTCAGCTTCGACATGATGGTCACACCCTTTTTATTCGACTCCTGGTCCGCACCATGATGTACCCGACCATCGCGACTCCTACGCCGGCGATCGTGAACAGGACGACCTTGCCGACGAACGTGTTAAACTTGAGTGCGGTAATATCTTCCATATTCGGGGCGTCAGGTGACGCCGGGATCACGAGCGTGATCTTGCCGGGCGTGCTGACCGTCCAGTTGCCCAAGGAAGGCATAAAAAACTCGGATGCGTTTCCATACAAGGTCCCGTAGAAGATCTTGATCGTGTATTGCCGGTCCCACGTCCAATTCACGTCGCCTGCACGGGTCCAATTCCTCATGAACCGGAACTCGTAAAACGTGAAGTTCGATGTTATTTTCGCGGCCTTGAATTCGAGCCGGTTCCCGCCTGATGTCCAGTTTCGAGCCCGCCGCTCGCGCTTGATGATTTCCTCGTCCCAGCTCTTGCCATCGAGGCGAAACACCTTGACCGTTTCATAGCTCCAGATGCTGTCGTTGACGCTCGTGTTGGTTGGAAGCGCGTTCGAGCACGCGAGGGCAAAACTTTCGTTGCCGTCGTGCACGTCGGTCTTGTATTGAAAGCCAAAATAAATAAACTCGTTAAACACGCACGTGTACACTCTCAAGACGATGTTATTGATGTACGGAAAAATCGTGGAATTCTGCTTTTCCCATCCATCTTTATCAGTAAGTAAACCGTCGATGGTCGGTGCCGGGCTCGCATTTTTCGGTTCGAGCGACACCGCACTAGCTGGAGTGCCGATGAACGACATTTGCACGACGAACATAGCGAGCACTGTGCAAAGGATTAAAGCGGTTCTTGTAGTTCGACGAATTGTAATCAATCTCGCCTTGGTATTTTATAGGTCTAATAGTACACGGGTTGTTAAAATAATGATTGGTACGTTTAACGATGAGGGAAAGTGGACGAGATGAAAATCTCAACCACGATTCGAAGAATTCTAACAAAAAAAAGGTAGAGCCCTACTCGCCTTCTTCCTTCGTCGCGGCGGTGAGGTAAATCTTGATTTGCTCCTTCATTTTTGCCACGTCACGAGAAAAACCGAACATGTCTGCGAACTTGTCGGTGGTTACCAGTTCCCTCGACCGGCCCTTGGGCGTTGCTTTCACGACACCCATTTCGATCAGTTCCTTGAGGTGCTCGCCGGCAGCCGACCGGATCTTAGACAAGTCGGACTGCAAGATCGGTTGCTTCGCCGCGATGACGGTCAACGTGCGCATCACGGCTTCCCGGATCAACCCGCTCGACGCAAAGGACTTGACGGACGACGTGAATTCCGGTTTCAATTGCAGAATGTACTTTTCGGCAACCTTGGCGATTTCGAGGGCTGAGGATCGCTCGAGATATTCCATGGCCAGCTTCTCAAGGTTGTCCTCGATAACTTTTTTCGAAACGCCGAGCTTCACGCTGATTTCTTCGGCTGAAACAGCTTGCCCGGAAACGAACAAGACCGCCTCGACTTGATTTCTCGTGAAATCCTTCTTATATTGTTCTGCATTTGTTTGTTTTACCTTATCATCTTTTGGCTTGATTTCATCGAGTATTTCATCATCATCATCAGCTGCGATTTCCAGTGTTGCTCCAACATCGCTCGTGTCTTGCTTGTTTTCTCCAGGAACAGGTATAACCGGAGCAGCGGGATTCATTTCTCCGGGAGCGGGGAGATTTTCCGGTGCTTGTCCCTGTTCTGCCGGCGCGGGTGGATTCTCCGGTGCTTGTCCCTGTTCTGCCGGCGCGGGTGGATTCTCCGGTGCCTGCACCTGCGCTGCCGGCAAGGGGGGATTCTCCGGTGCTTGCCCTTGCTCCGCCGGCGCAAGGGGCTTCTCCGGTGCCTGTCCCTGCTCTGCCGGCGCGGGGGGCTTCTCCGGTGCCTGACCCTGCT
>Ga0315277_10012194_pt1 | contig 10787 bp, 10 predicted proteins | sample YL17G05_15_MG_FD_203695 | JGI IMG/M metagenome (GOLD analysis project Ga0315277, IMG submission 203695) | Sediment microbial communities from Yellowstone Lake, YNP, Wyoming, USA - YL17G05_15 | ecosystem: Environmental > Aquatic > Freshwater > Lake > Sediment | place: USA: Wyoming | collected... | reverse complement strand
TTAAGCTTCTCCCGCGCCGCGTGACCTCCGGCCGCCGGAGATCTTGTTTCAGGATTCGGCGGGCCTGCGTCCGGAGCCGTTAAACGCCTCGCTGTTACGATATTCGGGGCTGGTAAGGGGGTTGGTGGCCAAACGCCCCAACCACCCATTTCGGAGCCAGTGTTTATGCGGGTGCGCTGGGGGCATATCGTTTCAGCCCGGCAGCGGAAGCCTTTCTCTGGCGGTATGCCCGCAAGCGGCATCGGCCTGAGCGGTAAAGCCCCTTGCCCCTCCCGTCCGTGAACTCCTGGTCGCACTGCTGGCACTTCCGCAGTGTGCCCGCCGGCTTTCCTGCGCTCGGTGCTTGCGTCCTCGTCTCGTAGCGGTCGCCGAAGTAAACCCGGTCCCGGCAGACGGCAGAACAATAGACCTCCAGCTTGCCGTTGATCGTGAACCGCACTGTCTGGTTCAACAGCGTCCCGCACCCGTCGCACTTCTCGGTGATGTAGAGACCTTGCGAGCGGAGACAGGCGAACTCGGCAGTGGTGAGCTTCATGGGCCACCGCCCTGTAATTGGTTTTCTTGTTCGTATAACTCTATGGGAAGGAAGATCTTAGTTGGCGTCGCAACGAAGTAACCCGCAGCCGTGCGGTTTACGTCCTTACGAACAACGAAGTCTGTGGACTGGGCCCCTGATCGCCAAAAGGCCCACCGGCGACTTAGAGGGAGGGATGAGCTGTGGAGGGGCTGAAATCGCTGTCGAAGTGCAGGTGCGCTTGTGCAGTACTGCACAAGCCGGTTAGACGCAAAAAGTGCAGTAACTGCACTCAAGACGCTGGCAGCGCTCTGAGGCGGGGGTGGGATCGCTGCACAGTGAGCTCTCGGCGACGGGGTGTTCCCCGGACCAAACGAGACCGATTCTTCTGAAGCTAAAGATAGCGCCGAGAGGGCAATCTTGAAGAACGTCCCACAGAGGAAGAGAGGAGGACACCCCTTGCCGTTGAGCCTTCCGAGCGGCAAATGGAACGAACCTACTCCTTGTGGCTTGCCGTCGAAGCGGCGACTTGCCCTTTTTCGACTAGTTCTGTTGCCATTCTCCAGCCGCCTACTCAAGCTCATTGTCAAAAAGGAATCTTATCGTCGTCAATTTCAGGTTCATTGTGGTCCACGTCGTGATCCCTTGTCCGCGTTCGGGGTTCCGTCGATTTCTGCACAGCACGAAACAAGGGCTGAACACCTCTACCCACGAATTTCCATGTGGCGACCCCCCCGCCATATTCCCTTGTCACAGCGATCATGGGGCTGCCGGTCGCGGGCTTGTCGGCAAAGTCCGAATCGTCCGCCGCGGCTAGGTACCGCAGTTCGAGCCTGTAGGCATCGCTCGGCTTCGCCCACAAAAGTACACCGAGCGCCGTGAGCTCACGCAAACCATCGAAGATTTTGTCCCATGCCGCATCGAACTTCCGCCTGTTAGCTTGCTCAGTTCTTCCTTGCTTCGCCACCGCTCGGCCGATTTGCTTCTGCTCAACTGCTGTTGTTCCCATTGCGTCACCTCCTAATTCTACCTATTGCGTGCTTCCCGCTGCCCGGTGTTCGTATAGCGAAATGTTTGGTTCAGCAACTTCCAATAACGATCACAATTCTCTGTGATGTGGAGGCCATATGTTCGGGCAGAAGCGAGTCCGGCGGCGATGAGCTTCATGCGTCACGACTCCGGAGCAAGATCAAACAGCACCCGCTTCCTCGCCCGGCGAACTGGGGAGCAAATAGGGAGCAAATGCTGCCGAAAACGGTGCTAAATCGTGACCTATGACGCTGAAAAGACGGGCAGAATCAACAAGATATGTTCAGGCGGGTTGCCTTAGGCGCAAGAGGTCCCCGGTTCAAATCCGGGCGCCCCGACCAAGAAAACAGTTCTCAGTTTTCAGTTCTCAGTGGTCAGTTATCAGCTACCGTACCAGCACTCAGAGCGGGATGTCGAGTGTGGGCGTCGGCCCGGAGACGAGATACTGGACGAGCGCGTCGAGCAGGTAGGTCGAGTAGGGGTCCGAGCCGTAAGTGGTGCCCAGCGAGAAAGTGCAAATCAGGAGCTTTCCCTGCCCGCTACGCGCCTGGACAAGCGCGCCCACATTGGAGTGAATCCACCCATAAAAGAGCCCGGCCAGCACGTCGGAAGACTGCTCCGGCTTCAGCCCCTGAACCACCGTGGTCGGCGCAACGGACTGAACCTCAAAGCCCGGCAAGGTCTCAAACCCGATCGCTTTGAAGGGCTCCTGGTTTTTGCGAATCCAGAGATAGCTGGAAATCCAGTTGCCGTCCAGGAACGACCCGGCGCGGGGAACAATCTCGAAACCCGGCGCGAGCGTCTGCTTATCAGAGGGGAGCAGAATAACCCGCCCTCCCGCCCTGAGCAGGTTCTTCACCTCGTCGTCGAACGTGGAGGTTATCAAGACCGGAAAACTCTCCGAACCGCTGGGCGCAAGGTAATTGCGCGCCCGCATCTCGATCTGAAGTCTCCGCAGCCGGCCCGCCGGGTCGTGAAAAGAGACGGGCGGCGGAAGGTCCGGCGCTTTGGGCGGAAAGATGTAGAAATCCAGGGAGGTTTCTGAAATCACTTTCGCCCCCGCCGTGAGCCGTACTTTCAGGAGATGCCGCGACGGGGCCGTGACTTCGGGCGCCACGTATTCAATCCTGCCAACGTGCGCCGCCGTGCCGGATGGAACGGCCGGAAAAGCGAGGTTGCCTTTGAGATCCGTGCCCTCAAGCTCCCAACTCAACTGTGCCCCTGCCAGCGCCTCGGTGCCATAGTGGGAGAAAGAGATTTCGACCTGCGCCTTCTCGCCCGGCAGCAGGTTCCGCTTTTCGGCGCGGGCCACGAGCAGATCATCCTGCTGGAGCTTCCGGAGTTCACTGGCATAAGCCTTGGGGTGGCGCCACATGTCGAGTAACCCGTTCGCCTCCCAGTTCAAGTCTGTGAACTCCGTGATGACATAGCCTTCGAGTTCCGGGTGCGAGCGGATGGTGTCGATTTCATACTTGAGCGCGCGGAACTGATGCCACTGGGCGGCCTCCGCCAACGCATTGAAGTCTGGAAAGAGCGAGGCAAGCTGATAGCTCTTGAAGCGCTCTTCGACACCGTCCGGTAAGGTGATTTTGCGGTCGTCTCCAAAGGGCCGCGCAAACCACCAGGGTTTTTCGTCCGGCAGGCGCGGCAATCCCCAATTGCCGAATTCGGAAAGCACCAGCGGCTCGTCGCCGCGCGGTGTCGCATCGTTGAACGGGCTGAAGAGCCAGCCCGGCCGGCGCGCCATGTCTTCGACAAAGCGGTCGAAGTCCGACGCGTGGTCGGGGATGGCCTTGTACTGGTGGAAGTCGGCGATGTCGGTTCCCATGTGGAAGTTCTCGCAGCATGGGCTGTTGTCCACGACCAGCCAGGGCACCGCAGCCTTGGCTTCGCGGTAAGCCTGCTGGAGCCACTGACGCTCGGGAGCATTCTTGAGGTCAAGCCCCCAACTTTCGTTGATCACGCTTACGATGACAATCGAGGGATGGTTCCAGTCGCGCTCCGCCATGCCGCGCAGCGTGGTCATGCCGCGGCGCTTGGAATCGTCGGTGAGCTTGTCCCAGTTGGGAATCTCGTCCCAGATGAGCACGCCCGCCTCGTCGGCGGCCTGAAGGTAGCGCGGGTCAGGAACCTTGATGTGGCAACGGAGCATGTTGAGGCCCACGAGCTTCGCCTGCTCCATTTCGTTTTTCAAAAACTCGAGGGAAGGCGGCGTGTAAATCGTCTCGGGGTAGAAATCCTGGTCGAGAGCGGCGCGCAGATAAACCGCGCGGCCGTTCAGATAGAACTTGCCGCCGCGAGCTTCAAACGTCCGAAAGCCGAAGCGCTCTTCGCGCGTGTCGCCGGAAGGCAGTGAGACGCGCAACCTATAAAGTGACGGTCGGCTGATGTCCCAAAGCGCCGGGCTCGCCACCTGCCCGGAAAGTTCGTAGCTCTCCTGGCCTCGTTTCAATTCCTGCGCGCCCGACCAAACGACTTTGTCCGCCCCATCGCGAATCTCCGCCTTCGCCCGCAAGGGCTCAGCATTGGGCAGGTCAAGCGTCACGTTGCGGACCAATGCCTGAATCTTGAAATTCCCGTTCGCGCCCGCGGAGATATGCACCGGGCCGAAATACATGCGCGGCCGGACAACCAATTCCACGTCCTGCCAGAGGCCGCTGGTCTGCACGTACCAGTTCTGCTTTCCGTGCGGGATTTCGGCGTATTTGATTCCTTCAACTTCTTTGGGCGCTGCCCCCGGGTCAACGACCCGCACCGCAATCTCGTTTTCGCCCGAGCGGAGCGACGAGGTCACGTCGAACTCGAAAGGTAAATACCCGCCTTCGTGCGAACCCACTTTCTGACCGTTCACATAGACGTCGGCAAGGTAATCCACCGCGCCAAAGCGCAGCAAGGCAACCTGGCTCTGCGCCGGCAGCTCCACCCTGATCGAACGCCAGTACCACGCCACTCCAGCGTAATCGCGCAGGTCGGCAAATTGCTGCTGCCAGGAGGAAGGGATGCGCGTGGGCCGAACGTTTTGCGCTGAGGCAAGGTCCGTGACCTTCATCGCGCCCGGTGGGTCAGCAACAAAGTTCCAGTCACCGTTCAAGGAAACTCCGTGACCACTGGCAGGACTTGCCGCGGTCCCCACCCCAAATCCCAGCAGGAGAAAAACGACAACGCGCCACTTGAAGACTTTCATCACTTCGACTCCCGTGAAACCTGGATTGCGATTTGAGGCAAGCGGAAACCGCAGGCTTGCTCCTGCATGCAGTAGCGGCGAGTCTACTCATGACCTTCACGGGAAGTCAAGGTTGGCGCGCGCGGGGTCCTGGGGATGCTTGAGTCTACTCGGCCGCCTAGGAAACCGATTTCTCTGCCTGCCGACCATACATCTCCTTCAGCACATCTTCGCAGGCCTGGAGTGTTTGGTCGACGTGGGCGTCGGTGTGGGCGTAGCTCACGTGGTTGCGCTTGAGATTAACCGGCATTTTGAAGATGCCGCGGTCGATGAGCTTGCGGCGGTATTCGACGAAGCGCGCCTCATCGTTGCGGAGCAGGTCGGTGTAATTCTCGATGGGCCCTTCCATGAAGTAGGTGAGAAAAACCGAGCCAAAGCCCGCTACGGTGGCTCGAATGCCCAGGCGCTGATGGATCTCGCGCAATCCTTGGCGGAGCCGGTCGGCCAACCGGAGGGTGTGCTCGTAAACGGGCTCGCGCTCGAGGATCTCGATCGTCGCGAGCGTCGCAGCGCAGCCGATGGCGTTGCCGTTGAACGTGCCCGCGAAGAACGTGTCGCCGCCGGTGCGCGTCTTGAAGCGGTCCATCAGCTCCGCTCTGCCGGCCAGCGCCGCCATCGGGAAGCCGTTGGCGATGGCTTTGCCCAGGGTGGTCAGGTCGGGCGTTACGCCGCAAATCGCCTGGTAACCGCCGATATGGTGCCGGAAGCCGGTGATGACCTCGTCGAAGATCAGGATTGTGCCGTGGGCCGTCGTCAACTCGCGCAACCCCTCCAGAAAGCCGGGCTGGGGGAGCACGCAGCCGATGTTGTGCGGGATCGGTTCGAGAATGATTGCCGCCACGTCGCCACGATGCGCGTTGAGCGTCCGCTCTACGTCGTCCAGGTCGTTGAACGTGCAAACCAGCGTCTGCTCGAGAATCTCCGGCAAAATCCCCGCCGACCCCGGATCAAGCTTTCCGACTTTGTCGGCGGGGCTGATGATGTTCCGCAGCACGTAATCATGAAAGCCATGATAGCAACCCTGAAACTTAATGATCTTCCTACGCCCCGTAACGGCGCGCGAAACGCGAATCGCATGATAGGTCGCTTCCGAACCGGTGTTGCAAAGCAACACCTTTTCCGCAGAGGGAACGTGCTGCTTGATCTTTCGTGCGACCTCGATTTCAAGTTCAATCGTTCCCACGCCGGGCAGCAGAGCGCCGTTGAGCGCCTCGGCGACGCGCCGGTTCACTTCCGGATGATTGTGCCCGAGCAGCGGCGGGCCGAAAGCGGCCTGGTAGTCGATGTATTCGTTCCCGTCGGCGTCCACCAGAATCGCGCCGCGGGTCTCTTTGAAAATGAGGTGGGGAACGACATTCCGCAATGAGCTGTTCACGCCGCCCGGCATGACCTGGCAGGCCTGCTCGTAAAGCCTGTCGCTGTTCGCGTAGCTGCGCTTTTCAGAAGGCATCAGTTTCTCTCCCCACCGCCCCACCCGCCAGCGGCGGCACACATATTCGGAAAAGCAGTATAACTCCCCTGCGCCGAGTTTTGAAAAAGTAGCGCCGCCTCTCAGGACGGTCTGGAACGCGAGCGACCTCCCGTTCGCGCAGAACAACCAACAGAATCTGAGTTAGACTCTTGATGCCCCGAGCGGGCGCACAGCAATTCCAGCAACGCCCGTGTAACCGCCTGCCGGTGGCCCAAAAATCCGGAATGAGCGATCCCTTGTTCAAACGCGTCCTCCGGCAACTGAGCCAGAAGTCGAGGACGAAGAAGTTCGAACTATTGACAGAGGTTTTCCGGCCACGCCCAGAGGATCGCGTGCTGGATATCGGCGCAAGCGGCGAAGTCTTCCTGCGCTACACGCTCGAGGATGTGTACCCTCACCCGGAGCGCATCGTGGCAGGTGGCTACGAGTTTTCGGAAGTGACACGCGCGCGGCGCTACTACCCGCAGCCGCAGTACGCGGTCTTTGACGGCTGCGCCCTCCCTTTTCCCGACAAGAGCTTCGACCTCGTATTCTCGAACGCGGTCATCGAGCACATCCTGGGCGAAGGCCGCCAGGAGCGGTTCGCTCAGGAAGTCATGCGGGTCGGCAAAAGCTGGTTCGTAACAACTCCGAATTACTGGTATCCCTTCGAAAGCCACTACCATTTGCCCTTCATCCAATTCATGCCCCGCGCTCTGCAGCGCGAGTACAACCGCCTGCTCGGCACGCACGTCCCCAAAGGTACCGTGCAAGAGTTGGGGCTGCTTCCCGCCCGCCAGTTGCGGCGCCTGTTTCCCACCAGCCGCATCGCTAAAGTGCGCGTCACCTTTTGGCCGGAAACATTGGTGGCCTATCACATTGATCCCGGAAGAAACGAGTCGAGAGTCAAAAGTCGGAAGCCAGGAATCATGAGTCAGGAGTCAGAATAGAGAAGGACCCAAAGAAGAGTGTTTGCCTTTTGCCTTTTGCCTTCCCTTGACCCACGCCATGCAGAGTGCCAGAATCACCCCACGGACGAGGTAACCATGTCCTTCGGTCTTCCCATGGGTTTGGCACTCGCGAGCGGGGTGAATACATACCTACCGCTTTTTGCCATGACGCTGTTTGCGCGGTTCAGTGGCGTGGTCCACATCTCGCCGCATTTCCAGTGGCTGATTTCCGATGAAGCCATCGTGATCCTTGGGATTCTCGCCGCCTGCGAGATTCTGGCCCAAAAATTCCCGGTGGTCGACAATGCCTGGGATTTCGTACACACCCTGCTCCGTCCGGTTGCCGGCGCTCTGGCCGCCGGCGCAACCTTGAGCGTTGCCGACGCACCGGAACTGATCCTGACGATGCTGACTGGCGCGACGCTGGCAACCGCCGCGCACTCCGCCAAGTCCAGCTTGCGACTGGTGAGCACTTCAAAGAGTTTCGGAGTCGCCAATCCGTTCCTGAGCCTGGGCGAGGACGCCGCCGTGGTGAGCGGAACGCTGCTTTCCATTTACGCGCCGTGGTTGATGCTGGCGATCGTGCTGATATTCGCAGGGCTCTTTGCCCTGATCGGCCCGCGGCTCCTGCGCACCCTGTGGTTCAACCTGCGGATTGTTGCCGCGTGGTTCAGTTGGTCCTTAAGCAAGCTAGTCCGAACGCCGCTGCCGAGTGCCCTGCGCGAGAGTCTGCTCGACCTTCCGCCCGAGCACCTTCGGAGCTTGCACGCCCATCTTGAATCGGGCGAAGAACTCCTCGGCGGGCTGAGTGGCTGGAGGCGCTCCCGCGGTCCACGGCGCTACTGGCTGCTCGTAACCGCCCGGCGGCTGCTGCTGATCGAGCGCCGAGTCTTTCGCAAACCCAAGGTTTTGGTGGTTCCTTACGGTGACATCGTTGCCGTCCGCGAACGGAACCTTGGTCCCTTTATAAGACTCGAAATGCTCACACGCCAGAACGAGAGCCTGACGCTTCATCTCCCCAAGACGCAGGCGACCTTTGGCGCGATGGCGGCGGAGAAAATCCGCGAGTTTTCGCACCTCTCCCCGCCGGATTGCGTCACGCCTTCGGCGGGATCCGATCTTGCCTCCGTCACGCCCTGACGTTCACGGCGAAACTATTTCGCTTTCTTATTGGGAACCCAATAGATTTCCTGGCGGATGAATTCTTTCTGAAATCCTTTCCGTCGGAGGATTCCTCGGGAATTCTCAATCATCTGTGGCTGGCCGCAGAGGTAGGTGGTGGTGCTGGAAGGCTCCAGCCCGAATGCGTCCAGGTATTTCCGCAAAAGGTCTTCAGCACGCCCGACCTCACCTTTCCACGAGGGGTCCTCCCACGGCCGGCTGACGGTGGGAACATACTTGAACCAGCTCGATTGCCTGGCGAGCGCCTCAAATTCCTCCCGATAAGCAAACTCCCAGGAGCGGCTGGCGGCCTGTAAAACCAACACTTGGTGGCCGCGGGGGCGGCCATTCCTGCCTTCAAGGGCGAGCGTGCGGACCATACTCACAAACGGCGCGACGCCTGTTACGGTGGCAACCAGAAAATGATTCTTGTGCCCGCTCGTCTTGTCGAACGTAAACCGCCCCTTCGCCTGCCGGCGCATCAGCAGGGTTTCACCCACTTGCATTTTGCGGAGTGCCGGCGTGAGCCCTCCGTGGGGCACCAGTTCGAAGAAGAACTCAATCTCAGTTTCCAGGGGGCTCGACACAATCGAATAAGGCCTTTCCAGCAAACGCCTGCCATCATTGCAGGCAAGCGTGGCATATTGGCCGGCCTGAAATACCAGAGGCTTCTCCGGCCGAACACGAATCGACCACAAATCCTGGGCGTGGTCCTTACGTTGGACGATTTCGATCTTCTGGAACTTCGTCCTGTTAACGGTCATAACCCTTTGTGCTGTCCCCTTCGAACGATCCGGCCTGAACAGGCAAGGGCCTGGCGGAAACAAATCCCGCCCTGATGCCCACCGTATCGCCAACTTCTTCTTTGAAGATTGTAACAGACCGTTGCCGGACCCCGGGGCGTATCCTGCGGAATCACACTCGACAAGGGGTGTCCAACTCGCAATCCAAGTCCCCGCCCGAGAACCTGAAAAGCTGCGCCGTCGATTGCCCTACCGGCTCTTGCGTAGAGGAATCAAGAGGTGGGCTCCGGTCTCGGGCGCCGGCACATTTGCCTCGTTAACCGGCTTCGAGCGAGAATTTCCGCAGGGGCCCTCACGCTGAAATACCGTACACGTACCAGATCGCCAGGCCGGCTGCGTACACCAGAGAAACTGCCAGAGAAATCCGGAAGGTTTTGCCGAAGAGTTTTTCGGTTACCTCTTTGTTCCAGGCGCGATAGCTCAGGATAACCAGAAGGGCGCCGGCCAGCCCCGCCAGGGCGTGGAGAGGCGTATCCAGCGGCCCGATGTCCTTCATCATCAGGTAGCTGGCGAGGACTCCGAACTCGCGAATGAATCCTCCGGCCACAATATCCGCCAAGAACCACACCAGGGGCGTCACAATCCCCAGCATGTAGCTGTAGCGGTCCTCGCCAAAAAAGACCAGGACCGCGATGGCGATATAGATGGTCGACTTCGCCAACTCGAAAAAGAAATACTGGGGCAGCGCAAACGCGCCCGCGACGATCAACACAACCGTGAGAAAAGCCGCTACAAAAACACCGCGGTCCGACATGGCTCGCCTCCTTGTTCAGAGCATCTCGCCCCGTGTACCGTCGGTCCGGAGCGCGGGGCGATCGCTATACTGCCCTTAGCCAATGCTTGATTCAAATACTCTTCCTACGAATCGGATTCCACCTGCCCAAACGCCACGAGGTCACAGGAAGTGGCGAGATTATGCAATACCGATCCCGGCGCGCACAAGGCGGACTTGAGATTTCCCGTCTGATTGATCCCGGGCAAGCAGGACAAGTGTTTCTCGATGGGGTGGAGTTGGGGTAAACTGGTATCTCGCGCCTGTAGCTCAGATGGATAGAGCGGCAGCCTTCGAAGCTGAAGGTCGGGGGTTCGAATCCCTCCAGGCGCGCCAATTCTCTCCCCTCCCTGCGCAGAAACCCCCCCTCCGGCCAGAGGTTGCGCCACGTCCGAGTCAGCTGTCGTTCCACGAAAGCTTCACGCCGCTCTTCTGTTCCCGGCTCGAGCGACGGGAGTCCCGGCGGGCGACCATCTCCTCCGAGAACGCCAATGTGATGAAGATTTTTTGCGGGCCTAGCCCTTGCCAAGCTTCGCCGCGAGCATCAGGAGCGCTTTGCGGTTGGAGCTCGACATTCCCTCGAAGAGCTTCGCCAGTTTCTTGACTGGTTTCGAAAGCCCCACTTGCTCGGGTGTCTTCAGGGCCACCGGTCGTCCCTCACCACGATAGAGCAATTGGTATGGCTCGACCTCCAGCGCCTTGGAAAATTTCTCCAGAGTCGCGAGTGAAGGAGCAGTGTAACCACCTTCAACCCGGGAGATATAAGAACGCAGGAGGCCCGACCGTCTTTCGATGTCGCCTTGAGACAGGCCTTTGGCTTCGCGCAACTCTCTTAACCGTTTTCCTATGTCCATGCCAGCATTAAATCAGAAATGCGATGCCTCG
>Ga0315277_10012193_pt1 | contig 10787 bp, 7 predicted proteins | sample YL17G05_15_MG_FD_203695 | JGI IMG/M metagenome (GOLD analysis project Ga0315277, IMG submission 203695) | Sediment microbial communities from Yellowstone Lake, YNP, Wyoming, USA - YL17G05_15 | ecosystem: Environmental > Aquatic > Freshwater > Lake > Sediment | place: USA: Wyoming | collected... | reverse complement strand
GCGCCTGGAGTTTCTCCGGGCTGCGGTCGGAGGCGACGATCCGTCCTTCGCCGCGCATCGCCTCCAGGATTTGCGTCGTCTTGGTTCCCGGCGACGCGCAGAGGTCGAGCACCTTCTCGCCCGGCGTCGGCTGGAGCGCTTCGACGGCCAGCATGGCGGAAGGGTCCTGGATCGTCAGGCTTCCCTCAGCCAGGAGGGATTCCAGTCTCGCCGGGTCCAGGTCCGAAACGTCGAGGCATCCGGGGCGCGGGCCCGGAACGGCGCCCCCGGTGTATTCACCGGGGGTTAAATAAAACATCGGGTTCGCGCGGGCGAAGAGGCGGGGCCGGCGATTGCTCCACCGGCAAACGGCTTCCGCCTCATCGCCGAACGCGTCGAGCCAGCGCGCGACGAGCCAATCGGGATAGGAGTAGGCGGCCCCGAGGAAGGCGGCGCGATCCTCGCGCGGATCGGGGAGGACCGCCTCGCGGAGTCGGACGACGCCGCCGTCCGGGTGCGGCACGGCATCCGGGTCGGGAAGCCCGTCGGGGTCGTGGCCGGCGATGAGGCGCTGGACGCCGCGAAGGACGCCGTTGGCGAAGCCGGCGGCCTTGTCGCCCGACTTCTTGCCGCGCGCGGTGCGTCGTGCAGCCTCCGCGGCCTCGTTGACCGCCGCATAGTCCGGCACGCGGTCGAGAAACAGGAGTTGAAACGCCCCGAGTTCCAGGATGGCGAGCAGGTCGGGCTGGATCGTCGTGGCGCGGCGTCCCTTGCCGCGGGCACGCCTCGCGGCCGCCAGGCCTCGCGGCCTGTCGAGCCCGCGGGCGACGCGGGCGTGGCCGACGAACAGGCGGAGCGTGCGCCGATGGCGGACGATGCCGGCGGCCAACTGGGTCGCGAGCGCGCGATCGCGCGGCTCCAGGCGGGTTTCCTCGAAGACGGCATGGAGGGCGTCGCGGAGGAAGGTCCGCGTCTTGCGGGCGCGGCGAAGGGCATCGAGAGCGGCGCTGCGGGCGGAGGGCGTGGCGGGCGTCACCGGAGGAACCATCGGACGGCCTCTTCGACCTCGCGGAACTCGATGGTCGTGTCCTTGCACGGGCCGCACGGCCACTCGATCGAGCGGGCGAGGACGGCCTTGGGCAGCGAGGCGAAGATGCCCGCGCGCAATTCCTTGCCGCAGGCCACGGCCACGATGGCCTTGACCGACGCATCCGCGGCGCGCTGGGCGGCGAGGCGGCCCCCCGTCGCCACGGACACCTGGACGCCGTACCGCTCGCCCAGTTCGAGGAACCGGGTCACCAGGCACTTTCCGCAGCGCCGGCAGTTGGCGAGGTCGTCGGTGATGTTGGCGTCGCACGCGGAGCGCTGGAGGCAGCGGGAGAAAAGGACGAGCACCGCGCCGGGCTTCGCGCAGGTGCGGCGAAGGCGGACGGCCAGGTTATTCAAGGCGATGACGGCCCGGTCAATCACGAGTCGGCTCCCTCCTAGCGCATAAACCTTGAATATGTGGGTTCGGGTGCCATGCTTTCGCTTGCGAAAGCATGTTTCCGCCCCGCCGACGACCATGCTTTCGCAACGGCGCGAAAGCATGGCACCCACAAATTCCACTGTGACAGATCACTCCTTGCCCATCGCAAAGTGCGCGCCCGCCTCGATGCCGTATCCGTTGACAAAATCGGCGGCGCTCATGGTCCGCTTGCCGGCCGGCGTGAGGCTGAGGATGCGGACGGCGCCGCGAGCGGCGGCGACGTCGACGCCTTCGCGTCCGGCGGCCAGGACGGTACCGGGCTCTGCCCCGCCGCCGGCGGCGCCCTCGAGCAGCCTGGTCTTCGCGAGGATGAGGCGGAGGGGCTCGCGGCCGGCCTTGCGCCGCCACCACGTGTAGGCCCCGGGCCAAGGCGTCGTGCCGCGGATAAGATTGTGGACGTCGACGGCGGGCTGGTTCCAATCCACCAGGCCGTCGGTCTTCTTGAGGCGCGGGGCGATCTTGACCTGGGCCTCGTTCTGGTGGCGTCGTCCGACTTCGTCGAGCGCCAGTTCGCGGACGATTTCCGTGACGAGGCGGGCGCCGAGGAGGGCGAGGCGTTCGTGCAGTTCGCCCGCCGTTTCATCCGGGCCGATGGGCGTCGCGCGCTGGCCGAGAATGTCGCCCGCGTCCATCCGGTCGGTAATCTCGATGACCGTGAGTCCCGTCTCGGCTTCGCCGTTAATGATGGCCCAGTTGGTGGGCGCCGCGCCGCGGTACTTCGGCAGAAGCGAGGCGTGCAGGTTGACGGCGCCGTAGCACGGGGTGCCGATGAGCGAAGGGCCGATCTTCTGGCCGAACGCGATGACCAGAAGCAGGTCGGGCGCGACGGCCCGGATGCTCCGGACGGCACCCCGGGCGTTGATGTCTTCGGGCTGGAGGAGGCGGATGCCTTGCTCGGCGGCGAAGCGTTTCACCTCGCCGGCATGGACCGTCCGCCCGCGGCCGGAGGGACGGTCGGGCTGCGTGACGACCAGAACGATCTCCTGGCCGCCCTCGACGAGGGCGCGAAGCGTGGGCAATCCGAAGGTGCCCGAACCGGCAAAGACGATTCGCATGGGGCGTTCCCGAGACTAATCGGCGGCTTCGGACCCTGCGTCGGTCCCCTCGGGGGTCCCGCCGACCCTGACTGCCTGATCGATCCGACGCTGGTAGCGGGTCGCCAGGTCGCGGAGCCTGCGCCGCTGCGCCATCCGCTGGACCGGGGACATGCGGTCGACGAGCAGGCGGCCGTCGAGATGGTCGATTTCGTGCTGAACGGCACGGGCGAGGAGCCCTTCGGCCTCGAAGCGCTGCGGCCGGCCGCCCGGGTCCTGATACCGGGCGACGATGCGGGCGAAGCGGCCCACTTTGACGTAGATGCCGGGGAAACTCAGACACCCCTCGTCGGCCTCCTCCCAGCCCGCCGTCTCGACGATTTCGGGGTTCACGAGGACGGTCTCGCGTCCGGGCTCGGCATCGGGGGCGATGACGACGAGGCGCTTCAGGGCGCCGACCTGGGATCCCGCCAGGCCGAGGCCGTTGTTCTCGCGCATCAGGCGGGTCATCTCGCGCGCCAGCGCCGCCAGGGCCTCGTCGAAAACCTCGACCGGTTCCGAGCGCTCCCGAAGAATCGGATCGGGGTACAGATGCAGTTCCATGTCGCCTCTCCTCGCCAGATCGGCTTCCCCGCCGGCCCAGGGAGCCCGCAACCACTCATTATAGGTGCCTCCCCCAAGGCCTACAAGACCGCTTTTTGGTTGACATATCGGCCGGCGGGCGTAAAGTGAACTTTTCCGGCACGGCTTGGGAATGGGTAAGGGTGGTCCCTTGGCCGGCGGACCCAAACGGAGGCCGTTTCTTTGGCTGAACCCGAGAAGAACGGGACAAAACCGAAGGCCGAAGACGCGCCGGGCGGCCCGCCGGCCGAGCAGGCCCCGGCCGAGACGCTGGCCCCGGAGATGCGCCGACTGGCGGACGGCTGTTTCGATAGGGCCCAGCAGGCGACCGTCCACAGCAACTTCGATTACGCCTTCGCGCTGTACCTCGAAGGCTTGCGCTACGACCCCCAGGACATCGAGAAGGGCCATAAGGGCCTGAGAGACGCGGCCGTTCGTCGGAAAAGCCAGGGCAAGCGCGGCGGTCTCGCCCGGTTCGTAAGCCAGATCCGTGCGGCGGTCTATCAGATGCTGGGCCGCCACAAGGATGCCATGCTCGCCCTCGAAGCCGCCCTCGCCCACGACCCCCAGAACGTCATGTACCTGACGCAGATGATGCAACTCGCCCGGAGACTGGACTACGTGGATGTCGCCATCTGGTCCGGCGAACTCGCCGCCGAGGAAACCCTCAAGACCAAAAAGCCCCAGAAGCAGATCTTCACCACCCTGGCCGACCTCTACGAAGACCAACGCCGATTCCGCGATGCCGTCGAAGCCCTCAACCAGGCCATCAAGATCGACCCCTCCGACCGCACCCTCGACAAGCGGGCTCGCGACCTGGCGGCCTCCAGCAGCATCGAGGACAGCCGCCTCGAATCCGTCGCCGACTTCCACGACATGATTCGCGACCGGCGTCAGGCGACGGCCTCGGCGACGCAGCAAGTCATCCGCACCGAGGAACAACTCGACGACCAGTACGCCGAACTCAAGGCCGCACTCGACGCCGACCCCGAAAACACCGTCAAAATGCAGGCCCTCGCCGATTGCCAGGCTCGCCGGGGCAATCTCGACGACGCCATGACGCTCCTGAAGCAGGCGCTGGCCCAGTCGAAGGATTACCGGTACAAGGCCCGGATGGACGACATCCGCATGGCGGAGTATCGCGCCCGCCTCCGCGAACTCGACGTCGAGATCGAGGCCAATCCCGACCGCGCCGACCTCAAGGCCGAACATAAAAAAATCTCTCAGGAACAGGACGCCTTCGAACTCGCCATCTATCAGGAACGCCAGCGACAGTATCCGACGGACCTCAGCATCCGCCTCGAACTCGGCATCCGCCAATACCGCAAGGGCCTGTTCGACGAGGCCATCGTCTCCTTCCAGCAGGCCTCGCGCGACCCGAAACGCCACGTCCAGGCCCTCAACCTTCTCGGCCAATGCTTCTTCGCCAAAAAACTCTACCAGGAGGCACAGAACCAGTTCGAAACCATTCGAAATCCAGGGCAAACTGCCCGGCGCCATCGAATGGTTCAGCCGCATCGTCCAGCAGGACTACCAGTACCGCGACGCCGCCAAGAGGCTCGAAGCCCTCCGACGACGCGCCGAAGAACAGGAAAAACCACTACACCCCTAGCCCTCATAAAGAGGAAGGAGAGCCGTACCCATGCCACGCTCCTTATCCGCTAAAAAACGCGTGCGACAGAACGAGACCCGCCGCATCCGCAACCGCACCATCAAGAGCCGCATACGCTCCGCTCGACGCGAGTTCCTCGCCGCCGTCGCCGCCGGCAACGCCGACAAGGCTCGCGAGCAATTGCTCAAGTGCGAAAAAATGCTCCACCGCGCCGCCAACAACGGGCCCCTGCATCGCAAAACCGCCGGACGCATCATCGGCCGACTCCGCCGACACCTAAACGCCCTCGAACGCGCCCCGGCCGCCCCGCGCCCCGCCTAGAGGCTCTTTCGTGCCCCCTCCCTTTGTGAGAGAGGGATGGGGTGAGGGGGCGCGTGCCGCTTGCCCTCCGTAGCCCGCCGGAGGCGCGGCGAAGGAGGGTTGCCGCACGCCGTGAAATCGAAATTCAAAAATCGAAAATGTGACCGCCTATGATCTGCATCAGCCTCATGCCACGCTCCACCGACGAGGCCCTCCGCCACCTCGCCCGCCTCGCCTCCGTCAAAAGCCCCACCTTGCGCGAAGCAAAAGGTGGGGAACCCGTCGCCGTTGAATTGCGCCTCGACGCCATGGAGGCCCCCGACCTCCCCCGTCTCCTCGCCCGGCCCCCCTGCCCCCTCATCGCCACCTGCCGACCCAAACGCGAAGGCGGACTCTACGATGGCCCCGAACAGCCGCGCCTCGAACTCCTCCGACAGGCCGCTCGCCTCGGCGCCAAATATATTGACATAGAACACGACGCCGTCCAGGCCCTCGGCCCGGTCCCGCCCGCCAAACGCATCGTCTCCTACCACAACTTCCGCGAGACGCCGCCCGACCTCGACGCCGTCCACGCCCGCCTCGCTCGACTCGGCGCCGACGTCGTCAAAATCGCCGTCACCGCCAACCACATCCTCGACACCGTTCCCGTCCTTCGCCTCCTCCGCGCCGCACGCGTCCCCACCATCGCCCTCTCCATGGGACCCCGCGGCCTCCTCACGCGCATCCTCGCCCCGAAGTTCGGGGCCTTCCTCACCTATGCCGCCCTCGACCCCGACTCGTCCGCCGTAGCCTCGGCGAAGGAGGGCCAACGCGAGGCCGGACCCGGACAGGTGACCCTCTCGGACATGCTCAACCTTTACCGCGTCCACCGCATCGGCCGCGCGACGCGCGTCTTCGGCGTCATCGCCGACCCCGTCGCCCACAGCCTCTCTCCGCGCATCCACAACGCCGCCTTCGCCGAACTCGGCCTCGACGCCGTCTATCTCCCCCTCTGGGTCGAAGGCGACCCCGCCGCCTTCGTCCGCGCGATGCGCGAGTTCGCATTCGACGGCTACTCCGTCACCATCCCGCACAAGCAGAAGGTGATGGAGGCGATGGACGACCTCGCGCCCCTCGCCCGCCGCGTCGGGGCCGTCAACACCGTCGTCCGCCGGCCCGACGGCTCCCTCTTCGGAACGAATACGGACATCTCCGCCGGCATCGCTTCCATCGAGGCCGTCGTCGGAAAGGGTTGGCTCAAGGGCAAGCGCGCGCTCCTGCTCGGCGCGGGCGGCCTGGGCCGCGCCATGGCCTTCGCCCTCGCCGACGCCGGCACAATCCTCACCATCACCGACATTGATATGTCCCGCGCCGAGGCTTTGGCCCGCGAAGTGGGCGCTGTTGCCGTTCGTTCCGCAATCTTGCCCGCCGTAGCCTTAGCGAAGGCGGGCCGAGTTCCACGTTCCGCATTGCTTCTCAACTGCTCTCCCGTCGGCATGCACCCCGACGTGGCCGCTTCGCCCGTTCCTGCGGAAATGCTGCGGAAAGACATGGTCGTTTACGATGCCGTTTACAATCCCGCCGAGACGAAGTTGCTGCGCGACGCCCGTGCCGCCGGGTGCCGAACCGTCGCCGGCATCGACCACTTCGTCCGCCAGGCCGTCGAACAGTTCGAGTTGTGGACGGGCCAATCCGCGCCGGTGAAAACGATGCGCCGGGTGGCCGTTGAAGCGCTGGCGTGAGAGCCCCCGCACCGCGGGGGGACGCCGTTCACGTTTAGCCGGCAGGCTTGTCCCTGTTGCCTTTGGATCCCCCCGGGGCACGCCGCGCGGTTTTCCTCCCCGCCGCCAACGCCCTCCGGGCCTCCGGCCCTCCGCGGCCCACACGCCGTCTGACGAGGAGATGCGCTTTTACAGAACTTTGGGGACTTGACTCCCCTTACCTGGCCGCCCTATCCCAACTACAAGGACGACTTGCCCTTGTAGTCCTCGCCGCGGTCACTCCGCAGCACCGACTGCCGCCAGTTCTCCAACTCGGCCTTCATCCGGTTGACGATCTCCGGGTGCTCGGCGGCCAGGTCGGTTTTCTCCGATATATCAACGGTCATGTCATAAAGATCCCACTTGTCGCGACCATTTTGGATCAACTTATAACGGTTGTCGTTCCAGGCCAGACCAAAACCGCGCGCCCAAAAACCGATCGGGCTTGGCCTTTCCTCCATCCGCCCGTCCAAGAGCGGCACCAGGCTGATCCCGTCGAGCGGTTCCACCTGATTGGGAACACTTAGATTCAGAATGTCCACGATGGTCGGATAGATGTCGCTCGTGCAGGCTGACACTTCGGTTACGACGGGCCGCTTGATCCGCGCCGGCCACTCGATCAGCCCGGGCACGCGGACGCCGCCCTCCCACAGCTCGCCCTTACGGCCGCGGAGCGGACCGTTCGAGCCATGAGCGGACGGAGCGGCGGGGTCCAACCACCCGCCGTTGTCGCTGCAAAACCAGACCATCGTGTTATCCGCAATGCCGAGTTTGCGCAATCCCCTGCGCAGTGTGCCCATGCTGCGGTCAACCCCTGCAATCTCTCCATAGTACGCCGATCCGCCGGCCTTCTTGAGGTCCGCGGGCAGGGGCTTGAGCGGAACGTGCGGACTGCCGAACCAGATGACCGCCAGGAAAGGCTTGTCTTGCTTCGCGTTCTTTTTGATGAACTTCAGGGCCTCCCCGACGATGGCATCCGAGCCGTCGCCGGCAACTTTCACGTTCTCGCCGTTGTGGCTGAAGGTCCAGTCCAGGTCAAACCAGTTGGAGACCGAGAACCACTCGTCGAAACCGAAGGGGCCGGGACCGAGCGGGTCGGAGGCGGCAATCGGTTTGCCAGGCCCGGCCACCCCGTTCAAATGCCATTTTCCGAAATGCCCGGTTGCATAGCCAGCCCTCTTCACAGCCTGCGCAATGGTCATTTCCTGTATCTTCAGGGGCATGCCCGGCCAGATGCATCCCATCCGATACGGATGGCGACCGGTCATCACGCCGGCCCTTGTGGGCGAGCAACTCGGATGCGCAGCGTAGAAACGGTTGAACCGCATGCCCTTGGCGGCCATGGCGTCCAGTGCGGGAGTCTTGATCTGCTTCAGGCCGTTGTAACTCACATCCCCCCAGCCCTGGTCATCCGTCATGCACAGGATGATGTTCGGATTCCTGGCACGCTCTTCAGTTCGGCGCGCCGGCCCGGCGCAGCCGCTCAACCCCAAGGCCAGCGCCGCAGCGCCGCTCTTGAGAAATTCACGTCGATCCATTTTTCGCTCCTTTCTTGGAGCAACCTGCTGCCGGAAATCCCCCGCGCGCCGTTCACATTTCGCCCACCGCCGTTAACGCCCGGGGATGAACGAAGTGAATCCCCAGGAACCACGACGCGTGCCGGCCGTGCCATGCCCCAAACCTACAGGCGCCCGCCCTACCGTTCAATAACAATCCGTATCCTGACCCAGGAAAGCCTACTGCCTTGTCCCTTTGAATTTCAGTTCAAACCACCTTAGCGCAATTCCCCTCTGGAAAGGGGCCGAAAGCCTTAGAGTCTGAAGTCCCTTATTCAGTCTTACATTCACTTCCGCTGTCGTTCCCCACAATCCAGTCGTGTTAGGGATATTGATTGTTGCAATCTTGTTCGTACCGGTGCCGACTTCGATGATTTGGTCACGGTTTGGCGTCGCAACTCTCATTACCATTCCATAGGTTCCCGTCGCCGGCACATTGACTTTATAGTCGACCCGGCTGCTATTCATGTTCTTCTGAAAGTTCACCTGTTTGCCGCCCGTGAAACAATCATAAACGCGAATACCAGACATCGCAGAAAACAATTCAGCCTCGAAGTGCAGCGTGCCGGGCATCACCTTGAAAGGCGCTTCCGGCATGCTTGCTGGTGTTGGCGCTGCTGCTTTCGAGGGTTTGTCTTCTGGTTGCAGTTTCTCTTCTGCCTCTGCTGCTTTTTCCGATTCCGCCTCTGCTGCCTTTTCCGACGCGGTGAGATCTACCTTTGTTGCAGGTGCCGACTGCTGAAGCCTGCGGGCGACTTGCATGACCCCGGCGGCTTGTTCTTTGGAAGCAAGTGCTGATGCAAGCCATCGCAGATGTTCAACCTGTGAGAACAAAGTCACGCGCGAACGTTCTTCAACTCCCGCAATAAAGTCAGGACCTGACAGCCCTTCGAGCCTTGAGAACTGCCATCCGCGACCATAGGCAACCTTCCAAACACTGCCGGGCTGGGGTTGCATGGAAGGATCGACCGCTTTGTAGGCAACACAAGCATGACCGGGCTGGCTCACTCCTATCGCCGGGATGCCGAACGCCTGGCAGATCATTACAGCCCAAGAGGATCGGGGACCGCACTTTCCGCCGCCTTCCAGCACGGCTTTGAAATCTGTATAGGGAACGGGCGATTTTCGGTACCACACCTCACTTGTCGAGTTAACAACCTGCTCATGGATTCTCAAGTCAGGCCGCCAGGTGTTCAACATTTCTCTTGCCCACTTCAGGTTAGCGTCAGAGGCGTTTGATGATACCATCTGCCGATATTCCCACACGGTAAGATTATCGAAACGGGGAAACAGTTCCTTGTTCTTGTGCGCCGACTTGAAGTGGTTGTAGCGATCCACCGGATCCGCAGGCTTTTCCGCTTGACCGGCGCCTCTATTGCCGGTCCCGGGGGGATTGAGGCAGGTCGCGATGGCAAGCCTTAGATATAGGCCCTCTCGGGACTCCGGATCCGCATGGTAGATTCTCTTCCAAATGTCCAGTGACCCAACAGGAAGCCCGTAGTTATTAGCCTCCCTCTGCCCGAGCCCGGTAGGTACTGCGCCTATCAGATACAGATCCATGGCCTTGGTGTTTTGCAGCAGCCAGAGAAGGAATGCCCGGTTGCTCGGATCGGCTTTTGCAAAAGTTTCGAAATTGCCAACGCCGTATTTTGACAGGAGCGTTCGCTGGCACAGCGTGTTTAAGAAGACCGGATCCTGGAGGAGTTTCTTCAGGGCTGCCTCCGATAGGCCACGGGCGTCCGCGGACACTTTCTGACCGATCCGTGTCGAGATATTCGCGAAGTATCCGGTATAATCACCCTCCCCCGCTTGGGCGCCGACGGAAAGCGACAAGAACACGAAGGCTACAATGAGCCATCGCGCCGTTTCTCGTTTGCGTGTTTTCATCATTGCCCTCACGTGATAGATTGGCTGCTCTTCACGTTACAGGTGCGAACGACGCACAAGGGACAGGCGATTCAACGATTCCGAGATTCCGCACCAAGGATGGAAATCCGCCCCCAACGCAGCGGCTTTCCCGCCGAGTCCGTGTTGTCCGACTCGTCTCTTAGTCCCCTTCCTTGCGGGCGGCATACACCCTGTCCGCGGGCATCATTCCGCGGCCCACAAAGGGCCGGCGATTCCCGCCAACTTTCACTAACCCCGCAGAACCTCCGCGGTTTCGGCATATCCGGGATCGGGATTTCCGGGGACGGGATTTCCGGACAGGATACCTATTCCCGGAATCTTCTCATGTTGACCCCTTCCCGATCCTTGTACCAGGTCCTATGAGAGAATCGGTTGGTCATTCGCCGGCTGGGCCGGAGGGAGGGGCGCAGCCCCGACCGCAGGACCAGCCAGCGTCGCCACCCGCCCGCCGTCCTGGCGGGCAGTCTTGTCTTCCCGTGCGGCCGCGAACGCCGCGGGAGTCTGCCATCG
>Ga0315277_10012192_pt1 | contig 10787 bp, 11 predicted proteins | sample YL17G05_15_MG_FD_203695 | JGI IMG/M metagenome (GOLD analysis project Ga0315277, IMG submission 203695) | Sediment microbial communities from Yellowstone Lake, YNP, Wyoming, USA - YL17G05_15 | ecosystem: Environmental > Aquatic > Freshwater > Lake > Sediment | place: USA: Wyoming | collected... | reverse complement strand
TCGGGGGTTCGAATCCCCTATCTCCACCATAAAACTCGGCAAACACGAGGGTTGTGGTAGTAGCGTGCCCCTGTAGCTCAGATGGATAGAGCAGCGGTTTCCTAAACCGCTTGTCGGGCGTTCGAGTCGCCCCAGGGGTATTTTTGATATAATTACGCTGATTCAGGGGCGTAGCTCAGTTTGGCTAGAGCAGCGGTCTCCAAAACCGCAGGTCGCGGGTTCGAGTCCTGCCGCCCCTGCCAGGCCGGGGTGGTGGAATAGGCAGACACGCCATCTTGAGGGGGTGGTGGGCGCAAGCCCGTGGGAGTTCAAATCTCCCCCTCGGCACCAGGATTTGCTTGCGGGAACTAAAAAAAGACGGTAAAATCTATTTAGGGCGGAAGTAGTTCAGCGGTAGAATGCTTCCTTGCCAAGGAAGAGGTCGCGGGTTCGAATCCCGTCTTCCGCTCCAGTAAATTTGGTAGTCGTGGCGGTGTAGCCAAGAGGTTAAGGCAGGGGTCTGCAAAACCCCGATGCGGCGGTTCGAATCCGCCCGCCGCCTTCTTGAGTTATCAATTATCAAGCCGAGGTGGCGGAATGGTAGACGCGGCGGACTTAAAATCCGCTTCCTGCAAGGGAGTGTGGGTTCGAGTCCCTCCCTCGGCAGTAAATTAACCCCACAGAAATTCAAAAACCAGAATTTTTTGAAAAATGCAGCCGCATTGTTTACCATTTCCAGTGTGAAGGAAGGGATTCCTTCACGCCTCAACAAGCTTACCCCTCTTAAGATAAGAGGGGTAAGGGGAGTTATGAAGAATGCGCGCGGTGCTGAGCAAACAACAAGATGCTGCCCTAGGGAAATAACCCCCCTTAGATCCCCCCTTATTTTAAGGGGGGATATTGAGAGAGACCCTCAATTTGTGGTTTGAAGTAGAGCGCCTTTGGGATTGCCACGCCCCGACAAGTCGGGGCTCGCAACGACAAAATAAAAATGGCTCAGAATGACACCTCCAATCCTGTCATTGCGAGGAGCGTAGCGACGAAGCAATCTCGTGGAGGGCCAGGAGGAGTGAAGGGCTCACAAAGGTAGTACCTTTCTCTCATTGACTTCTGCAATACTGCGAATTATACTTTTCTAACTACGTGAATGGAGGCAAGGCATGGCAGAAGTCAATAAGGCGGTAGAAGCAACAAAAGACCCGCAAGCTACCAGCAGCATGGTGGATACTGAGATAGCGGTAAAATTGATAGCTGAAATGCTGGCGGGGAGGATTGTTAATATTAAACCCCAGTATGATTTTACCTCTGATCTGGGCTACATCTATCCAGCCGTTGAGCAAACAATAAAAGTCAAAGGCAAGGAAGCAGTAGCCATTATGGAATCCCTGGCTGCTAAGGGTGTCGTGAACAAGAGTTTCTTCGATAGGCTCATCCGTTGTCGCCGGTGCCAATCACCACACTTAAGACCAAGCGCTCACTGCCCTAAATGTAGCTCAGGACATATTGTCCGGGGCCGAATCCTCGAGCACTTTGCCTGCAAATATGTCGGCGTTGAAGATGAATTTACAGCCAAGGGTAAATATGTATGCCCCAGGTGTAAAATGGAGCTCAGGACCATAGGCGCCGACTACCGGAGCCAGGGAGTGCTCTACAAGTGCCGTGATTGCAGCGAGATATTTAGCGTGCCATTTCTAAAGTGGCGTTGTCTCAAATGTTCCTCGCTTGCCAATGAGGATGAGGTCGACGAGATAGTTATTTACGCATATAGCTTTAATGAATCGAAGAGAAACTGGCTGGAATTTGAGCTTCAGCCTAAAGTGCGGTTCGTTGAATTTCTGAAGCAGCGCGGCTACAAAGTAACGGAAAATGCCAGAGTGCAGGGAAGGTCGGGGGCAGAACATTACGTAGATATACTGGCTACCAGGGATGATGGCGTCGTTACCCATACTCTCGCTATTGGGATTGAGATTGCCAGGGATAGGATAGGACTGGACAGGGTACTGGATTTTGATGTCAAAGCCTATGATAGCGGCATCCACGATAAAGTACTGCTTATCATCCCCGAGTTAGGTGAAGAGGCGAGGAAATTTGCCAGCTACCAGAGGATAAAGGTGCTGGAGCCCAAGGACCTGGAGATAGTGCTGGTAGGTAGTCCACAGCCAGGTCGGGAAATAGTGAAAGAGCCCTTTGAATTCAAGTCCAAATCACAGCTTATACAATACCTGGAGAAACAGGGCTACATGGTAAAGGAAAAGGCTGAAGTCAAAGGCCGGTCCGGCGCTGCCCACAATATAGACATACTGGCTACCAAGGATGAGGGCATCATTACTCATCGTATTGCTATTGGCATCGAGGTGGATGAGAAGCCGATGGGACTGGACAGGGTATTTGACTTCGACGACAAGGCTTATGATTCCGGTATTATGGACAAGGTCTTTATTGCTGTTCCCGGACTCACCAGGGAAGCCATGCAGTTTGCCAAGCGTCAGGGAATAAGAGTCCTGGCGGTCAGTAAACTGTAGTCAGTAGCCAGTAGTCAGTAGCCAGCATTCAACATTCAGAATATTCCACTACGGACTACTGATCCCCTGTTTTTTAGCTTAGCCAATGAGATTGCCGCGCTCCCGCCTGCCATAGCTGTGCGGCGGGCAGGTCGCTCGCAATGACACACCCTTCTTGTCATTGCGAGGAGCGTAGCGACGAAGCAATCTCGTCGTGAACCCTCCTTGTCATTGCGAGGCACGACAGTGCCGAAGCAATCTCGGTGGGGCTACTACTATCTTCCTATTACTAATGGGCGATTGACGGCTACAAAAGCTGAGCTATACTATACTCTATACAATGAATTACTGGAGCTAAACCCAGAAAAACCTGAAGGAGGTGAAAGAATAGCAGAGGGTAATATAATATACATACAAAGCAGCTTACTGGAGCTAAATCCAGAAACAGAAAAATCAAAAAAAGGAGGAAAAAGAGGTAAAAAATGTTAAAGACAAAATATCCCATGTTTAAGTGTCTCCACCGTGGAGAGAAGGGCTTCACTTTGATTGAGTTGATCATCGTGGTAGCTATCCTGGGCATCCTGGCGGCAGTGATAATCCCCAACATTACCAAATTCCTGGGTGTGGGACAGAAAGGTGCTGCCCAGGGTGAACTGGGAACCGTTCAGCAAGGTGCATACGCCGCTATGGCTGAGCAGGGAGTGGGAGCTGTTACGGGGGGCACGGTCACCGCGTCTCAAGGAGTAATCAATACTCTCCCACCTATTGACCTGGGAGCCTACATGCAGGGCGGCCTAGCTGGACTCAAGGGAAGCTGGAACGTTACGCCTAGTGGTTTGATTACCTATGGTACCTACCCCGACTACGCTGTCATTGCCACTGGCGCCAACTACTGGGTGTACAATGCTGGCAACTGGACCCAGCTGCAAAAGTAGCAAAAGTAATTAATAAGCACCTTACCGGCGGAGTCAGCATTAGCGGGCTTCGCCGGTAGCCTTTTATAGATAAGTAAAAAGTAGTCAGTAGTCAGTAGTCAGAAGACAGCGGTCAGTAGTCAGAAGTCAACAGTCAGTAGTCAGCGAAAGAAAATCTAAATCCTAAGCAAAAGAAAGGAAGAATTTAATTCTTCTCATCAAAATACCAATGACACCCTCCTGTCATTGCGAGGCACGACAGTGCCGAAGCAATCTCCGTGGCGGCAATAGAGATTGCTAATCGCCTCCCTATTTGCTTGGTGGTCCCGGAAGAACCTCCCCCAGAAGTACTGGAAAGGCGAGGGATTTCTCCTTTTTTTACGACTAATACTATGAGAAAGGTAATAGTCCATTAGTACTATGCGAAATACAGATGACTCTGCTGGCAATGAAGAGCGATTAGCGACCCCGGCGAGGGATTATCGTGCTTTGCTCGCAATGACACGCCCCCTCGTCATTACGGAACACACCCCCCTGTCATTGCGAGAGGAGAAGATTCCTCGCTTACGCTTCGGAACAGGCTCCGCAATCTCCCTGGAACCAGGGGATTGCCACGCAGAGCTTACCCTGAGGAGAGGCGAGATTCTTCGCCCCGACTTGTCGGGGCGAAGAATTACAGGAGATGAAGACCTCGCAACGACACGAGAAGAAGCGGCGACAAGCCCTGCCCCTGAAGTTGAAAATGATGCAGCGGCGGAGTTTATCTCCGCCTTACCCCAAACGGGGTCGAATTTGAAAATTAGAATCTATTTAGGTATGTCCTGAGCGAAGGTGAGATTCTTGGTCTGCGGCTCAGAATGACACCCCCCTTGTTTCAGCTCCCTTTTGTCATTGCGAGGCACGACAGTGCCGAAGCAATCTCGGTGGAGAGGCACAGGGATTGCCACGCCTACGCCTGGAACAATTTCTTTTGACAATGCTCGCTGGCTTATACTACAATTGGCACAGAGGGTAGTCATGCTAACAGAATACATCGAAGCAGCCATGAGGAAGGCAAAATATGAAATCCTCAGTGATGACAATACGTTTTACGGATATATCCCTGGGTTTGATGGTGTTTACGCCAATGCTGAGGACTTGGAAGCATGCCGCAACGAACTGAAAGAAGTCCTGGAGGAATGGATTATGCTTGGCATATCTCGCCACCTACCATTGCCAATTGTTGACGGAATTAAATTACTAGTAGAGGAAGCAGTTTAGTGCCCCGCCCTGGGCCTATAAAAAGAGTCGAGCTAATCAGATATTTACAAATCTTAGGTTTTGAAGGTCCCTATTCTGGCGGGAAACACCAATGACACACCCTCTTTGTCGTTGCGAGGCACGACAGTGCCGAAGCAATCTTTGATACAATAGTGGTGGTGCGTAAGCAGTACTATGTTTACATAATGACCAACAGCAAGAACACCGTGCTTTACGTAGGCGTCACCAATGATTTAATAAGAAGAGTCTACGAGCATAAGGAAAAGCTGGCTGACGGATTCACCCAAAAATACAACATCGTTAAACTTGCATATTACGAAGTTTTTGAGGATATAGAAAATGCTATTCTGAGAGAGAAGCAGATAAAGGCTGGCTCCAGGCAAAAGAAGGTCCAGTTAATTAATAGTATAAACAGAGAATGGCATGACCTGTATGATGAACTATGAGATTGCCACGCACCTTTCAGGTGCTCGCAATGACAAAAACCGAAGGGCTCGCAATGACACACCATTCTTGTCATTGCGCGGCACGATAGTGCCGAAGCAATCTCGGTGGGGAACAATGGATTGCCACGCTCCACTCGCAATGACACACCCCTTTTGTCATTGCGGGGCACGATAGTGCCGAAGCAATCTCAGTGGGGAACAATGGATTGCCGCGCTCCCGCCTGCCATAGCTGTGCGGCGGGCAGGTCGCTCGCAATGACAAAGGGCTTACCCCAGACGGTTTTGGATTTGGAATTTAGAAATTAGAATTTGTTTGGTATTTGGTGCTTGGAACTTAGAATTTGGAGCGGAGCGCCTTTGGGCTTTGGAATTTGGATTTTCTTAGTGACTATATTTTTAGCTTGCCGACGAGCTTTTCCACTTCCTGGCGGTCGTTGCAGAACTCAAGCACGCTTTTGCCAGTGATGGTCCCCTTAAGATAGAGGTTGACCAGGGCTTCGTCAAGTGAAATCATGCCCATCTCCCGGTGGGTACGGATGACATTGGGTAACTGGTAGAGTTTGCCTTCACGAATGAGGCTCTTGGCTGCCGGATTGCCGAGCATAATTTCTACGGCGGCTATCCTTCCTGAGCCATCAGCCCGGGGCACAAGCACCTGACACAATGCAGCCACAAGTAGAGAAGCCAACCGTGTCTGGGCCAGGTGGCGCTGATGAGGGGGGAACAGGTCTATTATTCTCTCCATGGCCTGGGTAGCGCTGGGAGCATGACCGGTAGTTAAGATAAAGTGCCCGGTCTCAGCTACGGTAAGGACAGCGTCGGCAGTCTCAGGATCTCTCATCTCCCCGACCAGAATCACATCCGGGTCCTGCCTTAAGATATGCTTTAGAGCATTGTCAAAAGATAGGGTATCAGCGCCCAACTGACGCTGGGTCACAGAACATTTAATGCTGGGGTAAGTATATTCTATAGGGTCTTCAATGGTAACCACATGGCGAGTCGCATTATTATTCAAGTGTTGAATCATAGCTGCTATGGTGGTAGTTTTACCGCTGCCGGTAGGTCCAGTGATTATTACCAGCCCTCTGGGCTTCATGGCAAGCTCTTTACATATCTGGGGCAACTCCAGCTCATCTATGGTGGGGATTTTTGGTGGCAGCAGACGCACGGCCAGGCTGATAGACCCGCGCTGCTGAGCGGCATTGCAGCGCAGACGACCGACATCAGGTAATGAATAACCAAAATCAAGCTCCAGTTGGCGGTGGAAGTGTTCTCTCTCCTCGGGCGTGGTTAGCTGGAGAAAAGCTTCGTTTATATCCTCAGGACTCAGGGGAGCTATGCCGTCTGCTGGTGCCAGTGAGCCATCAATACGGAACGCTGCCGGGCTGCCGGCAACCATATGTAAATCGCTCGCCCTCCTTGACTTACCTACCCGAAGCAGTGCAAAAATATCCACATTTCTTGCCTTTTATAGCCAACCGCCGATTTATAATATATTCAAGTATATTTACAATATAGTGTAAGCACCTTCATCCTTATTGTCAATATTCCATTAGTAATAGTGCTAAAGTCCTAGCCTCACCAAGATTGCTTCGTCGCTATGCTCCTCGCAACGACAAGTGAGGATGTCATTGCGAGCGAAGCGTGGCAATCTCCATCCCCAATAGCCCTACCGAGATTGCTTCGTCGTTACACTCCTCGCAATGACAAAGGAAGAAGACCCTCGCAAAGACAGGGGAGAATGCCATTGCGAGCCCCGACTTGTGTCGGGGCGTGGCAATCTCTCGTTTTTGCCATTTGATATTGTCGGGGGGTTGGTATTTGGTACTTGGGATTTATCCTTTGCGAATAACTTTATTTGGTTAAGTCGAACTTAAAATTAAACCCGCCACTACTCCCGCTGATAGAGGAAACCCACACTTTCGAGAATCTGGGGCTGCTCCTTAAATCTCGGGCATACCCGTAAATCAAATCCACATCCGAAGCCGTCCCACTCACGGTTATTGAACTGCCCCCATGATTAACACTGCTCAGATTTACCTTGTCCCCCGCTAAGGTTACAATCTCGCGCAAATCGTCATAAATGCTCGCCCGTCCCTGTTCCATAGCAGTAAGTCTGGTACTAAGCTCATCGGCAATGGCTCCTGCCGACCCAATCTGCGTGTTCAATGTGGCTATTTCCATCTGCAGTTGGGTAACGCTGGTCTCAGCAACTGTCACCCGGGAACGCAATGTCCCAATCTCAGCGCGATTATTCAGGATAAGAATTACGCCAAAGATAATCAAGCCAATACCAATGATAGCTCCCACAGGGACAAGGACTCGCATTACGGAGAACCGCGGGGGCACGTAGACCGCGGGCAGGGCATTAAAATTCACCAACGAAAAGTTAGCTCCTTCTTTTTCTGTCAGAAGCTCCTTAAGAGCCAGTCCGATATTGACCATAAATTCGTTGGGGTTGAAGCCCTCGGGGGCTTCCACAGGCAAGGGCATCGGTGACATCGCATAGCCTGCCCGGCTAACCACTGTCGGCCAGGCCTCTGGTTTTTCTACAAGGTCGCCACAGACATACACAGGCACAGCTGTATCTAAAGGCGTTTCCATGTGGCCGGAATTATAGAAGGCTATAGTCCTATTGAATTCTTCAGCGATAAGCGGCAGCCTGCCCTCTAAAGATTCAGCCTCTCCGGGCAGGGCTAACCTGCGGATGACCTGGGGGAGCCTGTCGGCTAGAACTATAACATCCAGATGGTCTAACCGGGCATTAACAATGATTGCCCGGGGCTCGTTCGGGATTCGGCACAGGGCGAGAGGAGCCAGGTCCATTACATATGGCTTAACACCGGCCTGGCGCAGTGTCCTGACCAGAGCATCAACCAGATTGCGGGGGAAGGTGACCAGGAAAACACGACTTTCTCCCTTCGTCAGGGGGGGAAGGCTCTGGTATGAAAAGTAGACCTCTTCCAGAGGCGTGGGTATAGTTCTCTTGGCCTCACGCCTTATCGCCTCAGGAAGTACAGCCTCGGGTAGCTCGGGCAAAGATATGATACGGTACAGAGAATCATGCCCGCTTAAAGCGGTGATAACCTTGTTTGCCTTGGCTCCCGTCTCTTTAAATAGCTGTTTAACCTTATCGGCCACCTGGGCTTCATCAACAATAAGCCCCTGGCTAACCAGGCCGGGGTCCAGCAGTAGGCTAGCCCACTTTTCTACGTGTACGCCTTTCATGACCAGCAGGTTAATGCTGGTATCTCTAATGAATAAAGTGGTAACTCTTTTTGCCATGCTTATTTAACCTTTATAGCCATAAATATCCAAACTGATGGTAGCTGAGCCGGCAACATCTATATTTACGCTTTTCACGTCAGTGCTGGCAAACCTCTCATCAGTTCTTATAGTGTCGATGAAGTCAAATATGTCAGTCAATGCACCGCTGACCGGTAGTGACAGGGAGACAACCGAATAGGTAACAGCCCCGACTTTTTTGTCAGCTGGTTTTGGGAAGTTGAGCGAGGCCAAGTTCACATTGCACTCATCAGCAATCTCGAATAAGTACTCGCCGTATTCAATGCTCTCCACCGATTCCGGGAAGTGTACTTGGCTCGCCTCAAGCAATGATTGAGCAGAAGCTAACTGGTTTTCCAGGTCTTGCTTTTGAGTAGTAAGCCCGGTCAAGAAAGTTTGAGCCCTCGACAGCCTGGTATTCAAATCATTCCGCTCTCCAGCCTGCCCGGAGTACACAATGTACAGGCTAACCAGGGCGGCAATGATAACGACCGCCCCTAGAATCAGCCAGACTTTCCTGCTTATCTTCATAACCTACTCAGCTTCCTCGTAATATACCATATTTTTAGGCGGCACTTATATGCCGCCCCCCGTTGCTAAAACTCAAATTCCAAAATACAAATGAAATCCAAATGCCCCGCCTGCCGAGCCTTGGCGGGCAGGTTAAATGCCAAACCTACCTATTTTTGTCCTTTGGGCTTTGTAATTTGTCATTATTTGGAAATACAGCTCCTATTGCCGGCTAACCTCCCACGAAGCAATGCTGTAAGATACCCTGGTTACAAGAATAGTGGGGAAGTCAATAAGGGTTCCAAAACCCCCTGTTGGATAAGTAATTGTTGGTGTTGTTCCTGCTTGTATCTCCACCACGACACTACCGGCTATAGCACCGTAGTAATCACCACTGGGCTGCAGGGTGGTTGTGCCTGAAACTGATAATACAAATACAGGATCGGTCGTTACTTGTGCCTTTGGTTTAAACTCAATGTCCCCTATAGCTATAATAGCGCCGGGGCCCTGTATGGAACACTTACCGCCGCCTATAATAAGTGCATTTTGGGCATCGGGGGGTGTACGAGACTTACTAGAGTTACTCACAACAAAGATGGTATGTCCATTTAAGTCAATGGTCATTTCCTTGTTTGGCGAGATGTCTGTATCACCAGTAATATATACAGTCCCATTAAGTGTCAATGTCAAACCATTAGCTCCAGTATTTATTATGTTTAGCGTTCCATTTCTACAGAATGGCCCAATTTCAGCGTGGTCTTTGACATCTAAGGTGGATGAAGTATAAGGGACTGCATCTTTGACATCCTGCCAGTAGAACTGGACAAGGTCATCCGGTTTCGGCCAGTCGCCATCATAATAGTCTTCCGGTGCATTTTCTGGAGGATAGACGAGGGTCACCTTATTTGCCACGTCAATTTCGCCCTGGCTGGTAATAATGTTCGCCAGGATGCCACTATAATCATCATACACAGGGGTACCGGTAACATAAGCCACTATTTTCGTCCTGCTCTCATCGCTAGTAGCTGTTGATTCGACGCGATAAGTTATAGTACTCGTTGTATTATTCACATATGCTATGGTAACCCCCACGCTTTTGCCATTAACCGATAGATTGTAGGGCGGCAAGGTCGGGTAACCTGGACAAAGCCCTGAGTTAGGTATCTTCCACACAGCATCCTCCACCCCGGCGTCGGCGGCATAAAGCTCAGCCGCCCCCGTCTCAAATACGTGACCGGCCCTGAGCCCGCTGACCATATAGGATAGCACGGGACCGCTGATAAGGCCCACGACAACAAGAACCAGAAGGGCCAGAATCAGTATGTATCCTTTTTCGTCTCTGATTAATCTTTTCACGGCAATCTTCCTTACCTCACCTCGCATTATACCAGATGCTAGTATCTATTAGTATAACGTAATCATTCTTAGCGTCAATAGCCCGTTAGTACTGGCATTGCCCTGTACCTCGCTTTTTTGTCATTGCGAGCGACCTGCCCGCCGCACAGCTATGGCAGGCGGGAGCGTGGCAATCTCTATTGCCCCACCGAGATTGCTTCGGCTGGCGGCCAGCCTCGCAACGACAGAAAGAGGGTGTCATTCCGAGCACCTGAAAGGTGCGTGGCAATCCCCTTGCCCCCACCAAGATTGCTTCGGCACTATCGTGCCTCGCAACGACAAGGGGGGGTGTCATTGCAAGGAGCGAGATTCTTCGCTTACGCTCGGAACAGGCTCCGCAATCTCGCCGCGGTGTGTGGCGAAGGGCATAAAAAATGGAGCCGCCCTCATTTTACCTTGACATTCAGTCGCGGTTCTTGCTACGCTTGCATAAAGGCGATAATGATGCCGCAAACGATTCACGTAATCTACGAAAACGGGGTTCTCAAGCCGCTGGG
>Ga0315277_10012191_pt1 | contig 10788 bp, 4 predicted proteins | sample YL17G05_15_MG_FD_203695 | JGI IMG/M metagenome (GOLD analysis project Ga0315277, IMG submission 203695) | Sediment microbial communities from Yellowstone Lake, YNP, Wyoming, USA - YL17G05_15 | ecosystem: Environmental > Aquatic > Freshwater > Lake > Sediment | place: USA: Wyoming | collected... | reverse complement strand
AAGGAAGAGTTAGCTGAAGAGTTGGATATGAACATCGAGGATTTTGACCGCTTGCAGCAGGACGCCGAGGCGGTCGGAATGGTGTCGCTCAACAGCCAGTACGGCGAGGATGAGGGCGAGAAGGACATCCGCGAGATAGACATAATCAAGGACAAAAAGAGCGAGGCCCCGCCGATTGAGGCGCAAAAGCGGGATTTAAGAGACCTGCTGACCAAGGGACTGACCCGTGCGGAACGGCTGATTGTGGTCCTGTATTACTACGAAGAAATGACAATGAAGGAAATTGGTGCGACGCTGGACTTGTCCGAGTCGCGGGTTTCGCAAATGCACTCATCCATACTTCTCCGGCTGAAGGCCCAGCTCAACACCCGAAAACGCGAATTCTCGACGTAATTACAACCGTGGCTCGTCGCTCGTGACTCGTCGTTCGCTCGACTTGCGAAGGAAATGCTCCTGACCCCTTTTCCCTTTTTTCCCCCTTTTTCCTTGTTGACTCGGTAAGCAGTGCCATAGTCTTTTCAACTAATCAAAAGGACTATGAGCTTATTAACCACAAATTCTTGATTAGCCACAGAGTTCACAGAGACCACAGAGCGATTTGCTCGGCTTGCGTTCTCAGCCAAGGGCATTCTCGATGCGAGCATCTACGCTGCCCTTTTGCTTTGTCCGCAGAATCCCGAAAAAACGGGCTTCTTTGATTAAGCCGAGCAAATGAACTAAGACGAAGGACGCAGAACCCTGTTTCTCACCTGTTCTACTGTTCACCTGCTAAACTGGCTCCCGGACAACGGCCCCCGATTACGACATTCGAGGGCAGGCAGGCGGGGCTTTTTATTTCAATGAAGAGGGATACGATGTTCCCTTCCCAGCCCAAAATATTGCCGGATTTTTCTTGACAATTTGGGCTATTTGCGTAAGATAATTGAAGCGGCAGGAGAAACACCCCGGTATGAGGATATGCGCCAAGTCGCCTTTTGGATGGAGAGGAAATATGCCTGTCAAAAACTCTCACTTTTTACTGGATTAACGGGGAGCAGTACAGGAAGATGGCTAAGAATATAATATTATTATTTTTCCCCTCTTTGAGCTTAGTTTTTTTGGTAAGTGCAGCTTCCTGGCTTCCTGGCTGGGGTTATAGAATTCCGATTGAAATTGATGGCAATGCTGAAAATTTAACCGATTATCAAATCAAAGTAACCTTACAAGGCACTAATCCTCTCTCTTCCGATTATATTGATTTTGATAAGATTCTAACCAATGGAGCTGATGTTATTTTTACTGATTCTGATGGAATAACAGAAATAAACTTTTGGATTGAAGAATGGGATGATGTTACCAAAAATGCCACCCTATGGGTTAAAGTCCCATCAATTCCACAAGAAGGAACAAAAACAATTTATATTTATTATGGAAACTTGAATGCGGCAACAACTTCAAATGGAACTGCTACATTTTTATTATTTGATGATTTTAGCGGAGCAGTGGATGGTTTATGGCATAAGTATCTAAGAAACCCGGTTTTAGATGTTGTAGATTCCACATGGGAATCTCATCATATAGGAGATCCATGGGTTATTTATGATAATGGGACATATCATATGTGGTATTATGGTGTTGATACACCAGGCAATGCCAGGGTTGGATATGCTAATTCAACAGACGGCATAACATGGAATAAATATGATGGCAATCCAATTCTTACAAATGGTCCGCCTGGTTCTTATGATGCAGTTCATGCTCATAAGCCAAGTGTTGTTTTCAAGGATGGAACTTATTATATGTATTATTCTGCCTTAGGCAGCAATGGAGGAACAATAGCTTTAGCCACTTCAACTAGCCCAATAGGCCCATGGACTAAATATTCTGGTAACCCAGTTCTTTCTCCGACCGAAACATGGGAAAATAATACTCTTGATTGCCCGTCTGTTATGTATGATTCTGATGAAGATATTTGGAAAATGTGGTATTCTTCTGGAGTTAGAAATCATGAGCCTATATATTGGAATTATGCTACAAGCCGTGATGGATATAATTGGACTAAATATTCCGGCAATCCAATAGCTTCTCCCCCCAATGATAATTCCTGGTTAAACGGTGGATTGGGAGGGACAGATGTTTTGAAAATAAATGGCACTTATCACATGTATTATAATGCTTTTGATAAAGGGGGTGGAAGCAAGGTAGGATATACAAATAGTTCAGATGGAATTATTTGGAATCCCGAGGCAAGTGATTTAATTCTTGGCCCAAGTAATCCTGGCTCTTGGGACTCTGTTTCGGTTTATAGGCCAAATGCACAATTTGTGGATGGGCAATGGGTGCTTTGGTATAATGCTCGGCCTTTTGGCACTACCGAAAGAATAGGATATGCAAATAAAATTCGCATAGATCCTAATAAATGGTCTGATGATGGAAATTATGCTATTGAAAATGGGAGAATAACAATAAAAAAAGGTTTTGGTTCAATTTATAGTTCTAAGAATTGGCATGGAATTGCCATGTCCAGCACAGGTCAGTATCAGGCAGCGGTTGTTTATGGAGGACAGATTTACATCTCTTTTGATTATGGAAATACATGGGCAATAAAAGATAGTGGTAGGGATTGGGCTGGAATTGCCATGTCCAGCACAGGCCAGTATCAGACAGCAGTGGTTTACGGAGGACAGATTTACATCTCTTCTGATTATGGAAATAACTGGACAGCAAAAAGTAGTGCAACGCGTTGGCATGGAATTGCCATGTCCAGCACAGGCCAGTATCAGACAGCGGTAGTTTATGGAGGACAGATTTACATCTCTTCTGATTATGGAAATAACTGGACAGCAAAAGATAATGCAACGGGTTGGTATGGAATTGCCATGTCCAGTACAGGCCAGTATCAAACAGCATTAGTTTGCAGAGGACCGATTTACATTTCTTCTGATTATGGGAATACATGGGCAATAAAAGCTCATAGTGCAAGGAATTGGTATGGAATTGCCATGTCCAGCTCAGGCCAGTATCAGACAGCAGTAGTTTACGAAGGACAGATTTACATTTCTTCTGATCATGGGAATAATTGGACAGCAAAAGATAGCGCAAGGAATTGGATTGGAGCCGCTATGTCAAGCACAGGCCAGTATCAGACAGCGGTAGTTTATGGAGGACAGATTTACATCTCTTCTGATTATGGTGATAATTGGACAGCAAAAGATAGCGCAAGGGATTGGATTGAAGCTGCTATGTCCAGCACAGGCCAGTATCAAACAGCAGTAATTTCCGGAGGGCAGATTTACATTTCTTCTGATTATGGTAATAATTGGACAGCAAAAGGAGGGCCGATAACAGATTATCTTTTAACTTCAACAGATTCATTTATTCTTCCTTTAGCAATAGAAGCAAAAGCAAAAGTTGGTTCTGATTGGGATAATGGGCTTGGTTGGAATTTTGCAGTTTTTTGGGGTTCTCTTTGGAGAAGTGAAGGATATCTGGGCGGCCATTATAAAAGCGATATCTTTGATTATTCGTCCTTAGAAAGATTTTCTAATGGCATACAGACGGATTCTTATGAAACAACCGAATGCATAGGAGCTGATACCTGGTATCACCTGTCTTTGTTAATAAATTCTTCAAACCAGTATTACAAAGTCAATGATTCTATAAAAGCTAACTTAACAACAACACCCTCTGAGGACCCAGGGAAGGTAACCTTGATTGTAAGCAAAATTCCAGGAGATACAAATACCTACACAACTTATTTTGACTGGGTTTTTATACGCAATTATACTTCTCCTGAACCAAGCGTTAATTTATCTTCCAGTGTAGAGATAGTGGTTGATTTTGACCATGATGGAGACGTTGATGCTGAGGACTTGCATAATATAGCAGACCAATGGTTGAATCCTCCAGGCATACCTTCCGCAGATATTGCTCCTCCGCCGAGTGGCGATGGTATAGTAAACTTTCTGGATTTTGCGGAATTTGCCAAATACTGGCTGTAAAATTATAACCAGTAATTCATACGCGAGAGGCCATTGTCGATTTTGAATTTTAGGCACTTCCCGGCAGAGCTGGGGGAATCAATTTAAGCGAACCTTAAGTGGGCAACCCCGCCCGGAGAGCGGGGAAGAAAGAAAGCATTCCTCACGACTGCAATCCCGGCCTGAGGCCGGGGCTATATACTCCGCAAAGCGGTAATGGGTTGAGCAAACCTCACGCAGGCAACCCTGGGTGAAACCCAGGGCTAAATACCGATAAATTTTTCGTTGTCGTGCCGACAACGGCTAAACATAGCCGATAAACGGCGTCGGCAATAAAGCGCTTGTTTTATACAGTTGTATAAAGCGCTTGTATAAAGCGCTTGTTGGGCAAAAGCGCGCAAGTCGAAAACCCTTAGAAACGGACTTTTTCAAAAAAATTTTTAGTCCTTACCCCATAAGCACTTAAGCACTTTTGGCACCCCTTTTTGCCATCAGGAAATACCTTAGTTTTCGTCACTTTTGCGCAAGTTTGCGCCATATATGGAGGAACCGTGTGGGTTCCTCCATAGTCGTTAGTCATTAGTCGTTAGTCGTTAGTTCGTAGTAACAACGAACAATGAACAAGGGCTGGGCCCCGGATAACGACCCTACTTCGCCGAAGCCGGCTACGCAGGGTAAACATTCCGGGGTCTTCGCTGCGCTACGAAGGGAGAAATGGGTTATGGCGAGTATTCAAATAAAAGTACCGGATTGGTTGGACAGGATATGTGCGTGGCCGGTGATGCGGTATCGACAATACAGGTATGGTTACCCATTTCGCAAAATCCCATTAGGCGAAGGCAGAATCACGATTGTTGACCCGCGGGATTTCTATTGGTTCAATAATTTCAACTGGTGCGTCAAAGGAAATGGGGAGCGCAGCTATGCCGTTCGGCTGATTAGTGATTCTGATAACAAAACCAAATTTCTCTCCCTTCACAGGGCAATTATGGGCTCTCCTGCAGGACTCCAGGTTGACCATCGAAACCGCAACCGCCTTGATAATCGCAGGGACAATCTGCGCCTTGCGACGTGCTCGCAAAACCAGTTCAATAAAGGAAAAACCATAAGAAAAACCACTTCGCAGTTTGTCGGAGTTTCATTTGTCAAAAGTGCCGGACGATGGAAGGCACAAATTATGCTCGATAGAAAAACCATATTTTTGGGTTATTTCGACAGCGAAATCGAAGCGGCCCGCGTCTATGACGCCGCCGCGAAAAAGTATCACGGGGAGTTTGCGCGGTTGAACTTTTCGGATTTACCGCAGAGCGCGCCGAGACCGCTGAGTTAATATTTATTAAATAATTCTCTGCGCACTTTGCGTGCTCCGCGGTGAGAGTTTTTGTGCCGTAGTTGCCAAGGGCGTGCAGACGATGTATAATGGCAGGCGATATTGGCTCGACAAAGCTCGCCATAAGTAGGAGACAACAAATGAAATTTACGAAGATGCAGGGGACTGGGAATGACTATGTATTCGTGGATTGCTTCCACGAGCATATAGCAAATCCTGCAAAGACAGCACGGGCGATAAGCGACAGGCATTTTGGTGTCGGGTCTGACGGTCTGATTTTGATATGTCCCTCACGCAAAGCGGATGCGCGGATGCGGATATTCAACGCCGACGGCTCGGAAGCGGAAATGTGCGGAAACGGGATTCGCTGCGTTGCAAAATACGTTTATGAACACAAACTGGCGAAACACGGCGGGCCGATTGTGATGGGTGACGGGAAAAGATATCCGGCGTCGCTGAAAATTGAAACAGGGGCAGGGATTTTGACCGTCGGATTGTCCGTGCGGAACAAAAAGGTCGAGAGTGCCATCGTGAATATGGGCGAGCCGGGATTTCGGCCCAAAGAGATACCGGTGAATTTAGCGGGCGAAAGGGTAATAGAACATCCGATAGATATACTCGGCCAACAGTTGCTTATGACCTGTATATCAATGGGCAATCCTCACGCGGTGTTTTTCTGCGATGACGTCGAAGGCGTGGAGCTTGAGCGAATTGGGCCCGCGATTGAGAATCACGAATTATTCCCCAAGCGGACAAACGTTCATTTTGTCGAGGTCGAGACGAAAAGCAGATTCAGGATGCGGACGTGGGAGCGGGGAAGCGGGGAAACGCTTGCCTGCGGGACGGGGGCCTGTGCGTGCTGTGTCGCGGCGGCGCTGACCGGCCGATGCGACCGCGCCTCAACGGCGATGGTGCCGGGAGGAGAACTGGAACTGAACTGGTCAACCGAAGACAACCGCGTGTATATGACGGGGCCGGCCGTAGAGGTCTTTAACGGCATCTGGGCGACATAAAAATTTCACCGCTGAGAACGCGGAGAGCGCAGAGATAGTTTTGAGTTTTTAGTGTTGAGTGTTGAGTTTTAATCAATCAGAAAAACTTAGTGCCTTAGTGCCTTGCCTGCCCCTGTAGGCCGTAAACAGGGGGTGGTGAAATTCGTCCGCGAAATGATTATCACAAAAGGATTAAACCGCCCTTAACTGTCAAGCAAAGATAGCGGACAGCGTTCCTCCGTCGCCCTGTGGGCTATGGAGGACTGGACAGCGTATAGCGGGTAGTAAAAAATCCGTGTAATTTATCCTGAGTGGTAGTCGAAGGCCTCCGCGGCAAAAAAACCGTTTAATCCTCCTTTCATCCTTCGCCCTCAAGGGGCTTCCGTCTTCGTCCAGATAAACGACAATTGGACCCCAGATAACGGATTTCTGGGGCAAGAAAGCGAACCTTGCGCCTGCACCCCCCGGCAGAGCCGGGGGCTATATACGGCGCCGGCTGTTAAACCTTTGAAATAACAGTTTTTACGCTGTTTTTCTTTTATTTTCCGTTCACCGAGGGCAGTTATAACCAGCCATCGGCCAATGAAGCATAGTCGTCAAAGTTGATAAAGCCATCCCTGCTTGAGTCAAGCCCGTCACAATAGCCATCAGCGGGAGTGCATCCATCGGAAAGCCAGTGCTGCACGAACAGGAGCAAATCCAGATAATCTGCATTTCCGTCCCGGTCCAAATCTCCCGGCACGCAGGAACCATACCGCGTCAGGTCGCTTTCGACAAAACAACTCAGCAGGCCGGCGCCGTCGGAGATTCCGACAAGCCCATCCTGGGCGGCAATGTCCAGCCAGGTAATCCTTATTACGCCATCAAAGAACATTTCTATCTGGAAGTTGTTGCGGTTAGACAAACTATATTCCGGAACATCCTGATACGTGACTGCGACTCTGTCAGCCAACTGTTTCCAGGAGACAGCGCCTCCAGCGGAAGGATTCAGGTCGTCGAACAACGCGCTTATGCGCATATACAGGAAATGGTTCTCCAGCGTCTCATCCGGGGCAATATCTCCAGTATCGAAGGTGACGTAACCGTTACTGCCGACATAAAAGGTATCATAATCCTGCCCGTAGAAAGGAATCAGCTTGCCGCCACCGACGATTATCTCTATGTAATCGTCATCATCAAGGGACAGAACGGCGCCGCCGGCCGGGTCGGTGGGAAATTCCGACGCCGGCACCACGCACGCGGTGTAGAAGTGCGCCGAACCGTCCGGGACCAGCGTTAACGTCAGATTGTCCAGGTCGTTATCCCCGGCGTCAAACAGCTCAGTCATAAAGTCGCGGATGACAACTTTCAAAGTTACAATTCGATTGACAACAATGGCCTCCGTCGGCTGGGTGAAGGTTACCAAGCCGGTGTAAACGCACGGGTCAAGACCGTCGGCCACCTCGTTAATCACAACCTGAACGGCCTGTGAAGAACAGGGGTCTATGACGCCGCTATTGGGTTCAACATTAAGCCAGGGGGCATTTACGCCGGCATACCATTCCATCGGCTCGCAGCTATCGTTTATCAGAGTATAGGTCTTTGAGGCGGGGTCGAACGGCCCACCCACTACGCCTTTCGAGGCCAACCCATCCTGCGGAGTAACTCTAAAGGCGCCCGGCACCACGGTCATTGTTACCGGCACAGCAAGGCGCGGAGTGTAGGCGTCGTTCGATTTGACGATGACTTCGCCGTAATAGGTGCCTAACTCAAGGTTGCCTGGCGTAAACACCACATTGACGTCCATCGAATCGCCCGGCCTGACAACACCTTTATCCGGCGCCGGGAACAGCCAATTACACAACTCAGCGAACCGGAATTTCTGCGCCGGGTCGCCGAAGAGGTTCAACTCATAGTAAGTCCAGCGCATACACGGGTTGTTGATATTCGAGATATTTTCTTCCTTGCTGTCCTGGTTAGCGATGCCGATTTCAAGCAGTCCCTCTCCCAAGGGGGCATCCCAGAAGCGGCGGGCATAACGCTGGCCTGGGCCATCGGTGGTTTCATACTCGCCCCAGCCGAAACGGGCATTCATAATGACGGCAAAAGCGCCGTGCTCCATTGAGGTAATAACCTCGGCGAAGCAGTTAGTCGTATCAAAGCCGCCGGGCATACAGCCCTGAGAATAAACAAAGAAGTAATCATCGTTGGTCAGCGAAGGCAGGTCGGAGGTGTATAGTTTCATATCGTACGTATAGTCGGCATGGCCCAGATGGTTGAAACAGTGTATTCCGCCGTTCATAAGACAAATCAGCCGCTCTTTTGGCCAGTCATAGCCCTCGGCGTCATACAAAGGCCAGCAACAGCAGGGGTCATCCGGCATACATCCAATAGTATTAAAATCAATAAAGCTCGGATAATTATTATCCTCAAAGCCGCAAGTATAGTAGTCGTCGAAGAACCCGCCGGTGCGAATCTGTTCCATAGCTTCTGTCGCATATTCAGCTACCCCACCGAAGCCAAGCCACTCGCCGACCATAGCAATACGAGAGATGTATTCGTCTTCGCTCAAACTGTAAGTGAGGGTCTTCTTTATAAAGTTCGCAAGCTCTGTGGCGTTCTCAACCGTGGCCCTGCCCACGTAAATCTCGGCGAACAAGTCAACATCGCCGCCGCCCACGCCATCGGTGGTTTCGCCATACATATTATCCGCATCATAATCGAAGGTGCACGCCGGCGGGTCCACACAGCCGTAATACATATCCACCGGCATATAATCCACCTCCCAGGCAAGGGAATCGACCCAGAACAATCTTGACGGCACAATGGCATTTATGCCGCCGAGCAGGACATATTCGGTCCCCCAGTTCTGATAGGCATCGATGAGGAAATTGCGGATTCGCGTCTGATTATCCGACCCGCCGCTGGGCTTGGTGCCGTCGTAATTGGCGTATATCCACTCGGTGGTAACAATCGTGGCCGGGATACCATCAGCGGTCTTGGCGTCACACAACGCCTGGAAGTTCGAGGGCCCCGGCGCATCCTTAAGCGCCTGACTGGTAATTACAATATACTTGTATGGCCCGCCCGGAGGCAAAGCCAGTGCAGCCCCGGACCCTCCCTGCTCGCCAGACGCAGGATAGGTTTCCAGCGCAGCGCTATTGTCCACGGACACCGCCAGGTCGGCCTTAACGGCACCCGAAGGCATAACCGGCCTGACCGCCTCCTCATCGGCCAACTCTATCTCCAAAAGCATATTGGGGGCATAGGAGACTTTTCCTTCTTTGGGGATATATTGCAGAGGGAACAGATTGAGCACCAGCAGATTGTATCCTCGTTTGGAATATGTGCCGACCTGTTCGAAGTATTTGCTTGGCCAAGGGGTCGCCTTACCATAAATCACGGGGTCGGCTGGTGTTGCCACAATCACACCTTTGTAATTCAACGGGTAAGGTTTTTGTGCAGGCGCCAGAATATAACTGTCGGGCAGGTCCAGAGTCTCATCGGCAGTGACCTGGCAATTGACCACTTTCTTACCATAGGGGATAAGAATTTCTACGGGTCGCACAGGAATAACCGGCGCACCGATTTGCTTATACAGCTCAAGCCCTTCCATCTTCAGCAGGTCATAATTCTGTGCAATTGAGCTTACCAGTTGGGGTTCAGCAAACGAATACTCCAAGACCAGCTTGTCTTCGCCGGTTTCGAGCAGTGCGACGGGGCTTGACGCCGCCAGAAGCTGGGCGGGTAACTCCATACTGGACAGCTCGAACGACAGGTTGGCATCGCCGCTGTTGCCGATAGTCAGTGTTTCGGTGAACGTCCCGCCCTGCCGAACAGTAACATTGAATCCGCCTTCAGGCGGGTCGAGCCATATTTTCGGCGTCGTATAAACCTTCAGCGTGACATTTCGGCCGTGCTTAGCTGTGGTCGTCAGATTTGTAAAGACAACGACGTCATTGTAGTCGCCTTCCGGCAGCGTAGTGGCCAGCGAATTAGGTCTGACCTGCACCGTCGCTGACTTACCGGGCAGAAGGGTCCCGCCTGCAGGCGACAGGTTGAGCCAGTCCACCGACTTTGCCGCAGACCAACTGATGGTGTTCGTCGCGTCGGTATTAGTAAGCTTATAGTTGAGCTTTGAGGGGACAAAAGGGCCGCCTGGATGGCCGGAAATCTTCTGATCGCCTGCGGGGCTAACATTCAGGCAATCGGGTATTCCATTGCCACTCAACCGGACGAGCACCTCGGGTTCGTCAGAGTCAAGGCATTCAATAAGAACAGAGGATTTGTATTCGTCAACCTTCGTTGGCGCAAAGGTAACATTGATGTCTATGTGTCCCAGGGGCGGTATTACCGCCGGAAGGCAAGGATCGTTTGTCAGTGAGAATCCTGCTGTTCCTCCCTCAACAAGCCAGACTACGGCATTGTGGAATAGCAACACCACATCCCCAGTAAAGAAGCCGTCATACGGGAAAATGTTGATACCCACCACATTGTCATTCCGCGTTGCTACCAACGGCGTGCCGTT
>Ga0315277_10012190_pt1 | contig 10788 bp, 8 predicted proteins | sample YL17G05_15_MG_FD_203695 | JGI IMG/M metagenome (GOLD analysis project Ga0315277, IMG submission 203695) | Sediment microbial communities from Yellowstone Lake, YNP, Wyoming, USA - YL17G05_15 | ecosystem: Environmental > Aquatic > Freshwater > Lake > Sediment | place: USA: Wyoming | collected... | reverse complement strand
AGGGGAGGAGGAGCTCTGCCTCCGCAGCTGCTGCTGCAGCTGCTGCTGCTGCTGCAGAGCGCAGCTGAACGCGGTTTCGCGACGACTCCCCCTCGTCAGCGTTGCTGTCAAGCGGGCAACAGAAGAGGAGAAAGGGAAAGACAGCGCAGTGCTGCTGCTGCTGCTGGCGTGCCTCCGGAGGAGGGTGTTGAAGAGGAGCAGCGGAGGCGAAGAGGTCGGCGCCGGAGACGGCGATGTCGAGGAGGTTGCTTGCTGTGCCGATGGAGCGATCGACGCGAGCTCTCGGCCGCAACGCCTTCCTTCTCCCTGCAGAACATCTCTTCCTGCTGCCACTCCGCGGGAGAGTAGCATCGACTGGAGCGTTCGCGCGGCGGGTCCGCTCATCGCGCGCGGTTGACGAGTGGAGCGACGCGGGCGGCTTGATGTAAGAGAAAGATTGCGGCGTCGGTGTCTTTTTGTTTTTCTCTTTTTTTCTTCCGGTGTGTTGGCTTGTTTTGCATTCATTTTTCAACATAACTCTTTCCTCCTTCCACAAGCACCATGCCTCCGCCTCACCCAGAGGCGGTCGCGGCTGCCGCCAGCGGTCCTGCGGGGTCGTCTCTTGCACATTTTCCGTCATCGGCGCAGGAAGAGGAGCCCCCAAAGGCGGCTAGCGGCGCGGATGATGGAGCTTCGATCGGAGAAGAGGCGAAACACCTTCACCACCACCTCCAGCTCGCCCCGCCCTTCTCTCCCTTCCTCCTCCCTTACCGCAACGTAAAGGTCCTGACGCTTGTCAGGCATGCCCAGGGCTACCACAACGCCGCCGGAGAGCGCGAACGCGAGAGCTACAAGCTGGAGCTGTACAGGGACGCTCACCTGACGAGCAGGGGCTGGAAGCAGGCCCTGGCGGCGGGCAGGCACTGGCGCTCTGTGTACTCGAGACAGAGCGGGTCCAGCGGGGCCGCATTCTTGCCGCGCCCGGAGCTCGTGGTGGTCTCTCCGCTGACCAGGACGCTCGAGACCGCGAGCGCGATCTTCGGACGGGAGGCCGAGGGGAAAGGAGGCGGCGGCGGCGGCGGCGGCGGCCGCCGGCCGGTCATGGCAGCGCGCGCGGCGGTGCCCGGCCGCGTCGCGCCGGCGCCGGCGTTCTTCTCCGACCTGCCCTTCGTGGCGCACGAGCTCTGCCGAGAGGAGAGCGGCCTCCACCCCTGCGATGGCCGCATATCCACCTCTGAGAAGCGAGCGGCCTTTCCCGCGGTTGACTTCTCGCTGATCGACAGCGAGCTCGACCCGCTTTACGACGCCGCCCCGCCGGGCCAACGCGAGCCAAAAGAATCGGTGAAAGCCAGGGCGCTGGAGTTTGCGAGATGGCTGCTGACGAGGCCGGAGAGGCACATCGCGGTGGTCAGTCACGCCGGTTTCCTCCACTTTTTCGCGCAGGCAGTCGGCGCTCCTCGGTTTGGCGGCGGAGAACTTCGTCACCGGCAGCAGCAGCACGGCGAGGCGCTCACGGCGCCGCTGACCAAATGGTTTGAGAACGCCGAGGCGAGGGTTGTCGTCCTGGCGGACGCGGGCGGCGGCAGCGACGAAGCTCAAGCGCGCGGGGCCGAGGACCTACTGGCGTATGCCGGCGGGGGCTTCGAGGACGCCGAGGAGGAGGACGAGGAGAAAAGATGATTGTTGAGAGTAAAGCCCTTGTCATTCTTTCTCTTTCTCTTTCTTTTTTGCTCTGTGTATTTTTTTCCATTTATCTTGCATTTACATATCGCTTTCTCCCTCTCTCCCTCTCTCTCTTTCTCTCTCTCTGGCTTACTATAAGACAATACCGGGGGTACAGCGGTATTCCAGCTCGAATGGATCAGAAAAACAGGAAGACGAAGAAGAAAAGAGGCCATTGTTTTTTTTCCTCTCTCTTCTCTCTCCTCTCCCTATCTCTCTTCTCTCTTTTCTCAACGCCCCCGCCGTTTAAAAACCGTCAAACGCCCCCTGCCCACCCCAGCAGCGCGTCCGCTGCCTCCCGCCAGCGCGCATCGAGCATGCAGTCGTGTGCAAGCCCTTCGACCATGACCAGCTGCCGACTACGACTAGCTTTTTCGCTTTCAGTATTTGCTTTTTCGCTTTCGGTACTATCGGCTGAAATTCCTAGCCACTCTGCCGACTCGAGGCAGGCCCGCTCGTCGACGATGGCGTCGTCCCTGCCGCCCAGCACGAACGCAGGCCAAGGAGCGGCAGACGAAAGAGAAGAAGAAGGAGATGATGATGAAGAAGAAGACGGATTCGAGATCAGGGCCGGGAGCGGGACCTGCTTCGGGAGCTCCCTCACGTCGAGCACTGGCGTCTCGCCGTCGTTCTCGCGCAGCAGCCTCACAAACCTCTCGACCTCGGATTCTGCTAGTTCGTCCGAGAAGAACATCAGGCGGCACAACGCCGGGTCCTTCGCGTACGCCCTGGTGATGAAGCCGTATGTCAGCTTGGCGGAGACCCAGCTGTTTTTTTTTTGGCGTTCTTTTAAAGTGAGTTTTTCAATTCAACAGTTTTTACTCTCGCCTGACCTTTCTCCCTCTCTATTCAAAAGAAAACATTAAAAAAAAGAAACGGCGACTCACAGCCCGCGATCTTTGGCGATCCTCCCGATCATCGCGGCGTTCCCAGAGGGGGGCACCGAGTTCAGCAGAGCAATCCCGGAGAGAAGAGAAGAAGCAGAGCTAGAAGCGGAGTGAAGAGAAGAAGCGGAACCAGAGCCAGAGGCGGGAGCGGAAGGAGAACCGGCGGCGCTCGTCGTCTCCTTCTCCCTCTTTTCTTTCTCCCTCTCCTCCCTCTCCCTCTCCCTCAGAGCGAGCTTCTCGACCACCATCCCTCCGAAACTGTGGCCCACAACGATCGGAGGCCTCATCCCTTCGCCCACGAGCATCTCCGCGACCGCGGCGACGTCTTCGGCGTGCGACTCCAGCGTGCCGCCGGCCTTGGCGCCCGGCGGCGGGGCCCCGCTCTTCCCCCGGCCTCGCAGAGACAGAGCGACGCTGTCGAACCCCCTCGAAGAAGCATATGGCATAAAGTGCTCGGCCCAGCACCAGGCCGCGTGGCCGGAGCCGTGCACGAATAGCAGGGGGGGCTTGTTCGACAAGGAGGGAGATGAGGGAGAGGAGGGGGAAGCCTTGGATTCGAGGACCTCGAGGTCGCAATTGTCCGACGTTTCCACGAATCGACGCGTTACCGCATTGGCGATCGTTGAGCTCCGTCGCCGCCTGTGCCGGAGACGGGGTCTCACGGGAAGGCCTCGTGCGACTTTCAAAGGAGCCAGCATCGCCGATTGTTCGGAAATAAAATAGAAGTGCAAAATCTCCGCGGCTAGAAAACTTTACTTTTTTCACCTTCTTTCTCTGAAGCGCTGCAGCGTGTTTGCCGTCGCGCCTGAGCTCTCTCATTTCTTGCTCTTTCCTACTACGGAACACGCTTGCTCTATACACTCCGAGATACGAATCTGCGCTTCCCTCCCCCCCCCCCCCCGCCATACAAATGACCACTGCGGCCGCGTCATCGGCCGCAGCCGTCATCGCCGGTGGTGTCGTCCCGAATGGCGTCGCCTCTGCTGCTCCTTTTCCAGCAGCCGCCGTCCAAGTGATCGAAGACTCCGATGACGACGACGACGGAGTCGCGCAGCCGCCGAAGCTGTACCCGGTGAGTAGTTTGGCGGTGAAAGAAAGCAAAAGATAAGCTCGATTTTGATGCCACTGCCGCTCACTTCTCTCTCTCCCTTTCAACCTCCTCCCTCCTCAAAATGAAATAAAAATAAAGGACATCGACCTCCCCCCCCCGGCGCCCATTACAAAGGAACAAGATGCCCTGCTCAAGCTCTGGAACAGGCTCGAGACAAGCTGGAAGGAGTCGCCGTGCCACCTCAAGTCGTGCGTCTCCGGTGCCGAAGGCGCGACGGCGGCGGCGGTGGCGACGGCGGCGGCAGCCGCAGGGGGGGCAGCGACGACGGCGCCGTCGGCCCGGGCCGCCGCCGCCGCCGCTGCCCCCGCCCCGATCCAGCAGGAGCAGCGACCCACGATCAATCTGGGCAAGATGGTCCTCCTGTCGCAGCTCAGGCAGCAGAAGGAGGCGGAGCTCGCAGCCGCAGCCGCAGCCGCAGCCGCGACAGCAGCAGCGGCGGCAGCAGCGGCCTCGGCAGCTCCGGTCTCCGCCTCCTCCCGGAAGCGGGTCAGGCCAGGTCCGCCGCCGCCCCCGCCCTCAACTCCGCTGCAGCGAGCCGCGCTGACCCAGCTCCTCACCCTCCATCCCGCGCTGTTCCCCGAGGAGCTGTTCTCGAGGGCCGAGGCGGCCGCCTCCGCGAGGGCAGCCGCGGCGCTCGTGCGAGGACGGAGCGGGGCCGGCGGCGGCGGCGGCGGAGGAAGAGGAGGCGGCGGAGGCGGAGGCGCGCGAGGCGGCGGAGGAGGGAGCGAGGCCGCCGCAGCAGGCACGGGCTACTGGAGCGCGGCGGCGGCGAGGGCCTCTGCCGCCGCCGGGGGCAGCGTGGAGGCGGTCCAGGCTGCGGCGGCGAGGGCCGCGGCTGCAGCCCGCGCGGCGGCCGTCGCGGCCGCGGCCGCTGCTGCAGGCGGAGGCTCGGTGGCGGCGCTGCCCCCGAGGCCTCCCGCGAGGTCGACGGCGCGACGCGTCGGAGGAGGCGCGGCAGCTCTTCCGTCGTCGTCGGCGGCGGCGGCGGGTGCTCTGATGCCGCGGCGCAGCGGGAGGCAGGCTGCCGCGGCGGCGGCTGCCGCGACGACGGCTGGGAACGCCTCTTCGGGAGAGGACGACGACGACGACGACGGAGACGACGAGGAAGACGACGAAGAGGACGGCGACGACGAAGACGGAGGGGCAGCCGGGGGCGGGAGGAGGCGGAGAGGCGGCGCGGCCGGCGGAAGCGCCGCCGCCGGCAACGCCAACGCGAACCACGGCGGCGGCGGCGGCTACCACGACGAGGACGAGGACGGCTTCGTCGACGACGACGACTACCTTCAGGGCCCGGCCTTCGACGACGACGAGGAGTACGGAGACGGGGACGACGGCGATGCGGGGGACGGGGAGCCGACGTTTTAAAAAACAGGAGAGCGTCGAGAGGAGGGGGAAAAAGAGTCTGCTTGCTTGTTTCTTCTTTTTCCCCTTCCGTGCGTCGTTCATTCCCTTCCGCCTTCTCTCTTTTACCCCACTCGCGTATTCATTCGCACGCAGAAACTGTAATATAGAATTGCATAAAAATGGCAGGAGGGAGAAGCACCAGTTGAAAGCATTCTAAACAAAAAAATCTCTTCCTCTCATCCTTTCCCTCGCCCGCGGCCGGCGCCTCCGGCGGCTTTCTTCTTCTTCGCCGCTCCGCCCCCGCCACGCCCCTTGGGCGACGCGCGCTTCTTCTTCGCCTTTGCGTCTGGCCTCTTCTTCGTCGCAGCTCCTCCTCCCAGCGCGGCGAGAGGAGCCCATCCGCCAAACTGACCTCCGTCGTCGTCGTCGTCGAAATAGAACCCGGGCCCCCCGCGTCCGTTCTCATCGGGTCCGTCGAAGTCTCCGCCTTCTCCTCCCTGTCTGTCGGCGCGAAAGAAGGACGAAAACGCGGCGTCGACCTTTGCGACGGCGCCGGAGGGAGGATGAGCGAAGGCAGCGGCAGCGGAGGTCCCTCCGCCCGCCGCGGCTGTCTTTGCCGTCTTGGCCGCAGCCGCTTCGGCGCTCGGCGGGGGAGGTACCGTCACGAGCAGCAGCGTCGACGCGCAGGGCACCTTTTCCAGGTCGTAGAACTGCCCCAAAAGGTCCAAAGAAGCGACATTGGAAGAAGAAGAAGCAGAGGCAGAAGCCGTGGATTCCGGCGCTTTTGCCTTTGACGACGCGGCGAGGCACCTGCCGACGACGCCCGACGCGCCGGCAACGTCGAAGGCCCTCGAGGCGATCTCGACTAAGAAAGTGTCCTCTTTTGCGCTGACTGCGCGAGGGGTGACGTGCAGCGGAAGCGCGCCCTGGAGGAGGCCGCTGGGGCAAAAAAAAAGAGGCGACGATGCGGTGTTCTTTGCTTTAGGCTTTTTCACGGCGGTCGGTGTTTTGTCGTCGCCGCCTTCGTCGTTGCCTTCGTCCTCGTTCGCTGTCGCCTTCGTTGCCGGTGGCGGATGCAGAACGAGCTGCCTTTTCCCGCCCAGATGGGTCAAAACCTGCTCTGTTTCGCCTCGCGAAGCCTCGTGAGCATCTTTCGGAAACGCCAAAGGCTTCGAAGGCGTCTTGCGAGCAGCGGCGGTACCGGCGGCGGGAGCGGAAGCTTTCGTCTCCGTCGTCGTCGCCGCTTCTCGCTGCTGCCTCGCTTCTTCTCTTCCTCCTTCCTCTTCCTCGTCGTCCTCCTCGTCTCCGGGCAGGCCCCACTTCCATGGCGAGATCGGCTGTGGGCTCTTGGCAGCAGCAGGGATGAACGAGCGCAGCGGGTGCTCGTTCTCCTCGTCGTCGGAGCTCGACGCGGCGGTGAACAAGTTCATATTTGCTGCCTTTTTTTTGAGAGTGAAAAAAAAAAGGTGAAGAGAAAGGAAAACGAAGCGCCTTTTTTTCTCTTCCGTCTCTCTTCTTGTGCAACCTTGCTTCTGACCTTTCCCTCCCTCCCTCTCTCTCGTGATGATCATTGGAATTGTCTATATTTACTGATGAAAAAGTAACTCCACCCTCCCTCTCTCTCTTAATCGATCCTCGAATCTCTGTCTTTGTTTCACTCTCTCTCTACTCTTAAAACTCTTTTTTGTTTTTCCCTGAAAAAAAAAACACGAAGACTTTTTTAATTTCCCCTCCTTTTCATCCATCTCTCTCTCTCTCTCTCTCTCTCCCCGTTCCCTCCACCAAACCTTCGAGTCTAGTCCTTCTTGATGAACGGGTCGAGCGGCTTCCCGATTCCGTACACGATGAACCCGATCTCCCTCAGCCTCGCGTGGTCGAGCACGTTGCGCCCGTCGAACACGAACGCGGGCTTGACCATCGACGCGTAGATCTTCTCAAAGTCCAGCCCCTTGAACTCGTCCCACTCGGTCATGACGCACAGCGCGTGCGCGCCCCTGCAGGCCTCGAGGGCCGAGCCGACGACCTCGACGTCACGCGCGCGCGGCGTTGAGGGGCTGGCGTCGGGGCCCGAGGCCCCGGCCCCGCCGCGCGGGTGGTCCCACGCGAACTTCTCGAGGTGCAGGTCCTCGTGGATCTGCGCCTCGGTGACCTTGGGGTCGAACACGGCCAGCAGCGCCCTGTCCGCCAGCAGGCCCTTGCAGACGTCGATCGCGGGGGTCTCGCGCGTGTCTCCCGTGTCCTTCTTGAACGCGAAGCCGAGGACGGCGATGCGCTTCCCGGCGATGGTGTTGAACATCGCCTCGATCACGCGGCTGACGAACCGCTGTTTCTGGTAGTCGTTGATGGCGACGACTGAGTGCCAGTACTCTGCGACCTGCGTCAGCCCCACTGAGGAGTGGGTGAACGAAGAGGAAAAGAGAGAGAGAGAGAGAGAGAGAGAGAGACAGAGAGAGAACGGGGGTAAAGAGTGAGTTGTTTTTTTTGTTTCTCTATCTCGCGCGCGCGCGCATGCACGCGCGCAAGAGGAAGAAAAAGCCCGGAGCCGAAATGGAAAAAAACCGAAACCTTACCGGACTCGCAGATGTAGACCAGGTTCAAAATGTCCTTCTGGAAGCACGACCCCCCAAAGCCCACGGAAGAGGACAGGAATTTGGGCCCGATGCGCGAGTCCGTGCCCACACACTTGCTGACCTGCTCGACGTCGGCGCCCGTCGCCTCGCACAGAGCAGAGATGGCGTTCATCGACGAGACGCGCTGCGCCAGCATCGCGTTGGCCGTCAGCTTCGACAGCTCTGCCGACCAGAGATTGGCGCGCAACACGCGCTCGGTCGGGATCCAGCGCTCGTAGACCGAGGCCAGCCTCTCGACGGCGGCGCGGCCGTGCTCGTCGTCGCGCCCGCCGATCAGGACCCTGTCAGGCTTGGCCAGGTCCTCCATCGCCGTGCCCTCCGCGAGGAACTCCGGGTTGGACAGGATGTCGAAGCGCACGCCCGGGTGGCTGTTGTTGCGCGTGAGCACCTTCTCGATGGCCTCGGCGGTGCGCACGGGCACGGTCGACTTCTCGACGACGATCTTGGAGGTCTTCGAGACGGCCGCGATCATGCGCGCGGCGCCCTCCCAGTACGTCAGGTCGGCCGCCCTGCCGGCGCCCACGCCGCGCGTCTTCGTGGGCGTGTTGACCGACACGAACACGATGTCTGCCTCGCCCACGTGCTTGTGCGTGTCGGTCGAGAAGAACAGGTTTCGGCCGCGGCAGGCCTGCACTACCTCCTCGAGCCCCGGCTCGTAGATCGGGAGCGCGTCCGAGTTCCAGGCGTCGATGCGGGCCTGGTTGATGTCAACGACGACGACAGTGACGTCGGGGCACTTGAAGGCGATCATGGCCATCGTGGGGCCTTGGGTGTTTGTTTTTGGTGTCGAGGCGAGTTGGAGTGGAAGATGGAGTGAGTGAGGAGGACGAGACGAGGTCGAGAGAGCGTTCGTTTTCGTGGCGCGCGAAGTTGGTGCGAAAGAAAAAAAAACAGAATGTTTTCTATGGCTCTTTTCTGCCCTGCTCAGACTCTAAGTTCGCCCGTGACCACCCGCGAGGCGTTCGAGACCGCCGCCGAGATCACACGAAAAAATAAACGAGGGGAGTTCGGAGAACAGAGTCGCCACGGCGGGGGCGAAACCATTCAAAAAGGATTTCGGTTCGATGGACGAGAGGCGTTGATTGGCTCTCGAGAGTTCGTGCTCTTTCCTTCATCTCTGACGCTTCTCTGAGCCGTCTCAGCCCAGCACAGGAAGGGAAAATTCAGCCTCGTCACGTGGAGCGAGAAGAGGGCGAGGGCAACTCACGAAAGCGTCGCCGACGCCGAGGGGGGAAACGCTTCGCCCTTCCTCGAGAGCCCAGCAATTGGCCATCGATCGAACCGATCGATGGCGGCAGGGCAAGGCAGAGGCGACGCCTTTCAGCGGGGCCAAGCCGCGCCGCGGAAGGTGCTTCTCTCGGCCTCGGCGGGAGGGAGACGACACGCCCTACGCCCCGAGAGAGTGGAATCGGTGTCGACAGCGGCTCCTCCGGTGGGAAAAAACGGGCTCGCCAAGGCTGCTGCCGACGAGCGACAACGCGAGAGCAGAAGCATCGATTGAAACAAAGACTCGATAAAACGTTTTTTCTCTTACCTCCGACGTAGCCAGCGCCGATGCAGCAAATCTTGATGCCCGACGCAGCATCGCTCTTTGCCATGACTGCTCTGTGCAAAGGAGAAGGGGGGAAAAGCGAAACAGAGGGTGCTCGACTGGAAAAAGGAAAAAACGCAAAACTCTGAAAGCTTCTGCGGAAGGCGAGGCACAAAACAAAAAAAACCTTTTTTTTTTTTAAGGGAACTGTTTTTTTTCTCTCGCTAGTTTTCTCTCTATTTTTCTCTTCCTTTTTCTATTTTGGATCTCGAGCACCTGTGCTCGCTCGCTCGATAGACCATGCGTGCCTTTACCTTCTATGGAATCATTCTAATGCTCGCGGCGGCCTCCCTTCTGTCCGTCCCCGGAGTTTCAAACTCCGGGTGCGGCAGGAAAGGCGCGAAAAATGCCATCAAGAATGGCGTTTTTGACACGTCGGCGGCGACGTCATCGTCTAGCCTCCTCCTGAAGAAGAAAAGGCACCACGGCCACCGCCTCAAGCACCACCGCCACGACAACCACAAGCCGAGTTCTCCCCCCTGGTTCTGTCACGACCTCCAGTGCCCGCGCTATAGGCTCCTCAACGAGAGCGCCGGCTACGAGACGCGGCGGCTCGAGGCCACGCGCTGGGTGACGACGGACGTCGAGGCGTTCTCGCTCGCGCTCGGGACGGCGACGGGCTTCCAGCGGCTGTTCGCCTACATCTCGGGCGCCAACGAGCAGCAGCGCAAGATCGAGATGACCGCGCCCGTGCTGACGCACGTCGTGCCCGGGGCGGGACCCTTCTGCAAGAGCAAGTACTCGGTTTCGTTCTTCGTGGGCGAGGCAGGGACCGAGACCCCGAAGCCAACCTCGGACGACGTCTACGTCCGCGACGCCTCGGCGGTGACGGTCTTCGTCGCCTCCAAGGCCGGGTTCGTCGTCGACGACTTCTCCATCGCGGCGCTGGCCAGCGGGCTGAGGGAGGCACTCGAGCGCGACGGCGTGGAGCCGCACCCGAGGCACCGCAGCGAGGAGGGTTTTTTTGTCGCCGGGTACGACCCGCCGTTCCGCCTCTCGGGCCGCCACACCGAGGTGTGGATGGCCGCGAGCGAAGAGGACGACGGTGGGGAGGATGCCGATGGCGATGCTGGCGATACTGGGGTGCGTGGCGGAAGCGCTTACACGAGCTAGAGGTTTTCAGACGGGGGGAGGAAAGCAGGGTAACGAAATAAAAAGCTGGGAAGAGCACACACGATGAAAAATAAAAAGAACGAGCTTTTTCGTGCTCGCTTGTTTTTCCACGTCAAATCCTGTTTCACTTTTCCCCTCCTCCCGCTTGTGCGTCTGTAAATAAGCAACATTTTAGAAAGAGAGAGAACGAGAAACAGAGAGAGATAAACGGGAAAAAAACAACAGACTCTCAAGCCAGCGCTAGTTCGGCGACCCCCTTGTCGACGCCAGCGCCCGACGACTTCTCGAGCGCCGCGACCATCTCGGCCTTGCTGTCCTCGGCCCTCGCGACCTCCTCAAAGAGGCCGCGCGCGACGGCCTTGGCGTCCGCATCCTGGCTCTGCTTCATCGCCGCGACGAGGGCGGCCGGGG
>Ga0315277_10012189_pt1 | contig 10788 bp, 10 predicted proteins | sample YL17G05_15_MG_FD_203695 | JGI IMG/M metagenome (GOLD analysis project Ga0315277, IMG submission 203695) | Sediment microbial communities from Yellowstone Lake, YNP, Wyoming, USA - YL17G05_15 | ecosystem: Environmental > Aquatic > Freshwater > Lake > Sediment | place: USA: Wyoming | collected... | reverse complement strand
TCAAACCAGGTTTGCAGGTCTCAATAATATTGAAGAAAGACCAGCGATCCGGAAAACTAACCGAAGGGATAGTCAAAGATATTCTGACGAAATCTCCTGCTCACCCCCATGGCATCAAAGTCCGCTTGGAAAGCGGTCAAGTCGGTCGAGTTAAAGAGATAATAATTTAAGGTCGATCTCTATGGAGCATGGCGGTGCTTCCGAAACCGGTTGTGAGATGGATGTATGGAACTGAATAAGGGCAAGACTGATATACTTGGCAAGGGCGCAATTCGGATATTGGATAGCCGGTTGTGCATACGGGTCTTGTTTCCTAATAAGGGAAGGTACATTATTGTCTGAGATATTAGTCGATGCTGATGGCTGCCCGGTGAAGCAGGAAGTCTACCGTGTAGCCAAGCGCTACGGGTTAAAAGTTACGGTAGTGGCCAACTCGCAGATGCATATACCTAGCGAGGACTGGCTCGAACTGGTTGTTGTGAGTGACCAGTTCGATGCGGCGGATGACTGGATTGTCGAGTATATCACAAAGAATGATATTGTGATCTCTGGGGATATCCCGCTCGCTTCGCGGTGCCTGAAAAAGGGCGCCCGAGTATTAGGGCCAAAGGGTCACGTTTTCACTGAGGATTCCATCGGCGATGCCCTCGCGACCCGGGATTTAATGTCTCACCTGCGTGATATCGGGATAATGACTGGTGGCCCAGCTCCCTTCAAGAAACGAGACCGTTCCCGATTCCTTCAAAGTCTCGATGGGATCATCCAGGCCATTCGCAATGGGAAGTAGTTACGCCAACGTCATTTCAGCAGCATAATCTACAAGTTGCACTTTCTGACGGAATGTGCACCCGCAGCCAGTTGTGAACACCCTGGCGGAATTCGATATCGAGAATGGCCGATGGACTATGGCATACGTTTTGCTGACGAACTGGTTGGGCATAGAATATCACGCGGCAGCATGGATGGACACGATAAGCCCTGTGCAGTAGCACAATAGCCTCTTTATTGCTAACACTTCCCTGGGCTTCTATAATAGTGGCAACCATTTCAGCCACGTATTGTTTCCTATCGGCAACATTTCCCCCCATAGCCGAAATAAGGAAGATAGATGACCGATCCTGAACCCATTGCACATCTTTCAGAAGATGGCAGACTCCATTATCTTTACGAGCATCTCGGCGGCACAGCCAAAAGGGCCGAGGAGATGGCCAGTGCGTTCGGCTGCGGCGAGTGGGGAAGGGTGGCTGGAATGTGGCATGATTTGGGCAAGTACTCCGATGATTTCCAGCGGATGATTCGCGCTGCCATAGGCCCGGCAGCCGAGGCTCAAGAGCACTTAGGGCATGTAGATCACTCCACCGCCGGTAGTATTCTTTCAATAGACCGATTCGGCCCAATCGGTCGCATTCTCGCCTATCCGATCTCCGGTCATCATGCAGGCCTTCCAGACTGGCAGAGCGAAACGTCGGGAATGAGTGGGCTGGCACAACGTCTTCAGAGGGTTGACCTCATTGATAAGGTTCCCGTGGACGAAGTCCCGGCAGAAGTGATAAACCAAGCCATGCCTTCAGAAAAGTCTAGACCCGGTTCTGATCCTGCCCTTTGGATACGTATGCTCTTCTCCTGTCTAGTAGATGCTGATTTCCTCGATACCGAGGCCTTTGTCCAACCTGAGAAAGCTTCTCTCAGATCGAAATATCCTTCTCTCGCCGAGTTGTTACCCCTTTTTACGCGGTTCATGGAAGCTAAATCCAAAGTAACGGAGGATACATCGGTCAACCGTTTGAGGGCGGAGATATTGAAGCGATGCATCTTGATGTCGGCTCACCCACCGGGAATCTTCACCCTTACAGTTCCCACAGGTGGTGGCAAGACCCTTTCCTCGATGGGTTTTGCCTTGCACCATGCGCTGAGGTACGGCAAACGACGCGTCATCTATGTCATCCCGTACACTAGCATCATCGAACAAACAGCCGACCAGTTCCGCGATGTTTTTGGCGAAGCCATTATTGAACACCATAGCAACTTGGATGTTACGAACGAGACACCAGAAACACTCAAGCAGCGTTTGGCCAGCGAGAATTGGGATGCGCCCATTATCGTCACCACATCAGTGCAGTTCTTTGAGTCTCTGTTTGCAAGTCGCACAAGCCGGTGTCGAAAACTACACAACATCGTTAACAGCGTCGTCATATTGGATGAGGCACAGCTATTGCCACCCGAATTCCTCAACCCTATCCTGACAACTCTGAGGGAACTCCAGCGCAATTATGGGGTAACGCTTCTGCTGTGTACTGCCACTCAACCTGCTTTGGGACCCCACAAGTCTTTCGATTTCGATTTCCCAGGCCTGCCGAAAATGGTGGAGATCATTGAGAATACCCAAGCACTTCACCATGCCTTCAGGCGTACCGAGGTTCATGTTCCCCATGACCTTAACCGGTCACAATCATGGGAAGAGTTGGCTTGCGAACTTGCACAGCATCCTTCTGTGCTATGCATCGTCAACCGCCGCGATGACTGTCGTGAGCTCCACCGCCTTATGCCTGAGGAAACGATTCATCTCTCAGCCCTCATGTGCGGCGCCCATCGCTCGCTGGTAATAGGCCAGATAAGAGAGCGTCTCAAGAAGGACATCCCCACTCGGGTGATCAGCACCCAACTAGTCGAAGCTGGGGTCGACCTCGATTTCCCGGTTGTCTATCGTGCCCTGGCTGGACTCGATTCCATCGCGCAAGCGGCAGGCCGTTGCAATAGGGAGGGACGTTTACAGCAGGGGCGTGTGGTTGTCTTCGTTCCACCCAGCAAGGCTCCGCCGGGTCATCTGCGCCAGGCTGCGGAAATCGGCCGCAGACTTCTCGCCAAAATCAGCGACGACCCTTTGGCACCTCACAGGTTTGAGCACTTCTTCAGAGAACTCTATTGGTTGAAGGGGGACGAACTCGATGCAAAGGGCATCCTGCAATACTTAGCCAAAGACCCGGAACTTCGCTTCAGCTTCCGTACCGCTGCTGCTAAGTTCCGTTTGATAGACGACTCCCAACAAGCACCGGTGTTAGTGCGATATGGCGAGGGCACAGAACTAATCGAGGTCTTACGTAAAACCGGGCCGGACAGATGGCTGCTTCGCAAGTTGCAGCGCTATGTAGTGAACCTGCCCCGATACATCCATTCCCGACTGCTAGCTGAGGGCAGCATACGAGAGCTATACCCCGGAATATACGTTCAGGAACACGGGGCGTTATATCACCCCGTACTTGGCTTTTGCCCAAATAAGTCAGTGGTATATGAACCCGATGACCTCGTGGTTTAAATTTTCTGAAAGGAGGAACCATGCATGAAACATCGATAAAGAGTCGAAATTTTCGGCTCAAGGTATGGGGGGAGAATGCCTGCTTCACCCGGCCGGAGATGAAGGTGGAACGGGTCTCCTACGATGTGATGACGCCATCGGCGGCACGCGGCGTCTTGGAGGCCATTCTCTGGAAGCCGGCCATCCGGTGGCGCGTCTCCCAGATCGATGTCCTCAAGCCCATCCGATGGGAGTCGGTGCGGCGCAACGAGGTGGGCACGGTCATGTCTACCGATCTGGCACTCACCGCCATGAAAAGAGGAAGCGGTCAACTCGGTCTCTATGTGGAGGATGAGCGCCAGCAGAGAGCCGGGCTCTTCCTGCGCGATGTGGCCTATACCATCTATGCCTACTTCGAGCTGGCGGATAGGGCCGGGCCGGAGGACAATATGACCAAGTTTGAGCAGATGTTCTTCCGCCGGGCAGAGAAGGGCCAATGCTTTCACAGACCATATCTGGGATGCCGGGAGTTCTCAGCTCACTTTGCCCCCATTGCCCAGGGCGAGCCGTTGCCTCAGCCTATCCCGTTCAGCACCGACCTGGGCTGGATGTTGCACGATCAAGACTATTGCGGAGAGATCCCCGAAGCCCGATTCTTTCGGGCCAGGCTCGAAGACGGGCGAATGAAGGTACCGCCCCTTGAAGCCCGAGAGGTGCGAGCATGATTTTGCAGACGCTTGCTTCCTACTACGACCGACTAGCCCAGGAGGCTAATACTAACATTGCACCAGAAGGTTTTGAGAAAAAGGCGATTCCATTTCTGATCGTGCTCAACCAGCAAGGTGGTTTCGTAGGATTGCAGGATACACGGCAAGGGGAAGGAAAAAAGAAATCCGGGAGGGTTTTCACAGTCCCGAAAGCAGTCAAGAGATCCAGCAGAATTGCGGCCAATTTGCTATGGGATACCCCCGCCTATGTCCTAGGCCGTCCCAAACCGGACAAGAGGAAGGTGTACGAGAAACTTGTGGAAAGGGCGAAAGAGCAACATTCAGCCTTTTTGATCCGTATCCACGAAACATTTCCTACAGTGGTTGATGAAGGCATCCGGGCCGTTCTACGATTTTTGGAGCGGGGCGACTTTACGCCGATATTCTCCCACCCCCTTTGGCCTGAAATTGAAGAAAGTGGAGCAAACCTAACATTCCAACTTGAAGGGGATAGAGAACTTATTTGCCAACGTCCCACAGTGATGAGTGTCCTTACCATGCCGAATGCCGCGGGCAAAGGGGATCTCCGGATTTGTCTGGTCACTGGGGGACTGGATGAACCAGTAAGATTGCACACAGCGATTAAAGGCGTGTGGGGTGCCCGGTCTTCTGGTGCAAACATCGTTTCGTTTAACCTTGACGCTTTCAATTCCTACGGGAAAACACAAGGATATAACGCACCGGTAGGCAAGAAAGCCGAGTTCGCCTATACCACTGCCTTGAATACCTTACTGGCAAAGGGTTCGCGTCAGCGCATTCAAGTTGGAGATGCCAGTACGGTGTTCTGGTCGGCGCGGGCAAACCCGATGGAAGATTTGTTTGCCGGCTTCTTTGGTGAGCCTGCTAAGGGGGAATCCTCACAGGATAACGAGTCCATTCGTGCTCTCTACGGGGCACCCCAAACCGGCGCGCCGCCACTTGAAGAAGACCTGACCCCTTTCTATGTGCTGGGGCTAGCCCCGAATGCCTCACGTAATGCCTCACGTATCTCCGTACGTTTCTGGTACGCCCGAACAGTAGGGGAAGTAGCTAAATACATCCGGCAGCACTTCGATGACACGGCTATCGTGCATGGCCCGAATCAACTGGCTCACCTACCCCTGTTCCGACTGCTCGTTTCAACCGCGATTCAGGGAAGATCTGATAATATTCAACCTAACTTAGCTGGGGAAGTAATGAAGGCCGTTTTGACCGGCATGCCCTATTCGAAAACTTTGCTAGCCTCAGCAATCCGCCGAGTGCGGGCAGAGCACGAAATAACTTACCCCAGGGCGGCGCTAATCAAAGCGGTTCTTGTCAGGGACGCCAGGTTCTATCGAAAACAGGATAAGGAGGTTGATGTGTCACTGGATATCAGCAATGCCAATCCGGGTTATCTGTTAGGACGGCTCTTTGCTGTTCTCGAAAGGGCTCAAGAGGCGGCCAATCCCAACATCAATGCCACAATTCGAGATCGCTTCTACGGTGCGGCGTCGAGCACGCCGGTTGCGGTGTTCCCCCATCTGCTGAAATTGAAAAACTATCACATCGCCAAACTGGAGAATAGGGGGCTTGCCGTCAACCTAGAAAAGCAGATTGGTGAGATCATGGGCGGATTTGATGATTTCCCGACACACCTGAGCCTTGCCGATCAGGGTCGATTTGCTATTGGTTACTACCATCAGCGTCAGGCTTTTTTTACCAAGAAAGAAGGTAAGGACATATGAGGCGAGGTCACCCTCACCTTTCTCCTCTCCCGTCAAGGGAGAGGAAAGCATCACAGAAAACGAAAAGGAGGATTTAGGAAATGATGACCGCAATCAACAACCGATACGACTTCGTTATGCTCTTCGATGTGAAGGACGGCAACCCCAACGGCGACCCCGATGCAGGAAACCTGCCCCGCGTTGATCCCGAGACCGGGAATGGCCTGGTAACCGATGTGTGCCTCAAGCGGAAGGTGCGTGACTATGTCATTCTCAAGAAAGGCTTGGAAAAACGATTCGATATATGGGTCAAAGCCAAATCCCTTACTCTGAATGAACAGACGGAACGTGCTTACGAGGAGAGTGAGAAGGTCAAGAAAGCTGTTGAAGCATGGCAATCGTGGCAAAAGGACAAGAAAAAGAATCCAAAACCCGAACGTCACTACGAAGACATCGCTCGCGATTGGATGTGTGATAACTTCTACGATATACGTACTTTCGGCGCGGTGATGTCAACGAGTGACAAGGGCGACAAAGAATCGGGGGAAGACACAAGCAAACTCAAGAAGACCGCTGGTCAAGTTCGTGGCCCAATTCAACTCACATTTGCCCGCAGTGTAGATCAAGTAGTCCCGCTTGAGCATTCGATTACCGTGTGTGCCGCACGGAAGGCCGACAAGTCGGTTGAGGGCCAGATAGGAATACAAGGCCGCAAATTCACTATCCCTTATGGGCTTTACCGCTGCCACGGCTTTGTCTCCGCACCGCTGGCGGCTCAAACCAGCTTCACTGAAGACGATTTGTACCTATTCTGGGAAGCGCTCCTCAACATGTTCGAGCATGACCATTCCGCCGCTCGTGGCCACATGGCAACACGAAAACTGGTTATCTTCAAGCACGATTCTACAATGGGCAATGTGCCTGCTCACAAGCTCTTTGATCTGGTAAAAGTATCAGCTAAAACTAATCCTGTTCGAGACTTCAGCGACTACGAGGTGAAGGTTCCGACACAATCACAAATGCCGCAAGGCGTCACCCTGATTGAGAAGCTCTAGGATAACAAGATGTACACTGAAGATGAACTCCTGCCCATCTCCGCCCTCCAACATCTGGTTTTTTGCGAGCGCCAGTGGGGGCTGATCCACCTTGAAGGGGTATGGGAGGAAAACCGCCTGACCGCTGAGGGACGACTCCTGCATGACCGCTCAGATGAGCCTCAGACCGAGGTACGCGGCGACCTGCGCATCGCGCGGGGATTACGACTGTGCTCCCTCAGACTCGGCCTTGTGGGAAAGGCAGATGTAGTGGAGTTCCATCGGGTCGTAAACGGAAAAGAAGGGGTATCACTTGAGGGTACGCCCGGCCTATGGCAACCTTTCATCGTCGAATACAAGCGTGGGCACCCTAAAATCGGCCATGAAGACGAAGTTCAGCTTTGTGCCCAAGCATTTTGCCTTGAAGAGATGTTGGGAGTATCGATCCCCTTCGCGGCCTTCTTCTATGGTGAGCCTCGACGAAGGTGTGACGTTGTGCTGGGCAATGTGCTCAGGGAGGAATCGGAGAAGCTTGTAGCCCGCCTGCACGAGCTTACCCGTGTGAGCAAGACACCCCCGGCTGAATATGGCCAGAAGTGTAGAAGCTGTTCGCTTATTGACCTTTGCTTGCCCAAAGCCACGGGCGGGCAGAGGAGCGCGCAGAGGTATCTCCAAAAAGAGATAGCCGAGGCTGAGGAGACGATATCGTGAGGCATCTGCTTAACACGCTATACGTTACCACCCAGGGGGCATACCTTGCCCGAGAGGGCGAGACGGTTCTCGTTCGTGTCGATGGCGAAACAAAGCTCCAAGTACCGATCCATACTCTGGGTAGCATCGTCTGCTTCGGACAGGTGTCCGTGAGCCCGCCGCTTATGGGGCTCTGCGCAGAGCACAGCGTGGCAGTTTCCTTCCTCACCGAGCACGGCCGGTTCCTGGCCCGGATCCAGGGCCCAGTATCGGGTAATGTTCTCCTTCGGCGCGAACAGTACCGCAGGGCCGATGACCTGGAGATGTCGGCACAAATCGCTCGAGCTATAGTCGTGGCCAAGATAGCCAATTGCCGAACAGTGCTTCAACGGGCTGTGCGAGACCGCCCGGAGGATGAGTCCGCCGGGAAGCTCTCGCAAGCTGCCGAACAGCTCGCTCAACACTTGAAGGACCTGGAGGCAATGGTTTCACTCGATACTGTTCGAGGCAAAGAGGGAGACGCCGCCCGCAGGTACTTCAGCGTCTTTGACTACCTGATCACCGCTCAAAAGGAGGATTTTTTCTTCCGTGAGCGCAGTCGTCGCCCGCCGCTGGATAATATAAATGCCCTGCTCTCTTTCATCTATACCCTGCTGGTACACGATGTCGCCGCAGCGCTCGAAGGGGTGGGGCTCGATCCGGCTGTGGGGTATCTCCACCGTGATCGCCCGGGGAGGCCGGGTCTGGCGCTCGACCTGATGGAGGAACTGCGCCCCTACCTTGCCGACCGTCTGGCACTTTCGCTGGTGAACCGCCAACAGGTGCGTGGAAAGGGCTTCCAGAAGACTGAGTCCGGTGGAGTGATGATGAACGATGAGACCCGAAAGGAAGTGCTGGTGACCTATCAGAAGCGCAAACAGGAGGAGATACAACATCCCTTTCTAGGTGAAAAGATAGCGCTGGGATTGCTCCCTCACGTTCAGGCATTGCTTCTAGCTCGCTATCTGCGGGGCGACCTGGATGGGTATCCGCCGTTCTTCTGGAGGTAAACGCGAAACCTTAAGAATAGGATTTTACGCACCTTAACAACTAAATATCGAGGGGTAATATAAAGAGCAAGGGGAAACAGAAATGATGATTCTGGTAACTTACGATGTAAGCACAGAAACGTCCGAGGGGCAAAGAAGACTGAGGCGCGTGGCAAAGGTGTGCAAAAACTATGGGCAGCGGGTACAAAAGTCGGTCTTTGAATGTCTTGTGGATTCGGCCCAGTGGGTCAGGTTGCGCCAGCTTCTCATTGATGAAACCAAGCTTAATGAGGACAGCTTGCGGTTCTATTTCCTGGGGAAGAACTGGAAGGTGAGAGTTGAACATGTTGGAGTGCAAAAGGCTTATGACCCGGAGGAGCCGTTGGTGGTTTAATACCCCAAAGAATGTTCAGATTCTGTTTGGCCAAAGCCTTTTCAGCAAGGTACCTTGTTGCGAACTGGATGTGGCCACAGGCTTCGCTACAAGGTTAGCGAGCTTCAAGTGGCTGGGTGCTGAATCTGCCTGGTTTTTCCTAGAGGCAAGGCGTCCGACGGCAAAATGAATTTAGAGATACGGTCGCCCCTCACGCGGGGGCGTGGATTGAAACAAAAACTCTAAGAATGATTGCATCCAAAACTTTGTGTCGCCCCTCACGCGGGGGCGTGGATTGAAACGTACTGCGCCCTAATAGAATGGATAAGGCTTATCTCAGTCGCCCCTCACGCGGGGGCGTGGATTGAAACTTTGCTGGGCCAGCTTGAACGAAAATAGTAATAGCGTCGCCCCTCACGCGGGGGCGTGGATTGAAACATGACCACACTGTAACAAATGATGATGGGAAATCGTCGCCCCTCACGCGGGGGCGTGGATTGAAACTTTGTAGGTATAATCATTGCTCAGAGGCAATACAGTCGCCCCTCACGCGGGGGCGTGGATTGAAACATCTTACCCCATGCCACTTGAAGGCTGTTATATCCAGTCGCCCCTCACGCGGGGGCGTGGATTGAAACCGGTAGTTACAACGTGAAGTACCTTGTAATCTATGTCGCCCCTCACGCGGGGGCGTGGATTGAAACGATAATCACGGCAATCAAAGGCGATAAGACACTAGTCGCCCCTCACGCGGGGGCGTGGATTGAAACATGTATTCCTTGCTGCCAATCTCTTTCTCAACCTGCCAGTCGCCCCTCACGCGGGGGCGTGGATTGAAACTCTTAGCGTGATATTTGTTGCCCCCACTAAGGCGGTCGCCCCTCACGCGGGGGCGTGGATTGAAACACTCTTGAGTCTGTCGAACTCGGCAAGTAAAGCCGTCGCCCCTCACGCGGGGGCGTGGATTGAAACTCCGTTTGTAACTCTATACACCGCAACAACTGGCGTCGCCCCTCACGCGGGGGCGTGGATTGAAACCTAAAGATGGCCCTTATGTAAGCCCAGGTTAAAAGTCGCCCCTCACGCGGGGGCGTGGATTGAAACGGGAATCTTAATGACCAGACATTAGAGGAGATATGGTCGCCCCTCACGCGGGGGCGTGGATTGAAACTGTACCAGATAGTTGAAGGGAGCAGTCTGCCTGACGTCGCCCCTCACGCGGGGGCGTGGATTGAAACTTCGGAGGTTCAACCGCTAATTATGCCAAGACCGTAGGTCGCCCCTCACGCGGGGGCGTGGATTGAAACAGTCTTGCATAATAACCAGTATCGGCAGTGGGGGTCGCCCCTCACGCGGGGGCGTGGATTGAAACTTAGCCAGAACCCCAATACTAATGATGCCTGGAGTCGCCCCTCACGCGGGGGCGTGGATTGAAACGTCATACCCCCACCAGATAGAATCAATACCTGTGGTCGCCCCTCACGCGGGGGCGTGGATTGAAACCTTGATAATAAGTGTTTGAACTGGCCTTATGATGTCGCCCCTCACGCGGGGGCGTGGATTGAAACATGATACATGGTTGCAAAGCACGGGGAACTGGGCAGTGTCGCCCCTCACGCGGGGGCGTGGATTGAAACTTGACTGGGCAAGTGTATATGTGCCACTATGAGTGCCGGTCGCCCCTCACGCGGGGGCGTGGATTGAAACGTAGGCGTGACTGGTATCATGTCAGGATGTATTGTGTCGCCCCTCACGCGGGGGCGTGGATTGAAACGTAGGCGTGACTGGTATCATGTCAGGATGTATTGTGTCGCCCCTCACGCGGGGGCGTGGATTGAAACTTGACTGGGCAAGTGTATATGTGCCACTATGAGTGCCGGTCGCCCCTCACGCGGGGGCGTGGATTGAAACTTATTCGC
>Ga0315277_10012188_pt1 | contig 10789 bp, 9 predicted proteins | sample YL17G05_15_MG_FD_203695 | JGI IMG/M metagenome (GOLD analysis project Ga0315277, IMG submission 203695) | Sediment microbial communities from Yellowstone Lake, YNP, Wyoming, USA - YL17G05_15 | ecosystem: Environmental > Aquatic > Freshwater > Lake > Sediment | place: USA: Wyoming | collected... | reverse complement strand
TAAAATGATATACGATCATCAAGAGGATGGCTATACCACGGAGAAAATCAATTTCCCAGAACCGTTCTGAAGAAGTCTTTTTCACAACATGAAAGGAAAAGAAATCATCTTATAAATATGGTGTCACGCAGAAAATGGGAGTAGCGAGGAATGGATTTGAACCATTGGTCTACGGGTTATGGGCCCGTCGGGATTTCCTGACTACCCCACCTCGCTATACAGAGAAACCACCAATTATAGAGGAGTATCTTTCGGGAATACTGTTGCTTATACTTAAATCTACTACATCCTCTTAGTTTCACTCCAGGGGAAACAGAAAGTTTTAATACCAAAACAGCGGAATATAATAGGAGAAGAGATGATGGAAAAAAATCTTCAAACATGTTTGGTCACCCGCCATTCACAATTTCCAACCGTGTGTATTTATTGCAACAAACAGATCCCCGCAAATGACCTCCATTATGTCGAAAAAGGCATCACCGTACATATCCATTCGCTGATCGCGCGGAAGTATTGCGAAGAATGCTACATGAAGTTTGGCGAACAACTGCTCTTGCATGATGTAAAGAAGTAACCCCTTTTGTACTGGTGTTCTTTACAAACATTTTTCATTACGATATGGTATTAGCGTCCGCGAGATTTGCAGGGGTACCCGAGCATGGTCTAAGGGGTAGGGCTTAGGACCCTATGACGTAGGTCTCCGCGAGTTCAAATCTCGTCCCCTGCACTAATTATTATTCAGAGAAGAGAGAACCAATGAAAATCATCGCGTTCACCGGCATGCCTGCATCAGGAAAATCAGAGGCAGTCGTCATTGCGAAGAACAAAGGGATCCCGGTCATCCGCATGGGTGATTTGGTCTGGGAGGAAACCAAACGACAAGGAAAACAACTCGATGATAAAAACGTCGGAAACATCGCACAAACCATGCGCGAGAAACACGGGTTGGACATCTGGGCACGAAGGACCGTAGAAAAAATCCATCGGTTAAAAAAATCACCGCTCCTTGTCATCGATGGTGTACGCAACATGGAGGAAATCGATTATTTTAAAAAAGAGCTCGGCATGGATTTCCTGGTAATAGCAATCGATGCGCCTGATGAACTGCGAAGAAAACGAGCGATTTCCCGGGGAAGAACCGACGACAGTAAGAACCTCAAAGACCTTGAGGAGCGGGATAAACGGGAGATCCACTGGGGTCTACAAAAGGTCATTGCAGATGCAGATATCATTATCCCGAACAACGGGAGTCTCACAGATTTTAAAAAACAGGTTATGACAGTGTTCAAAAAACTCTGAGGAACGATACTTTAATCTAGCTATTTTCAGATTAGGCGCCGCGATTCGTATGTTCGAAGCCAAAGTAACCGTTCAGCTAAAGAAAGGCATCTCAGATCCCGAGGGTGCAAATACCTTAAAAGCAATCCATCTCCTTGGTTTTCCGAAGGTACAGACTGTGAAAACCATCAGGACTTTTGATCTTTTTATCGATGGAACAGACAAAAATCAGGTGAAAAAAGATGTCGAACAGATCTGCCAACGGTTGCTCACAAACCCAGTGATCCATCACTATGAGATAACGATCGAAGAAAAAAAGTAAGGGGCGTTGTTGTGCTAGTAGACAACTTATTCAAAAAAATCAGTACAGACATTGAGACCTACGAAATTGATCTGCATGCTGCCTCTGATGAAGAGTTACTTGAAATCAGCAACCGGATGGAGCTTGCGTTAGCGCTCCCCGAGATGCAACGAATTAAAGACTATTTTGGAAAACAAAAACGCAACCCGACCGATATCGAACTGCAAGCATTGGGACAAGCGTGGTCTGAGCATTGTTGCTATAAATCATCAAAAATCCCCTTAAAAAAATACGTCTTTAACGTCGATGAAAACCGGATCATTGCCCGTGAAGATGCGGGTGTCATGGAGTTTGACAAGAATCATTACTACTGCGTTGCGCTAGAATCACATAACCATCCTTCTGCGATCGAGCCGTACGGCGGCGCTGCAACCGGTGTCGGCGGTATCGTGCGAGACGTACTCTGCATGGGTGCCCAGCCGATTGCGTATATTGATCCATTGTTCTTCGGACCCTTGGATTATCCATCTGAGAAATTACCGAAAGGAGTCAAACACCCGGTCTATCTCTTTAAAGGAGTTGTTGACGGCATCCGTGATTACGGGAACCGAATAGGGATCCCAACGCTTGCGGGACAAGTCTATTTCCATGAAGGGTACACCGGCAACTGTCTGGTCAATGTCGGCTGCGTCGGTATCATGAAAAAAAGTGAACTGGTACACAGCTGGGCGAAAGCACCAGGTAACGTGTACATTTACGTTGGCGGTAAAACCGGTCGCGATGGAATCCACGGGGTGAATTTCGCATCTGCCGTGCTGACCGATGAAAGTGAGGAAAGCAGTAGATCCGCTGTGCAAGTTGGGGATCCGATTACCAAGGAACCTGTGATTCATGCTTGCTTAGAGTGTAACAGGAAAGGCTTGCTTGAGGGATTCAAAGATTTCGGTGGTGGTGGTTTATCATGTGTCTCCGGAGAGCTTGCATATTCCGCGAACATGGGCGCAGAAATCCATCTTGACAACGTGCCGTTGAAAGAGGAGGGACTTAAGCCATGGGAAATCTGGGTGTCGGAAAGCCAGGAGCGGATGATGATGCTGGTGGCACCAGAAAACGTCGAAACAATTCTGCATATCTGCAAACAATGGGATGTCACCGCAGCTGTTGTTGGGAAAGTGATAAAAGAGCAAATCATCCGAGTATTCTACAAGGGACAAAAGCTCCTTGAGATGGATCTTGAGTTTATGACTGGTGGCCCGGTTTATGATGAATGTACACGGCCAGTGGTTATCAAAAAACAGGAGACTGCTGAAAAAAATTTCCCATTACCTGATCTAAACACTTGCTTAAAAAAGGTGATATCATCCCTAAATATCGCATCTAAAGAATGGGTGATCCGCCAGTACGACCATGAGGTACGTGGAAACACCGTTATCAAACCATTGCAGGGGAAACTCGGATTGCAGACTCATGGGGATGCAACCGTAATTAAACCATTAGAGGAATCCTGGAAAGGTATTGCGGTGACCGCTGATGTGAACCCTCGGTTTATGGAACGTGACCCGTACTGGGGTGCGATGTCCGCGGTTGATGAGGTCTGTCGAAATCTTGTCGCTGTCGGTGCGGTACCAGACTCGCTGCTTGATTGTTTGAACTTTGGAAACCCGGAAAAACCTGAAAGAATGGGTGAATTCTATGAAGCTTGCCGTGGACTCGGTGATATCGGCCGAGCTCTTGATCTGCCGTACGTCTCAGGGAACGTGAGTTTCTATAACGAATCAGTGAAAACCGCGGTTCCACCGACACCGGAAATCTTCGGTGTGGGAATCACCTACGACATCAGGACTAGTGTTACCAGTGATTTTAAAGTCGAGGAAAATTTTGTGTATCTTGTTGGCAAACAGACTGAAAAAGAGCTTGGCGGCTCTGAATACTACAAATATATGAAGGTGGAGGGAGGACTTGTTCCAAAAACAGATCCGGTGATTCTGCAACACTGCATGAAAGGATTGCTTGCATGTATGAAAAAAAAATATGTTGCCGCGTGTCATGATATCAGCGAAGGCGGTCTTGTAGTGTGCCTTGCTGAGATGGCGATTGGCGGAGATATTGGCGCAACTATCGATGTTTCAAAGATTGAGAACGATCTGCGAATCGACTTCAAATTGTTTTCAGAATCAAACACCAGATGGGTTGTCGAAGTGAGAAAAGGGAAGGAAGCTGAATTTGAAAAACTGTTAAAAAAAGAAAAAACGTTGTTTACGTTGCTTGGGAAAACAAATGGGAACCGCCTTGTGATTCAGAATAACAAGAAAACAGTGGTTGATCTTGGTGTTAGTGTGTTAAGGGATTGTTGGTGGAAACCTATTTGGAATTTCATGGGATAAAAAAATTGTTCGATAGGAGAATCATTCTTTTTTTATTGCCTTCATCCCACCCTCAAATGCCTTCTTATTAACAACTTTATATTTTTCATCGATGTCCTCAAGAATCTCCTCTAACAAAACCTCAGGTTTGAACGGCAGCACACCACTTGCTGCAAGTGCTCCAAGCATCACGGTGTTTTTCGTAATAATCGCACCTGCGTCTCTTGCTATCTTCAACGCATCAATGGTGTATAACTCCCCGTGAGAAGACAGCTCTTTGAGAATCTCTTCAACCTTCGGGTAATGGTCACCACTTACTGCGACAGTAAACGGAATTATAGGATTGATATCAGTAATAATCTTTGTTTTCTTATGCACATAACAGATATTTCGTAGTGCCTCAACTGGTTCTGTACTCAACAGCACATCAGCAGTTCCACTCGGAAGTAACGGACTGGAAACATCACCCATTCGTACCGTACATACTACTGCACCACCACGTTGTGCCATTCCATGGATCTCAGAGACAAATACCCCGACCTTTGCTTTCACTGCTGCTTTCCCTAAAATATTCGCAGCGGTAATCACCCCTTGTCCACCGACACCAGTAAGAACGATGCTAATTTTTTTCTTCATAGGTATTCCTCCGCTGAGATCGCACCAAATGGGCAGACTTGTACACAGTCCCCGCACCCGTTGCACTGGGCTGGATCAATGTGAACTGAGTCATCCTCCGCGAAATACAATGCAGGGCAGCCAAACCTACCGATGCAGGTTTTACATCGTTTACAAATCTCTTGATTGATGTGATAAAGTAGGATTTCCTCCTTTGCTTTTCGCTTCCGCTGCACCTCAAGTAAGATGCAGGGTGATTTGCTCACTACGACTGAGGGGCCTTTGAACTCTAACGCTCGTTTGAATGCCGCGGTCGTGTCTTTTATCTTGTTCGGATCGACAATTTCGATATGCTCCACGCCACAGCCTTTTACAACATCCTCAACCTTGATGAGTTTGGCTGGTTTGCCCATTCCATCGTAGGGCGTTCCCGGATGCGGCTGATGACCGGTCATCGCTGTGGTTCGATTATCAAGAATCGTGATGACCACATCATGGTTATGATGCACTGCATTCACAATCGGTGGGATTCCTGCATGGAAGAACGTGGAATCCCCCATAAACGAGATGATCTTTTGATCAGTTGCAACAGAAAAACCACAGGCCATCCCTGCATTTGAACCCATGCATAGTAAGACATCAGCTATTTCAAGTGGCGGTTCTTTCCCTAGAGTATAGCATCCGATGTCCGTCGGATAAATCGTGTCTTTCGGAGCAGCTTTCTTCACAGCATAGTAGGTGGCTCGATGCGGGCAACCAGGGCATAGTGAAGGCGGTCGTCGTGGTGCTTTGAGCACCGATTGAACTGGCTGAGGGAACGGGTTTTTCATCTTAAAGATTTTTGAGAACGCCTCCGCAACGATATCCGGGTTGTACTCATAAAGACGGGAGAAATGACCTGTGGATTTCCCATAGATCTTCACGTCAGCACTGACATCAAACGCAAGTGCCTTGAATTGATTTTCGAGGAACGGATCCAGTTCCTCGACCATGACAAGTGACGAGCATGACTTAATGAATTTCTCGCACATGGTGCGTGGAATCGGATGAGTCATCCCAAGCTTGAGGATTTTGACATTCAGATTCAACTCCTCAGCCATCTCTTTGACATATGTAAAAGAAACACCGGAAGTGACAATCCCGACGTCCTTTGGTTTTCCTATGGTGATGATTTCGTTGAACGGTGATGTTTCAGAGATTTTCTCAGCTTCCTCAAGTTGTTTGAGGAGCACCGGGTGTCTTACCCGTGCTGTCGCGGGAACCGTGACGAGCAAGGGATCTTTTTTGAAATACCCTTTTTTCCGAGGCTTCTGCATCTCATGTAGTGTGATCGGCCCCCGTACATGGTTCAATCGTGTTGTCGTACGTAATAATAATGGAAGAGAAAGTTTCTCAGAAATATCAAAACCAATCCGCGTCATCTCCTTTGCTTCCTGCGGTGTGGCTGGCTCCAACATCGGCGCACCACCAAACAACGCGAAATACCGGTTATCCTGCTCATTTTGAGACGAATGACAATACGGGTCGTCCGCAGAAACAATAATATGACCACCGCGACAACCCACGTACATGTACGTCATGAATGTGTCACTGGCAACGTTCAGACCAACGTGCTTCATACATGTCAAAGACCGTAATCCACAGAATGACGCGGCAGCAGCGACCTCTAACGCGACTTTTTCATTGACAGAGTACTGAAAATAAAAACCAGGGTCCTTGTTTTGCCTGGTTGCCTCCTTTGCGATTGCAGAAAACGTATCAGCGATCTCCGAAGCAGGAGTCCCCGGATAGGTTGTTGCGACATCCACCCCTGCCTCAAGAGCACCGCGGGTAATCGCTTCATTTCCTAACAGCAATATTTGCTTTCCTGGTTTATCCTCGATCAGATTCGCCATCACAAACACCATAGAGGTAAAAGATGTACAATTCCCCTAGATGTGGTAAAAAAAGAACAGCATATAAATCTAACTCTACTTGGAGATATCAGGAGAACAAACTGCCTGTGGTGCCGCACCTATATCACTACCTGCATATACAACTACAAACAAGGTTCTTAAAACAGCGCCGCTTTCGTTGAACCGGAAGGAATTAAGCTGGTAGTTGTAGAGTGCATCCCATCCCTCCTAGTGAGACCAGCATCCTTCCCTTTTTTATTATAAATATCTTTTTCTTGCCATGACTATGCATGGTTTTTTTGCACAAATACGAAAGTATATGTACTCAACGATGGTTACTTAAAATTGGAGAGATTAAGAAGGAGTTATCGGGATCACTAACACGACTACCAAGCCTGTTCGTCATCCTGATTTTTATCGATTCTTAACCACGTCAAACACTGGAGGGAATGGACACGACAGCAAAAAATTATGTAATCATGGAACATAAGACGATACCGAAACAAGTACCGCTTTTCGAAGAACAAGATGATGGGAATCTCATTCCATACGTCAAGGAAACATAAACCGATTTACCGAGTATTTTTCCACGGTTTACCTCTGGTTTACGGTGGTTTACTATTTATCGTACGTATTTTTTGAAACAATAAAGACAATATTATTTCAAAAAAATTCATTACACGAATCATCTAATACAGGAATTCACAAAGGAAGAATCCATATAAATCTGAATAGTATTTGACGTTTGAATGGAAAAAAAGATTGCACTCAGTATCGCAGGATCCGACTCATCCGCTGGTGCAGGGATACAAGCAGATCTGAAATCATTTTCATACCTTGGGGTATATGGAGTCACTGTGATTACCTGTGTGACTGCACAAAACACACGACAGGTCAGAACTATCTATACAGTACCCGCTGATAGTATTGAAGATCAAATAGAAAGTCTGTTTGATGACTTTTCAATTACTGCAGTAAAAACCGGTATGCTATACGATGAAACAATCACAAGGGTTGTTGCAAAAAAACTTAAAGCATACAATATAAAACCTGTCGTTGACCCGGTAATGGTTTCGACTAGCGGCGATGCACTTGCTCATCATACATTTATCGCTTCACAAAAAAAAGAGCTCTTGCCTCAAGCATTGATGGTTACAGCAAATGTTCCTGAGGCGTGTGCACTAACTGACATGAAAATCATTCATCAAAAAGACGTTGAAAACGCATGCAAAAAAATCTACAAACTAGGTCCGAATTACGTTTTACTCAAAGGCGGACATTTACCAGACGATATGATTACTGACGTCCTCTATAATGGAAAACAGTTTTACACATTTACTCTCCCACGTATCCCCCAGAAAAAAGCACATGGATCTGGCTGTACCCTCTCAGCTCTCATAACAGGACTCCTTGCATTAGGAGAACCACCGGTCATTGCGGTCAAGAAAGCAAAGCACATTGTCTGGGGTATGATCCAGGAGGGATATTCTCCTGGGAAAGGCTCTGATGTTCTCAATCATTCTTCTGCAATCCAAATCCCGCCTCTTGTTCGAAGTAATGAACAATTCTTGGTCTGGCTCCAGCTAAAAACCGCAATCGATACGATGGTTTCCTTCCTCCCATCACGGTATATTCCTGAAGTTGGGATGAATTTTGCGTACGCGCTTCCAAACGCAAAAACAAGAAACGACGTCTGTGCAGTTGATGGAAGAATCACAAAAAACAAAGAACGACTCTCTCTTTGTGGTACTATTGATTTTGGTGTCTCGAAACATGTTGCATCCATTATTCTTGCAGCGATGTCGTATGATGCAACGATGCGATCAGCGGTGAACATTCGATATTCACAAAAAACAGTAAATCTCTGCAAACAAATTGGTTTTACTCTTGGTTCTTTTGATAGAAAAAACGAGCCTTCAGATACCGCATCAACAATGGAATGGGGAACGAAATACGCAATTACATCACTTGGTCGACTACCAGATGCTATTTATGACACAGGTTCCGTTGGGAAGGAACCAATGATCCGTATTTTAGGAAAAAATCCAGAGGAAGTGCTTTTCAAACTCCGAAAACTCGTAAACGCTCCGACACTATAAGATATATAATTACGAAATGTTTATAAATGATAACGCCCATCGGACCGCCCACTAACCTAGAAACTAACAGAGAGGTAGAGTTTATGACAGCAAAAGAAGAAAGCGAAGAAAACGTGATCTATGTAGGAAACAAACCACCAATGAGCTACGTTCTGGCAGTCGTTACCCAGTTCAACAGCGGATCATCTGAAGTGATTATAAAAGCGCGAGGGCGAGCGATTAGCAGAGCAGTCGATGCAGCAGAGATAACTAGAAATCGGTTTGCCTCCGATGCAAAGGTCAAAGAAATACGCATCGGAACAGAAGCGATCACCAACGAAGAAGGACGAACATCAAACGTCTCATCAATCGAGATAGTTCTCGCAAAGTAAACAGGAGTATTATCAAAGAATAATACTTCTTTCCTTTTATTTTTCTTTATACGATTACATCATAACAGTATCTATAACAAAAAAAAAGAAGAGAAAAAGCCGAGATGAGTGGCTCGTATCTGTGTGTTTCTTTATTTTTCTGGAAGCATATATGCGATATCGTCCCAGGGGTGTCGGTACAAACCCTGTTTCAGACGCTTCTGATCAAGATAATGCCCGATCAATCCGATACTCCGACCAAGGACGAACAAACCGTTCAATGCACCCATTTTGATATAGTCATCCGCTTCTTGTTTCGTCAGTTCTGATCTTAGTAAGTCGACAAAACAAATCCCAATGCACCCATCCACGTTCAAAATGAGATTATCTCTTTTTGACGTCGTGATTTTTTCCACTTCTCGTGCATAATCAAGAAGTGGGGTGCTCTTGAAATGCTTTTTCGCGTATGAACTGATGATTGTAACGCGCATGTCAGGATTGTGGATGGATTTGACGAGATGACCAATCCCTTGGATATTGACTCCTTTTACTTTCATATCATCGACGAACTGTTGGGGTGTTTTATCAGAATCATATGCCTCAGAGAACATCTGTGCAGCACCATCGATAGCACCACCGAACCGTGGACCGATGGTAAGCATCCCGGAGACAAGAGAAGAAATAAGATCTTTTCCTGCGCGAGACGCAACAATCGTGTTATGCGCACCTGACACGGCTGGTCCATGATCAGCGGTCACCATGATCGCCATCTCAATGAACTTCGTTGCATAGTCGGGTAATAGTTTCTTAAACCACAGGATAGAAAGCACACCGCCGATACCAATATCTTTTTTGAACACCTCAGAGATTGGCATGTTTCCATAGACGAGTTCTTCACCACGATCATCGGAAATCGTGGAAATGAAGTTTGCTGGTCGTCTCACCAGTTTCGCTTTTATGGCTGTGTTGTAATCCATGGGAATCTTCACAGCAGGGGGTTCTGGTTTGGGGATGATAATCTTCCTTTTCACTAGGTCCTTGTAGACCATCGCAATTTTCTCTCCGTAATCATCAAAGGAATTAGGAACAATAGCGCCCGCTTTTTTGAGCGCAGCATTCTTCGCATCTGCTGTCTCGGAATCCGAGCCTGCCTTTGCTCCCGCATGACCAAACTGCACTTCGGTCTTGAAAGCTTTTGAACAAGTCCCCGTCACCCACATCACAAGGGGTTTGGTGATCTGCTTTTTTTTCAACGCATCGACAATTGTATATTCGTCGGAACCACCGACCTCCCCGAGACATACGAGCATTTTAATCGCAGGGTTTTTCTCGAATCGTAATAAATGCTCCAGCAAAGTCGACCCAGGGTACCGATCGCCACCAATCGCTATTCCCTCATAAAGACCATCTGTGTTCTGCGCAACAATGTTATACGCCTCGTTACTCAACCCACCAGATTTTGACACGAAACCAACTGAGCCAGGTCGATGAAGTTTCGAATCCATGATATTCTCGATAGTTCCACCGGTGTTCCCGATTTTAAATGCTCCAGCAACAATCCCTCCAACGGTCGCTGGTCCGATAATGATCTTATTGAGTTGTTTTGCTTTCATAGTCAACTCCCGCATCCTGCGTTCTGGGATACCTTCTGCGATAAGCACGACGGTCCTAATCTGTGGAAACGCAAATGCTTCTTCGGTTGACGCTGCAGCGGACCGGAATGATGCAAAATTGATCATCACGTCTACGTTCTTATGTCGATTTGCTGCATCCTTCATTGATTTGTACACTGGGACTAGGATTTCTTTTGGCCCGAAGAAGAACTTCTGGAAGCCATCAGATCCGGTTGGGTTGATGATTGCAGCAACAGAAGGGGTTTTCCTCCCTG
>Ga0315277_10012187_pt1 | contig 10789 bp, 16 predicted proteins | sample YL17G05_15_MG_FD_203695 | JGI IMG/M metagenome (GOLD analysis project Ga0315277, IMG submission 203695) | Sediment microbial communities from Yellowstone Lake, YNP, Wyoming, USA - YL17G05_15 | ecosystem: Environmental > Aquatic > Freshwater > Lake > Sediment | place: USA: Wyoming | collected... | reverse complement strand
GTCGGAAGCTCCGCCCGGCAGTAACGGCGTCTTGGTTATCCCCCACTTTGTGGGTGCCGGTGCTCCATACTGGGATCCATATGCGAGGGGCGTAGTTTTCGGGCTGGCTCTTGGCCACAAGAAGAGCGACCTTGTGAGGGCGATCATGGAGGGAATTGCCATGGAGATCAGGAAGAACATAGAGGTGATGAAGAGCCTCGGAACTCCGATGGAGGAGATCAGAGTCACGGGTGGGATGACTAGAAACCCGGACTTCAACCAGATACAGGCTGATGTCTTTGGGTTGCCGGTCCTCACGTGCAGGATAGAGGAGTCCACGTCGTTGGGCTGTGCTATCTTGGCAGGTGTCGGGGTTGGCGTTTTCAACAACGTTCCAGACGCTGCCGACAGAATGGTGCAGGTCGCCGAACGATACGAGCCGAATCTGGAGAACAAGAGGACCTACGACAAGATGTTTGGAGTCAACATGAAGATCCACGAGGCTCTGAGCGAGGCTGGAGTCTACAAAGATCTGGCGGACTTGAACACTCATGAGTGATGGCGATACATGAAAGCTGGCGTTGTGATTGTTGGCGCAGGGATCGTGGGATCTACAATAGCTAGGGAGCTCTCGAAATACGAGACTGACGTTGTGGTCGTGGAGAAGGAGACAGATGTCGCATTCGGATCCCCCACCAAAGCCAATACTGGTGTGATCCACCCCGGCTTCGACGATCCACCTGGAACCGTCAGAGCCGAGCACTGTTCACGGGGCAACGCACTTTGGCATAATATCGCTCGAGAAGTGGCGGCACCATTTGAGGAAGTTGGATCCCTCGTAGTAGCTCTGAAAGATGAGGAGGTCGAAGTGCTCAAGGAACTGAAGCGCAGAGGAGACGCGAACGGCGTACCCGACCTGGAGATCGTGGTTGACAATGGTAAACTGCGCAGGATGGAGCCTCACCTGAACACGGGGGCTGTCGCTGCACTGTTGGCTCCTACGGCCGCTATCACCAGCCCCTATGAACTCGCAATAGCGATGATGGAGAACGCAGTTCGAAACGGAGTGAGGACTTGCTTTGAGACAGAAGTCACCGGCATCACCGTGAAACAGGACCGAGTCAGAGGAATTCAGACGACCAGAGGGGAGATAGAAGTCCAGTTCGTGATCAACGCGGCAGGACTCTGGGCAGACAGAGTCTCAGCCATGGTCGGACCGAACCAGTTCACGATTCACCCTCGGAAGGGAGAGTACTACATCCTTGACAAGAAGGCGGGAGATCTCGCCCGACATGTGATCTTTCCGGCCCCCTCTCCGATCAGCAAGGGCATCGTCGTCACTCCGACCGTTGAGGGCAACACGCTCGTCGGACCCAACGCACAAGACATCGATGACAAGCGAGACATGGCCACAACTCACAGTGGACTTGCTGAAGTGTGGGCTGGGGCCTGCAAGCTGATCCCCTCGATGGCGGACAAGAAGAACATGATAATCACCAACTTCTGTGGTCTGCGACCCGAACCCGACACAAAGGACTTCATCGTGGGAAGCAGTCAGACAATCAGGGGGTTCATCAATGCAGCAGGGATGAGATCTCCGGGTCTCACTGCGGCACCATCTGTGGCCCTGAAGGTGGTAGACCTTCTCACGGAATCCGGTGCCGAGTTGAGGCGGAAATCGGCATTCGACCCAAGGAGAAAACCCATCGACAAGCCGATGAGGAGACCGGACCTGATGTCCGCCCAGAGTCTGATCAAGCAGGATCCGAACTACGGATATGTTGTGTGCCGTTGCGAGCACGTTACGAAGGGCGAGATCCTAGAAGCTATCAGGCGAGGAGCTACTACTTTGGACGGAGTGAAGTTCCGGACCAGAGCCGGAATGGGCAGATGCCAAGGTGGATTCTGTGGCCCTCATGTGCTGAAGTTGATGTCGGAGGAGCTGGCGATACCAGCCCAGAGCATCACAAAGAGAGGCAGGGGATCCAGGGTATTGCTCGGCAGGGCAAAGGAACTGTTGAGCGGAGGCGACTCGAATGGCCGAGATGACTGAGGATGTCGTGGTAGTTGGAGGCGGAGCTGCGGGCCTAGCCGCGGCCATCCGAGCGAAGGAGGCTGGGGCGAAAAGAGTCCTAGTGCTTGATCGCAACAGCGAACTGGGTGGCATCTTGCCGCAGTGCATACACACGGGGTTCGGGTTGCACCATTTCAAAGAGAATCTGACGGGGCCCGAGTACGTCTCCCGGTTCGTGGATAGGGCAAGAGCTCTGGGCGTTGAATTCAAGTTGGACACAATGGCTCTCAGGCTGAAACCTGAAAGGGAAATTGTTGCCGCGAACAGCCTAGACGGACTGTTCAGGATAAGGGCGAAGTCCGTGGTCCTGGCGATGGGATGCCGGGAACGGACCAGAGGCGCACTGGGCATACCCGGCGAGCGACCTGCTGGTATCTTCACTGCCGGAACAGCGCAGAGGCTCATGGATGTTGAGGGATTCATGCCTGGCAGGAGAGTGGTCATCCTCGGCTCAGGTGATGTCGGCCTGATCATGGCAAGACGCTTTGCCGTCGAAGGGGCCAAGGTCGAGGCCGCGATCGAGGTGTTGCCCTACGCCGGGGGGCTACCGAGAAACGTCATCCAGTGTTTGGAGGACTTCGGCATACCGCTACTGTTGAACCACACGGTTACTGCTGTGTATGGAGCCGAAAGGGTGAGCGGAGTCTCTGTGGCGAATGTGGATGAGAAGGGGAGCCCGATAAGCGGGACGGAGAGGACAATTCCGTGCGATACGTTGATCCTGTCGGTCGGGCTGATTCCGGAGAACGAATTGTCGGAGGAAGCGGGCATCATTCTCGACCCAACGACGGGAGGACCGGTCGTCGACCAACGCATGGAAACCTCAGTCGGGGGCATCTTCGCATGCGGAAACGCGGTCCATGTTCATGATCTGGTCGACCATGTCACCGAAACCGGAATGACAGCTGGATGGAGCGCTGCAAGATTCGCCCTTGATGAACTGGAGCCATTGAAGAATAGAATCAGGCTGCGACCAGGACCAGGTGTGAGGTACGTCGTGCCTCAAATCATCAGCGGAGATGAACCCGTGACCGTGTACCTGCGGGTGAGGAACCCCGTGCGCAATGCCATGATCCGGGCCGGCAACATTGCAGTTCCAGTGAGGGCAGCGCGACCCGCAGAAACAGTAACAGTGGATTTCACCGAGAAGAGGGTCGAGGAACTCAGTGGAGAAGCCGAATTGGAGATCGGCTTGGAGGAGATCGAGCACATTGACTGAGAAGATTGAACGAACCATCACGTGCATCGTCTGTCCCGTGGGATGCGAAGCCACCGTGACCATGGAAGGCGGGAAGGCAGTGAAGGCCGAGGGCTTGGCATGCTCCAGAGGGGAGGAATACGTGTTCGGAGAGGTCGAAGCCCCAATGAGGGATTTCTTCTCAATAGTTGGCATCGAAGGCGGTGTGGCGCCAGTGTGCCCGGTGAGATCCACGAAACCAATCCCCAAAGACAGAATCATGGACTGCTCAAGGGAGCTTGCAGAGCTGACAGTAGCAGCACCCGTCAGAATAGGCGACATAGTCATGCATAACGTCTTGGGCCTAGGTGTCGACCTCGTTGCGACGCGAAGCATAGAGGCGCTCCGGGACAAGGGATCCGAGTAATGAACCGAACCGAAGATCTCGGTTGGTTCGTTGGAGTGGCTGATGCGACCCTGCCATATCTGTCAGGTGTAGACTTGGACCAGTACTACCTCAATCCTCGGTCTTGTGTGTATGCCACAAAGGCGGGCAGAAGGAAGGTTCGTGAGCTCTTCGGTGAGGAAGTCACTCTTCCCGACGTGTCCTGTCCACCCCTTTCGTACGGTCATGTGTCTTGCCTAGGGGGAGAGGTAGTCTTCCTTCATGACTCCGAGCCATACGTGAGGGCGGCCTACAAAACCTTGGATGACGCAATGGAGGCCCTAAGAAAGGCCGAGAGCTTTGAGGACAACGACCTCTTCAGACACTACCTCAGGATCTATGAACATCTAAAGCAGGAGTTCCCACAGGACAACGTGAAGTTTGCCGGCTTCAGCTGGGAAGGACCGATCACATCAGCAGTTCTCCTCCGTGGAAAGGACTTCTGTGTTGATCTCTACAGAGAGCCGGAGAAGGCGAAGGTGTTCCTAGATCTACTCACTGACAGTATCACGAGCTTCGTTCGCCTGCAGAGGAGAATGAACTCAGAACCGGAGATCAGTTCGGACTCCACGGGTCTGGCCGATGACTTCTCCAGTCTCATTCATCCGAAAATGTGGGAAGAATTCATCATCCCGTACTGGAACCAATACTACGAGGGGTTGACCTCCGGTAGAAGGACCCTGCACTGCGAGAACCTCAGCTCTGAGCACCTGAAGTATCTCAAGATGGCGAAGGTGAGCCACTACGACCCATCGGTCTCCCGAAAGCTAAGCCCTAGAACGATCAGAGAGGAGACTGACATCGCCTTCACCTGGAGGCTTCCCTCATTCGAGCTTCTGCACATGTCGAGGGCTGAGGTTAGAGACTGGGTTACGAGAGCATCAAAAGACGGTGCAACGCACGTCCACATGTACATAGAGAGAGTGATGTGTGACGGAGACAACCCGGCGAAAGTGATCGCTTTCATTGAGGCCGCCAAGGAACTGGCTACACAATCAGGAAAAAGGGGGTGGGAGTCAGAATGCTGATAGAACAAGTGAGGGAACTCCGAGTACCACATTCGTGAATCGAGCGACCCTGAGGGGGCGTAGCTACGGACGCGGAGAGCCTTTCTGATCGTGCAGGCGTCCATCAGCATAGACTTTCCCAGAGCAGTCATAGCAGGTGTCTCGTTCGCTATCTGTCCAGAACACCCTACCGCACTGCTTGCAGGTCCGTTGTTTCAGCCCCTCAGTCCAAGCCTTGTCTTTCTTTCTCATGAACCCAGCATCCTGTGGGAACTCTATGGCGCCCTTCGGACAGAGTGGCCGGCAGGCAACGCAACCATTGACACAATTCTGCGGACTGACCACGAACGCCTTCCCATCGAGGATAGCAAAAACACCATGCGGACAGAATTGGATGCACTTTGGTGTGTCTAGGCCTTGACATCCATCGCACTTCTCGGGAAATACAACAGGATACCAAGAGGAGCGTCTGGAACTGAGCCCTGAGACGGACGGCCCGGACAATGTGCTGTTCGCCTTCTCTCTATGGGGCAGATTCAGGAGCAAGAGCGAGACTATCCCCGTTTTTCATCATTATTGAGCCCGCGTCGGTGGTTCTTATACTCTTGCCGTTGAGTATCACAAGTGCATCCTCCGCGATTTGACTCCCCTCCAAGATCCTAGTCTGGAGATCCTTCCCGAACTTGATGGCTAGTCTCCCGATGACATCCCTAAGAGTTGCTCCGTCCTCCATGTCCAAGGTGAGCTGGCGCTCGCCTGTGATCTCTCTCAGCAGCCCGATGAACTCCACTTTTACTTGGATCGTCGCGCGCGCAACACCTACCGCTAGCGGCAACCACCTGTTGAAGCGAAGCTGAGCCCGGTCTTCCAATCATACAATAGCTTTCTGAACTCCACTGAGGTTCCTCCTCTCCTCTCCCGTCTTCTCCAAGACTTCGATGACCTTGCTTAAGATTTTTCCTGTTGGAGCTAACAGGCCGACACCAAGGTCGCCGCAAACAGATCTCCCATACTCAGGTTCTATGAACTGCACACCTATCTCTTTCAGCCTCAGTATGTTTGCCTTCACAACTGCGTTAGCGTACATGTTTGGGTTCATGGCTGGGGCGATGAGCTTCGGTGCTCTGCACGCCAAGGCTGTCGTGGTGAGGAGGTCGTCGGCAATTCCGTTGGCCATCTTCCCAATGATGTTGGCCGTGGCTGGTGCTATGAGTAGGATATCAGTCAAACTGGCTAGGTTCGTATGTTGCAGGCCTTTGAACATGTCGGTGAACACTGGGTTTCGTGAGAGAGTGCTCATCGTTAGCGGAGTGATGAGCTTTGTCGCCGCTTTCGTCATTATCACGTAGACGTTAAACCCAAGTCTCACCAACTCCATAACTATCTCGCATGCCTTCCATGCTGCGATGCTTCCAGTGACGCCCAGAACGATCGTCTTCCCCACAGACATTGATTCCACAACACCTCCCATCAGCAGCAACCCCCTGTCGAAGCGAAGTTAAGCCCAGTCTTCCGACTGATTATGTCACTAATGGTATGCACGGTATTTGTTAGCTCCTGCTGGCATTGGAAGTGTTTCTTTATGGTGAGGTGTTGAAGCATTCTCTGTTGAAGCTGCCTGAGCGCTTGAACTTCATCGATACCGACCCTTCCACCTGTCTGCTGAAGCATCAAGACGGACTGTTGCCTGCGCTGGAATTCCTGGATAATTCTTTGAGCTTCTGGGTCACTATCCATCTCTCTCTGGGCTTCCTGCAACGCTTCATACTCGGGAGAGTGTATGAACGCCGTTGCTAGTCCGAGTGTCTTCTGCATGATGGTGCCTCCTAATTCCATCTAGCAGCTCCCCCCTGAAGGTGTGATATTGACACCAGTCCTTCGGCTGAACTCCTCGTTGATCTTCTGCACTAGTCTACTCAGATCCTGCTGGGCTTGGAGGTATCTGCTTATCGTCACGTTCTGCTGCAGGGAGAAGCGTAGCTGTTGAAGAGCCCCCAGCTCTGCCTGATCGACCCCCCCATACATCTGCTGGGTCAGAAGCAGAGATTGCTGCTTCTGCTGGAAGTCCTCCATTAGCTTCTGGGCCGCGAGATCGTATTGCAGCTGCCTTTGTGCTCTCTCGAAGGCGGTATATTCAACTGATTCTAGGATTGCTTCAGCAAGCTCTTCAGCCTTATGATTGAGCAGCTCTCTCCCTCTGAGAGGCTCTTGCCGACTTCGGTTTAGCGTCTGCTCCATCTTCCTCCTCATTATCCGTTCGAGGTCATCCAATTCTACTCGCCTCCTTTCTTACCTCCTGTTCGAGCATTTCATAGTTGGGATAAGATCCTTGGAAGGCTACTCTGCCGTTCACTTTGACAATGGGCAACGCTTGAATGCCAAGCTTCCTTATTAGGGAAACAACTTCTTGATCACCCATAAATATGGCGAAATCTCTGCCCATGGAGCCTCTAAGCACTCCGATGCTCCCCTCATACTCCTTCTGGAGCTTCACTATGGCTTCCATGAAATCTATTAGCCTTGTGTCTGGAGCTGGCCCGCAAACCCCTGTTGGGCAGCATAATGGAGGGTCGAAGACCTTCACTTCAATCATTCTGACCACCATACATCAGCCTCCCTACCTTCCTCAACTTGTCGACTCCTATGGCCTCCTCGTCCAGCATGGGCATCTTTATTATCGGTACGTCAAACTTCTCCTTCAGCATCTGCAAGTATCTCTCCTGCATCAACCTCCTCTTCTTGAAGTATTCGTTGGTGCAGCGCTCATTTGGCAGGACGTAGTTGGCCACTATGAGGGATGTCTTTACCCCAACACTCGCCATCTCTTCTGAGGCCCGATAGGCCTCCATGATGGGCGTGTATTCCGGATAGGTAACGAAGGAGAAGATGGTCTTACCGGTGTCTCTCATAGTGTCTATGACTCTCTCATACTTCTCTCTGGTTTCTCCGGAGGCGATGCTACCTTGGGCTGTTGCAAGGGCTGATACCTCCAGCTGCCTCGTCCAATTCACCGGGAGCATGAGAAGCCTGAGCGTGTGGCCAGTAGGTGCAGTGTCAAAGACTATGTTGTCATAGCCCCTGATCTGCACATAATCAACAAATCTGTTGAAGGCTGCCAGCTCTTCGGTGCAAGGTGAGTCGAGTTGCTCTTTCATCACCCTTACCACGTCATCAGAATACTTTCTCATGGCTTCGTCTACGACCTCCTTGGCATATTCCTGCGCCTCCTTCTTCTGATCTATTCTCGCCGCAAACAGCCCTTTGACCTGCTTAAGTTCACCTACCTCTGACCCGACTTCCTCAAGGAAGACTTGTGAAAGGTGAGCTGCGGGATCAGTGGTTACGAGAAGAACTTTGTGACCTCTACCAGCCAGCCAGACAGCAGTTGCGCAGCTGACAGTAGTCTTCCCAACTCCTCCTTTCCCGGCGAAGAAGATCGTCTTGCCCTGCAAGCTGGACTCAAATAATTCTTGTGCTCCCATACAACATTCCTCCAAGTCTTTCTATGATGGGTAGACCCTTAACTTCGGTGTCCAGCAACGGCACCCTGAGAATTGGGATTCGAAACACTGACTCGATTTGCTTCATATACTTCTGCTGCATCTCGCTCTTCTTCTTGAAGAATGGGTCCGTGCACTCTTCCTCAGGAAGAATGCCATTCACCACCAGCAGGCTTGGCCTCACCATCATCTTGGCAAGCGAATCGATTGAACGCTTGGTTTCATAGATTGATGTTGAGTCAGGGGTGAGGACAAAGATAAAGCGCGATCCCTTGCCCCTCATCAACTCAATGGCTTTCTCATACTTTGCTTTGGACTCCTGTAGCGTTTGGACCGAGCCTATGCATGTCTGTCCTGAGCCCTGCTCTGAAGCCTCGATAGCCTTCTTCCAATCCAATGGCAGTTCAAGGAGCCTCAGAGTGTGTCCTGTTGGAGCTGTATCGAATATCACAACGTCGTATTCTGAATCGTTCATGAAGTCTATGAACTTGTCGAACGCTGCCACCTCCGCTGTGCAGGGCGAGTTGAGCTGCTCCTCCATGATCTTCACCACACTGTCAGGAAACAGTTGCCTAATCGGCTCCAACATTCTAGCCTTGTATTCTGCGGTAGCAGCGTCAGGAGATATCTCCATGGCAAAGAGGTCATGGACTATTTCGGTTGTCTTATGCCCTATTTCATGCTCAAAGACATCCGCTAGGTTAGAGGCCGGATCCGTAGTTACTATCAGGGTCTTGTGACCCTTCCTTGCGCATGCAAGAGCCGTCGCTGAAGCCATGGATGTCTTGCCCACGCCACCTTTACCTGCAAAGAAGATGAACTTGCTCACCGCCTACCACCTTCAAGATGTTCATCGGCGAACCGCATAAGGGCTTCCACAGCACCGGGCTTGGATATGGAGTAGAATACCCATCTACTCTTCTTCTGATAGGTCAACAGCCCTGCTCTGACGAGTATGCTAACGTGGTGTGAGACGGTAGGCTGGGACAATCCGAGGGCTACTATGATTTCACAGCCGCACATCTCACGGATTGTTAGGAGTTCAAGTATCTTGACTCGGGTGGAGTCGGAAAGGGCTGAGAAGAACTCACTCCTCCGCCTGCCTTCTCTCTCATTCAGATTGGCTGCGAGTCCCAAGAGTTCCGTTTTGTAGCTACTTCCATCCTGAGCTGAGCAGAGTCCAGAGCAGACCAAGCGTTCGAGCGCTTCCATGGCTGCGCAAGTGGCCTAAATAGTCATATTTAAATCTGACTATGTGTGGCGGACGTGCGTAGGGTCATCCCGAAGGATCGAGGCCCGTTCAAGAAGCTTTGGGAAACTCATTCCAGTGCCCTTTTTCGCAACGGTTGTAGGCACCGCCTTAGGGGAATCGCTCCGGTATCTCCAAGTGAACCGTTCCCCCATGGTGGCGGTTAAAAGGATCACAGCAGGAACCTTCGAGCTTCAACCTTCCGAATGCCATTCCCTTGGCATCCGCTCGTACTCTAGGAAAGCGTGCATGATAGGGACTGAGACACACGCCCTGATCGTAAGAGATCTGCTCGTCGACACGCAGAAGCAGGAGTGCGAGGAGGTGAAGAGATGCCCTCACCTGAGCTATCCTCTCAACCGCACGACAAAAGCGTCGGATGTGAAATCCAAGAAGGACGAGGGAGGCCAGAAGTTTGCGAACAGGCATTTTGACAAGATGAAGAGCATCTCCATGTGAAAGCGACCGGGAGGGACCAATTGATGAAGCGGGGGTTTGCACGATGCAGGTAGGTAGAGAGGGTTGCTTCAGGGATTCACGAATCCGATCTCTATGGAGACGAGTCTAGTGTGCCTCTTGTATTCCAAGAACTACCAATCTTTCAGTGCTTTTTATTCCGCGTGGGACATTTGCTGGGGCGAAGACGATGTTACCTCGAGACAACTTCACTTTTTCATTGCCTACCGTGAATGTGCCGTTACCTTCCACAACGTAGAAGCATGCATCGTAGAGTTCAGGACGGGTGGGGATCTCTTGGCCGCTTTCAAGGCAGACCAACACTATGTTGAAGTTTCTTGTCTGCAGTACGTTTTTCTTCACGTGTCGCCTCTTTTCCATTGTATCTAGTACGCCTTTCTCCTGAGAAAACTTGGTGAGCCCGTGCAGGTCCACCGCCTTAACCACCGGCTACGTCACCTCCTTCTTACCGTTGCAGTTTCTCGCTTTGCCGAAGAACATTATGCTTATTCCAATTGGCTGTTCGGGGGTTCCGGCAACAAACTCCCGGTTCAACGCAATTCTGAGCAAGGCAAAGACGACAAAGGCGATTCCAAACCAGACATGCAGGCCTTCGACAACCGCAATCTTCGCTGTCTCTCCTCTCAAGTATAGAATGAACAAGGGTATAGAAGTAGCGGCTGTCACAGCAAATGCCGCGATGCATAAAACCGTCAAGATCCTGTGGGACCTTATTTTCATCTGGACTCTCACCGGAGGCTCATGTTATCACTGGGTTCTCATTATTCTCTTATGGAAACTAATGCCTATTCCAATGAACAACAAGGTATATAGCACTAGCATGGCAGTGTTAACTGGGGTTCCGAAGTAGGAGCTGCCGCCTAACCCGTATTTTATCAGGT
>Ga0315277_10012186_pt1 | contig 10789 bp, 6 predicted proteins | sample YL17G05_15_MG_FD_203695 | JGI IMG/M metagenome (GOLD analysis project Ga0315277, IMG submission 203695) | Sediment microbial communities from Yellowstone Lake, YNP, Wyoming, USA - YL17G05_15 | ecosystem: Environmental > Aquatic > Freshwater > Lake > Sediment | place: USA: Wyoming | collected... | reverse complement strand
GAGGGAATACAGTATCGAAATCATCAAGCATATATCTCACATCGTAAACGAAGACTGCTTGAACTTGCAAGATTCAAGCAACTTTCGTTGTAGTACTAGAAGCTCCCCGCCGCAACCTGCAACTTCTTGTAACTCGTTGATTCATAACGGAACTAACTTGTTGGCAGCCTTCCTGCAACTTCCCGCAACTCCTGCAAGTTCTTGCCCTGAGCCTGCCGAACGGGTTAAATTGAGCGTTAAATTGAACTCTTTACATCTGGAATAGGTGGAAGTGTATCTTCGACCAGACTGTAAGCGTATTTTTGACCTTTCTTCCCCATGCGCTGGACAATGTAACCCGCTTCCTCCAGTTCCTTGAGATGCTCCTCAAGGTGCCAGCGGCTCCAGCCGCTTCTCTCCGCAAGCTCCTTGCGGGTGAAGCTGATCTGCCAGCGCTGCGGGCACTCATCGCCGTTGCAGGCCTGCTCTGCCGCGTGCTTTTCGGTCACAATTTCGTGAATGAAGCCCAGCAGATCGCGGCAGAGCTTGGGCATTTCGTCAAGTGACTGGCGCAGAACGTCTCCGGCGATCCGATGCACATTCTCGATGTCCTCTTTGGTCACTTCGATATACTGGATATCGACACCGCATACAGTGGCAGTATTGATTTCACGTTGATACTGATGAAGTATGGCGACCGTTTCGATAAGCGATTCGGTCTTGGTCTGCTCCCGGCGAGTGTTGAGGATTTCGATGGGGTACTCGATTCCGGTTCCGATTCGGTTGATGACCATAACGGGTTTGAGCAGCCGCTGTATGTTGCGGTGCAGCTTCTCGATACGCTGGCGGTTGACTTTGATATTGATCTTGTCAAGCCCCGCCGTTCTCCGCTGCCATTCAAGGATCGAACGGGTCTGCTCTCTGCTCTCATCGAGGAACAGGATAAAAAATCTGTTGACATTCTCGAAGGTGAAAGCGGAGAGATTGGTCGTGGAGATCATCACCGATACCGGACCCACTACCGTGTTCTCGAATGCTTTGAACTCGCCGGTTTTCGGATCGGTCTTCAGTCCGTGCAAGGAAAGCCTTTGCGACGAAAGAAGCGTGCGGATCGAGTACATCGCCTCTTGCATCCCCTCGTCTTCTTCGATTGTCAGGAGCTTGTTTTTGAGCTCCCGCTGATAAAACAACGATTGTCCGGTAAGTCGTGTCATGCGCAGCAGCACCTCCTCCGGTGTCATGTTGGCGACCATGTCCTGCAGGTAGCTCTTACCTGCGCCGGAGCGAGAGACGATCAGGATGCCGAAGGGGCGTTCAGTAAGTCGCGAGAGTGCGCCCAGATACGAAAGGAGATTCACCGTGCGATTGCCTACCATGCCGCAGGCTTCGAAGTCCGCGGCGATCCGGTCCAGCAGATTCGGGGAGCGAAGATATTCCAGCGCTTCGCGTTTTTCAGCCTCGCTCATCTGATAGACTTTGGCTCGCGTGCTCTCATCCTTCTTTCGCAATCGCAGCTCCTCAAGAACTGTGATAAGCTGGTTTACATCTCGGGCAATGGTCGAGGTGTCGACGCCAAGCGTTCTGGCAGTCTGATTAATGAAGTGCTCGCGGCTGCGGCTGGCATACAGATCGAGCGTATCGAGATACCAGTTCTGCTTATCGCTCATCCGGTAAACTTTAATATTAGCGCGGAGCCGGTCAACGCCGGAGAGTGAAAGACCCAGCAGGCGGTATTCGCGGTCGTCAAAGAGCACAAAAAGCGTTCCGCTGTCGTCTTCGGAGACGGTGGGGCGGTCGCTGCTCTGGTCCTTCACGCCGATCCGCTCGGAGAACCACTCATTGAGCTTGCCTGCGCCGATCTCCCGCAGCATATCGTTGATGTCTTTGCAATCGGGAAGCGTCAGGATTTCGGCGGGCAGTTTCTCATCGGCGAGGTTTTGCTTGAGCTTGGCCGCTGCACGGTTGCCCGCTTCGTCACCGTTGAGAGCGACAAAGATCTTCGGGAATGATTGAGCTTTGAGATACGCAAGGTGGTCGGCAAGGAAGCCGTTCACGCCAAGCAATGGAAGGACATTGCAAATACCGGCAGCGAAAAGGGAAAGGCCGTCGATTATGCTCTCGGTGATGACCACGGGCTTTTGCGGATTGAGTCCTGCTCTCGGAAGGAACAGCCCTTCGCGTTTGCCGGGAAGCAGATAATGGCGACCGCCGCCATTGGATTCGGCGAGTGTCGTGATTGTCTTTCGTGCGTAGATGGTCGTGAGGCGGCCATCTACGCTCAGCGGGAAGATAACGCAGTTTTCGAAGAACGCATGGCTGCCGTTGTGCAGTCCGAGCGCTTGGAGCTTTTCTTTTTCGCTTGAGTCAAGTTTGTCGTAGGCGCGACCGTTACAGAAGCCAAACGTGTAGCTTTGCAGCAGTACCAACGGATCCAGTCCGCGGCCTTCGAGGTATTTGCGGCCGGGTTCGCTATTGCGCAAATCGTCCACCGAGCGGCGCACCACTTCACGCAGGACCGTCTGGCGCTGCTCCTCGGTGAGCGCGGGTTTGGGCGGTTCCGGTTGCTTTTCTTCTTTCGCTGCTGCCTTTTCTTCGCTTTCCGGCTTGCTGCTCACGGGTACGGGTGTGAGCGCGAGCAATCGCTCAACTGCCCGCACGAAGTCCAGCTTCTCAATCAGCTCTACCAGCTTGATTACATCACCGCCCACATCGCATGAGAAGCAATGAAACATGTTCTTGGCCACATCGATGGAAAGCGACGCGGTCCGCTCCGAGCCTCCATTGACGTGATGAAAAGGACAGATCGCTTTGTAGCCGCTTCCGGCTTTGTTTACCCTCACGCCATAGCGGCGCAGCATTGTCAGAATCGAGACGTGCTGCTTTATGCTGGCGATAACACTGTCGGGAAAGATTCGGCTGTGCTCAGCACTGGCGATTCGGGGATGTTCGGGGTTGGGGCTGGGCGCGGTGGCGGGAAGTGGACTTGTGGACATGGCGTGCTCCTCTCTTCGGGATAATGCCCCGCGATCACATTACCGATGCTGTCGCGAAGCTTGTTTAAGTTATCCCGAAAGGCGCACATGTCAACTTGCACGGGACCCGTGCGATACGCTTCCCGCAGCTCACGCACCCGCTCGCCCACGAATACAAACGATACGCGGCGCCGCTCGTTCTTCTCGATACGGTCCAGCATGCAGCCGACCGAAACGAGAAACGCAGCGAGGAAAAGATCGTTGGTGATTATAGCTGGCGATGCAGCGGAAAGGTATTTTTTAGACATCTATATGCCCCTTTCGGGCGGTAGAGAAGGGCCGCTTGTGTTCCATCGTTTCCAAGGCGGGGAACTGGGCGGCCTTCGTTATTTCTGGAATTTGAGAAGTTGGCAAGGACTTTTTTACCATCTTTTACGTACAACATAAAATACAGATTATTTCTGTACTTTGCAAGAAAAAACAAAAAGTGCATGTATTTTTTGTTCATGGAGAGTTTATCGGAAAACATAAAAACTTTACGGAAGAGCAAAGGCTGGACGCAATCCAAGCTTGCCGAAAAGCTCAATAGCAATCAGCAAGCAATCGCATCTTACGAAAACAATACCGCCAATCCACCGGTGGAAAAGCTGCCTGTTTTGGCTTCGATATTTGGCGTAACTGTGGACGAACTGTTAGGAGTCAAAGAAATCGCGATTAAGGAAGAAGCGATCCGCAAGCATGGAAATTCACGTTCGGCAAAAATACAGGAATACTTTGATAAGCTTTCTGCTGAAGAGCAACGAACGACTCTAAAGCAAATCAAAGCTCTTGTAGAGAGCAAACAACGTGATAAATAGGCTCCGGACTGATCCATGATAGAGGGATAAAAGCCTGTAAGCTACACTGCGCTCCGTTCTGGCGGGGATGCAACGCATAATTTAACGTTATGCAAACTGCCGTCCATTAAAGCGCACTCCTCCGCGAGATTTCTGGGGCATCTCGCTCCGTCGCACGGTCCGCTACCGCCGCGGCTTTACCGGCCGGATCAGTTTACATAACGTAAGAAAATTATGCGCCGCACCCCGCCGCCACTCCGCGCACGCAGCATCCGCGTCCTCTCGCTGTCGCTCCCCCGGCCGCTCCTGCTGCGAACCCGCCCGCCCCGTGGGCAATATGCAGTCTTACCCCTTTTGCACGGCTTAACCTACAATTTCATTTTTCTCATCAAATGTAGGGTAAGGACTTATTCCGAGCTTCCGAAACAAAAAAGCCCCACCGATCAAGCAAGATCAACAGGGCTATTCGTATGTGTCAATTCTTTGTTTATCTACGCCGCGTACCTCACTACCTCCAGCTCCGCATCCACATCACGGATTGAATCGATAATCTCATCGATTTCCTTCATTACCGGATCCGATAGCAAAATCTCCCCGCATGATTCGCAAATCCGGGCTGGCGTATCTTTGACCACCAAAATCTTATGCGTGTCCAGCCGAAACGGCAGGTCGGCCCGCAGCTCGTTCATTTGTTCTCCACCGCATCTATGACAAATCATTTTTTCTCCCTTCGTGTTCGAAAATCTTCACACCATTTTAGCAAATCAGGTCGGTATACCGTCACAAATCGTATTTCGTCGCGCTTCTCATCCATTGCAATCACGTAATGTATCGCTTGCCCATCCGTATCCCGACCCAGACACAAGCAACTTGGCAAAGGAAAATCGGTTGGGTAATCCTCGATAATCTCGCATTCCTCTATCGACTCCAATACGATTTCCCGGCGTATCGAGCGATTCGCTACCCGCATGTTCGAATGGTAGCTCCACCATATCTTTCCAGCTCGCACGCATCGTCTGATAAATTCCAGCTTGTTTTCCATTGCCGGTCCTGTTAATTCTACGATAGAAAATACCTTCGGATCAACCCGGATGCGAACACCTAACTACGAAAGGAAAATCCCTTATCCAAACCGCCACAAATAGCCCTGGATTCTCGATCATACAGCCGGATTACCAAAGGTAGTCAGAGAAAATCGCGGGGATTTCCAAGCTTTCCGCTGGTGCTGGTAATATCAAGTCAAAATCCAACACCGCCGCAAAAACCGTGACGGAAGAAGCGCCCGGAGGTAGCGCAAGCTGAGGGCGCGTGTTTTTGCGCCTGCTCCCTTTGAAGGGCTGGGGTAGAACAGAGTGCTTTTAATTCCCACCGGCTGAAAAAAGCGGCTATGAGCACGAAGCAAAAAACGGAGCGGACACGATGTACGCGGGAGTTTTTTGCGCAGTGCGGTGTGCGCCTCCTTACGCCCCCCTTTGCGGACGGACGCGGCGAACGGGAGCGGTAGCGACCATATCGATGAGCAGGCGGCCGAAAGTCCGATTATCTTAGGCGCAAAGAAGGTTGGCGGGGGTTTGCAAAGGGGGAAGGACTCCACAGCTGCATTTCCCGCTTTTTTCAGCCGGTGGACACCACATGTGCTTTTGCTGGTGCTCTTGCGTGATAACGCCTGCCTGAGCGATTGCCATTGCTCTCGGGCATGAGCGAAGGCAAATTCTTCGTCCACCCCGGCACTCCTACCCCACCACACTCTCCAAAAACGCCGTCCGAAATCCCACTGCATCCGCCCGTGCAGCGCTCCCACGTGGCCTACGCTGATATGGGCCGTAATGCCGATCAATCAGCTTAAGCAGATGCTCTTTGTCAACCTCATACGCACGGATGAGACGACCCGTATGCATCTGCACCGTTTGAATCGCATCAATGTCATACGGGTTAGCCATGAGCGCTTCAAGATGACCATTCTGAGCTATTCGAAGCGGAAGGATGTGATAGTTGAGCGCAAGAGTGAACGGAATGAGGGACAAAACTGAATGAGGAATGCTCAGATCAGAGTACACGGTTGAAGTCATTCCGTTTGCAAATGACATGGCGACATTCTCTTGCATATGAAAAATGCCTTCCCGGTTTGAGCGAAAAGGCATCTTGTTTTAATCTGCATAGCACAAGGTTAAACACAACGACAGAGTGTTATTCTCCCATCAAATGGTACGATTTGCTCTGCACAAGAATCGTACTCGCCGGATTCGTCTTGTCAATCTTGCGCCACTCTATCGGCCGCCCAATATTATCGTAAACAATTTTTTTGCTCGGATTATCATTCGCATCAACGGTGAGTATCGGCTGGCGCCATTTGCCATCGTAATAAGTGCTATTGACTAACGCATCTGCTGGGTAAAACCGCACATCATCGACATACGCTTCAAAACTGGGCTGCAACGGATCGTTGCCCACCCATGAACGCGTATACCAAGCAACCGAAGTAGAGAGTTGCGAAGTCACAGACGCAGGTATTTCAAGCGTCATTAGCTTCCATGTTCCATTACAATCCGTGCTGCTTATCGGCGAGGCTGAAAGCACCGGCTTTGTTCCGTCGGTTGTTAATGAGGGGGTAGGCCAGTTAATCGTATCGGCTAAAGCACAATATCGGAAATCCGTTTTCATCTGGATTGTCCCGCAAACAACTTTCACCCAAGCAGTCATTCGGTATGCTTTGCCCGGATACATACGGTTATTCCGACCTGCTGCATAATCACGGATTACATGAATAACTTTTTTGCCAAAATGTGTATTCGTTCCGCTGATAAGCTCTACAGTGTTGGTTTGGCCTTTTTCCCAGCCATTCTTATAATCCCAATAACCAGTCTCACTACCTGCTTTATAATCTCCAGTGAATACACCGCATTCGGTGAATGCGGCCGGCAGTATGCCTCCAATCGGTAGCATTTCATCATTTCTCAGAATTTTCGTGCTATGGATACCCACCGCATCGGTCGTCTGTTCAGCCTGTCCATATGTGTTGTATCGGTCAATAGTTCCGCTACGAACCCAATCTGAATTGCCGGAAACGTATTCTGTAAATGGCCTCTGAGCTACACCATTGTTCAATGGCACATTCCAGCCATATGTCCCTGAAGGGCGCCATATATTCGCGTATGGTTGCCAATCGGTGAAACTTGCTGCAATGGTATGACTATTTGCCTCTGTCCCCGTCACTGGAAAGTTCCGGACCGCCTCCAGGGTAACATAAGCAAGCTCTACATGCGATGCATACAGATAATTGCTATTCACGAAAAATGTCGCACTGCTTATTGCATACGCCGGCATTTTGACTTTCAGCGTATATTCAGGCGTCTCCGGCCGCAGAGGCTTGAGCATCACGAGATCGGATGGCACGACAGCATTATTTGCATCTGTAGGATTGAGCTTAAAGTAAATGCCGTCAAACATACCTTCAGAAATCGAAAAGAATGGTGTGAACTTAAACCGCAATATCACATCATCGCCGGATGAAACATTGCTGAAGCTAAAATCCGATGAGGATATCGGCAGCTCATAATTCAAATAATAGGGCACAACTTGACCGGGGTTCCGGTGCAGCAAAACCATGTTCTTCTTCTCAAACGGCACTGAATATGAGTAATCGTACGCAAGCTTTTTTTGAACCGCCGGCTGCGTCAGCATATTAGAATTGTTCTTATTCATGCCGGTTTTTGTTTCATAAGCAAAAAAAGTCTTGGATACAAGCGCCTTGTTATTCTCGCTGTTCATCGTATACGACAATGAGGACATTCCATTATCGCCATTATATCCATAATCCGGCGTAATTTCCCGCATCCATACGCCATCTTTCCTGGTCTCGCTTTTCATTACACGCGAGAACATGAACTGTTCCTTACAAGAGGGGAAATTCATTTTGATTGGCGAATAACTGCTTTTGCTAATCGTTACTGATTGATCGGCGGTCAAATGCTGGGAAAAAATATCACCGATATCAAATGAATACAGGCCGCCTGATGCAGGCGTCATTCGCAATATGACTCCCGGCCATTCATAAGAATTACCGATAATCGGCTCAAACTTCTGCTTATTGATATCAATGTTAAAGACCCAGAGTGTCGGAGTTTTGCTTCCTGCATTGTAGGGCACTATCGCCAATACCATCGAGCTTGTAGTGCTGTTTAACGGCGTGTAAATGATCGCTATAAGGCTCTGCTCTGTCAATGAAATGGATTGATTGGAATAGTCGATCGAAAATGAACCGTCCTCTCCAATCGGATAATCACCGCTCTTCGTATTATCAATTTGCACGTTCATTTTGCCGGTCGTTACAGCGCTTCCATCTCCATTTGTCAGAATCCCGGCAAACTTAAACCGCTTCCCGACCTTCTCCCAGGTATACGATCTGCTTGCCAGAGTCATTACCGGCACGCCCCACAGCTGGCTATTTGAATCGAGATCAAAAACGCTTTGCGTTGCTCCAGCGATTAGGCCATTTCCGGCTTTTTGTATGACCTTGCCGAAAACTCCCGTGCCTTTGCCATAATCAAATCCCTGATTGAGAACCGAGTAATCGAAATTCTGGATTACCTTAGACCCCACCCCGCCATCGCTGGTAATGCTCGATATGACATTTACCACCGGTTTTCCCGCCCATCGGTCAAGGTATCTGCTATGAATATTAAAGCCCTGTCGCCCGTCGGGCGTATAGGAGCGCAGATGCTCGATCCAATTCTGGTCAGTGAAATAAACCCGAACGCTTCCCTCATCCGCTACCGTCGGATTGTCCTTGAGATCGAATGATCGTTGCGCATAGTTGTATTTGTAAAATTGCGCCTGACGGGACGTCTGCCCGCTTGCTTGCGTGAGCACCGCAGTCATATCAGGCGCAAAGTAAATATCCTTCAGCGCGACATTGTATTTCGTGCCCTGGCATTTTGCATCGGTGCCGCTGCAGATTCCGCTGCAGCTTGATTGGGGAATGTTATCCCATTTCAATGTTTGATTATTCCACCGGTAACGCCACCACATATTGCCGCTTTTGCCGTATGCGCCAAAACCATCCTCCAAGCAAATTGCAGAGTCGACTTCATAATCAAACTGTTTGCAATATTGAACGCTTTGGCCATTAAGATGACCGTAGGGCGTAACCTCCGGTCCGCTCAAGCACCCGCCGCTGGTCCCACTCGGTGACATATATGATCTCGCCCAGGAACCATTGTAACCAGCATGGTCGCACCGGAATACCTGCGCATAGCGATATCCAGGTTCGTAGACAACAAAGTATTCGGGTGCGGCAAAATATTTTGTCTTGTTATATGCGCTTGAATATGCCCAACGGATTGCAGATTGCTCCGAATAGGATAGTTCGCCGATATCGATTGCTTGAGCACGCCATACCCAATTTTCCGTGTCCCAATTCCGCAGGCAAAACCCCGAATAGCTATAATCGTCTTCGTATTGCGATACAAGATAATAGTTCGGAAAAAGTTGGACTTTGAAGTTCTCAACATGACAAGGTTGCCTTACAAAGAAAATATCATCATATTTGTAATTATTTCCATCAATGGTAGCATAGGTGCGTTTGCTTGGAGTATTGCCCGGGATTTTCCACACGCCGGATCTCTCGGGAACTGACGTTTCTATCCACGCTGAACCATTCCATCTAAAAATGTTGGCAGCGTAAAACTCATAGCATTGTCCTGCATCGCAAAGTGCCGCCTGGTAAACAAACATGAAATAATCACTCGAAGCAAACACTTGCGCCCAGGGCGTCAAATAGTTCGAGGCATTCACCCAGTTCCACCCAAAGCCCAAATAATCGCTGGAGCCTTCCTGGTTGATATCACGCAAAGTGCCAACGCAATTAAACGTCGAGCACCAGATATCCCCTATTTTCTTGTAAACGTAAATGACTGCTTTTTGCTTCTCAAGAATAACAAAATAGTCTGGCCCTTGTGATACCGTGACGGTTCCATTCATCCCGCAAGGCAACGTATTAATCTGAGATTGCACCCAATTGCCGTCGATATATTCATAAATCAGCACATCGCGCTCATTGTGTTGTCTATCTTGAGGATTTGCCGGGTAGTGCACCCCGTCGGAAACCAGAATAAAGCGGTTATAGCCGGGATAAAAATCATAATATGTTATATACCTTTGCCCATCGGGGCGCGCATGCGGAACAATAGAAGTTTTTTTCCACTTCGCTTGATCTTTGCTTGCGATATCGAGGAGAAAATGATTTACCGAAGCGCCGTCCTCTATCCATGTTCCGGCAAAAGTCCAGTTGAAAATATGGTTCCCAATCGGAAATGCATGCGTATTTGTCGACCAGTCCGTATTAATCGCCGTCAAGCTGACGGACTGCACAAGCTCATCGGTGAGGGCAATCTGCCCCATAGTGTAGGTCTGTTTCCCCCCGGTCTTTACCGAAATAACATCCTTCAATTGCCCGTTGGCGGCATCGTAGGTGAAACGGTAATTCTTATCGGGGGTCGTCTGAGCAGTTATCGCAGTCAGGTATCGCTTTGCCATACCGCTAATGCCGGGATTAAAATGCGCAATTTGGCCCGATTCACCGGAGTAGGTGAAATCAATATGATTTAGCACCATGGCGCCCGTAGCATCGTAAATGTCCATGGCATCGAGAAATTTCGTTTCTTGCATATCGAAGTCGGGCTGCTTATCATAAGGAAGATGTTTCTCGTCGGCGCCTTTATCGCCAAGAGTCAAGGTGATTTTATCGCCTTTGTCGGTCTGAATGTATTCGAGATGGGATTCGGCGGTGTAGATATTGGTATAGGTAATACCGGAATAGCCGTCGGTGTAGCTAATCGTCGGCTCGCGATTAATATAATGATACTTGACCCATGAGCCATTTACGTCACGAATTTCCGAAAGGTCCCAAACCCCGCAGTCATTTTCCTTCTTTTTGTACATTTGTCGGCCGGCTCATCCTTCGGGAAGCCAAAATCCATCCAATAATGCTTTGACTTTCAATAA
>Ga0315277_10012185_pt1 | contig 10790 bp, 6 predicted proteins | sample YL17G05_15_MG_FD_203695 | JGI IMG/M metagenome (GOLD analysis project Ga0315277, IMG submission 203695) | Sediment microbial communities from Yellowstone Lake, YNP, Wyoming, USA - YL17G05_15 | ecosystem: Environmental > Aquatic > Freshwater > Lake > Sediment | place: USA: Wyoming | collected... | reverse complement strand
CCGAGGGATATGCGGTACCCGCCCAGGCGAGTAGTTTTTTTCGATGGATACAATCAAGAGCAGGTAATGCCGATTGGCAACGGCGCCGACCGAATCGACGGCCGCTCGCTCCTTGACGCCTTTGCCCGGCGGCGGCCGACGCCCTATTACTTCGACCGGCTTAATCGCCAGCGGATCATCCACCCCGGCAAAATCGCGCGGGCGGCAGTCCGGCGGCTGCGGTTGCGGAAAATCGTCAGCGGCGACAGCCTGACCCATTACGACGTCCGGGGTCGTATCAAACTAACCGCCCGCCGGGCGGTCAATTCGTTCTACATGCGCCGCCTGTGCCGGTATGACGACGCCGACAAAATCACCGGCAAACTCGCTTTCTATCCGCTTCACGTCCAGCCCGAAAACTCCATCGACGTCTTGGGCCCGTACGTCAACGATCAATTGAAACTGATCAAGGATATCCGCCGGGCGCTTCCCTTCGACACCACCCTCGTTGTCAAAGAGCATCCCAATTTCCTCGGGATGAAAAGTATCGGTTTCTTTCGCGAGCTGAAACGCATCCCCAACGTCAGTCTGATCCGTCACGACGTTTCCGCGTTCGACCTGTACCGGAAAGTCGACCTCGTGCTGACGGTCTCGGGGACGGCGGCTTACGAGGCGGGACTTCTGGGTATCCCGGCGGTGACCTTCAGCCCGATGTATTTCGGCGGCTTGTCGTCGGTTTTCTATTTCAGCCATCCGTCACAGCTGAAGGAACACGCGCCGCGTTTGCTGAACGGTTTTAAGCGGGATTTTGAGGCTGACTGCCGATTCATGGAATCGCTGGTGGGATACTCGCGGGAAGGTTACTGGACCGACCCCCTGTTTGACCGCAGCGTTCTCGATCCCGACAACATCGACAAGCTCGCCACCGCTTTTGCCGCCTTGCTTGGTCATGATCGCCGTTAACGCCGCAAGCGCCGTCCTGTGCCTGGGATTTACCTGGTATCTGCTTCGCACCTGCAAGGAACACGCGGTCTATTTCGGATACTTTGCGTTTATGACCTCCTGGGCGCTGATTTCCTGCTTCTACAACGACCTGGGCATCTACAATATCGAACTCGTTCGTTGGACTGAACCCACCTACGCGACGGCCAAGCTGTCGGCGTTTTATCTCGTCTTCAATCTGGGTGTGCTTCTCATGGCCCGCGTTCTTCACAATCGGCCGTTGGCCCGGGTCGACTATGCCTTTTCCCCTCAGACGTTGCGCCTGGGGTATTTCAAACTCGCCGCCTATGCCGTGGCGGGCGCAGTCATCATATATATCATTTATTCTTTAGCCGCGGAGGGAATTCCCGTCTTATCGGGACTGAGCCGGATAGACTTTTTCAAGCAGGCCAACCCGCTTGAGCGCTACTTGATCATATATGCCCCGCTGATCGCGTTTGTCCTCGGATATTATCGCAAAAAGCGCGGCTGGCTGTCGATCAATGGGGTGATATTGGCGGCGTTTATTATTTTCGCCATCATGATCGGCAATAAATTCAGCTTTTTGCTTATCCTTGTGACGGCCTATTTCGCGCCTGTTTATGTGAAGTATTTGGCCGAACATCCCGGAGCGCGGCTGTTTACCAAACGGCGCTTGATTCGGCTGCTTGCCGCCGTATGCGCGCTATTGCTTCTCTCTTTCGGCAGCTATCTGTATGTCTTCAAGAACGTCTCCCATGCCTATACCATCCTGGTCAATCGCGTTTTGGCCTTTCAGGGCCAGATGTGGTGGGCGGTCGACCATGACGTTTCGACCAACGGACGATACGACCGTGACCACTGGCGGGTCGAGATGGACAACATCCTCGCCCCCGAGGAAACCGAAGCGGGCCGGGTCGGCATGAAGTACCTGATGGTGAAAACGCTGGGCCCCGAGCGCGCTTATGCCATTTTCGACGGCGGCTATCTATATACTCACACCTATCCGGCCATCCTCATCGCCGGGGCGCCGTATCCGGCGGCTCTGGTTATCCAGTTTTTTGCCGGGGCCGTGTTTCTTATCATGCTCTATTATTTCTACTACTCCCTGCGTTATCGGCATGCGATCCGGGCCGGTATGATGCTGCTGATCCTCATGCCGTATATATCCGTCCTCTTCAGCGGCAACTTCGCCACCTTTTTCACACTTGGCACTGTCATCAAAATCATTCTGCTCTGCCTTCTTGAGTTGGGCGTTATCGGGGCCGTCCCTGTCAGGCTGGCGCGGCCAAACGCCGACTAAGTCCGGCCCGAATAATCCCGCCCGGCATTTTCTTCCGATTCTTGGGAAAATATCTCTCCGTGCTATCTATCCGAGGCCACCGTAGGACGGCTGCCGCACGTGTAAGTGATTGTCGCACAATGAAATTATCGCACTCGCCCGGGTGGCATATATTATGCTCTTTAACGGCAAAACGAGGAGACATGGATGTCATCTTCAGGATCGAAGGACGCGATTAGGATTTACATTAACGCCCGTTTCCTGACCCAAAGGCCGACCGGGGTTCAGCGGTATGCCGAGGAGATGGTCAAGGCGCTGGACACCATGATCGGCGCGGGCGAGATCGACACCGGTCAAGCGTCGTTCTGCCTGATCGCGCCCCGAGGAACTCTGCGGACTCTCACCATCAACCACCTCCCCATAAAGCAGGTGGGATGGTCTTCCGGGCACGTGTGGGAACAGCTGGATTTGCCGTGGCATACGCGGGACGGCTTTCTTATCAATCTCTGCAACACCGGCCCGATCCTGAAACGGCGCCAAATGGTCACGATTCAGGACGCCGGCTTTATGGCGGTGCCGGAATCGTACTCATTCGCATTCCGCGTTTGGTACCGGTTCCTTTCGGCGGCTTTGGGTAAGATGGCGCGCAAGATCATCACCCCGTCACAATTCTCCAAAGAAGAACTCCAAGCCTTCTTCGGCATTTCCCGCGACAAGATACACGTCATCGGGCATAGCGGGGAGCACGTCGCCTCCGTGTCTTCCGACGAGACCTTTATCTCCAGGGCCGGACTTGGGCGCAGGCCTCTCTTATTGGCGGTCAGTTCGCCCAGCCCGCGAAAGAACTTTCAGGCCGTGGTTTCGGCGCTGGGGAAATTAAGCAAGCGCGATTTTGACGTGGTCATAGTGGGCGGAGCCAACCCGAAGGTTTTCGGTCATGGGGATACCGCCTCGTGCGACGGCGTCAGGTATCTGGGGTATGTGACCGACGAAGAACTTACATCGTTGTATCGCCGCGCCGCCGCGTTCGTTTATCCGTCGCTCTACGAGGGATTCGGCCTGCCGCCTTTGGAGGCGATGACCTGCGGCTGTCCGGTGTTGGTATCCGATATACCGCCGCACCGCGAAGTGTGCGGCGAGGCCGCGTTGTATTGTGATCCCCGGGACATCGATGACGTCGCCGCGAAAATAGACCGCATCATGTCGGATGTCGCCTTGCGGGAGCGGCTGATCGGCCTCGGTCGCGCGCGGGTAAAGTTACTTAGCTGGCAGACCGCAGCCAGGGAATTTTTCACTGTTCTCCAGCAGGTGGCGGGCATCACCATAAGACGCAAGATCACCCTGGTGCGCAGAGAACCCGAACGCCTCGTTGCGTCGCAACCCGGATACGGCGGCGCCTTGGCAAATCTTCGCGTCGCGGTCGTCCATGATTGGCTGGTGACGTACGGCGGCGCCGAACGGGTGTTGGAGCAGATTCTGACGGTCGTCCCGCAGGCCGACTTGTTTACGTTGTGCGATTTCTTCGGTCCCGACAAACGGCGTCACATCCTGGATAAGGACACCACCGTTTCCTTTCTCCAGAAACTGCCGCGGGCGAAGACCAAATATCGCTCGTATCTGCCGCTGATGCCGCTGGCCGTGGAGCAATTCGATTTGTCGGGATATGATCTGGTCATATCCTCATCGCACGCGGTCGCGCACGGCGTTTTGACGACGTCCGACCAGCTGCATATCTCGTATATCAACAACACCATGGTCTACGCCTGGGACCTGTACCATCATTACCTGCGCGGCGCCGGTCTCGACCGGGGGCCGAAAGGCCTTCTGGCCAAGGCGGTCATGCACTATATCCGCACCTGGGATTCGGCCTCGGCTCACCGGGTGGATCACTATATCGCCAATTCTCATTACATGGCGCGGCGGATCGCCAAGCTGTACGGGCGCGATGCGGCGGTCATCTATCCGCCGGTGGAAGTCGAGAAATTCGCGCTCAACCGGCAGAAGGAAGATTTCTACGTGACCGTGGCGCGGCTGGTGCCCTTCAAACGGATCGATCTGATCGTCGACGCCTTCAATCGCATGCCGGGTAAAAAGCTTATCATCATCGGCGACGGCCCGGACATGAAAAGCTTCCAGGCCGCCGCCAAACCCAACATCCGTTTCTTGGGTTTTTTGGACCATGACACCGTCCACGACTATGTGAAACGGGCCAAGGCGTTTCTTTTCACCTCCGAGGAGCCGTTCGGCATCGCGGTGGTCGAAGCCCAGGCCAGCGGCACACCGGTGATCGCCTACGGCAAGGGCGCCGCCCCCGAGATAATTACCGACGGCGAAAGCGGCGTGCTCTTCCATCGCCAGGACGTTGAAGGGCTGATCGCCGCCGTCAACCGCTTCGAAAAGATGGCTCACTGGTTCCAGCCGGAGCAAATCCGCGCCGCCGCCATGCGCTTCTCGGTGGATTCGTTTCGAGCGCAGTTTACCCAGTTCGTCGAAGACGCCCTTGGCGTCCATCTTCGACGGCAGGTGGCCGGAACCGACCTGTCATACAACCGCCGGGTGGAAAAAATCGCCCTGCCGATAACCTGATGGCTTTGGACAGTTGCCTTATGTATCCGATGAGATCACAATTTTCCGCCGAACAAGCCGATGCGCCGGGACCGCTGCCGTTGTCGCACGGCATGAGACTTGTTTTGCGAGGCGCGGAAATCAAGAGGAGCGGCTCATGCCGAGGAAAGTGACCTTCAGGGATCCGAACATGCAGTCGGCCCTGCCCGACCCCGCCCACCAGGACGAGTTCACGTCTTCCGGACCGGCATACCGGTTTGAGATCAACGTACCGGAATTGGGCCGGTTGATCCTTGCCCGGCGGCGGCTTCTCGCTTGCATCACCGTGGGAGTAACGCTGATCACGGCGGTCTACATGTTTCTTATGCCGAATCTATATACCTCGACGGCGAGCATCCTGCCCTCGGGAATGACGGATGATTTCTCGGCCATCCGCAGTCTGGTTGGGTTTGAGGGGCCGCGGAGCAGTTACGATGAAAACTCTTCGGCCATGTTTCCGGTTATCCTCAGTTCCGACCTGATCGTCGACAGCGTGGCGCGCACGGCATACACGTTCATGCATAAAGAGCGTGAACGGACCATGACGCTGGCCGATTATCTGGGGATTGACAATCCCGATCGTCTGCGTCGCGCCGTGCAGGCCATTACCAGCGTCACGGCCGATCAACGGACGGGCGAAATCTACGTCGGCGTCGAAACCAAGTATCCAGAATTGTCTCAGGCGGTCGTCGGGAATTACCTTGCCCGGCTGGAGGATTTCAATCTCTACAAACGCCGCTCCCAGGCGCGGGATAACGAGCGCTACCTGGCCCGCCAGGTGGAAGCCGTCAAGGGCGAACTGCAGGCCGCCGAAGACAGCCTCGAAGCGTTCCAGATGACCAACCTCGATTGGGCCGGCTCCGGGAGTCCCGAAATCCTCAAGGAACTTGGCCGTTGGCAGCGGGAGGTCGACGCCAAATCGGCGACGTATACGATGCTGGTCAGAGAACACGAAATGGCCAAACTGGATGCTCAAAAGGACGTCCCGATTGTCCGGCTTCTGGACGCACCATCGCTGCCGACCATGAAATCCGGTCCCTTTCGGCGGACGATCATCATTCTGTCGGGCATGGTCTCATTCTTCCTGGCCGTTTTCACTCTGATTGTCTGGCATCTGGTTCATCAGGTACAGACCGGTCCGCAAAAGGACGACTACGATGCCCTGCGTCGGGATATCACGCAAGCCTTTCCGCGCGCCGGCAAGCTGGCGAACAGAATTAAGACTTCAATCGCCACAAAGATCCCGGTTTAGCGACGGAACTCGCCACCATATTAGATTCAATCGTACTATGTTGTCACAGGGCCGAGGTCTCAGGCCCAGACCGCTTCGCCCACCCTTCGGGTGGTTTACCGGTTTGCAGCCATTGTCCGTCTACGCAGGTCCGCAGGCATCGGGAACCTGTGCTGGCGATAGAATCGCGTCGGCAGGAGCGAGAAGCCCCTGCCGCACGAACTCCGTTGAAGACAGGGACAACGACCGTATACCGGCAACAGGAGTGAAGCCAACCTCTGCTACCGATCTTTCCACTCATACGCAAAACAGATGGATGGTTCAGGGCCGCCATTGAATATATAATTGACTATATAGACGGCGTCTGCGAGACTAACATCAGCGTCGCAGTCGGCGTCGCCCGTCAGAAAGTCCGGTTGCGGGTAAGGCCCACCTTTGAACATGAAGCTGATGATATAAACGGCGTCGGCGATGTTGACACTCCCGCTGTTATCGGCATCACCGCGAGCGATTGACAACATGGCTCGGTAGGCATCCACACTACCGTAGCCATATTCGATCTGGGGAGGGGTGATCGGGCCCCATGGAAAAAGCGTGTTGGCAGAGTTTCGTAGAATATAATAGACCTCTCCCGAAGTAAGCGTAGGACGTCTGGCCAAGAGCAGGGCCGCCACCCCCGACGCTACTGGGCAGGCTGCAGATGTTCCCCCGAAATGGCAATCGTAGTCGACGTCGTTTTCCTCAGCGCTCGGGCATTTCCACCCCCACAAAACCGGCAAGTTGGGGTTCACTCCGAGATCACCCATCTGGTCCAATGACCACACATCTCCACGATAATCCGTATCTCCGCTAAACGCAACAACATCAAGATCCGGCCCGTAACAGCTGTAATCCCAGCGATACCCGAAAAAATCGATTGCCCCCACGGAAAAACAGAACGGTAGCCGCGCGGGATAATCGACCTTCTCAGGCCATGTCTGGGCGCAATTGCCTGCTGCGAATATCACGGGACACCCGAGTCCATTGCGCCCATGCGCGTACGCATTCCACAAGGCGACGTCCAATGTAGGGCTATCATAATAGGGAAAAAAGTAACCCCAGCTGTTTGAAATGACGTCGGCGCCGTTTTGCCACGCGTACGTCACCGCCTCCGCGTTGCGAATTGCCGTCAAACCGACTCCACTATCATCATATTTCCTAACCGGCAGTATCCATACATGTGGATCGAGTGATATGATGCCACTTGACGATTGCAGCCCGGCCATGCTATCGGTCGAATGGGAGGCGCCAATAATGCCGGCGCATGCCATACCATGACCTTGGTGAGAAGCGGGTCTCGGATCATTATCATAGTAGGCGAAATCGTAACCGGGGAGGATTCTATCAGCCGGTAAATCCTCGTGGCTGTCGATCCCATCATCGAGTACGGCCACAACGATGGGATCATCCAAGCCCGCAAAATCCCATACGTTGACGCCTTCGGGCCAACCGATGACGGGCTTAATCTGCCATTGATAGGGATGGTAATAATCGTAGAACCTATAGTAGCAGGGTTTGGAGCGGACGCCGAATTCGGGATGGGCGAATTGGACTTCCTGCAGTTCATGGTAGGTATTCGCCAATGCCAAGACGCGAGAGCCGGAGCTATCGGTGTTTCTCAATAGATAAACGCCAGGCATCCCGTATAGTTCATGATCGACGACAACCTTGAAAGAAGCGTTTACGCTGTCGATTTGGGCCGGCGAAAGCGAAGTGTCGAAGGCCGCGCAAAAAGTTTCACCGACCACCATCGGTGAATCTATACCGGGAAACAGATAGTATGGCTCCACGAGATAAACGCCGTTCATAGAATCCAGCGAATCAAGGAAGTCGTTGTAATTGTCGCCAGTGGAAAGCGAATAGGCGGTGAATCCATCGATCATATGGTCATCGCTGAGTTCCGACTCGATCCGGGCAATCGACTCGATCGCCGCCTTATAATAGGCCAGCGAATCTGATTCGACAAATTTGATTGCGACCTTGAACGAATCGATGGTAAGCGGAATCGGACCGTCGGAACCATAGTAGAATTGTGCCGCGGCATGCGGACCGGCAAGGAGAACGATGAACGCCAAGAGAAAAAGCCCTTTTGTAAACATAACGCACCCCCATAGGTTTTGGGTTTAAGGAGAAGATTGACAGGTTAGGTTGGTAAGCCACCTGTCATAGCCGAGAAGAATGTAATTCGCAAAGCTGAAGTCCTCTAACGCGAAATCAAGAAGCTCGCACGCTACCGGCGCACTCAAGCAAACGAGATGCTTGCCGTCAGGCGTGACGCACAAGCCGCCCACCGGCACATATAACGACCCCTCCTGGCCCAAACCGGACGTGCTTACATGGAAGGTAATCCGGTTGACTTTGGTGTCGAAAATAGTGAAATACGGCGGCGGCGGAGCGCTGATCTCGCTTCCCCGTTGGGAAAAGATCACGTACCGGCCGTCCGGGGTGATCTCGATGTCCCCAAATCCAGGTCTAAGCAGAGATCTGAAGGTGGTCGAGTCGGCCAATAGGTCATAGACTTCGAACCAGAATACATCATTATGCACACAGAGGAGTAAATACCACTTGGTGTTGTCGTGGTTTGGAACCACCAGAAACGGACTTCCGTCAGCGAAGGACACGCGCCTTTCCTGAAATCCATTCGCTATATCCAGTTCCACTGCATATGGCCCGGCGCTGTCGCGCCCCGCACAGACGAATATCCCGCCATCGGGCGTAAACCGGCCCGCATAGTGATCGTTAGTGTCCTTATAGGCCACCGAAAAGTCAGCGAGGTCCACGATGTAGAAATCACGCTCCATGACGGCCAGATACTTGCCGTCCGGCGAGGCAATTAGTCCCCCGCCCGGTGTCGGCGTTGGGTGTTCGGCGACGACGGTATATGAATCCAGACCAATCTCCACGATATACCCCGGTGGGGCCAGATACATAGTCTTCCCGTCGGGGGAGATCGCCATGCCCGCCTCCGATGAGTTGTAAGGCAATGTAAATGAGTCGATTACCCCGGTGGTAGGGTGGTAGGCATAGTAGGTGTTGTACCATTGGGCGTCGGTAAAATAGACCCGGTAATCGACGTCGTTGTGCGATGGTCTGACCGGATTATCGTCATCGCAACACGATATAAACAAGGTCATCAAGCAAATGCATACGCAGATAAGCACGGCAAGCTTCTGAGTGATAGTCTGCATGCTACACCTCCGAGGTGCTAAACACGGTTTTTACTCAGTGCCCGGCAGGTTTTGATGCCTGTCCGACCCATAAGGGCAGACCAAAGGCTGTCGCCTGCGTCTACGATGTCCGTCGCTGGAAGTCCGCCCCCGTGCGAATTTAACCCCTTCGCGTCAGCATTATATATTATGTGTCCCAGTATGTCAAGCATAAAATGCGTTCTTTTGTAGTGTTTTTTCGTCACCATTCAGTTTGTGCTCGGCCAACCCAGACGAACTCCCGGGCCACCTGCTGGCAACTGCGGCGGAGTCATAGCTCATCTGATGCGATGGCAGCATCAGAGCTTTTGCACACACCGGAAATCTTTTCCAGCTGCATCGGAAAAAAGGCGCGGGGGCCGAGTCCGGCTCGAATAGCGATCCGAGTCAACCGTCGTATCGCATTGCACGACAACATATTGCGGCGTCCCCGAATTCCCCGGCATTGGCACCTCGGTTGCTAAAACCATCTATGGAAAAGCTAAACGAGACTGACTGTCTAAAGGAGTTGAAATGCGAGCCATCATTACAGGAATCACCGGCCAAGACGGATCATATCTGGCCGAATTCCTGCTGTCGCGCGGGTACGAGGTTCACGGCGCCGTGCGTGCGGCGTCATATCCTCGATATGAACGGATACAACCCATCCTCCACCGGGTCCGCCTGCACCAAGCGGATCTTCTCGATCAGATATCCCTCATTCATCTGATCGAAGAGGTCAGGCCGGATGAAATCTACAATCTGGCCGGACCGTCGTCGCCGTCGTGGGGATGGGCCCAGCCGGTCCTATGCAGCGATATCATTGCCCTGGGGACGATCCGGCTGTTGGAAGCCGTGCGTATCGTCGATCCCAATATCCGTTTGTTTCACGCCTCGTCGTGCGACATGTACGGGCGTGCGGTCGAATCGCCGCAGACGGAACGGACGGCGTTTCTCCCCACCACTCCCTTCGGGGCCGCCAAACTGAATGCCCATTGGGCGGCGGCCGCCTATCGCGACAAATACGGCATGAAGATTTCCTGCGGCATTTTGTTCGACCATGAATCGCCGCGCCGGGGAATGGCCTTTCCCACGCGCCAAATCACGCATGCGGCGGCCCGGGTTAAACTCGGATTGCAAAGCACGGTCGTTCTGGATACGCTCAATACCCGCCGGGATCGGGGTTTTGCCGGCGATTTTGTCCGCGCCTTCTGGATGATGCTTCAGCATCCGGCCCCGGATGATTACGTCATCGCCACCGGCCGTCCCCAGTGTCTGGAGGACGTCTGCCGGTATGCGTTTGAAGCCGTCAATCTTGACTGGCGGGATTTTGTCCGCATCAAGACCGTCGGCGCCGGTTCAAGCGGCGGCCCTGTCGTTCAGGGCGACGCCTCGCACGCCCGGCGCAAACTGCTCTGGGAGCCGGAAGTGGCGTTTCCCGATCTGATTCAGATGATGGTGGACGCCGACGTCGAGCAGTATTCACCGAAAAACCGGCCCGTCGCCGACA
>Ga0315277_10012184_pt1 | contig 10790 bp, 8 predicted proteins | sample YL17G05_15_MG_FD_203695 | JGI IMG/M metagenome (GOLD analysis project Ga0315277, IMG submission 203695) | Sediment microbial communities from Yellowstone Lake, YNP, Wyoming, USA - YL17G05_15 | ecosystem: Environmental > Aquatic > Freshwater > Lake > Sediment | place: USA: Wyoming | collected... | reverse complement strand
CAGAATTTATAATTTATTCAAAGGTTACGCTGCACGATACAAAACGAGCGAGAAAAAACGATTCAACCCGAGCTCATAGTTCGGCGATCTATCCCGGCCATCGCGTGCTCGAAATCGATTGCTTCCGGGCTCATGTTCGCGCGCTGCTTGGATTTGCGAAAAAATGCGGATGATTTTCACGGGTTTTTTCACGCCGCACGATAATGATTTTATATCGCCACGAATTTTACACCCTATATCGAACCATTTAATCATACAAGTGAATCATCATGGGAAAAAGACCCTGGCGCTGCTATGCGCAAAAATTCCACAACAAGCCATATATCAAGAAAAGGGCAGCCAGAGGCAAGGAACTCATCCACGGCGGTGCAGATCCAAAGATTCGCATATTTGAAATGGGCGATTTAAAGGGCGAAATCGACTGGGATGTCACGATAGGCGTCCAAATCCTGCATTCGACGATGGCATCGGATGGTACCTTAGAAGCGACCCGCACCAGCGTGAACAGGGCGTTGCGTGATGATGTTGGCAAGGTCGGATTCCTATTCAAGGTTCGACCCCACCCATATCGCGTGTACAGGGAAAATAAATTGATGGGTTTCGCCGGAGCGGACCGCATATCGTGCGGCATGCGACAATCTTTTGGTAAACCCATAGGAAGATGCGCATCCTTGAAGGCAGGCCAAGTGGTCTTGGAATGCAGCACGTTTATGAAGCATGAACCTGCCGTACGTGCGGCTCTCAAAGTTGCATCCTATAAGTTCCCAAAGGCATGCCGCCTCGTACTCTTGAAGGCCAAGGACGATAGTATCCGGAAATTGATCGGCCTTCCTTCCCCGTCTGACGCGTAAACTTCGTTATTTTAAGTTGTTTCTTGATCCGCTTATTTTATTTCCTTTTCGTTACGACGGAGCGTTGATTCTTCCACGAAGCGTGCCGGATATCCATATTCAGGTTGTTTCATCATGAACGAGCATCATTTTTTTGCCGCGGGGCTTGCTGCAAACCAACAACGACCCCGAGAACGATGGCGATGAGTAACGGGTACAAGATCACCCATGCTGCCTCGGGCATGATGTTCATGATGCGGATCATATCCATAATCGTTGAGTTCGTTATCCGCAGCATGGATAATCCAAAGCCCGCAGTCAAGTCAATATAAAGATCACCCGTATTGGACAGGGTTACTCGTACACTGCCATCCATCGCGATCTCCTCGATCGACGCGATAATATCAGCTGTAGCCATGCTTATTTTAAATGATTTCACCATTCCGGGCAGATTATTCCAGAAGAAAAGGAGCACGCGACCGGAAGAATCGATAAATACAAAAACGCGGAAATCAACTTCGAAGAATCCTTCCATTTGCAGCAACCCCGGCGCATATTTACCGCCGGAAAGTAATGTCGCCATCGTTTCGAACGCGCGAAAGCCGGGCTTGACAACGAAGTCACTTGAGACCAGTCCGTACGAGAATCCCGGGCTCGCAGTCGAGTATTGATCGATGGTGAGGGGGAATCCATCCATCACGTTCCCATACATGATTTTTTGAATGTGGCGGGCAACCGACACGATTTGCACCTTGGCAATCGAATCCGCTTGCAATTGCACGTCGAGATATCGATCAGTAGAATTGAAACCGAATCCAGTCATCCACAGCACGAGATTCGTGCCATGCGCGCGTCCAACGGGTACAAGGCCGTCTTCAAGCAGGGCCATACATGCCTCGAGATCAAGAACATTACCTCGAACATTAAACGAAACTGCATCGAAAAGATCGTAAAAATCGTTCGCCGTGGAGCTTTCCTGAATGAACAACTCGATTTCATCTAGCATAACATCTATGAATTTGACAGGATGGCGCATCCCAGTCGCATCAACCGCCGTGAACATTTCGCGGGTGCATACAAGGCCTGGTAGCACGACGACGGCATCTACTAGGCTGGCACGAATGGTCTCGGCCGTGATGCAGCATAACCGCGCGAATGACCGGACACTCTCGTTACTGGAAATCCAAAGCGGCTGAATGTTCGGGGCATCGTAGATCTCGAATACACCAAAACTGGAATTGCCATTGTATCTCGCAATGAAGTGCGTGATGAAGTCTTTCCAATCGTCAACATTCAATGGTGCACCATACACGGGCGTGATGTGCCACCTGTTTTCGGCATCGATATCACGTGATGAAGCCCAAGCGCAGTCCCACGCGATGTTCAAGAGGAGTTTCTTGCCCTTCACGTTGCAATCCGCCACGATGCTATCCAAGGCGTCAGCTTGGGTGGTGTTGGAGAAAAAGGAGTCGTTTTGCGGTTCGATGGCATCCCACGGCACGTGGACGCGGACATAATCCATAGCGGAATCGTTCAAAGCAGGAAAGCTACAGTTAATGGAGGCATTTCCGCGGTATATATTCCCTTGATCATACGCGGTGACACCGAATGGTTCCCCAACGGGTATCGGCGGTAATTGCTGCCCTAACGGCATGATCTTTCCGGAGGTGCGGGGCATAAACCAACACGAGCAAATCAAAACGAGGATCAATGTGACAAGTGTTATTTTTTTCATGAATATTCACGCTTGTGCCTTTTTTTCACCGGGATTCATCGTCTTGTAAGATTTCATAGATAATCGTCTATTCGAAACGAAATACAAGAGAAGCGCGCATGTTGAAATGATACCCATCCAGAAAAACCATGTGTTATTGATGAGCGTTATTATCCATTGAAATATGAAGAAGTATAAAATCACAGGAATGAGAGAGACGATATTTTCGAAGAAATCGAGCTTCTTTTTCGAGAAGAAGTCGAAAACAACGAGAAATACAAAGAGATAAGACATGGTCAAGAACGCGTGGTTGATGAAGACCAGGACCATGACAATCACGTTGACTGCAAATCCCGGGATCATTAACACGAGTTGAGCCGTAGCTAACTCGCTGATACTGGTTGCCAGACAGATCACAGTGATAGTATCTAGACTCCAGGGTTTGTGGTGGTGCTTTCTCATAAGCATCCAGAGAATAAGGAGCAAGAAAGCCCCCACTATAAATGATATGGCCAGATAAATCACGGATGCGGGAGGCATCGATGAGAAAAACGATAGCGAGAAAAAGATCCCGATGAATGCTGAATTTAGCGTTCCTGAATAGATGGCGAAATGATACGGCACGAAAAGCAAAGCGAGCAATGACTTGGTAATGAGATATTTTACAGCCGCTTTCGGTGACACGGTTCTATTGAACGAGGCCTTATATCGCTCGATGATCGGCTCGCCATCATTTTTCATGACCTGCATTTTGCGGCGGACCATGATGATACATGGAGGCAGGAGGGAGACAATCAATCCAACAATAAGAAACATACTACGCCAATCAATCGTTGAAATTCCCAAAAAACCGGCCACGATGGCCATGGCAAGGTATGTTGCGGGCTTTTCCTTGAGAGGTTGCTCGATCCCCCAGAAGAAGTATAATTTTTGTTTTACCATCCTTGCTAGCGCCCCGCACACGAACGCGCCAGCCACGAAGATCGTATTCGCGATCATGATCACCACATCGATATCAGCCCATACGGATTGTGAAAGGAAAAAGAAATAAGTGATAAAGGCAATGATGCTCGTGAACGTGGTGCACGGGATCACGTATAATACCACGTGATTCGTCCACTTATCAACAATGAACATGATGAACATCATAGGAGCAATGGTGATCGTGACGATGATGCACGTGATCAAGACGTATTGTCCATTTCCGGGTAAAAACACGTGAAATATCTCGATGGGAATGACGTAAAACACGAAACTTAATGAAATGACATCACACACAAGCCGCCAGATGAAAGGAGATTCGCGTGAATCGGGTCGGGATTTTTGTTGCTGCGACGACATGAACGGATAAAATGATAGCTCGAAAATATTTAAGCGATCTTGGGATTACTAAACAGTTCAGATTTACGTGAACAAACTTAACACGCATCGACAAGCCTTAGTCTGGGAAAACCTGGTCTTGATGTCCAAGTTCGTCCAAGCTTGAAATAACGGTTGAACGTTTTCAATGGAAAAAGAGAATATCGCTTTGCAATGAGAGTCGAAATTGAACTACCACGCCCTAAAGGGCGTGGATTCTTCGTTCATCGACCACGACCTCCAGTGATGGAGGATTTACGCGATCTCGAGAAGCGTGACTTCCCGTGGTTCCCACGGTAGCTCGGATGAGCGTGATTCCTTTCCCCGATAGCAATCGGAGTCCTTCATCGTGAAGGTTTTGCGATGCGTTCACGTCGCGGTCGTGGTGCGTGCTGCACGCTGGGCACGACCATTCCCGTTGATCCAACGTCAATTCACGATATCGATAGCCGCACGCGGAGCAGAGCTGCGACGACGGGAAGAATCGATCCACCTTCACGAGATACTTGCCTTGTCTCGTTAGTTTATAGTCCAGCATCGTCGTGAACTCGCCCCAACTAATGTCCTTGGTGATGGACTTGGCATAGCCCTTGTTGAACCGTTTCATCCCTTCGATGTTCAAGTCTTCGATGATCACCGCATCGTGCTTATCGGCAAGGACGCGCGTGAGCTTGTGCATCCAGTCCTTCTTTTGGTTGACGTAGTGCTCGTAGACCGTGTCGAGTTGGCGGCACGCCTTGGCGCGGTTTGCAGATCCTTTCTTGGCACGGGAAACGTGACGATGTGCCTTCACGATCTTTTTCAATGACTGGCGGAAGAATCTCGGGTTGCCGAGCTTGTAATCATCGGTTACCACGAAGTCTTTCATGGACATGTCGAAGGCAACGACCTTCTCCTCGTGAACGACTGTCAATGGCACGATAGGATTCTCGCGTGCGATTAGAATCGATGCGAAATGCTTGCCGCTCTTGGTTTTCGAGACGGTGACCTTCCGAATCGATTCAGTGAACACGCGCGGGTCGCTATACGCGATCCACGAGTCAAGTTTTGGTAGCTTCAATTTCTGGCGTGCAAAGTCGATCTTGATATTGTTATTGATCGTGTCGGTTGTATAGGATTGGCGTGACTTGCGCGATTTGAATTTCGGATAACTAACATATCGTTTTGTCTTATTTGATTTTCGATCTTTACAATTCTGAAAGAATCGCGCATAGGCGTCTTGTAGATGCCAGTTCACGTTCTGCAACGCCTTGGAATCGACTTCCTTCAAGAACGGGAAGAGTTGCTTGTATTCTTTCTCCGTCTTGTATCGGGACTTGATACCATCGATCTTGTACTGCTCGTATGCTTGTCTACGGTCGTCGAGCATTTGGTTCCACAAGAAACGACAGCAGCCGAACGCCCGATCTAGCTGCGCTGCTTGTGATTCTGTCGGGTACAATCGAACCTTGATGGCAACGAGATCGGGCACGAGGAACATGATAGCATGCGGTCTTAAAAAAGGATCACCGGACGTGAGAATTTCTGAAGAATGTAATCTTGGCCCGATTCATCCACGGCCTAAAGGCCATGGCCTTCTCGGGCTTTCATAGTAAAAATCGAGGGATGATTAAATCCTAGTAGAGATCCTCGTCATCGTCGTCGTCTTCGTCGTCAAAGAATTCCTCGTCATCGTCGTCGTCATCGAGGGATTCCTCGTCCTCCTCTTCTTCCTCTTCATCTTCTTCCTCGTCCTCTTCGTCCTCTTCCTCGTGCGCTTGCACGGTACCCTTGTCTTCTTCTACCTCCTCTTCGTCCTCGTCTTCCCCGCCATCTTCCCATTCGTCTTCTTCTTCATCATCCTCGGCAACCTCGACATTGGACACGCAATCGACGCAGCACATAACACTTTGCTTTTCTTTCTTCTTGCTCCGTCCCTTGCGCGCCCAGACCACGATGGAAAGCACGTGGTCATCGCAACCATTTTTACCGCAATTGAAACACGCGTGGGTTGAATTCTTGGTGCAGAAGTCACAAGGAATTTTTTCCTCTATTTCCTCTTCCTCGATATCCTTTCCGACGTCTTCCTCTTCCTCACCTTCCAAGCCTTCCGCTTCCTCACCCGCCTCACCTTCGGAAGGCTCCTCGAGGTCCTCTTCCCCCTTTGGTTCTTTTGATTTGGGTTTTACACCTTTACCCTTGGTTTTGCCGGAAGAAGCTGTGCTTGTTTCTTGATCCTTGTCTTCACCGTGCAAGTCCGTATCTTTCTCATCTTCCAAATCCTCGTCCTCTTCCTTTGCTTTTTTCTTACCCTTTCCATTGGATCCTTTAGCACCGATTTTTTTACCTATGGCCTTTTCAGGCTTTACACCCTTACCTTTCTTCGCCGGAGCTTTCTTCGATTTTGCTACAGACTTCTTCCCTCGCGGTGCATCGTCATCTTCATTTTCTTCTTCGTCATTTTCCTCTTCATCGTCGAGGTTATCAGCATCGAAGTCGTTGGGCATAATTTTTTCAGCCATTTCTCATTGGATCGAGGCATCTGGAAAATGCTTTTTTTTCAAACCATTCTCATCGGATTCTGACGTTTAACATACGTCTCCATGTGCAGAAATACGCAATGTTCTTTTAAATATTTTGGTGCTGCAATACAATATTAAAGACTCGTGGAGATATTTTCATCCATAATCGTTATCTTTTAAAGCTTCTCCGTGTCTGGTTAGCATTTAAACTCGTTTCCCCTTAAAAAATCGTGTACACAGATCATCGTGATTACTATGAAAAATCTGCGTGTTCGGCACAGAATTTGGATAGAGATCGACGAACCACCGAAGGATGATGGTGAACAACCGCGAGGTCGACGGAAAAAAGAGACACAAGGCTTCATCGTTGGGCCCGGCGTGTCCAAGTTACTCGCGGAGATCAAAGCAACCCGTTCATTGACCCAAGCTGCCGAAAAGCTCGGTTACAGTTACAAATACGCGTGGGACCGGACTCAAAAACTCAAGGAGCGTCTCGGCGAGGACGCGGTTGAAGCACACAAAGGGGGTAAAGGTGGCGGTGGTGAAATGCTTTTAACCGAGGTGGGTGAAAAGGTCTTGCAGATGTACGATGATTGGGATAGATTTTTCAAAAAATGCGTTGAAAAAAAGGACGAGATCATCCGGTCCGGCATTTTAACGTAAATGTTTTTAGATCAAAAACGCTACGATCACGAAGAAAGTGGACAATATGAAGCAGAAAATTAACTCGGATAAAGCCGCGCCCGCTGTTGGGCCTTATAGCCAAGCCATCGATGCTGGTCCTCTGGTCTTCTTATCAGGACAAATCCCGCTGGATTCCACCGGAGCCATCTCCGGCAAGGATATCGAAACCCAAACGATTGCCGTGTTCAAAAACATTTCCGAGATTCTTGCCGCCGCGAGCCTGACCCTGGGCAATGTCATCAAGTACCAGGTCTTCATGACGAACCTCGGGGATTTCTCGAAAATGAACGGTATTTGCGAGCAAACCTTCAAGCCGTTCGGCACTTTCCCCGCACGCACTACCGTCCAGGTCGGCGCCTTGCCAAAAGGTGTCCAGATAGAGATCGACGTGGTCGCGGTAAAGAATTTGAAAAAATAAAGAACGAGATGTTTTTTTATCTTTACAAGTTCAATTATGAACTTTCTTGAACCTACCTGGTGAAAGGAGCCCGAAACCTCGTTTGAACTTAGCATCGATCAATGAGACTTGCATCTTGGGTCAAGAATCGAGGAGAATCGACTTTGCATGAAATGCGTGGTACCTGGATAACTTAATATCTATATTTATTGTGAAAAATTCTAAATATTCACGCGAATAATAAGTCGTGAGATAGTGAAAAGTTAAGTTGCGAATTGAAAAATTATGTCACATATTGAACGTGAATCAAGAATTTTGAAATTTTGGGAAGAAAACAAAATATTTGAAAAGTCTGTTAATCAAAGGTCAGAAAAATTACAATATATATTTTATGATGGACCACCATTTGCGACAGGATTACCACATTATGGCAATATCTTAGGATTTATTAGCAAAGATTTATTTCCAAGATATTGGACAATGAAAGGATACCGGTGTGAACGCCGCTGGGGTTGGGATTGCCACGGGCTCCCTATCGAGAATATAGCAGAAGCTGAATTGAAAATCAAGGAAAAAAAGGAAATTTTAACCTTAGGGATAGATAAATTTAATGAATACTGCCGTTCGCGCGTATTATGGTATGCAAATGCGTGGAAGGAATTCGTGCGCAGGATGGGAAAGTGGATAGAATTTGATAATGCTTACAAAACAATGGATAATACCTATATGGAGACGGTTTGGTACATATTCAAGACTTTTTTTGATAAAAAATTGATATACGAGGGGAAGAGAATTCTTTTATATTGTCCCCGTTGTGAAACCCCTCTTTCAAAATTTGAAATCACGATGGATAATAGCTATAAAGATGTATCAGAAAAATCAATTGTCGTTAAATTCAAGATCATTGGGGTGGAACCGCGCGCCTATATCTTAGCATGGACGACAACTCCTTGGACTCTAATCGGAAACGTCGCTTTAGCTGTAAATTCCAAACTGGATTATGTCAAGGTAAAATCGGAAGATGAATTCTTAATTCTTACAAAATCTGCCATTAAAATATTAAATACACCATATGAAATCGTTGAAGAATTCAAGGGGACAAAACTTCTTGGCTTAAAATACGAACCACTTTACGAAATTGAGGATGTTACAAATGCATATTTCATCGTAGATGGTGAAGACGGCGTTTCTTCAGAGGAAGGTACAGGCGTGGTTCATTTGGCAGCTTACGGGGAGTTTGACCTTGATATGATACAGAAATATAAAATATCTTTTTTACAACATCTTAACGAAGCTGGTCGCTTGAAAAAGGGACCCGCTGAGTGGATCGGCATGTGGTTTAAAGATTTGGATAAAAAAGTTGCCGTTGATTTGTATAACAGGATAAGACTATATCGAATTGACGACTACACCCACTCATACCCATTTTGTTATCGGTGCGAAACGCCCCTGATATACAACGCAATCAATTCTTGGTTTGTTGACATTCAAAAGATTAAGGACCGGGTATTAGAAAAAAGCAAGGAGATCAATTGGTATCCCAGTTCTTTAAAACTGACTTTTGAAAACGTTATTAAATCTGCACCGGATTGGACTATATCACGAAACCGGTTTTGGGCAACAGCCATTCCAGTTTGGCGCTGCGAGGATTGTCATGCTTTAAAAGTAATTGGATCAACAAAAGAGCTTAAGGAAATCGCTATAGAACAAGTCAAAGATGATTTGGACCTTCATAAACACGTGGTTGATAATATTCATATTCGTTGTCATAACTGTGGTAAAACTATGGCTCGAATTCCGGAAGTTTTTGATTGTTGGCTTGAATCTGGAAGCATGCCCTTTGCAGCGATGCATTTTCCTTTTGAAAACACGGATTGGTTTAAGCAAAACTTTCCATGCGATTTTGTGGCGGAATATATTGCCCAAGTACGAGCATGGTATTATTATATGCTGGTCGTTTCTGTTGCGTTCATAGATAAAATACCATTTAAAAATGTAGTTGTATCTGGAGTCATACTCGCAGCGGATGGAAAGAAAATGTCGAAATCGAAAAAGAATTTTACGGATCCTATGATTATAATAGATCGATATGGGGGCGATGGGCTCCGGTTCCATCTATTTTCGTCACCTGTAATGCGGGCTGAAGATATCAATTTCATAGAGGAAAATTTAAAAGAGACATATAAGAATACGTTAATGCTTCTAACAAATATCAAAAATTTCTATGTTTTATTCTGTTCAAATAACAGGATATTTGATAATCCTAAGGCAGACCATATAATGGATCAATGGATTATCAGTCGTTTACATGCTACGATTAAGAGCGTTACAATTGCTCTTGATGATTATAATAGCATAGCTGCTTGTAGCGAGATTCTTTCCTTAATAGATGATATTTCAACGTGGTATATACGACGAAGTCGGAACCGTTTTAAGGATACCGATTCATCGAGTAAACCACAAGCAGCTCGGATTTTTGGTTATGTTCTGATGAATCTTTCAAAGTTGATTGCACCCTTGATGCCATTTATAGCAGAGGATATTTACCAATCTTTTAGAACAGCGAAAAAAGACTTAGTAGAATCAGTTCATCTCTGCGATTGGCCAATATATAGTGCCGATTTGATCAGCACGGAAATTCTAGAAAATATGCAACTTGTCCGGAGAATAGTAAACATTGCATTAGAAATCCGGGCAAAAGAAAAGATTCCAGTTCGCCAGGTTCTAAGTTCTCTTAAAATAAAGGGTACAAAGCTAGAAAATAAATATTTGGATATCATCCGAGATGAATTGAATGTTAAAGAAGTATCCTTTGCTGAAGGAACTGAATTGTCCATCGAATTAGAAACCAGTATAACGCCAGAATTAAAAATAGAAGGCATTTACAGGGATTTAGTACGGCATCTCAACAATATAAGAAGAAAGAAGAAATTATCTTTTAAGAATAGGATTAAGTTATTTATCGAAACTTCAGATGATAGTATTAAGGCAAGCATCAAAAAATTCAAGGAGCAATTAATGAAATCAATCCAAGCAGATGCAATCATTGAAAAACTCGAAAATAAACCCGATATTGAAGAAATAGAAATAAACAATAGCAAGGTAAAGATTTATATTGAAAAAACATCATAAATACCGTTAAAATCTAATTCATTATTTTTAGGGCTAACTTTTCCAAACAATGATTTTTTTCTTTTAAACCTTGAAATACTTTTACTCGGAATCAGATCTCTGTTTAGGTCGATTTAATTTCCTTGGACAACATCACGGCGCAGACGGGAGGCCACGGATTTTGTCACGCACGG
>Ga0315277_10012183_pt1 | contig 10791 bp, 9 predicted proteins | sample YL17G05_15_MG_FD_203695 | JGI IMG/M metagenome (GOLD analysis project Ga0315277, IMG submission 203695) | Sediment microbial communities from Yellowstone Lake, YNP, Wyoming, USA - YL17G05_15 | ecosystem: Environmental > Aquatic > Freshwater > Lake > Sediment | place: USA: Wyoming | collected... | reverse complement strand
CGCCATCTGCAACGCCGTGCGGGTGGCGAAGGAAGCAGTCGAGTTGGGGGTCTTAGCGGCCACGGAGGCAGCTCTGTCACCTCGCTCGCTCTCTTGACGCTCTGCGAGGGCTAAACTAACATGATTCTTAGATTGGCCTGAGCGCATATTCAGGGAGGCGAACGATGAGCGAGCCCGTGGCGGTCGATGCCGCCAGTTTCGAGACGACGGTCCTTCAGGCTACCACCCCGGTGTTGGTCGACTTCTGGGCGCCCTGGTGTGGTCCCTGCCGCATGGTGGCTCCCATCGTGGACGAGTTGGCCGGCGAGTACGAGGGACGCGTCGCTTTCGCCAAAGTGAACACGGATGAAGCGCCGCAGTTAGCGGCGCGCTTCGGCATTCGGAGCATTCCCACGCTCATCGTGTTCAAAGGCGGCCAGCCTGTGACCCAGATCGTCGGCTTCCGCCCCAAGAAGGAACTCCAGAAGACCCTGGACGCCGCACTCTAGGGGCGCATCTTGTCGCGGTACGACATCATCATCGTGGGGGCAGGCCCGGCCGGCCTGACGGCTGGACTGTACGCTGCCCGCGGCGGTCTCAGCACCCTCGTCCTCGACGCCGGAGTCCCGGGCGGACAGATCACCCTGACCCATCGCGTAGAGAACTTCCCTGGGTTGCCAGAGGGCATCGACGGCTTCGAGCTCGGCCAGCTCATGGAGCGCCAGGCCAGGCGGTTCGGCGCCGAGCTTCGCCAAGAGAACGTCACCGCGGTCCAGTTCGATGGCGCGGCGAGGCGTGCACGAACGGACGCCGGAGCCTACCAGGCGCGCGCGCTGATTGTCGCCAGCGGCGCCGAACACCGGAAGCTGGGCGCGCCAGGCGAGGAGCAGTTTACCGGTCGCGGCGTTTCCTACTGCGCCACCTGCGACGGCGCTTTCTTCCGCGACGAGGACGTGGCGATCGTGGGCGGTGGCGATGCGGCGATAGATGAGGGCCTGTTTCTCGCGCGCTTCGCTTCCAGGGTGCACGTGATCCACCGGCGCGGCGAGCTGCGCGCGGCGCGCTGGCTGCAAGAGCGCGCCTTTGCGGAGCCCAAGATGTCTTTCGTTTGGAACAGCGTGGTAGAGGCGATCCGCGGGGGCGGTGAGGTGGAAGCGCTCGATCTGCGAAACGTCGTGACGAAGCAGGCGTCCACGTTGCCCGTGAAGGGTGTCTTCGTGTATGTCGGCCTTGTTCCGAACACGATGCTGGTGCAGGGGCTGTTGGACCTGGATGAGACAGGGCACATCATCGTTACCGACCGCATGGAGACGAGCGTCGCTGGAGTCTACGCGGCCGGCGACGTGCGGCGCAATTCGGGTGCCCAGGCGATCACGGCCGCGGGCGATGGTGCCACAGCAGCGATAAACGCGATAAAATACCTCAGCGAAGGCTAGCGTGGGAGCGGAGGGGTCCCGGTGGGTCTCGCAGTCTTCAAAACTGTTGCGGGGCAGCCTGCGCTGTCCCGGGTGGGTTCGACTCCCACGCGCTCCCGCCATTCTCTCTGCGCCACGGCAAATGCGCTCGACCTCTCAGACGCACACGATGCCTGGGGGCAACTGACGGCGCGGGAGAAACATCAGGCGCTCTCCGCCGTCAAGGGCGATCACTTCAGAACGATTTGGCGGGAGGAGAGGCGTTAGCTCAGGGTAGCGGCAGCCGATGGCTGCCCTCCGGCGGCGCTCGCTGCTGCCGCCGGAGGGGAGGGGTGAACGATGGAGAGGGCGGGCAGCATCGGAGAACTGCGGGCCGCGGGCTACCGCACGCAGCCCATCCGGGAGGAACTGCGCAACAACCTTGTCGCCAAGATCACAACCGGCGAAAAGCTCTTTCCGGGCATCATCGGCTATGACGACTCGGTGATCCCCCAGATCGAGAACGCCATCCTCTCCGGCCAGGACATGATCCTGTTGGGCGAGCGCGGCCAGGCGAAGACGCGCATCATTCGCAGCCTGGTGGGCCTGCTCGACGATGCGATCCCGGCTATCGCCGATTGCGAGATCAACGACGACCCGTTTTGCCCCGTCTGCCGGGCCTGCCGGGAGAAGGTTGCGCGCGACGGCGATCGGACTAGGATCGCGTGGCTGTCGCGACAGCAGCGTTACGGCGAGAAGCTCGCCACGCCCGACACCACCATAGCCGACCTGATCGGCGAGGTTGACCCCATACGCGTCGCCGAGGGTCGATACCTCTCCGATGAGCTCACCATCCACTACGGGCTCATTCCCCGCACCAACCGCGGTATCTTCTGCATCAACGAACTCCCGGACCTTGCGGAGCGCATCCAGGTCGGGATGTTCAACATCATGGAGGAGCGTGACGTACAGATCCGCGGTTATCGCGTGCGCCTCCCACTCGATGTCTACATCGTGGCCAGCGCCAACCCCGAAGACTACACGAACCGCGGGCGCATCATCACGCCTCTGAAGGACCGCTACGGCTCGGAGATCCGCACCCACTACCCGCGCACCATAGAGCACGAGATCGAGATCATGGAAGCCGAGCGCAATCCATTCCCGAACGCCGGCCCCGTGGTGGTCGTGCCGCCTTACATGAAGGAGATCGTCGCCGAGATGACGGCGCTGGCGCGCCGCAGCCCGGAGATCAACCAGCGCTCAGGCGTGAGCGTGCGCATCTCCATCGCTAACTACGAGAACCTGGTCAGCAATGCCCTGCGCCGCGCCATCCGCAACCGCGAGCCCTACGCTTCGCCGCGCATAAGCGACCTGCCGTACTTGGTCGCCTCCACTGCTGGCAAGATCGAGCTGGAAAGCGTAGAGGAGGGCCGAGAAGGCCAAGTTGTGGAGAAACTGGCCCAGGGCGCGGTCGTCAACGTCTTCAACCGTCACCTGAACGCCCGCGACTTCGAGGACACGATCGGTATCTTTCGTGGCGGTGTGCGGGTGGACGTCTCCGACATGGCTCCCGCCAAGGAGTACGCCCCGCTCATGCAGGAACTCCCCGGCCTGGCGGAAGGCCTGGAGCACCTCGACGCTTCAGATAACGAGGCGCTGCTGGCCTCCGCCGTGGAGTTCATCCTCGAAGGCCTGCACCTTAACCGCCGCCTCAACAAAGACAAGGTTGCTGGCCGCTCACAATACAGGGCCTAGCGCCATGGCCATCTACCGCTACTCTCAATGGGACGGCAGCCAGGCTTTGTCCTGGTTCGATACCGAGCAGCTCATGGATGAGCTCTCCGAGCACCTGCTCTACCAGAGCGACGTTGACCAGGCCCTGCAAACCATCATCCAACAGGGAATCCAGGCGGGCGATGACCGGCTGCGCGGTATCCAGGAACTCATCCAGCAGCTCCGCTCCGCGCGTCAGCGCCGCATCGAGAAGTACGACATCCGCTCCGTGCTCGAGGACATCAAGGAGAGACTCCAGGACATCGTGGGCCGAGAGCGGCGCACGATTGAAACGCGGCTAGGCGAATTGGAGCCGCCTCAAGACGAGGGCGAGAGGCCGGGGCGCGTCGAGCACCCGGGGGAAGAGCTAACCAGCGCCCTCCGCCGCGTGGCGGAGAAGAAGCTCGGCCAGCTCGTGCAACTGCCTCCCGACCCCGCCGGTCAGATCCGCTCGCTGCGAGACTACGAGTTCCTGGACCAGCAGGCAGGCGAGGACTTCCGCAACCTTCTGGAGACCCTGGAGCAGGGAATCCTGCGCTCGTTCAAGAAGGAGGTCGAGGAGCGGTTGCAGTCGCTCAGCGCTGAAGACAAGCAGCGCATGAAGGAGATGCTGCGAGAGCTCAACCGCATGCTGCGGGAGCGCTCGGAAGGGATCGACCCCGAGTTCGCCAAGTTCATGGGGCAGTTCGGCGACTTCTTTCCGTCGCAGCCGCGTTCCCTGGACGAGCTCGTGGAGCACATCCAGCGCCAGATCGCTCAGCTACGGTCGCTGCTGGACAGCATGCCGCAAGAGATGCGGCAGGCGCTCGAGCAGGCTGTTGCCGCTGCTGTCACCGATGATGAGCTCCGCGGCGAGTTGGAGCGTCTGGCGGCCGGGCTCGAGTACCTCACGCCGATGCGCAAGTGGCGCAACTGGTATCCCTTCCGCGGCGATGAGCCGCTTTCCTTCACGCAAGCCCTCGAGCTCATGGAGGAGTTGCAGAGGATCGACGATCTGGAGAAGCAGCTGCGCCGGACGCAGCAGGGAGCGCCGCTGCAAAGTGTCGACCAGGACTCGGTGCAGGAACTGCTGGGGCCGGAGGCGGGCGCGGCGCTGGAGCGGCTGCGGGGCCTGGCGCAGCAGTTGGAACGGGCCGGCTACATTGAGCGCACGGGCAACCGCGCGCAGCTCACACCCCGCGGCATGAGGCGCATCGGACAGAAGGCGCTCCGCGACGTCTTCGCCTACATGAAGAAGGAACGATTCGGAAAGCATACCACCGAAGCGACTGGCGGTGGCGGCGATCGCACGGACGACACCAAACGCTACGAGTTCGGCGACAGCTTCGACCTCCACTTGGAGCGCACTTTGAGGAACGCCCTCCACCGTCGCCCCACAATCCCGCTGACGGTAAACCACGACGACTTCGAGGTCTACCGCATGGAGTACCTCACGCAGGCCTCCACGGTGCTCATGCTCGACCTTTCGTGGTCCATGGTTATGAAGGGCAGCTTCTTCGCCGCCAAGCGGGTGGCGCTCGCCCTGTACAACCTGATCCGCACCCAGTTCCCACGCGACCGCCTGTTCGTGGTCGGCTTCTCCACCTACGCCCGCACGTTCACCTGCGAGCAACTCCCCTACATCAGTTGGGACCAGTCGGACCCATACACCAACATGCAGCAGGGCTTCCTCCTCTCGCGCAAGCTGCTCTCTCGCGAGCGCAGCGCGAACCGCCAGATCGTGCTCATTTCAGACGGCGAGCCTACCGCCCACACAGAGGGAGGACAGTTCCACCTCGGCTACCCGCCCAGCCCGCGCACTCTCGACGAGACGCTGCGTGAGGTGAAGCGCTGCACGCAGCAGGGCATAATCATCAACACCTTCATGCTCGATCGCAGCTACTACCTCATGGAGTTCGTAAACGAGATGGCCAGGATCAACCGCGGGCGGGTCTTCTACACCTCCCCGGAGAAGCTGGGCCAGTACCTGCTCGTCGACTACATCACCGCCAAGCGAAAGCGCATCAGCTAACTCTTGGGTCACAGATGCTGGTGGTGCGCAGCGATTCCGCTCAGCCCGGGGTGGGGAAGGGATGCCCGGCGTTTGCCGGGGGCCTTCACCGGGTGTTCCCTTAGCCTCACCATCAGGGGAAGCGCGAGGGGTGAAGGAGAGAGCACGCGCGGCCCGTTCGTGCTTACTAGGCCTTAGCTCGCGTCGGGCAATGCTGAGGCCGTGCCATCCTCCCTGCACACCTGTATTGCTGCCTTGGGGGCCGCGTGGGATAATGGCCCTACATGCCTGGCCTCGAAGTTGTCTTCAGCCGCGATCAGATCGCCGATGCCGTGCGCACCCTAGCCGCGCGCATTAGCGCCGACTACGCCGGCAAGGAGCCGCTCGTGGTGGGCGTCCTTAAAGGCTCATTTATCTTTATGGCCGACCTCATCAGGGCGCTCACGGTGCCCGTGAAAGTGGAGTTCGTGCGTCTCGCCAGCTACGGCTCTGGCCGCGATACATCGGGAGAGGTCTCGGTAGTTCAACCGCTCGGCCGGTCGATCAAGGGCGAGGACGTGCTGGTGGTGGAAGACATCGTCGACCGCGGCCTGACACTGAACCTGCTGTTGGAGCAACTGCGAGCCGATGGGCCAGCCTCCCTGCGCCTTTGCGCCCTGCTCGACAAGGCCTCGCGACGCCGGGTGCCGGTGCAAATCGACTACCTGGGCTTCGCTGTGTCCGACCGCTTTCTCGTCGGCTACGGGCTGGACTGGGCGGAGCGCTACCGGCACCTCCCCGACATCCACGCTGTCGTCGACTGATCGCCCTCATCCTTACGGCGGGATCTGGGGAGCCGTCTCCACGGGTTCGCGTCCGCCTAGGGGTAACGGCGTCAATGCCCGGATAGGCCGGCGCTTCCGTTGATGAGCGCACCCTGTGCAACAAAATGGGGGTCGTGTCACGGGCCCGACCAGCGTATACAAACCCTTGACAGCTATCAGCGCGGGCTAGTAAGATAGCGCCAACTGAATAGAGCGCTCTTATCCAGAGTGGCAGAGGGAACGGCCCGACGAAGCCCGGCAACCCGGCCGCGCAAGCGGCGCCAGGTGCCAATTCCGACAGGAGCAACGCCAAGCGAGCGTCCTGAAAGATGAGAGCTGTTGCGGACGATGCTTCTCGCTTCGAGAAGTCTTTTTTTGCCCAGGCTGCCCCAATGATCCGAACTGTACAATGGGCGGACGGTAAGGTCCGCATCATAGACCAGACCAGGCTCCCCGCTGACGAGGTCTACCTGGAGATAGACGACTACCGGGAGCTGGCACGCGCCATCCGCGAGATGCGCATCCGGGGTGCCCCCGCTCTGGGCGTGGCCGCCGCCTACGGCGTGGCCCTGGGCGCGTTCCAGGTGCAGGCCGCCACGAAAGAGCAGTTCCTGGCCGGCCTGCGCGAAGTCATCTCGACCATCGCCGCCACGCGGCCAACGGCGCGCAACCTGTTCTGGGCACTAGAGCGGATGGAGCGTGTTGCCGAGCAGGCCCCGGACGTGCGCACGGCGCGTGCCCGGCTACTCTCCGAGGCCCTGCTCGTGGAACGGGAAGACGAAGAGACGAACCGCGCCATCGGGCGCCACGGCGCGGCGCTCATGCATGACGGCTTCCACGTGCTCACGCACTGCAACGCCGGTGCCCTCGCCACGGCAGCCTACGGCACGGCGCTGGGTGTGATAAGGGCCGCGGTAGAAGAGGGGAAGCGCCTCCATGTTTACATTGACGAGACGCGCCTGCTGCTACAGGGCAGCCGCCTTACCGCCTGGGAGCTGATCACGGACGGCATACCGGCGACGCTGTTGACTGACAACATGGCGGGGCATTTCCTCCAGCGCCGGCAGATCGACTGCGTGGTGGTGGGAGCGGACCGTATCGCCGCCAACGGCGACGTGGCCAACAAGATCGGTACCTATACGGTAGCCGTGCTGGCCCACGAGAACGGCATACCGTTCTACGTAGCCGCGCCCACAAGCACAATTGACCTGTCGATGGCCACGGGCGACGAGATACCGATCGAAGAGCGCGACCCGGCCGAAGTGACGCACCTGGGCGGGAAGCAAGTAGCGCCTGAGGGCATCGCCGCCGCCAACCCGGCGTTCGACGTCACGCCCCACCGCTACGTGACCGCCATCGTCACCGAGAAGGGCGTGCTGCGGCCGCCCTACGGGCCGGTGCTGGCGCGCGCGCTATCGAACCGGCGCGAAGGGGACTAAGAGGACAAGATGGCCAAGATCGGTGTAATCGGCGGCAGCGGCCTGTATGAAATGGACGGGCTGACCGACGTGTGCGAGGTGAGCGTGAGGACGCCTTTCGGCGACCCCAGCGATGCCATCGTGACCGGCAGGCTGGGCGGGGTCGAGCTGGCGTTCCTCCCCCGGCACGGGCGGGGGCACCGCATCAGTCCCAGCGAGTTGCCCGTCCGCGCCAACATCTACGCGCTCAAGTCGCTGGGCGTCCAATGGGTGATCTCCGTCTCCGCGGTGGGCAGCCTGCGGGAGGACATCAAGCCGCTTCACCTCGTCATACCTGATCAGATCATCGACCGCACCAAGCGCCGGCCCGATACCTTCTTCGAGGGAGGGATCGTCGCGCACTGCGCCTTCGCCGAGCCGTATTGCCCGCACCTCAGCGGAATACTCCATCAGGCGGCGCAGAAGACGCGCGCCACCGTGCACAAGGGCGGCACGTACGTCGCCATCGAGGGGGCCCAGTTTTCCACCAAGGCGGAATCGGCCCTCTACCGCTCCTGGGGCGCCAGCGTCGTCGGCATGACCGCGTTGCCCGAGGCCCGGCTCGCCCGCGAGGCGGAGCTCTGCTACGCCACGCTCGCCTCGGTGACCGACTACGACTGCTGGTACGAGTCGGAGGAGAGCGTGTCCGTCCACATGATCGTGTCCAACCTTCTGCGCAACGTGGCCGCGGCGAAGAAGATCGTCCGCTATGCGGCCCAGGCGATCCACCAGGAACGCAAGTGCGCCTGTGCCTCGGCACTGGAAGACACCATCATCACGGTTCGAGAGCGCATCCCGGCCGAGGTCAAGGAGCGCCTCCAATTGCTCATCGGCAAGTATCTGTAGGAGCAACGCCTTGAGACGCGGTGACTTCAAGCCCCAGTGTCTGGCGACTGCCGTAGGCAGCATGCCCCAGATCAATCCGCAGCTTGCCGTGCGCACGCTGCTAAGACACCTGCCCGAGATCCCTGTGTGGCCGCAACTGCCCCACCGCGGCTTCTCGGAAAGCATGTACGTGCAGTTCACCGAACGCTTTCCCGGCGTGGTGCTGGAGGACGAACGCATTTATGTAGACCGGAACGCGAATGTGGACGATGCCCTGGCGCAGCTGTACGTCGCCTACCTGGAGAACAACATCGAATACGGGCGAGTGAGTCCCGAGTTCGCTTCTGGCCTTTACGCCCTGTTGAGCGCGGAAGTCCCCGCGCGCGTGGCGGTCAAGGGACAGGTCATCGGGCCGATCAGCTGGGGGCTAACGGTCACTGACCAGGACCGCCGCCCCGTGCTCTACGACGACGTGCTCGCCGACGCGCTAGCCAAGCACCTGCGTCTGAAGGCCGCCTGGCAGGAGAGCCAACTCGCGCGCATCAGCCCTGATACGATCCTTTTTGTCGACGAGCCCTACATGAGCTCCTTCGGGTCAGCCTTCGTCTCGGTCTCCCGTGAGCAGGTAGTCTCTCTGCTGGACGAGGTCTTCGCCGGCATCAACGGCCTGCGCGGGGTGCACTGCTGCGGCAACACCGATTGGTCGGTGCTACTCGCCACCAACGCGGACATACTGAGCTTCGATGCCTACAGCTACGCAGAGACCATCGCGCTCTATCCCGCCGAACTGGGCGCCTTCCTGGGCTCAGGGGGCGTCCTTGCTTGGGGGATCGTGCCGAACACCGCGGAGGCTCTGGCGCACGAGGACGCCGCCTCCCTCCAGGCGCGCTTGGAGGCGGCGATGGCTGCCCTTGAGCGCAAGGGCATCAGCCGAGAAGTGCTGATTGACCAGTGCCTGATCACTCCGTGCTGCGGCCTTCAGGGACTGAAGCCGGAAACCGCCACCCAAGCGCTTGCCCTCACCAGGGAGCTGTCGCTGCGGCTGCGCGAAGCTTACGTCAAGGAGCGGTGATGCCTGACGTCCCGCCGCTCGTAACCGCCATGCTCGACCCCGCCTTCTACCCGCATCGCCCACGGACGGTGGAGCTGGAGCAGACCCACTCGTCTTTCGTTTTCCTGGCCGATGAACTGGTGTACAAGGTGAAGAAGCCAGTGGACTTCGGCTTCTTGGACTACACCACGCTCGACAAGCGGCGCCATTTCTGCGAGCAAGAGGTCACACTCAACCGCCGGCTTTGCCCCAGCATCTATCTAGGAGTCGAGGCGGTAACGTTCCAGGGAGGCTCTTACGCCCTTCACGGGGCCGGCGAGACGGTCGAGTACGCCGTCAAGATGCGACGTCTACCCGCAGAGGGCATGATGGATGTGCTATTGCGGCGCCACGCCCTGAACACCAGTATGATCGAGCGGGTGGCCGCTCGCCTGGCCGAGTTTCACGCCGCCGCAGAGACGAGCGAACGCATCGCTCAGATCGGGGCGCAGGCTATCGACACGAACGTTCGCGAGAACTTCGACCAGACGGCTCCCTACATCGAACGTTCGATAGACAAGGAGACCTACCAGCTCATCAAGGAGTTCTCCGACTCGTTCCTGCGCGACCGCGCCTCTCTCTTAGCGGCGCGCGCGCGTGACGGCCGGATGCGCGATTGCCACGGAGACCTCCACACTGCGCACGTGTGCTTCACAGATGGCCTGTGCATCTACGATTGCATCGAGTTCAATGAGCGCTTTCGCTACGGCGACGTCGCCTCAGATGTTGCCTTCCTGGCCATGGACCTCGACCAGCACGGCTACTGGGACCTGTCCGACCATTTCGTGGAGGCGTACGTTCGCGCTTCGGGTGACGGCCAACTCACCGAGGTGCTGGATTTCTACAAGTGCTACCGCGCCTACATCCGCGGCAAGGTCGAGAGCTTCAGGCTGGACGATCCCATGTTCCTGGATAAACCACAGGTTGTCCGCGCCGCAGGCCGCTACTTCGCGCTCGCGCGCTCATACGCGACGGGCAAGCGACGGCCGGTCGTCGTTGTGGTGTCAGGCCTGATGGGCACGGGCAAGACCGCGCTCGCGGAGGGGCTGGCCGCGCGCACCGCCTGGCAGGTCATATCCTCCGATGTGGTGCGCAAGGAGCTCGCCGGAATTGATCCCGAGCAGCGCCGCTTCGTGCCATTCGGCCGCGACATCTACAGCGAGGAGTCCTCCCAACGCACGTATGAGGAAATGCGGTCGCGAGCGGCGGCGCTGTTGGACAAGGGCCGCTCCGTGATCATGGATGCCTCCTACAAGCGCGCCGAAGAGCGCAGGCGCATGCGCATGCTGGCCCAGGGACATCGGGCCAGCGTCTGGCTGATAGAGTGCGTCCTGAACGACGAGACGGTGCGGGAGCGGCTCACCGCCCGTGTCGCGGCCGGCGCTGTCTCGGATGGGCGCTGGGAGATCTACCAGGCCCAGAAGTCCGACTTCGATGCGATTACAGAGGCGCCGCCTTCCCAGCACATAGTCCTGGACAC
>Ga0315277_10012182_pt1 | contig 10791 bp, 5 predicted proteins | sample YL17G05_15_MG_FD_203695 | JGI IMG/M metagenome (GOLD analysis project Ga0315277, IMG submission 203695) | Sediment microbial communities from Yellowstone Lake, YNP, Wyoming, USA - YL17G05_15 | ecosystem: Environmental > Aquatic > Freshwater > Lake > Sediment | place: USA: Wyoming | collected... | reverse complement strand
TCGAGGAACCAGCGATCGTGGGAGATGAGGACTGCGCATCCGGCAAAATTCATCAGCGCCTCTTCCAGAGCCCGGAGGGTATTGACATCGAGGTCGTTGGTGGGCTCGTCCAACAGCAACACATTGGCACCTTCCTTGAGCACTTTCGCGAGATGCACGCGGTTTCTTTCTCCTCCCGACAGAACGCCGGTCGGCTTCTGCTGATCGGCTCCACTGAAATTGAACCGGGCTACATACCCGCGCGAACTGACTTCGCGATTCCCGAGTCGGAGAAGTTCCTCTCCCCCCGAAATCTCTTGCCAAATTGTTTTGTTCGGATCGAGCGGCCGGTTCTGCTCGACGTATGCCAGTATAGCAGTGTCGCCGACAACAATAGTCCCCGAGTCGGGCTTCTCCTGTCCGGTGATCATGCGGAAGAGCGTTGTCTTGCCCGCCCCGTTAGGTCCGATGACACCAATGATACCGCCGCGGGGCAAGGAGAAGGTCATGTCTTCACACAAAAGATTATCGCTGTACGCCTTCGTGACGTTTTTTGCTTCGATGACGACATCGCCCAACCTTGGACCAGCCGGAATGTAGATTTCAATCTCTTCGTCCCGTTTTTCTCCTTGGTCCTCAAGCATCTTTTCGTAAGCTGCAATGCGCGCTTTGCTCTTGGCATGACGCCCCTTGGGGTTCAGTCTTACCCATTCCAATTCCCGGGCGAGAACCCGGTGCCGCTTGCTTTCCTGCTTCTCTTCGACTTCGAGTCTGGCTTTCTTCTGCTCAAGCCATGACGAGTAGTTGCCCTTGAACGGGATCCCCTCCCCTCGATCGAGCTCCAAAATCCACCCTGCGACGTTATCCAGAAAGTATCGGTCGTGCGTTACGGCGATGACGGTCCCTTTGTATTGGCCAAGATGATGCTCAAGCCATGCCACCGACTCTGCGTCCAAATGATTGGTCGGTTCGTCAAGCAAGAGCACATCTGGCTCCTTCAAGAGGAGCCGGCACAGCGCGACTCGCCGTCGTTCTCCGCCGGAGAGGACTTTGATTGGAGTGTCACCGGGAGGACATCGAAGCGCATCCATCGCCATCTCAAGCTTGCTTTCAAGATCCCATGCATTGATATGGTCGATCCGTTCCTGGAGCTTCGCTTGCTTCTCGAGAAGTTTGTCGAAATCCGCATCCGGCTCGCTCAGAGCGGTGTTGACGGCTTCATAGTCTTTGAGAAGGGCGACTGTCTCGGCGGCCCCCTCCTCGACAATTTCCTTGACGGTCTTTGACGGATCAAGTTCCGGCTCCTGGGGAAGATAGTCGAACGTGATTCCTTTCTGTGCGGTTACCTGACCCAGATAGTCTTTGTCCACACCAGCGATGATGCGGAGCAGTGTGCTTTTCCCGGCTCCGTTGAGTCCCAAGACCCCGATCTTTGCGCCGTAGTAGAAAGACAAGTAGATGTCTTTGAGCACCTGCTTGTTCGGCTTGTGGACCTTCCCGACGCCGATCATCGAGAAAATTATTTTGTTATCGCTCATTGCAGTGGATAGCGTTTGAGGAGAAACTGTGCGGTGATACTGACGTTACCTCCCAACATGCGAATTCGTGACACCATCCGACGGCTGCAACGTTAATCAACTGATCGCCCGGTATCGGAGTCGCCGTCTCCCCGCTTCGATCTATTTCGAGTTGATGACGACCGATGATTCTCGCAAGCCGTCCGACTCTGCATGAAGGATGATCTGCCCTGCCTCTGGCGTTGATTGGACCACGGCGAGGCACATCCCGTTGAATGCCTTCCGGGCAGAGGCCTTGAACGGCTCCATGCTTGTCTGGAGACCGTTGTCGACCCCCACGATTTTCCCTTTGCCGGAAATACTGAACTGAACCAGGTTGCCGGCATTCGGTACGAGAGTGCCGTCTTTGTCGAGTACTCTCACAGTGACGAACGAAAGGTCCGATCCGTCCGCGGCGATCAGGTTCCTGTCGGCCTCAGCAAGAATACGTGCCGGAGCGCCGGCGGTCTTGATTTCGCGGCTCATGACTTCTTTACCGCCGGTGCGGCCGACGGCCTTCAGAGTCCCCGGTTCATAGAAAAGGCGCCACGCAACGTGCAGATCGTCACCCACCTTTTTCTTCGTCCCCATCGATCGGCCGTTCAACTGCAGCTCCACTTCTTCACAATTGGTGTAGGCCCAGACATCCACCGTGTCCCCGTTCTTCCAATTCCAATGCGGGAACACATGCAGGACCGGTTTCTTCGTCCACTCACTTTGGTACATGTAGTAGGCATCCTTCGGGAATCCGGCCAAATCCACAATGCCGAAGTACGAACTGCGTGAAGGCCAGCCATACGGCGTGGGCTCCCCGAGGTAGTCGAATCCAGTCCAGATAAACATGCCTGAAAGGAACTGGCACTTTTTCATGACCTTCCACGTCTCTTCGTGAGTAGAGCCCCAGGGAGCGCTGCAGTTGTCGTACGAGGAGCAGGTATTATCCGGATTCCCGGTCTCGAACGGAATGTCCCACCGTTTGGGCCATCGTCTGACGGTGTCTGATGGCATGTCATAGTGACCGCGGGTGGCGAGGGCCGAGACAGTCTCCGTACCGATAAATTTCTTCCCCGGAAAGACCTTGGGAAAGTCAGCGAATTTCTGATGACTGTAGTTGTACCCGATCAAATCGAGGGCGCCTGACGTGATAACGGGATTTGATGGACTTGGATCATTGCACGCTGATGTTACCGGCCGCGTCGGATCGAGTTGTTTCACAAGAGCTGCCAGCTCCGTCGCAATGGCCGATCCGCTTTTGTCTTCTTTGTCCCATTGTTCATTGACTTCATTGCCGATGCTCCAGATAATGACGCTCGGATGGTTCCTGTCGCGCAGAACCATATCCTCCAGGTCCCGACGATGCCAAACGTCCCAGTCCAGTGCATAGTCGTATTCGGTCTTTTTCTTCTTCCACATGTCGAACGCCTCGTCCATCACAATGATTCCCATCCGGTCGCACAAGTCCAGGAGTTCCGGTGCCGGCGGGTTGTGCGATGTCCGGATGCCGTTGACACCCATCGCCTTCAGGATTTCAAGCTGGCGTTCTATCGCCCGGCGATTGACCGCGGCACCCAGGCATCCAAGATCGTGATGGTTACACACCCCGTTAATCTTCTCTTGCTTCCCATTCAGCAGGAATCCTTTCTCCGCGTCGAAGGAAAACGATCGGATTCCAAACGTCGTTTTATAGTCATCACAGACCCGTCCGCCGCATTCAATCGTTGACACAGCCTTATGAAGGCGAGGATCTTCCAGTGTCCACAATGTCGGATTCTTCACGATCAAATTCTGAACGATTTCACAGACAGAGTCTTTCGGTATCTTGCAGTTTGACGACACCGCCGTGATTCTCTTCCCATTCCCAGCCGTCACCACCGTCGTGAGCGTAATCGACTGATCCTGCCCGGACGCATTCCGTACTTTCGTTGTCACCGCGACCTTGGCCGATTGCGCCGTCACTTCTGGCGTCGTGATGAAGGTCCCCCAGTGGTCGACAAGGAGCTTCCCGGTCGTAACAAGTCTGACGTTCCTGTAGATACCCGACCCGGAATACCACCGCGAATTGGGCTGCTGAGAATTATCCGCACGCACGACCAACACGTTGGGTTCTTTGCCGTACTTCAGGAATTGCGTCATATCGTAGCGAAAAGAACTGTAACCATACGGACGTTTGCCCAGCAAATGACCGTTGATCCACACCTCGCTGTTCCTGTAGACGCCATCAAACTCGACGAACGTGAGTTTCCCCTTGTCGGATTCGGGCACTGAGAATGTCTTCCGGTACCATCCGATCCCGCCCGGGAGCGCCCCGCCACCGAGGGTTGCCGGATTGTCTTTGCTGAATTCCCCTTCGATGCTCCAGTCGTGCGGGAGATCGAGAGTCCGCCAGCGAGAATCATCGAGGCCTGGCACCTGACCGTTCCCGACTTCACCCAAATGAAATCTCCAATCTTTCGTGAAGTCTTTCGTTTTTCTCGCTGCCGATGATGAAACCGAACAGAGAAGCGACATGAAAACAAAGGAGCATAACAGTCTCCTGATGTGCACATCCAGATTTTTCATCGAGATGGTCCTTTATTCCATTTTGACCGATTGCTGCTTGCCGTTGTAGGTTACCGTCGCGTCCGGGTTCAAGAGAAAATCGAGAGCTGCCGGTTTCTGGCCGCTGACCCAGGTAATTTCAAAGGTTCTCTTCGCGAGCATCCCAGGGTATTTACCCTGACGTGCCCCTATCGTCAGGACATGAGTCTTCTCATCGTAGCTGAACGGAATCCGCGAGAACTTCCCCTTCTCATAGTTGTAGTTGACATTCTCGTCCTCGTACAGCGTGAACAATCCGCTGGCACCAGTGTAGACGAACAAACGGATCGGATCCGCAGGTTTTTCGGTCGTGTACTGCATCTCAGGGCCGCAGGGAAGAATGGATCCCTCTCTCACAAAAACCGGGATGTCAGTATAGGGGGCATCAGCCTCGATGGTTTGCTTCCCATCGTAGCGCTTCCCCGTTTTCAAGTCGTACCAGCCGGTTCCCGCGGGGAGATAGACCGTGCGCGTGCGCGCTTTGTACTCGGTCACGGGGTTGACAAGCAATGCCGGACCGAACATGTATTCATCACCAATGCCGAACACATTCCTATCGTTGCCGAAATCCATGACAAGAGGGCGCATGATCGTATAGTCGTTCTGCGTGACCATGCCGCTGAGAGAATAGATGTACGGCATCAGTCGATAGCGGAGCTTGTCATAGGCCAGCATAGATTTAAACGCCGGATGTTCCTCCGGAGCGATGTTGAACATTTCACGGTACGGAAACTCTCCATGCGAACGGAACAAGGGGCAAAACGCGCCAAACTGAAACCAGCGTGTATTCAGCTCCCGCCATTCCTCCAGGTCAGTATCATTCGGGTGTTCATACCGCGCCTCCGGCGCGAAGCCGCCAATGTCCGTTGTCCAGTACGGAATGCCGGACAGGGAGAAATTCAGGCCGGCAGCAATTTGCTGTTTGAATGCAGACCAGCGGCTCGGGACATCGCCGCTCCAGGTTGCTGCGGCATAGCGTTGTTGCCCGGCGTAGGCTGACCGAGTAAGCTGGAAGACACGCTGGTCCGGCCTGGTCTTCCGCTGATTCTCATAGATGCCCTTCGTCATCACCAGAGAGAAAGCATTTTCGTACCTCGCAGCAGACCCCAGTGCGGTGGGATGCATTCGGAGGAGACGCTCGGTCGGTGTCACGTTGGACTGAAGGTCCGGTTCCGTGGCATCGACCCACCAGGCATCGAATCCCTTGCTGAAGATGTTTTCGTTGACATGCTTCCAGTACAGGTCCCGCGCCCCCTTGCTAAAAGGGTCGAAGAAGGTGGAGACATAGCCCGGTCCAACCCAATCTTTTACTCCCTTCTCCACGTTATGCATATACAGCCAGCCCCTTTCTTTGAACTCGTTGTAATGTTTTGTCCCTACATAGAACTTCGGCCAAACTGAAATCATGATATGGGCGCGCAGATCATTGTGAAGTGTTTTGACCATCCCTTCAGGATCGGGATAGCGGCTGGGATCGAATTCGTGGCTTCCCCACTGGTCTTCCTTCCAGTAGAACCAATCCTGAACGATATTGTCGAGGGGAATCTGGCGTTTGCGGAATTCCTTCACCACCGAAAGCAACTCGTCTTGCGACTTGTACCGCTCCCGGCACTGCCAGAAGCCCATCGCCCACTTGGGCATCATGGGCACCGCGCCCGTGATCTGCCGGTACCCTTGAACAACCTGGTCCTTGTTGTCTCCCGCGACGAAGTAGTAGTCGATCTGGTCTGCGACCTCGGAGTACAGAGAGAGGGTGCTCGTGTTCTCCGCCGCGTCAGGACCGAGACAGAGAAAACCAATGTAACCGCCGCCCGGAATCCACTCGATCGTGACCGCGTATTTCTTTCCGGCCTCCATCGACAGGCGCACCAGGTTCGACCAGGGAAGCCAGTTTTGCCGCCACGCGTCAACTACGAGTTCTCCGTTCAGCCACATCTTGACATAGCCGGAGGCGTAGAGATTGAATTTATGAACGCCGGTTCGTTGCGACGCAAGATCGCCGCTCCATCGAATGCTGCCTTTGTTGACATCAAATCCAGAAGGGTACGTGCCAGGCGCGTCTGTGAATTCATGCGCGATGGCGGTTTCGACTGTCGTCTTGAGCAGTGACTTCAGGTTTTCATCGGCAAAGCACTCGGCCGTCAGTCCCTCTTTCTCTCCAAGCTTGTTGTACAGGGTGAGTGCCGACACAGGCTGGTGTTCCCTGGTGTCCCCAAATTTTGTGTGCGAGTAGTTGTCCCATAGAATGCCGTAGTTCTTGCTCGATACCAGGAACGGAATCACATCGACGATGTTGTGCTGCCACAGATCCACGTCGTGACCTCTGTAGTTCATGACCCCATTCTGATGGCCGCCCAATCCGTAGAACGCCTCGTCCTCAGGGGAATCGAAGAGCTGTCTGATGTGAAATGTGCGTTCTCCCATCACCTCAGCTCCAGTGATGATCTTCCCTCCCGAGGCATTCTCCTGCAACAGTAATGTCCCCCTGGAATCGAAGAACGAAACAGCGCCGGTTTTTGGCTCCACCCGCACCGTGAGTCGGGACGTGGAGATCTCATATCGCCCATCTTTCTCTTTTAGAGACCACGGCACCTCTTTCCACTTTGTCTTGCTGACCATCAAGCTCGGGCGTGTCGAAAAAGACTTTCCCGGCGCGGCGGTCACCCTGATGATGTTTTCGGAGCAGACCTGGATTTTCACCCTTTGCGGATCGGTCTCTTTTTGCTTCTGAATCTGGAAGAGAACGCCGTCAGCTAGTTTTTGCTGAGCATCCACAGTCTGAAATAGCATGCCGAGGGAAATCGATGCGACAAGGATGCGCCATGGTATATTTCTCATTTTCTTCGCCTTTCATCCGGATATTGGCAGAAGAGCAGACAACTCTTCAACGATTCCGATTGATACTACTGTACTGGGTCGCCATAGAATATGCCGCGCCCATGACTGCCCACGTAGACCCGGCCGTGTGCTTTTGGATCGCCTGTAATCTGGAGCAACAGTCCCCATTGGTGCCGATCATCATTGATTCGCAGCCACTCTCGCCCGATATCGTCGGATCGTCGGGGTGAGCTGGGAAAAAATCCCGGTTGGCTTTTGCCAGTCGGGATTTTCGTTTGTTAGCGCAAAACTCGCGCTGAAATCTGGATAAATCGCTTAAACGTACGTAGATTGCCTTCAAGACGCCAGTTGTCACATGTTGTTTCTTACTGGTTCCTCAGGCTTGGGACGCTTCTGTGACGTTTTGGCTGATTTAGTTGGCAAGTCCGCTGAACAAGGGAAGGCAAAAGACTGAGACCACCGAAACAACGATCCCTTGCGGAAAGGCGGAATTCGGTTCTCTTGATGACACTAAGGAAGGAAAACGCAAATGATACCGAGGTCTGCTCATCTGACGGAGAGAGCTTCTTGCCTGATCATCCTCGCGGCAATCGTGGTGGCCTTTCTCCTTACTGCAACAGCACAAGCCCGATCAGTGCCAGCAAAACGAGCGGCACTGCTGTTCATTGTGGATGGGCTTCAGACTGACGCTGCCAAAGCAGCCATGGCAAATGGCGCCGTGAACATGAAGTTCTTCTTTGACAACGGGGTCTGGGTGGAGGAAGCTTATTGTTCAAGCCCTTCAGGACGGCTGTATCTTCCTGACAATTCCATGCCCTGGGGGACTTCGGCTCCGCCGAACGTTGCCATGCACACCGGCACTCATATTTTTGAATCCAGGCAGATGGATGATCTTTTCCTTGCAGCACGAAGGGCAAACATTGTCTCTCTCTTCTCTGGCAGCGCGGACAACTACAAGGTGTTCAATACTGCTGATTACTGCTACGCTGTCAGCAATACAGATTCCATCGCTGTAGATTTTGCGATCGATCACCTCAGGAAGAACAAAGCCCGTCTGTTGTCTCTTCACGTACAGGAGACCCGGAGAAACTGGACGGGCCCCGAAGACAAGACGAAACCGGATTCAAAATACCAACGCTATCTTCTTCATGTCGATTATCTTTTGGGTAAACTCATCAAGGCACTGAAGAGCGAAGGCATCTGGGACAGCACGCTTGTCATTGTCTCATCAGATCACGGGATGGGCATGACGAAGCAGAGCGACCATCCTGCATCCGTGATTTCTTCATGGCAGCCATACATGAATTTCTATGGACCGGGCATCAAACGAGGCAAGACAATACCATACGCCGAAACACCTGATATCGCCATCATGATTGCCCACTGGCTCGGACTCTCCCCGTTGCAGGGTCATACTGATCCGAAGGTATCAATCGTACAGAGAGGCACCACCGGCACATTATTGACCAACATTTTCGAAGGCAACTCAATCGAAATAGAGCACCCGAAACTTATCCGTAGATACCTGGAGAGCAAGGACTGGAAACCTTCAGATGATTACGCCGATTATCGCGTGGCGATGTTGTCTCTTCTGAAAGAGCTCATGCAGAAGAAATGACCGAATCCAGTATGCCCTGAGAAAGACACGGACGAGCGCTCGAGGAGCGATTCGACAAGCTGAAGTTGGAGGAAATCGATGTTTGGTGTGAAGCAGGTGAGATGGTTTTCTGAGAAGCTGGGGAGCAACGAATCGCGCAATTCGACGTAGATGAGAACATTCCACTGTTTTGGGACCAGTCGAAGCACATGCCCTGAGCGAACCCGAGCACCTGCCCACCTAAGATGGCCATTACGGGCAGGTCCGAAGGACTCCTTCGGAGCGGGGAATCTCAACAATTTGTGTTGAGACGGAGTCGGACAGTCGAAGGGCTTATCCCAAGCGAACTGTCGCAGCCATCGACTTCGAGAAGATCGGCAACAAACCGCCCCGTTATCTTCGCACAAAAATGAAATCCCCTCCCTCATCGCCCGCTTCATTGATCACACCGTGAAGCGGAGTCTGGCCATTGGGGCTGTTGTTGATGACCGGATCTTTCAGTTCCAGGTACAGTCTCTGAGCGTAGAAATATTTTTCCTTGTTTTCTTTCAGTCTCTTGATCAGAAACTCAACAAAGACACTTCTGTCGGGAACGCTCTTCATCGCCCCGCTGGTGATGGCGGTCTTGCTGGGAAGCTCATACGTTTTTTGAATTGCCATGTCGGCGCGCGGGAAGGGATCTCTTGTCTTGAAGATGGCGCCGCTGAAACAGGCATCGGCGAGCAGGAGCGTGTGCTTCGATTTGATTCCCCGAATGTAGTCTCGCACCGTGCTGTTCGCCAGCCATTCAGATGGTTCGGACGCACTTGCATTGCTCGGTAGCCAGTACCCTTGCCGAAGCTCTTCATCCCAAATACCATGGCCCGCGTAGAAGATCACCAGATTATCATTCGACGTCAGCTTGGCTCTCAGGTCGGTGAGGACTTTTATGATCGCCTTTCTGTCCGGATCTTTGAGCATGATTATGTCGCTTTTGTCAAACGTATAGTTTTCTGTCAACACCTGAGCAACGTTATCAGCATCCTGGAGGGGATAGTCCAAGGAGTTGACAGCCCGATCCTTGTAGTTCTGGACCGCAACAATCAGGGCAAAGAACTTCCCGGCAATAAAAGATCCTTCCCGGAGAACGCCGAACCTGAGTTCACTTCTGTTGTTGAAGCGGTCAAATGCCGAAACTTCAATCTCATTCTCCCCGATCGCAAGCAGCGTAGTAAACGTGAATTCGGCTCCCACCGACAAGGGTCTCAGTTGCGCCTCTTGTCCATTCACAAGCACCTGGGCAATCCCACCGGAGTCTCTTGCAATGCCTCTGATGACGATTGAGGAAGCACCTGTGGATGCTGTCGGATGTTGCGCCCCCGCTACCATCCCCCGTTGTGCCAGGACCGAGGGCTCCAGAAGTTCAATGAGAGGACCGGCAGTGTCGCGTCCCTTCTTGGCACCTGGGAACAGAGATCCTGTGTTGCTTTCCGCTTTGGATGTCTGTGCTAGCGAGATCTCCGAAACGGACAACACAAGCAAAATAGCACAGGATAGAAAAGTCAGAGTCTTCATAAGAACTCCAGGAACTTTGCCTTTCGAATCAGTTTCCCCCGGGCCTTATTGGTTTGGGGAATACATCAGGAGCAGCGGCTCCGTTTTGCGTACTCTTGCCGAGGAACACTGCAGCCGCACCGGCAACGACAGCTGCACCTCCCCCGATATACCAGAGAATGTTGGTTCTCGACGAAATCATCTCCGCTTCGACCACGAAATAGAAATCGGTCCCTCCAAATGCTCCCAGAGAGTCTTTTTGTATCTCCCACACCATTTGTCGGTTGGTTCCTGCAAAAGGCCCCTCCCCCACATCGCCTGTCAATGAACGAGGCGCATATTCGAAGGATGGTTCCTGCCTCCTTTTCAGAAGCAGCTTCACCTGATATCTATTCTCTGCCGGTCCCTGGAGATCATAGAAGATGGTGATCACCTGGCCCGACGATTCAAACCGGACATTCCGAACGATGACTTCATCTCCGGCACGCACGGAGAAAATGGGCATCGCCTCCAGTAGAAGGATCGCGACCAGCAGAAGACAGAGCGATCGGAGTCTCTTTATAAGAGCCTGCACAGTGTTTTCCTTGTAGAGTAGGACACCAGCGCAGTAGTGTCCAGGACTTGTGAGCAAATATCGTTTCTCTCTTTTCAGACGAGTGTCCCGTTCAAGCCGTCCATCACCCTGTCTCTGGTGTCCCCTCATCAAACCGT
>Ga0315277_10012180_pt1 | contig 10792 bp, 10 predicted proteins | sample YL17G05_15_MG_FD_203695 | JGI IMG/M metagenome (GOLD analysis project Ga0315277, IMG submission 203695) | Sediment microbial communities from Yellowstone Lake, YNP, Wyoming, USA - YL17G05_15 | ecosystem: Environmental > Aquatic > Freshwater > Lake > Sediment | place: USA: Wyoming | collected... | reverse complement strand
GGCCGGCTGATGGTCCAGGCGGTCCGCAAGTACGAGCGGATCTTCCAGGTCGGCAGCCAGCAGCGGTCCATCGCGGCCAATCGCTTCGGCTGCGAGCTGGTCCGCAACGGCCGGATCGGCAAGATCCAGACGGTGATCGGCCACAACTACCCCAGCCCTTGGGAGTGCGCGCTTCCCGGCCAACCCGTCCCGCCGGGGCTCGACTGGGACATGTGGTGCGGACCCACGCCGCTGGTCCCGTATCACCCCGACCTATACACACCCCGGGCGAAGCCCGGCTGGATCTCCTTCCGCCCCTACTCCGGCGGCGAGATGACCGGCTGGGGCGCCCACGGCCTGGATCAGATCCAGTGGGCCCTGGGGATGGACGAGAGCGGGCCGGTGGAGATCTGGACCGAGGGCCCCAAGTTTAACCCGCCTACCTATGCCGAGCCCGAGCCCCAGGCCCGCGGCGACAAGCTCTGTAGCAGCCCGATGATCTTCTACCGCTACGCCAACGGCGTCACGGTGAAGCTCGACAACGGCAACCCCGGCGGGGCGATCTTCTTGGGCGAGCAGGGCAAAATCGAGATCTTCCGCGACCGCGTCACCTCCAGTCCGCCCGAGATCGTCAAGGAGCCCATCAAGGACTCCGGAATCCGCCTCTACCGCAGCGACGACCACACGCAGAACTGGCTCGAATGCATCCGCTCCCGCGAAAAACCCGTGGCCGACGTGGAGATTGGCCACCGCTCGACCACCGTCTGCCACCTGGGCAACATCGCCCGCTGGGTGGGCCGCAAGCTTACCTGGGACCCGGTGAAAGAGACTTTTCCCGGCGACGACGAGGCCAACCGGTATCTCGACCGCCCGCGGCGGAAGGGATACGAGCTGCCCGACCCGGTGTGATACAGAAGGCGTCTTATACTGGAAGGTATTGATGATTGATGATTGATGATTGATGAGCGAGGGCCTTGGTGATACGACGATCATCAATCATCAATCATCAATTCCTCCCGTGCTGCCAACCCGCTGAAAGGAAGTTTGACCATGACGAACGCTTCAACGCTCTCCCGCAGACGATTCTTGCGACAGACCGCCTTGTTGGCGGGCGCCGGCGTGGCGGCACCGTACTTTATTCCCAGCGGCGCGCTGGCCGCAGCGGGCAAACCCGGTCCCAACGACCGCGTGATCATCGGTTTCATCGGCACCGGCGGCAGGGCCAGGCAACTGATGGACCATGTGCCCGCCGGCGGCCAGATCGTCGCCATCTCCGATTGCTACGTCCAGCGGATGACCGAAACACTCCAGCAGAAAAAGACCAACTGGACGACCTACCAGGACTATCACCAGATGTTGGGCAAGGAGAAGCTGGACGCGGTGGTGGTGGCCACGCCCGATCACGCCCGGGTGCTGCCCTGCATCGACGCCTGCCAGGCCGGCCTGGACGTCTATGCCGAAAAGCCGCTCACGTTGACCATCGCCGAAGGCCGCGTGCTGGTCCGGGCCGTGCGGAAGTACAAGCGGGTCTTCCAGGTCGGCAGCCAGCAGCGAACCATGGAAATCAACCGCTTCGCCTGCGAGCTGGTCCGCAGCGGGGGGATCGGCAAGATCAAGGCGGTGCTGGGCTGCAAATACCCCGGCCCCAGGCGAGACACCCCTCTGCCCGAAGAGCCCATCCCCGACGGGCTCGATTGGGACCGCTGGTGTGGCCAGACGGAGCTGAAACCCTACAACCGGCAGCTCCACTTCGGCTGGATGGCCTGGCGGTGCTACTCCGGCGGCGAGATGACCAACTGGGGCGCCCACGGCTGCGACCAGATCCAATGGGCGTTGGGCGCCAGCCAGAGCGGCCCGGTCGAAATCTGGCCCACCAGCGCAGGCCCCAGCGGCGGCGTGCGGATGCGCTACGCCGGCGACGTGGAGGTTCGCTACGAGCTGGACAACGGACCGATGGGCGGCGGTGTCTTCGTAGGCGAGAAGTGCAAGATCGAGATCAACCGCAACAAGTTCACCACCAACCCGCCCGACTTCGTCAAGAACCCGCCCGACCCGGCGGTGGGCGAGCCCTGGGAAGGCCCCGGCTGGATCGCCCGGCCGCACATCCAGAACTGGCTCGACTGCATCAAGACCCGTGGGCTGCCCAACGCCGACGTCGAGATCGGCCACCGCTCGATCAGCGTCTGCCACCTGGCCAACATCGCCCGAGAACTCGGCCGCCGGCTGAAGTGGGACCCGGCCAAAGAGACCTTCCCCGGCGACGACGAGGCCAACCGCTACGTCGATCGCCCCAAGCGCAAAGGCTACGAGCTGCCCGACCTAGCGTAGCGTCGTCTCGTGGCGCGAAACGGGCACATGAAGACCACTCGACAAGCCGTGCTGCCTATCCCAAAACACTCTCCCCTCGCTCCGCTTGCGGGGAGAGGGGCCGGGGGTGAGGGGTTTTGGGATAGGCTCGTGGTGATCTGCCTCCTGCTGGCGGCACACGCGGCCCTCGACCTGGTGCTGCTGGCCGGCGGTTGGGAACTCCACGGCACCTGGGACCTCTTCCTGCTGGCGTGGCCGCTGAGCCAGGGCAGCCTGATCGCGATCTGGGCGGCGGTCTCACGGATTCGCTCGTTCCTGCGGTTCCCCGCCGCGCTGCTGGGCATCGTCTGGACGTGGTTCCTCACGGTCCGCGTGCTGGGACTCGTCTCGTTAGGCGGCGGAGAGTCCGCCGGCTGGGCCGCCATGTTCGCCACCCAGGCGTTGAGCATCCTGGTCCTCACCACGGCCTGTTGCCTGATCTGGCAACTGGTCAGGCGTCGCCGCCCCGGCGCCACAGACGCAGACCCGCGGCCGGTGCAGTTCAGCCTCCGGTTCCTGCTGCTTTGGACGACACTGTTGGCGCTAATGTTGGGCCTGGGGCAGACCGCCTTCCAACGGCTCGAGTGGACGCCGCAGGTCGTCAACTGGCAGTATTTCTATTTCTGCCCGGTGCTGGGCGCCGGCAACGCCCTTCTTGCGCTGATTGTCCTCGCCTCGCTGGCCGGTCGGGCATGGCTGTTCGTGCGGATGCTCCTGGCCACCACGCTGATCGGCACGCTCGGATTCGCCCAGTGGTACGTGCTCATGCTCCTTTTCGGTAACACCGGGGGCGTGATGACCACCGATTTCGCCCTGCTGGCCGTCTACCAAGCCGCATACCTCTACGCCACGCCCCTCCCCCTGCACTGGGCCGGCTGTCTTCGGGGCGAAAAAGGAGAACGGAACCCTTCTCGGCCTTAGGGGGTTGGCACACAACTACGTGCCCTCAGCAGCAGCCTCATGGCACCGACCGCAACTCAACCACGTTGTCGTCGAGGTTCGCCGCCGCATACTCAAGCGCCTGCCGGATGTCCTCGTCTTCGACCTCCGGGTACTCGGCTCGGAACTGTTCGCGGTCCGGGTACGTCGCCAGTGCTTCCAGCACGCGCCGTACCGTCAGCCGCATCCCCCGGATACAAGGCTGACCGCTGAGCATCGCCGGATCGGACGTGATTCGCTCGAAAGCTGTCATTGCTCACACCCCAAGGTCAAGTGGCCACCTTCACGTAATTGTACCCAATCTTGGCCACGCTGGAAGGGCAGATCGGCCAGCGGCGAGCACCGCTGGGCAAGCCAGCAGTGCCACCCGCCCGCCTCTCTTTCTCTGGCTACGGAATGCGTCTCCGTTCTGCCCATGCCAGAATCTCGTCGTACGTGACTATTTCGACATCCGGCATATCCGCAACGAGCTGCTGTCTCTCAAAGGCATTCCGAAACGCGGCACAGCGACCAATGACTACGGCTAGGGACGGCTTGTAGATTTCCATTCCCACCCGAGACCGTAGTTGCTCGCGATTGGCTGTCTCGTCAAACCAATCACGATATCGCAACAGTTGTGCCCGAGCCTCGGCGACCGGATTGGCCCAGCGGTTTCGGTTCTTCTGGTGACGCACTACTTTGGACAAAGGGAGTTTCAGATCAACGATTGCTGCCTTGTGGTGCTCGGGGCTGCACAAGATGAAATCGGGTATCAAGGGCCCCTTTTCTGCTCGCGGAAGATGAATCTGCGGGTGAATGCTCGGATGAGCCCATCTCGAAAGCAAGTGGGGGTGCTTTTCGAAGAAACGCTGTAGGTCGCTTTCCCTGCACTTGGGTGAAGATACAAGTTCCCGGAGCTCAGCAATGTCGTCAGACGTGAATAAGCCGAAGTCCTGCAGAGCGATAAGTGAGTTCTGCGGCACCACAAGCCCTGAGTCTCGTTCTTCGGCAATGACAAGCACGAATCGACGAGCCCGTCCCTGCGAAATGCTTTGGAAGAAGTCAAATACTCCTTCATCCGCAAGGCGTTCTTGTGCGTAGGTCAGGGCATCGGATTCGAAGACCGCAGAACCAGATTCAAAGGGAACATTCGCATACCATTGCTCGTCGTAAAGCTCCATGAGATGGGTTTCGAGCAGTTCAATGTCGTTGAATCCCAGCCACTCGTCACCTATCCGAACAAGGCCCTTCTGCTCATCGAACTCAACCCTGCCGATGGCCCGCTCCACTGCCTCTTCGGCCGCCACCTCCCAGTGGAACCTCCGGTCCTCGTCTTCACCTCCGAAGTCGTCCCAGTATTCTTCTTCGTGTTCGGTAGTCATGAGTGACGCCCTACCCAAACGGATGAATTCCACGGACAAGCCGAGTCATTCAGCACCAGCAGCCGCGGGTGGCCCTGATAGCTCGTGTATCAAGGCAGCGAAGCCGCAGGACGCAACAGACGGCGCCCCGCTGCCTCCTGCACGTGGTGGCGCCCCGATTGGCAGGCAATCGCGGCCACCCGCGGCTGCCTTTGCCCGTCGTCATAGCGCCTCGATCTCGTTCTTCAAACCAAGCATTTCCGGCGTACTCGTTGGGTCTTTGCCTTGGGTCTTCAACCGCGCAAAGAACTCTACATACTTACCGTTCTTCGGGCGCCAGTTTTCGCCTAGCTCGAATACAGGCCTCAAGTCATCGACCAGGTTCAACACATACGTGTACTCTCGGTCGTTCTCGCATTGATAGATTCCAGCGCGGATCAACCCCTGAATTCCGCCTGTTTGTCTTAAGCTCGCTAGGCGTCGATATTCAAACGCAATATCGCGCAGCACGGTTCTGCGGAAGTGCGTCTGATTTTGTCGCATGGACAGCAAATATCCAAGCCAGGTGCCAAGAAGTGTACCGAGGAGTGTCCCAACAACCGAAATGAGTGTTGCAGACATTGTATCTGGATCCGAATTCTGCGCGGGTGGCCCTGATAGCGCGTTTTATCAGGGCGGCGAGCCCGCAGGAGGCAACAGAGGGCCGTCCGCCGTCTCCCGTGCCTGCCGGCACCCCGATCGGCACGCAATCAAGGCCACCCGCGAACCGGATGGAACGATCACGCCGCTATCAATCACGGTACGCAGATCACTCTTCACGGAGCATCGACTCCAGCATCTCCCGCGTAAGCCCTCGCGCTTCCGCCTCGGCACCGATCTCGTCCATAATCTCCCTCAAGGGCCGCCCGGGCCCCTGCGTCAATTCGCGCAGGCGCAGTCTGAGCAGGAGTTCAACCTTGCGACGATCTTCCGGCGAGGCTGCGGCAAACGAGCGAGCTGTCTCCGCGTCAACGGTAATCGAGATGGTTTCTGTTGACATAGGAGTCTCCGGCAACATGCGAACGTGCCACTGCCGCAGCCACATGTGGGGGGCAGCATACCGTCGATTCTAATGGCGGCCACATACGCTGTCAACTGCCGCGCAGGTGCCGCGGGTGGCCCCGACATATCGTCTCTGAGTGCGGCAAAGCCGCAGGAGGCAACACACAACGGCCCACTGCCTCGTCTGCCTGGCGCGACCCCGATTGACAAGCAAGCGGGGCCAGCCGCACGGCCCCCCGTCACCCCTCGCGGTTTCGCTACCCAGACAGCCAAGCTGCCGGCGCCGCCGTGCCGCCCCTGTTCTCCAACCTCTATACCGCCACGGGCGTGAGCGTGTAGACTCGTGCGAGCCGGGATGCTGTCTGGAGATCTCCGCGGCGGAGTGCCTCACGTACGTCGTCGAGCTTGTAGGCGTCGTCGAGAGAAAGATAAGGCGACCAGCCGGAGTCGGTGTGGACGAGGTCTACCTCGACTTCAGCCGCGTACTTTCCCTCGTGCACGAATTTGGTGTGCCGTCTGGTTGTCATGTCTTCCTCCTCCTGAAATCTGCTGACCAAAGCTCCGGATCCGGCCGGTAGGCCGTGACCAGTCGTCTCCCGCGAGTGGGTACCTTGGAGTCGAACGCAATATGCTGAAGCATAACCTACAGCCACTCGCCGATCGTGGCTGCTTACTTCTGCACGCTGAACTTGTGCACCGTCACCTCGTGGTACGTCTCGCCGGGGCGAAGGACCGTCGAGGGATACTCCGGGCGGTTGGGCGAGTCGGGATAGTGCTCGGTCTCCAGGCACAGCGCGAAGTGCTTTTGGTAGGCCACCCCGCCGCCGGTGACTGTGCCGTCGAGGAAGTTGCCCGTGTAGAGTTGGATCGCCGGCTGCGTGGTGTAGATCTCCATCGTCCGGCCGCTCTTGGGCTCGACCACCCGGGCCGCCAGCGAGAGCTTCTCGCCCTCCTTCTTATTGAGCACGTAGCAGTGGTCGTAGCCGCCCTCGATCTGCTCGATCCTCGAGCCGATCGTCTTGGGCTGGGTGAAATCCATCGGCGTGCCCTTGACGGGCTTTAGCTCGCCCAGCGGGATCAGCCCGGCATCGACCGGCAAATACCGATCGGCATTGAGCGTCAGCTCGTGCCCGAGCACGTCGCCCGAGCCCGGGTACCCTCCGGGTGCCGCCAGGTTCCAGTAGGCGTGGTTGGTCAGGTTGACGACCGTGGGCTTGTCGGTCGTGGCCGTGTAATCCATTTTGAGTTCGTTGTCGTTGCTGAGCGTGTAGATCACCGTGGCCTTGAGTTCTCCGGGATACCCCTCGTCGCCGTCGGGGCTGACGTGCGAGAACTTCACCCCCACAAAGCCGTCGCCCTCGACCGGCTCGGCCTTCCAGACGTACTTGTCAAAACCCTTGTTGCCGCCGTGCAGGTGGTTCGGGCCGTTGTTGGTGGCCAGCGTGTACTCATGGCCGTCGAGGGTGAACTTCCCCTTGGCGATCCGGTTGGCGTAGCGGCCCACGGCGCAGCCGAAGAACGGATGCCCGGCCAGGTAGTCCTTGAGCGAATCGCGGTGCAGCGTCACGTTGGCCGGCTTGCCGTCGCGGTCCGGCACCTCCACCGATGTGATCATGGCGCCGTAGGTGATGATCTTCACTCGCAGACCCTTGGCGTCGGCTAGCGTGTACTGATCCACCTCGGTCCCGTCCGGCGTCTTTCCGTAAGTCTGTTTGTCGATGGTCATCTTTGTCTCGCTCCTCGGGGCAGGAGAACTGGTCATCTCCGCCGGGCGGGGGCCCACCGGTCCTTGACCTTCCGTCGCGGTGCCCGGCTCTGCTTTCGCGGCTGCGCCGGGCGCTTCCGTCGCAAAGGGATCCCAGACCGGCTCACCGCCCGGTTCCGATGGGCCGGGCTTCTCCGCCGGGGGAGTCGGTTGGGCCGACTTGGGCTGCGGGCCGCCCGGCTCCGGCTGCTTCTCGGCTGGCTTGGGCTGCTGCTCGGCCGGCTTGGGCAATCCCGCCGGCTCGCGTTTTCCGGAAGATTTGCTCTTGGTCGACTTCGACGTGGGCGGACTCGTCGACCGCTCCTGCGGACAGCCGATCGCGGCCACCAGGCCGCCCACAAGCACGATCACCACCAGAAGTCTCCATGACGATCTCATACCGCAGCTCCTTTCTGTGACTCCGGCCGGCCCGGATGGGCCGGACTGGTCGGCCTTTCTTTCATCCGTCTGATCTACTTCTGCACAGAGGTTGTCAGTTCTCAGTCGTCAGTTGTCAGTATCCGCATCAGCAGACCGAATGCCCTGCTGCGTACTCAAACAGAGTCTGAAGACCTGTCAGATCGCGCTCTGCAAAGGTCAAGCAACAAGCGGCAAGAACTGAAAACTGATAACTGACACCCGACCACTCCGCGCTCAGGCCTCCTCGCCCCGGCGCCGCAGCATCAGCCACCGCTGCGCTGCTTGAGGAGGAACTCGCGGCCCTGGCGGGCCGCCTCGTTCTGCGGATCGATCTCGAGCACCTTTTCGAAATCGGCCAAGGCCTCGTCCGGCCTGCGCAGCTCATAATGCACCAGCCCGCGGTTCAGATAGGCCGAGACGTACTTCGGGTCGAGCCGAATCGCCCGGCTGTTGTCGGCAAGGGCCGCCTCCAGCTTGCCCTGCTTGCGATAGGCCAGGCCACGGTTGTAGTAGACCTGGGCATAGCGGGGATACAGCCGGAGGGCCTGGTCGTACTCGCCGGTGGCCTGCTCCAGCTCGCCCTGCTTATGAAGCTCATAACCCTTGCGGTAATGCGCCGTGGCCTCGCCCTTCGACTTCAGCAGGATCGATTCCAGGCGGTCCACCGGCTGGTCCGAATCCTTGACGCCTTCGCTCCGCAGCCACTGCTTGTACGCCTGCGGAGTCCGCGGATCGAGGCTGATAACCTGCCTGTAGTCGGCCCCCGCCTTCGCCAGGTCGTCCTTGCCCAACAGCGCCAGGGCCCGGTGGAAATAGGCCTCCGCGTACTTCGCGTCGAGCCGGATCGCCTCGGTATAGTCGGCGATTGCCTTGTCCGGCTCGCCCTTCCTGGCGTAGGTCAACCCCCGGTAAAGCCAGGTGGCCGAGTCGTCCGCCGCCAGTTGCCTGGCATGGTTCAAGTCGGCCAGGGCCTGCTCGAAGTTGTCCTTTAGCGCCAAGGCGTAACCGCGGGCGCGGTAGACGTCGGCATACTTCGGGTCGAGCCGGATGGCCTGGTTGTAGTCGGCAATCGCCCGGTCCAGCTCCGCCTTGCGCGAGTAGACGAATCCGCGGCCGAAAAAGGCCGCCGGATTCTCGGGGGTCAACTCCAGCGCGTGGTTCAGGTCGGTCAGGGCCGCGTCCAGCTCGTCGTGCATCGCGCGGGCATGTCCCCGATCCGTCCAGGCCTCGGCATCCTTGGGGTTCAGGCGGATGACCTGGCTGTAGTCCGCAATCGCCCGCTCCAGGTCGCCTCTGCGGTTGTGGGCAATCGCCCGGCTGGTGTAGGCCGCGGCGTCGTTCGGCGCCAGCCGGACGGCGTTGTCCAGGTCGGCCAGGGCCTGATCGAACTGGTCTTGCATGGCGCGGATCAGGCCCCGCTCGCGGTAAGCGTCCGCACTGCGGGGATCGAGCTGGATCACCCGGTCGTAGTCGGCCACGGCCTTCTCCGGCTCGCCTTTGCGGTGATAGGCGAAGCCCCGGTTCAACAGGGCCGACGTGTCCTTCGGGTCGAGCTTCACCGCCACGTTGAGGTCTGCAATCGCCCGCTCGAAGTCCCCGTTCATCGCCAGTGCCAGTCCGCGGTCGCAATATGCGCGGGCGAACCGAGGGTAAAGCTGGATGGCTCGGCTGAACGAGGCAATCGCCTGCTTCAGCTCGCCCTGGTTGGTGAACTTCACTCCCTGGTTGTACGCCTCGACCGCCGCCCGCGTCGCTTGGTCCGGCACGGCCTGGCCGTCCGATCCGAACGGCACGCCTGGTATCTGGCCGAAGGCCGACCATCCTCCGGACGGTGGCCGAACGGCCGCCAACAAGGCCCATCCGGCAACCGCCAAGATCGCGCCGGTACTTGCCGCCGATCGTCTCCGCCTCCCTTGCCCGGTCATCGTCCACTCCTTGTCACTGGGATTGCTGGCCTGGTGGAATATCAAACAGAAAGCAACGGACGACCAGTCTACCGCCTCCGGGCGGAACTGCAACTATCGCGCGGGCTTCTTCCGCTGGCACACCGGGCAGAAGAACGTCGAACGCTGCACCTGGACGATCCGCACGATCTGGCCCTGGCCGCATTGCAGGCACGCTTGGCCGGCCCGCTGGTAAACGCGGTGTAGGATCTGGGCGCTGCCGGGCCGGTTCCGGGCGACGCGGTACGTCCCGTCCCGCAGCGTCGAGCCCTGGTGCAGAATCGCCTCTTCGAGCACCTCCCGCATCGCGGCATGTAGGCTGCGCCACTCCGCCGGCCGCAGGCTTGTGCAGGTCCGCTGGGGGTGGATCCTCGCGCGGTGCAGGATCTCCGAAGCGTAGAGGTTCCCGACACCCGCCAAGGCCCGCTGGTCCAACAGCGCCACCTTGATCGCCCGCCGGCTGGACGCCAGCCGCTCGGCAAGCGTCTCCGTCGAGATTTCCAGCGCGTCGGGGCCGAGTTTTTCTGCGCCGCACTCGCGGTCGAACTCCCCGGGCGAGAGCAGCCGCACCACGCCCAGCCCCCGCCGATCCCAGAACAAGAGCTGCCTCGCCCGGCCGCCCGACAGCTCGAAGACCAGCCGCAGATGCTCCATCTCGGGCGGATGGGCCGGCAGCACCAGCCCGGTCATCCGCGGCTCGAACACCACCCGGTCGCCGCTGTCCAACTCGACCACCACCCGCTTGCCCACCCGCCCCACCGCCACAATCCGCCTGCCCACCACCCGGCGGCGGAAGTCGCTCAATCGCGGGCTGATCTTGATCGGCTGCAATCGCGACCTGGGGCGCCGCAGGTCACGGATGCGGCCGCCCACCACCGGGGCAACGCCGCGACACATGGTTTCCACTTCAGGCAACTCGGGCATGCTGCGATGAAAGAACGACCACGGAGTTACCATGTAGTTAAAGACAAAGGGCCAGTTGCCTCACAACGGGAGAGGCGGTAGGAAAGTTCAGGTTCGTTCAACGAACTTTTCCCAAC
>Ga0315277_10012178_pt1 | contig 10793 bp, 6 predicted proteins | sample YL17G05_15_MG_FD_203695 | JGI IMG/M metagenome (GOLD analysis project Ga0315277, IMG submission 203695) | Sediment microbial communities from Yellowstone Lake, YNP, Wyoming, USA - YL17G05_15 | ecosystem: Environmental > Aquatic > Freshwater > Lake > Sediment | place: USA: Wyoming | collected... | reverse complement strand
TTCTTCCTGTCGGCTTCATTGTCCGGATTGAGCTCCACCGCCAGCTTGAACCAGTTGAGCGCTTCGCGGTAATTGCCCTGGTCGCGGTAGATGTCGGCGATGAGCGAGTGGGCGGCGGCATTGGCGGCGTCGCGCTGGAGCACGCGCATGCAGGCACTGATGGCTTCGTCAAACTGGCTGCGGGACCGATACAGGTTGGCCTCCGCCAGCAGGGCTTCCACCCCGTCGGAGGTCGAAGCGCTTGCCACCGGCGTGCCGCACGCGGGACAGGTTCGCCGGCCGGCCGGCACGAGTGCTCCACATTGCGCGCATTCCATCGGAACGAATTCCTCGCAACATTACGTATCGTCGGGATACGCTCCCGATCGCACTCCCATTGTAATACCCTTGCGGCCATTCTGTAAAACGGCGGGAGACAAGGACGCCGAAGGACCGGACTCGGCGCGCGATCGCCCCTGCGGGAGGCGTTGGTAGACGGTCAGGCGCGTGAGGAGCGGGTGGTTGTCCGGGTAGGGGGCGGTGAAACGCAATACTTCACGGTAGGTGGCATGGAATCGCGCCTCCGCCTTCGGGGTCAGGAAGAGCTTGCTGCCATTGAAGTGCCGGTTGGCATCCACTTCGAAGGAGCGCAGCACCAGGTAGTCGGGCCGAAGTTCCTCGCGGATCCACTCGAAGATTTGGCCGTTTTGCGCGGTGCGCCGTTTATACTCGACCACCCGCGGCGTTACCAGCCCGGCCAGGTCGATGATGCGCCGCTCCGAGTAATATCCCTGGTAGCCGATGGCCTCCATGGCCACCGTGGCGTCGTGGGGCGTGTTCTCGCGGAGCCACACCCCGACCTGCCGGCGCAGCCCGTCCTCATTGGCCTGCGAAATGACCATGTAGCGGAGGCTCGGCATGGCGACCAGTGTGAAGTAACAGGCGGCAACCACCCCGGCAAACAGGAGGCTCACGGGGATGCGCGCCCGCGGGAGACGCGCAAACGTCACCCGCCCGACGAATCCCACCACCTGCCCGATGCCCACGCCGACTATCGGCAGCGCGCAGAGGGTGATGGGCAGCAGATACCAGGCGTACTTGGGACTTCGGCCGAAATACAGCGCCAGCGCGTAGAGCGGGGGGAACAGCACCAGCAAGGCGGCATCACGGCCCGCCCGACACAGCTTCCAGGCGCCGCCCGCCAGCAGCAACCACCAGGGCAGCGCCGACCAGCACCAGGGCATGCCCGTCCCGGAGGCGAACCACCTGAGGTATAATACGATCCGGTCCGGATCGAACTGGGCGCCCTCCATCCCCGGGCGGATGACGCCTTTTGCCGACACGGTGTTGGGGATGGGACTGCCGAAATACCACATCACGAAGACGATCCAGGGCAGCAGCACGGCCAGCAAGACCGTGGCCTGCACCGCCGCGTCCCGCCGCGACTTCCAGCACATGGTGCCGAAGATCAGCGCCACCCAGAGCAGGCCGTCAATGCGGCAGAGCGCCAGCAATCCACAATACACGCCGGCGGCGACGGGCTTCCTCCCGGTGAGCGCCCACAGGCTGAGCAGCATCAACAACAGCGCCAGCGGGGTTTCCATGCCGCCGATGCCGGTGCGGATGACCATGGGGTGCGCGTAAAGCAGCAGCATGCCGAGCGCCGCCTGGGCGTGGGGAAAGCCGAAACGGAGCAACAGACCATACCCGACGACCCCGGTCAGCAGGCCGCAGGCCGTCATCAGCACGGTGGAGATCGCCGGAATCGCCGACGCGCCGAACGGCAGCGCGCACAGCGCCAGCAGCAGGGTCAGCAGGGGCGTCGTAGTGCCGAGAACGCGCTCGCCCGCGTTGAAGACGAATCCATGGCCGCCGGCGAGATTGGCGGCATAACGGAAGGTGATGAGGGCATCCTCAAGCTGGAAATGCGTCAGGGCGATGGCGGCGATCCAGAGGCACGTCCCGAGGGCGAAGGCCGCAACGGCCCATCCGTGCGCGCGCCACCAGGGTATGACCGGGGCAGTCTGACAGCGTTGTTGCGTGCATTCCATCGCGTGACCATGCAAGGAAGATTGGAAGGCATGGGAGGCTGAATGGGAGAATGGGGGAGTGGGAGAATGGGAGATCCAGTTTCTCCCACTCCCCCATTCTCCCATTCACTCATTCTCAATCTTCCTACCCTTCCGGATGCCGACTGCCATTATAGCAGCAACAGCAGTATCGGGCTATGAATTTCTACGTTGTCCCGGCAGCGACACGAGGAATCCGCCGGTTTGTCGCGAATAGAGAAGGCATGGTGAGCTTGCGGGGACCATTTCGGTTGGCATGCTGGGGAGCGCTGGCGCTGCTCATCCTGCTGGCGTGGGCGGGCTGCACCGGGGGAGACCACTCCGTCTCAGTCACCCTGACCGCCACCCCGGCGATCATCTCCTCCGGCGAGGAGACGCTGCTGCAATGGACTTCGCATAACGCGACGCGGGTGGATTCGTCCAACTTCGGCGCCGCCGCCGTGAGCGGCTCGCAAGCGATCTCCCCGACCGACACGACGACCTACACCATCACCGTGGGCAATGACGACTCCGCCACCACCGCCACAGCGAGCGCCACCGTCCACATCCTGAGCATGCCGCCGCAGCCGCAGTCGGGCGCCACGCCGGACGACCCGTTTTACGTCCGCACGGACAATTATTTTTACGAATACACCAGCAGCACCGCGCCGTTCCCATCCGCCTGGCAGCTCTCCGACGGGCTGTATCCGCCGTCGCTGTCCTATCAATCCGTCGCCACCCCGCCCGACGGCTTTGTCCTGCGGGATCAGGGCGAACTCGGCATCATCCTGCTGGCGCAGGCGGATCCCCGCGTCGCCGTGATCAGCGGCGTCGATCCGCCGGACGCCCGCATTCAGGTGCAGCTGGTGGAATCCATCACCTACAATAACCTGAAAAATATCATCGGCCTGACGAAGGTGTTCGCCAGCGCCGGCGTCCCGCGCTACGAAGTTTACGTGGTGACGATCGATCCGGCGACCGGAGGGCCAATGCCGTTTTACGAGATACAGCGGACGCTCACCCACGAGCTCGGGCACGTCTTCGGCCTCGGTCACTCGCCGGATACGCACGATCTGATGTATTATCAATCCAACGGGCAGCAAGGCAACACGCCGGCGCGGTTCCTGACCTTCGGCGACGCCATTGCCCTGTGGACCACGCTCACCCAGCAGTTAATCAACTGGCATCCCGATCGTCCTCCCATCACCCCCGCCGGCGTGGGCACCCTGGTGCTCGACGCCCGCAATGCCCACGTGCGGGTGACCGACGAGGACGGCCTGGTGATTTGCGTGTATCCAAAATAAGCGAGCTAACGCAAAATTAACGCAATGATTCCGGCCCTGAAAGGGCCATGGATTTTAGCCCAGGGTCACAACCCTGGGGGAAGGTTATTAAAATAACATCTGCGCCCTGAAAGGGCGCTGGGCAGATGGTGCGATCCGGCTTTCGAATCATATGCGGACAATCGTTCCCGCCGTCCCTTCAGGGCGGAGCGATCTGATTCCGAATACCGATCCCCAGGGTTGCGACCCTGGGCTAAACTCCGTAGCCCTTTCTGGGCTTAAGCAGTTACGTCAACGATTAACCTTCTAGGAGGCTCTTATGCCCAGGTATACCCTTGGAATCGATTTCGGCACGCTGTCCGCCCGCGCGGTGCTGGTGGACGTGGCGGATGGGCGCGAAGTAGCTTCATCCGTCTATGAATACGCCAACGGGGCGATGGACGAGCAGTTGCCGGACGGCACGCCGCTCGGTCCGGACTGGGCGCTGCAGGACCCGGCGGATTACCTGCGCGGGCTGGAGGTGACCATCCCCGGCGTGCTGCGGGAAGCCGGCATCACGGCGAATGAGGTGATCGGCATCGCCATCGACTTCACCGCCTGCACCATGCTGCCCACCACCGACGACGGCACGCCGCTGTGCTTCCTGGATGAGTGGAGCAGCAACCCGCACGCCTGGGTGAAGCTGTGGAAGCACCACGCCGGCCAGCCGGAGGCGAACGAGATCAACCGCGTCGCCGCCGAGCGCGGCGAGCCGTGGCTGCAGCGCTACGGCGGGAAAATTTCCTCCGAGTGGATGTTCGCGAAGGCGCTGCAGATCCTGAACGAGGCGCCGGACGTTTACGAAACCGCGGACCGCATGCTGGAGGCCGCCGACTGGGTGATCTGGCAATTGACCGGCAACGAGCGGCGCAACTCCTGCACCGCCGGCTACAAGGCCATCTGGAGCAAGCAGGAAGGCTACCCGGGCAAGGCGTTCCTGAAGGCGCTGCACCCGGGATTTGAGAATTTCGTCTGCGAGAAGCTGTCGAAAGACATCTACCCGCTGGGCGCGAAGGCCGGCGGCCTGCTGCCGGAGTGGGCGGCGCGCCTGGGCCTGAAAGCCGGCATCGCCGTCGCGGTGGCCAACGTGGACGCCCACGTGGCCGTGCCCGCCTGCACGGTGACCGGCCCCGGCAAAATGGTGATGATCATGGGTACCTCCATCTGCCACATGGTGTGCGGCACGGAGAGCAAAATCGTGCCCGGCATGTGCGGCGTGGTGGAGGACGGCATCCTGCCCGGCCTGTTCGGCTTCGAGGCGGGGCAGAGCGCGGTGGGCGACATCTTCGCCTGGTTCGTGGATAACTGCGTGCCGGCGGCCTACGAGGCGGAAGCGCAGGCGAAAGGCATCAGCGTCCATCAACTGCTCACCGAGAAGGCAGCGGCGCTGAAACCTGGCGAGAGCGGCCTGCTGGCCCTCGACTGGTGGAACGGCAACCGCTCCGTGCTGGTGGACACCGCGCTGTCCGGCATGCTGCTGGGCGCCACCCTGACCACGAAACCGGAGGAGATTTACCGCGCGCTCATCGAGGCGACCGCCTGCGGCACCGCGATGATTGTCAACACCTTCGAACAATACGGCGTGCCGGTGGAGGAGATCTACGGCTGCGGCGGGCTGGCGCAGAAGAACGCGCTGCTCATGCAGATTTACGCCGACGTAACGGGCCGCCCGCTGCGCATCGCCGCCTCCGAGCAGACCTGCGCGGTGGGCGCCGCCATGCACGCCGCCGTCGCTGCCGGCCCGGCCGCGGGCGGATACGACACCATCCAGCAGGCCGCCGCCAAAATGGCCCGCGTGAAGGACGAGCAATACTATCCCATCCCGGAAAACCAGGCGATCTACCAAGAGCTCTACGCCGAATACGCCCGCCTGCACGACTACTTCGGCCGCGGCGAGAACGACGTGATGAAGCGCCTGCGCGCCATCAAGGAGAAGGTGCACGAGGAGAAGGCGGCGGTGTAGATTCGTTATTCTCAGGATGGACAGGATGATTCAGGATGAGCAGGATAAACATTATACAGGGGCGTTTCGTTGCGAAGCGCCCCTGTACCGCATCCCTGGTATCCACAGCATCCTGCCTATCCTGTGAATTCGTCCCCCCTCCGCTGTGTTATAATATGCGGTCATGACGAAATGTGAGGCTGTGGGACGGATCGCGCGGATCGAGCCGGGAAGCATCGCCGAGGAGGTGGAATTGCGGCCCGGCGATCTGCTGCTGGCGGTCAACGGCGCGCCGGTGGCGGATTATATTGCCTATCGCTTCGCCATCGCCGACGAGGTGGTGACGCTGGAGGTCGCGCGCGATGGGGAATGCTGGGAGATCGAGATCGAGAAGGATGAGGACGAGGATCTCGGCATCGGCTTTGAACAGGACGTTTTCAACGGCATGCGGCGCTGCGCGAACAAGTGCGTGTTCTGCTTCGAGGAGCAGATGCCGGCGGGGATGCGCCCCGGCCTGCGCGCACGCGACGACGACTTCCGCCTGTCCTTCCTGCACGGTAATTTCATCACGCTGACGAACCTGCGCCCCGGCGAGTGGGAGCGCATCTTCCGCGAGCACCTCACGCCGTTGTATGTGTCCGTCCACGCCACCGACCCGGAGGTGCGGCGCCGCATGATGCGCAACCGCCGCGCCGGGGAGATCCTGCCGCAGCTTCGCCGGCTGGGCGAGGCGGGTATCCAGGCGCACACGCAGATCGTGCTCTGCCCCGGTTGGAACGACGGCGAGGTGCTGGAGCGGACGCTGGACGACCTGACCGCGCTGTTTCCGACGGTGATCAGCGTGGGCATCGTGCCCGTCGGCCTTACCGCCCACCGCCCGAAGGGGCCGGAGGTGCGCCCGGTGTCGCCCGCCGACGCCGAAGCGGTGCCGGCGACGCTGGACCGCCGGCAGGCCGAGCTGCTCTCCACCCTCGGCACGCGCCTGCTCTTCGCCGCCGATGAATTCTACCTCGCCACCGGCCGCCCCATCCCGCCCGCCGAGACCTATGAGGGCTACCCGCAGCGCGAGAACGGCATCGGCCTCACGCGCATCTTCCTGGACGAGCTGGCCGCGACCAAGCGCTTCCCCGCCGGCAAAGGCCGGAAAATTACCATCGCCACCGGCACCCTCGCCGCCCCGCAGCTCGAGCAGCTTGCCGATCGCCTCCGCGCCGCCGGCTGGCAGGCCGAGGTGGTTTCCGTTCCCAACCGTTTCTACGGCGGCGGCGTCACCGTCGCCGGCCTCCTCACCGGGCAAGACCTTCTCGCCGCCTTGCAGGAGAAAGAGTTGGGCGAGACGGTGTTCCTTCCGTCTACCGTCCTCAACGCCGATGGCATTTTCCTCGACGACCTGACCCCTGCCGACCTGGAACGAGAGCTGGGCGTGCAATTATGCTTCTGCGCCGAACCGGCAGAGGTCGCAAAGACAATCCGGAAATATCGGAGTGCGGCGGCTCGACGCCGCTTTCACTGTGCGTAAGGCGAGCATATCAGTATCACGAAGGAGTTCTCCACCAGTTTACGATCACAGGTGGACAGCTCCTTCGTCTAATTTAAGTCGCTTTCCGGCTCTCTTAGTGAAAGCGGCGTCGAGCCGCCGCACTCCGATATTAGCGGTTATGTTTGGTGCGCGCGATGATGTGGTCCTGCATCTCACGATCGAGGAGGCCGAATTGCTGGCTGAAGCCGGAGACTCTCACGCACAGGTGGCGGTAGCGATCGGGATCCTGCTGGGCGGCGCGGAGGGTATCGGCGTTGACGACGTTGAACTGGAGCTGGCCGACGCCCTGGCGGACGGCGGTGATTAGAAGGTCGGTGAAGGCGGCGCGGCTGGAGCCTTGCAGGAGGGTGGGGTCGGCTTCGGCGATGGCGGAGCTGCCGGCGGCGACCAGGGAGTGGGGGAGGCGGGAGAGCGAGTTGAGCATGGCGGTGAGGCCGTCGCGGTCGCGACCCTGGGCGGGGGAGACGCTGTAGGCCAGCGGCTCGCGCGCGTGGCGACCTTCGGGAGAGGCGCCGGTCGCCTTGCCGAAGGGGAGGTGCAGCGTGAAGGTGAAGAGGTGGACGAAATATTTCCCGCCGCTGGGGGTGGTAAAGCGGTCGAAGAGCTCGCAATATTGCCGGGCGAGCTCCGCGGCGTAACCATCCGGCAACGGCTCGTCGTTGCCGTATTTCGGCAGGCGGTTGAGCAGGTAGAGGCGCAGGTCCTCGGCATCGGCGAAGTCCGTTTGCAATGCCCGCAGCATCTCCGCCGGGCTCACGCGCTGCTCGGTGAAGACAGCGAGCTGCAGCGCGGCCAGGCTGTCGGCCACATCGGGTATCCCCATCGCCGCGCTGGAGTGGTAGTTGTAGCGGGCGCCGCCCTCCACGATGTCCAGCCCGCGCGCCACGCAGTCCTCGGTAAGCAGCGACAGGTAGGGCAGGCGGAACTGAACGCGATGCGCCAGCTCGGCGGCGTTGGAGCCGTAGACCGCCAGCTCCGCGAAATATTCCAATTGCCGCGTGTAGGCCGCGCGCACGTTGTCAAGTGAAGAACACTCGGCCAGCGTGCCGGTATGCGGGCCCACCTGCGCGCCGTCCAGCAGGTCGCGGCCGTCGTCCAGCGCCAGCTCCAGGCATTTCGGCAGGTTGATCCAGTGGCTCACCGCGTGCGGGCAGGCCTTGCCGGGGATGGTGATCTCGATGCAGCCGATGGGTGCGTAGCCGCGGGCTTCCTCGATGGGGATGCCCTTGCCCACCAGCGCGGGGACGATCACCTCGTCGTTGAAGAAGAAGGGGATGCCGCCGCCGCGCGCCACCAGGTCCACGCAGCGCTCGACGAACGCGCGCGGGTTGCCGTTGTGCAGGCGGGCGGAGAGGCAGCGCACGAAATCCAGGCCCTCCGTCACCGCGAGCGCCAGGTAGCTCAACGGATTGGTCGCGTCACTGCCGTCAGGACGCTGGCCGCCGACGGTGATCTGCTGCACGTCGTAGCTCTGGTACAGCTTCACCCACAGTGCCGCCAGCAATTCCGCCGCCTCCGCACGCTCCAGCCGACCCGCCGCCAGGTCGGCCTGCAGATACGGCCAGAGGAACTGGTCGATGCGGCCCAGGCTGTTGGCGTTCACGCCGTCTTCCCACACGGTGAGCATGTGCGCGAACCACAGCGCCTGCAGCGCCTCGCGGAAGGTGCGCGCGGACTGTGAAGGCACGCGGTCGCAGATGCCGGCGATCTCCAGCCATTCCCGCCGCTGTTCCGGGTCTTCACACTCTTCGGCAAGCTCTCGCGCCCGCGCGGCATGGCGTTCCCCCAGCGTCATCGCCGCGTCGCACAGGATCAGCCACCCCTGCAGCGTCGTCCGGCGCGCGGGAGCGTCCGGCGCGGACAACGGGAGCGCCGCCAGCGCCTCCTCCACCTCCGCGCGCAGCCCGGCGAAGCCCAGGCGCAGCACCTTCTCATAGGCGCGGATACTGTGGTTCAGCGCGGTGCCCCACACGGTCAGCACGCCGTGCCGCTCGGCAAGCTGCAGCTCCGGCAGCGACGCGGCCTGGGCCAGCGATTGCCAGGCAAACGGCTCCCCCGCCGCCCACGCGCGAATTTCCGCCTTTTCCTCATCGGTCAGGTTCGGATCGTGCTCGGCAGCCGCGCAGCTCTGCTGAAATGCCGAGGGGGTGAAGTTCGACAAGTCATTGTTATTGCCGTGCTCGCCGGCGAGCAACTCGCCGGGGATCATCACCACCGGCATGTGCACGATGACATTGGCCAGCGCCGACGCATTGCGCAGCGGCAGCGGCTGTCCTTCCGCCGCCATCCACCCCCGCAGGTAATGGTAAAACCGCCGCCCGCCGAAAAACAGTACGGAGTCCTGCGCCAGCGCGCGCTCGCGCAGCCGCGTGATGCGGGCCGACGGCACGTAGGTTGCAGACTGATAATCGAGCGTATACACAGGATTATTATACTGCAATTCGCGTTCATTCGCCCAATGAGCGAACACGTTTCCCGGTGCGACATCCCGCCCGCGGGTACGATCAAATGAAATCAGCAGCGATTGCAGCACACGATGGCAGACACATTCGACGTCACGACAGCGCAAGGATTGAGCTCGGACGAAGCCGCCCGCCGCCTGCGGCAGGACGGGTACAACGAGCTGCCCGCCATGCGGCACCGCTCGGTGTGGGCGATCGCCGCGGAGGTGGCACGCGAGCCGATGTTCCTGCTGCTCATCGCGGGCGGAGTGATCTACATGAGCCTCGGCGATCCCCAGGAAGCCCTCATCCTGCTCGCCTTCGTGCTGGTGATCATGATCATCACCTTCATCCAGGAGCGAAAGACGGCGCGCGCGCTGGAGACGCTGCGCGACCTGTCCAGCCCGCGGGCGCGCGTCATCCGCGACGGCCAGACTCAGCGCATTGCCGGGCGCGAGGTGGTGCGGGACGACCTGGTGCTGCTGGCGGAGGGCGACCGGGTGCCGGCGGACGGGGTGGTGCTGGAGTGCACAAACCTGCAGGTCGATGAATCGGTGCTGACGGGCGAGTCGGCGCCGGTGCGGAAGATGGCCGCGTCCCGCGAGATGGGGATGGAGCGGCCCGGCGGAGAAGACCGGCCGTTCGTATATACCGGCACGCTGGTGGTTCAGGGGCAGGGGGTTATGCGCGTCAAGGCAACCGGCGCCTTTACCGAATTCGGGCGCATTGGGCAGGCGCTGCGGACGACGACATCGGAACGGACTCCGCTGCAGCGCCAGACCGGGCAGTTGATCCGCACCCTCGCCATCATCGGCGGGCTGCTCAGCGTGCTCGTCGCCCTCATTTACATCCTCACGCGCGGCCACCCGCTGCAGGGGGTGCTGGTAGGGATTACGCTGGCGATGGCGATCCTGCCGGATGAATTCGCCGTCATTTTCATCGTGTTCCTTGCGCTGGGGGCATGGCGCATTTCCCGGCAACACGTGCTCACGCGCCGGACGCACGCGGTGGAGACGTTGGGCGCGACCACCGTGCTGTGCGTGGACAAAACCGGCACGCTGACACAGAACCGGATGACAGTCACCGCGCTGGCAGCGGACAAAACCTCCATTCACTTCGACGGCCAGACGGCGGCGTCCCTGCCGGACCAGATGCACGAGGTGATCGAATACAGCATCCTGGCGAGCGCGCGCGACCCGTTCGACCCGATGGAGCGCGCTTTCCGCGAGCTCGGTGAGCGCACACTGGTGCGCACTGAGCACTGGCATGAGGACTGGGAGCTCGTGCGCGAGTACCCGCTGTCGCGGCAGTTGCTGGCGATGACGCACGCCTGGCGCACCCCGGAGCAGCCCGGTTACGTCTGTGCGGCGAAGGGGGCGCCGGAGGCGATTGCCGATCTGTGCCACGTCGAGCCGGCGCAGTGGAACGAGATCGCCCGCACCATTCGCGAAATGAGTGATGGCGGCCTGCGCGTGCTCGGGGTGGCGCGCGCCCATGTGGAGGCGCTGCCGGAGAACCAGC